>Ga0207773_100100_pt1 | contig 79053 bp, 70 predicted proteins | sample TtaePargueraPR_2_FD_187281 | JGI IMG/M metagenome (GOLD analysis project Ga0207773, IMG submission 187281) | Aerobic enrichment media microbial communities from Bioluminiscent Bay, La Parguera, Puerto Rico - Tt and M1 (3) (SPAdes) | ecosystem: Environmental > Aquatic > Marine > Unclassified ...
TCGTTGCGGGTGAGGATGTCGGCGTGGCCGTCGCGGTCCCAGTCGGCGGTGCCGAAGGCGGTGTAGCCGCGCCAGCCGTTGCCGATGCGTACCCGTGGGGCGGTGGACAGGCCGCGGACGCTCTGCCCGGGGTAGAGCCACAGGTCACCGGTGGCGTCGTACCGGGCGATGATGTCGGCGTGGCCGTCGCGGTCCCAGTCGACCGTCCCGAACGGCGTGTACGGCACGGCGGTGAGCTGGTCGAGCAACCAGGTTCGGTTGCCGCCGGCACCGACCTCGCTGTAGGAGGCGGGCCCGGTGCAGCTGGCCGCCTTCAACACACCGGCCTGCACGTAGGTGCCGCCGGCGGAGACCAGCAGCGGGCCGCCGCTGTCGCCCTGGCAGGGTCCCCGGTCGACCATCAGCCGTTTGATGCCGAGGCTGTCCGGCTGGGACGGGGTGATGAAGACACCGACGAACGGCAACCGCGACGGCAGGTTGCCGGCGCCGTCGAGTCCCCAGCCGACGGCGATGCCCTGGTCGTACGGGGTGAACGGGCCGCCCTGTACGCCGTCGGACAGGTGCGCCTCGGACGGTGTGGTCAGCCGGACGGGGGTGACGCTGGTGATCGGCGAGCTGAGTTCGAGCAGCGCGAGGTCGTTGTGCCCGCCGATGTACTGCGGGTGGGCCACGATCCGGTGGATCCGGCGAAGTTCGCCGCCGGTGCCGGCGATGGTGTTGCCGACCCGTACCGTCACGTCGCCGACGGAGGTCGGCGCCGCGCAGTGGGCCGCGGTGAGCACCCAGCCCGGGTGGACGAGGGTGCCGGTGCAGAGCCCGCCGACGGCGGTGTTGCGGACTTCGGCGACGAAGCTGAAGTCGCCGGTGGCGACCGGTTGGCCGCCGACGATGGCCTGGGCCGGGCCGGGGGTGAGCAGCGGGGTGAGTCCGGCGAGCAGGACGGCGGCCAGGGGGGTGGCCAGTCGGTGTCGGGAAGGACGTCGGGTCGGGCGGTGATGCTGTTGCATGGCGGTTCTCCGCAATCGCCGGGCCGACGGGTGGCGCCACCCGGAGGGTGGGTCCCGTGGGCTGCTGTCGACCAGAGTGGAGTTTCCCGGTGCGTCCGGACGATCACCGTCGGTGGAGTGGCACGAATTGGGTAGATGGCGTACTGATCAATCTGGGGTGGTTGGCGTCGCGGCGTCCGCCGCGCGGTGCTGTTCCGGTACCGCTGCCGGCGGCTGAGCGGGACCGCCGGCATCCGCCCGCAACGCGGCCACCTCGGCGCGCAGGGCCGCCAGTTGCGCGGTGACCGCGGCGACGTCCGCCCGGGTGGCCGGCGTCGTCGCGGCGTCCGCAGCCGCGCCGTCATCGTCGTCATCGGCGGCCTCAGCCGAGGCGGTGGAGATCCGCTCCACGATCCAGCTGGCCAGCGAACCGGTGACGAAACCGATCAGGCCGATACCGCCGATCATCAGCGCCAGCGCCACGAACCGGCCGGTGCTGGTGATCGGGTAGTAGTCGCCGTATCCGACCGTGGTGATGGTGACCACCGACCACCACAGCGCGTCCGGATAGGTGTTGATCGCACCGTCCGGGTGGCTGCGTTCGGCGTCCAGCACCGCCAGCCCGGAGACGATCACCAGCAGGACAGTGGTCGAGCCGACGTAGAGCGCCAGCCGGCCACGCGCCCAGACCTCGGTGCGCCGGGTCAGCAGGAGCACCGCGGTGACCAGCCGGAGCATCCGCAACGGCCGGAGAATGGGCAGCAGCAGCACGATCAGGTCGAACAGGTGGGCGCGGACGAACCGCCACCGGTCGCCGGCCAGCCACAGCCGGACGAGGTAGTCGACCCAGAAGAGCGCCCAGATCACGATGTTGGCAGCGACACACACGGCGTGCCAGCGCGCCGGCATCTGCGGGTAGAGAATGGGCGCGGCATAGACGACGAGGAACGCCACGGCGAGCACGGTCAACCCGGCCGCTGTCTGGCGCTCCCACCTGGCGGTTCGGTCCTCGCGGTGGGGTCCGGGCCCCGGATCCTGGAGAGACATGCCCGACAGGCTGCCTGATGGCGGCAACCGGTCCGCCACCGGCCCCGCCGCGACCCCGCCCGACCGCCGGTCCGGGCGCTGGCGCGGCATCCGGCCGGGCATCCGGCCGGGCATCCGGCCCGGCGGTCGGCCGTCCGCACCATCCGGTCGCCGTCGCCGGTGGCGGGTACCGATGTGGCGGCGCGGCGCCGACCGGTTCCAGCACCCGGCCCAGGTGATCGCCGGCGGGTTCGCTGCCGCCATCGCGCTCGGTACGGCGTTGCTGATGCTGCCGGCGGCGAGCCGGTCCGGCGCCTCGCCGCCGCTGATCGACGCCCTGTTCACCGCGACCTCCGCGGTCTGCGTGACCGGGCTGGTGGTGGTCGACACGGCCGGCCACTGGTCGGCGTTCGGCCAACTGGTGATCATGGGCCTGATCCAGATCGGCGGACTGGGCATCATGACCCTGGCGACGCTGTTCACCGTACTGCTGTCCCGCCGGCTCGGCCTGCGGGCCCGGTTTCTCGCCCAGGCGGAGACCAAGACGCTGAGCCTGCGCGACGTCCGCCGGGTGGTGCGCAACATCGTGCTGTTCAGCCTGGCCAGTGAACTCGTGGTCGCGGTGGTGCTGACCGTGCGGTTCGCGGTCGGCTACGACTACCCGTGGGGTCGGGCCGCGTACCACGGGGCGTTCCACGCGGTCTCGGCGTTCAACAACGCCGGCTTCGCCCTGTACGCCGACAGTCTGATGCGTTTTGTCGCCGATCCCTGGATCACCACCACCGTCGCCCTGGCGGTGATCGTCGGCGGACTCGGCTTCCCGGTGGTCTTCGAACTGCTCCGGTGCTGGCACCGTCCCCGCCTCTGGTCGGTGCTGACCCGGATCACCGTGGTGCTGACGGCCAGCCTGCTGACCCTCGGCACCATCGTGTTCACCCTGGTCGAGCTGCGCAACCCGGCGACGTTCGGCCCACTCGACGGCGCGCACAAGGTGCTGGCCGGCTTCTTCGCCTCGGTGATGACCCGTACCGCCGGGTTCAACAGCGTCGACATCGCGGCCATGCGGCCGGAGAGCCTGCTGCTCAGCGACATCCTGATGTTCATCGGCGGCGGCAGCGCCGGCACCGCCGGCGGGGTCAAGGTGACCACGGTCGGCCTGCTGGCCTTCGTGCTGTGGGCCGAGATGCGCGGCGAGACCCGGGTCAACGTCGGCTCCCGTCGGGTTCCGGAGGGCAACCAGCGGCAGGCGCTCGCGGTGCTGCTGCTGTCCCTCGCCGCGGTGGCGGTGGCCACCTTCACCCTGCTCGCCATGACCCGTTACCCGCTCGACCAGGTGCTGTTCGAGGTCGTCTCGGCGTTCGGCACCGTCGGGCTGTCCACCGGCATCACCGCCGGCCTGCCGCCAGCGGCCGACGTCCTGCTGATCGTGTTGATGTTCATGGGCCGGATCGGGCCGTTGACTGTTGCGTCGGCACTCGCGCTGCGGGAACGGAGCCGGCGCTACGAACTTCCGGAGGAGAGGATCATCGTTGGCTGACTCACGCAACGAACCGGTGGTGGTGATCGGGCTCGGCCGATTCGGCGGGGCGCTCGCCGTCGAACTCAACAACCGGGGCACCGAGGTGCTCGGTATCGACGGCGATGCCCGGACCACCCAGGGCTACAGCGGGCAGTTGCCGCACCTGGCCACCGCCGACGCCACCGACGTCGAGGCGCTGCGCCAGCTCGGGGTGAACGAGTTCCACCGGGCGGTGGTCGGCATCGGCACCGACATCCAGGCCAGCATCCTGGCCACCTCGCTGCTCGCCGAGCTCGGCGTGGCGGACATCTGGGCGAAGGCGATCAGCCGGCAGCACGGCCGGATCCTGGAACGGGTCGGCGCCCATCACGTGATCCTGCCGGAGCACGACATGGGCGAGCGGGTCGCCCATCTGCTGACCGGGCGGCTGCTGGACTACGTGGAGGTCGACCGGGACTTCGCGATGGTCAAGACGACTCCGCCGCAGGACGCGGTCAGCGTGCCGTTGCGCGAGTCGCGGGTCCGGTCCCGGTACGGCGTGACGGTGGTGGCGGTGAAGAGCGAGGCACGGGGCCCGGACGCCCGGTTCACCTACGCCACCCCGGACACCGTGCTGATGTACGGCGACATCGTCCTGGTGCTGGGCAGGATCGACGACGTGGAGCGGTTCGCCGAGTCCGGCTGACGCCCAGCGGGCGAGCGGTTCAGCGGTCAGCGGCGCGGCCGGGAAGAGCGGTCAGCGGCGCGGCCGGCGGGCGTGGTAGACGAAGGCCGGCGGCAGGTTGCCGAGCACCGTACGCCCCATCACCACCTCCTCGAAGCGGTCGCGCAGCAGTTGCCGGAACCGACGGGCCGGCGGGGTCTGCGCGGTCAGTACGTACGCGAACGTGGTGAACGCCCCGTCCGGTCCCAGCACGTCGCACACCGCGCCGAGGGCGGACGACTGCAGATCACGCGGGAAGGAGACCCACGGTAGCCCGCTGACCACCACGTCGGCGGTGGCCAGGCCCCGCCCGGCCACCAGGTCCCGGCAGTCGGCGGCGTTGCCGACGATCACCTCGACCTGCGGGTGCCGGCCGGCCAGCAGGTCGGCGAGGGACGGGCTGAGCTCGATCGCCAGGTGCCGACCCCGGCCGCCGAGCCGCCGCTGGATCACCCCGGTGAAGGCGCCGGTGCCGGGCCCGAGTTCGACGACGACCGGGTCGCCGCGTTCCGGGATCGGCGCGGTGATCGCCTCGGCCAACCGCTGCGAGCTGGGAGCGACCGCACCGATCCGGGTGGGCGACCGGAGGAACTCGCGGAGGAACGCCCCGGCGTCGCCGCCGCGCCGGGCAGCCGGAACCGGCGCGGGCTGCGGCGTGGTGGCGCTTTCCGACACGGGTACGGACATGAGGGGAACTCCTCTGCGCGGGTGCTCCGGCGAGCCGGGGAGACAGGGCATGCCTCGGGCCGGAGACACAGCATGCCTATTGCGGCACACCGTGTCAAAAGGGTAGCCGGTCGCGGTCAGCTGGTCGCGCTCAGCAGCCCCCGGAGCCACCCGGCCTGACCGACGTGCTGCAGGTCATCGTTGGCGACGCTGACCAGCCGTGCGCCGAGGGTGACCGGCGGGTCCCACCGTTCGTCGACGATCCGGTCCAGGTCGGCGTCGGTCAGGCCGACCAGGAACCGCCGGGTCCGGTCGGCGACCGCCGTGTAGTAGTCGACCAGCGCGGCGGCGCTCTCCGGCGCCACCGCCGCCACCTGCTCGGCGCTGTGCCCGTACCCGGTGTCCGCCGGATCGGCGGTCAGGCCGAACCGGCGCGCCCAGCCGTCGTCGACCCAGACCTGCGGCTCGCCGATCACCTCGGCCAGATGGTCGTCCTGGACCCGGGTCAGGTGCCAGACGAGCCAGCCGATCGGGTTCGTGCCCGACGCCGGTGACCAGCGCAGCTGCTCCGGGCTCAGGCCGTCGACCGCCGCGTGGACCAGCTCGGGCAGCCGGTCGAAGGTCTCCACCAGCAGGGCGCTCGCATTCACCGTGCCCGTCTCCTCCCTGGGGCATCCACGTCCCCGGTCATGGGCCGTGGCGACCCTGCCCGGCCGGTCACGGCGGCCGTAGGCTATCAACGTGCCATGGCCCGCTACCTGCTCTTTCCCGGTCGGCACCACGTTCTCACCCGGTTCCAGGCCGACTATCTGAGCCGGCTGGCCGCCCGCGAGGCGGCGGCGTCCGACGGGCCGTGCACCGTCGTCTGGGCGGTGACGTCGGCCAACCACGGCAACACCCGGCGCAACCCGGTGCCGTACCACCGGCGGGAGGCCGCGATTGAGCGGTTCAGCGTACTGACCGGGCTGCGCTCGGTGGTGGTGCCGGTCTTCGACGTCGTGGCCACCGACCGGTTCGCCGAGGTGACGGTGAAGACCGTGGCGGCGGTGACCGGACTGGAGCTGACCCCGGCGGACACCGTGCTGGCCTGTTCCACCCCGGAGGTGGCGGCGATGTACCGGCGGCTGGGATTCCCGGTGGCCGGGGTGGAGGCCGACGTCGACCCGCCGCCGCCGCGCCCGTGGGACGTGCTGCTGCGGCTGGCCGCCGGCGACGACAGCTGGCGGGACCTGGCCCACCCGGCGAGCGTCGACGTCTTCGACCGGTACGGGCTGGAAGGCCACGTACGGTCGGTGGTCGACGATCCGGTGGTCGGCGCGGAGGGCGGCCTGACCGCGACCCGCGACTACCGCAGCTACGCCGAGGCGTTCGCCGAGGCCGCCCGGCGCAAGTGGGACGCGGTACGCCGGTACGTGCGACCCGGCCGGATCGTCGACATCGGCTGCGGCGCCGGCGCGGTACTGGAGCTGGCCGACCGGGAACCGGCGCTGCGGGAGAGCGACCTGATCGGTGTCGAGGTGGCCCGGCACCTGTTCGAGGAGTGCGTGCACAAGAAGGCCCAGGGGGCGTTCAGCAACCCGAACGTCTACTTCTACCAGCGTAACGTGCTGGGCGGGGCGGTCTTCGCACCCCGGTCGGTGGACACCACGTTGACCTTCGCGTTGACCCACGAGATCTGGTCGTACGGGGAGCAGATGGCCTCCGTACGCCGATTCGTGCAGGCCATTTACGACCACACGGTGCCCGGCGGGGTGTGGATCAACAGCGATGTCTGCGGCCCGGACGGCGCCGACCGCCCGGTGCGGCTGCGACTGTCGACAACCGACGGTGCGAACCCGGCGCGACCCCGGACCGACCTCGCCGCCGCCCCGCCGGCTGAAGTCGCCGCGTACCTGCGCGGGTTGTCCACCCGGGCCCGGCTGGACCAGTTCGCCGTCGACTTCACCTTCCCGTTCGATCATCGGCCGGTTGACGGGGCACCGGAGGTCGTCGAGACGACGCTCGGCGCGGCGATGGACTTCCTCACCCGCAAGGACTACCCGGACAACTGGCTGTCGGAGACCCGCGAGCAGTTCTGCGGACTGGAGTACGCCGACTGGAAGGCGTTGCTGGCCGACGTCGGGTTCGAGATCGACCCGGCGAGCGGCGCGTGGCGCAACGACTGGATCGTCGACCACCGGCTCGCCCCGGTCGCGTCCCTGTCCACCCTGGATGGTCGTCCGATGGACTGGCCGGTCACCCATGTCCTGCTGGTGGCCCGCCGGCCGGTGAACACCTGAGCGGTCAGAGCCGCTCGAACGGTTCGGCGTAGCGGAACCGGCCCGGTGCCGGCGCAGCCCCGCCCAGCGGACGGGCCTGGAAGTAGGCTCCCCACTGCGGATCGGGCGCGACGATGCCGAACTCGCTGGCCGGCCGCAGCCCGAACCGGCGGTAGTACGCCGGTTCGCCGAGCAGCGCGACGAGTGTCTCGTCGCGGGCTTCGGCGGCGGCGAGCACCGCGTGCATCAGCGCCGAGCCGACGCCGGCGCGTTGCCGGTCCGGGCGTACCGCCAGCGGGCCGAGGCCCAGCACCGGTCGGCCGTCGAGCTGCCCTCGGGTGCAGACCACGTGCCCGACGACCTCGCCCGCGTCGATCTGGCCGTCGACGGCGACCAGCGACAGCGCCGGGATCCACGCGGGGTCGGCACGCAGTTCGTCCAGCAGCCCGACCTCGATCGGCGTCTCGGCCTCGGTCACGGTCTCCGGTCGGTCGTCGGGCTCCGCAGGCCGGCTGAAGGCCGCCGCCACCACCGCCCGGACCGCCGCGACGTCGCCGGCTCGTTCCCGTCTGACCAGCATGGTCGCCATCCGATCAGGCCGGGCCCCGGCCGGCAATCGGATTCCCGGCGCGGCTTGGGACAATGGGACGCGATGCTCATCAACCTGTACGACGTCATCCATCGGCGCCGCGACGTGCGGGCCGAGTTCACCGGCGCGCCGGTGCCGGACGAGGTGCTGCACCGGGTGCTGACCGCCGCGCACGCCGCGCCGAGTGTCGGCCTCACCCAGCCGTGGGACTTCGTGCTGGTGCGCGATCCGGCAGTGCGCGACGCCTTCCACGCCCATGTGCAGCAGGAACGGCGGACGTTCGCGCAGACCCTCGACCCGGTCGCGGCGGCCCGGTTCGCGCACATCAAGATCGACGGGGTACGGGAGGCCACCCTGTCGATCGTGGTGACCTACGACCCGCAGCGGGGCAGTCCGGCGGTGCTCGGCCGGCACGCCATCGCCGACGCCGGCCTCTACTCGGTCTGCCTGGCCATTCAGAACCTCTGGCTGGCGGCCACCGCGGAAGGTCTCGGGGTCGGCTGGGTCTCCTTCTACCGGGAGCCGTTCCTGCGGGACCTGCTCGCCATCCCGGCCGGCATCCGACCGGTGGCCTGGCTCTGCGTCGGGCCGGTCAGCCGGCTGGCCGACGAACCCGACCTGGAACGGCACGGCTGGCGGCGGCGCCGACCGGTGACCGACGCCCTGCACCACGACCGGTGGTGAAGCTCCGCGGAGCCTGCCGACCACCGGCGTTTGCCAAAACGGCAAGGAAGTTTGCCGCTACGCTGGCGGCGGCGGATCGTGGGTGCCGGAGGTGGTCAGGATGGCTGACAACAAGGTGGGGGGACCCACGTACCGGGTCGCCGTGGCGGTGATCGGCGGCGGTGCCGCCGGGTTGAGCGCGGCGCTGACCCTGGCCCGGGCCCGGCGGGCGGTGATCGTGATCGACGCGGGTGAACCCCGCAACGCCCCCTCGGCCGGCGTGCACGGCTTCCTCAGCCACGACGGCATCAGCCCGGCCGGGCTGGTCGCCGCCGGCCGGCAGGAGGTCGAACGGTACGGCGGCGTGGTGCTGCCCGGCCGGGCGGAGGCGGTCGAGCGGGTCGACGGCGGATTCGAGATCCGGCTGGCCGACGGCCGTACGGTGGCCGCCCGCCGGCTGCTGTTCGCCACCGGCGTGGTCGACGAACTGCCCGACATCCCCGGACTGCGGGACCGCTGGGGCCGCGACGTGCTGCACTGCCCGTACTGCCACGGATGGGAGATCCGGGACCAGCCGGTCGGGGTGCTCGCCACCGGCGAGATGGCGCTGCACCAGGTGCAGCTGTTCCGGCAGTGGACCTCGGACCTGGTGCTGTTCACCCACACCGGTGTCGACCTCACCGACGAGCAGGCCGAACAGTTGGCGGCCCGCGGTGTCCGGGTGGTGCCGGGCGAAGTCGTCGGGCTGGAGGTGACCGACGACCGGCTCACCGGGGTACGGCTCGCCGACGGGACCATGGTGCCCCGGTCGGCGGTGACCGTCGCCTCCCGGCTGCGGGTCGACGACCGGCTGCTGACCAAGCTGGGTGTGCGGGTGACCAGGCATCCGAGCGGGATGGCCGAACAGGTCGAGGCGGACCCGACCGGGCGTACCGCGATCCCGGGAGTCTGGGCCGCCGGTAACCTGACCAACCCGTTCGGCCAGGTGATGGCGGCGGCTGCGGCCGGCACGATGGCGGCGGCGGCGGTCAACGGCGAGCTGGCCGAGGAGGACACCGCCGACGCGGTACGCCGGCACCGGGCCGCCGCCGCCGGCGAGGACGACTCCGGACTGCCGGTGCACCACGGCCCGGCGGACGTCGCCGCAATGATCAGCCAGGAGTTCTGGGACGAACGGTACGGCTCCGTCGACCGGGTGTGGAGCGGCAACCCGAACCCGCAACTGGTCACCGTCGTCGACAAGCTGCCGGCGGGCACCGCCTGCGACGTCGGTGCCGGCGAGGGCGCCGACGCGATCTGGCTGGCCGGCCGGGGCTGGGAGGTGACCGCCGTCGACGTGTCGGCGGTGGCGCTGCGGCGCGGTGCCGAGCAGGCAGCGACGGCCGGCGACGACATCGCCGGACGGCTCACCTGGCAGCCGGCCGACCTACGGACCTGGGATCCGGGTACGGGCCGGTTCGACCTGGTCACCGCCCAGTTCATGCACCTGCCGGACCCGGACCGGGCGATGCTGCACCGCCGGCTCGCGGCGGCGGTACGCCCCGGCGGCACCCTGCTCATCGTCGGCCATCACCCGTCCGACCTGGACGTGCCGGGGCTGCGCCGGCCCCGGATGCGGGACCTGTTGTTCACCGCCGAGCAGGTGGCGGCGGTGCTGGAACCGCAGGAGTGGGCCAGCATCCGGGCCGAGACGGTGTCCCGGTCGGCCACCGACCCGGACGGCAACCCGATCACGATCCACGACGCGGTGCTGCACGCCGTCCGGCAGCGCTGACAGACAGACGCCCACCCGGCCCGCCGGGTGGGCGTCTGTCAGCAGTGGTCGGCAGTTCCCAGTCCCTAGTACAGGACGAGGTCACCACCCGACGCGGTCAGGTTGATCTCCTCGGTGGCGGTGCCGGTCCAGCTCGACGAGAACATCAGCGTGTCACCGTCCCAGACGGTGATCCCGATCTTGTCCAGCTGGCCCGGCCCGCTGACCAGGGTCGCGCTCACCCGCATGGTCAGTCCGGTCGCCACCGCCACCGGCTGCTGCGGGGTGGACAGGTCGAACAGCGTCACCTGGTAGCGCAGCTGCGCCGTGACGGGGCCACTGCCGAGAGCGTACGAGCCGTACGACTCCAGAACGTTGCCCTGGAACTTGTATCGCTGGTCGCCGGAGCGGTAGCCGACCAGCACCTTGCCGACCAGCCTCTCGCCGTAGGTGATCCGGCCATCGAGGTCGAACTCGATCCGGTGATCCGGGTCCAGCGGGTAGGCGCCAGCGGTCGACTCGCTGCGCAGATGGCCGTCACCGAGGAACCGCAGCCTGGTCGGCGGGGAGACGGTCACCGTCGCGGTGACGGACCCGGTGTAGCGGCCGTCGACCGTGGTGGTCACCGAGTGGTTGCCGACCGGCAGGGTCGCCGTACAGCTGGCCATGCCACCGGTGCGGTCGCTGCCCCACAACTTCACCTCGGTGGCACACAGTGTGGTGTCACCGCTGGTGAAGGCGAGCTGGGCACCTCGGACGTCGCCGGCTTCGGCGCTCACCGCCGCCCGTAGCAGCACCTGCGCCTGCTCCGCGCCACCCTCCGGGTGCACCAGCGTGTCCCCGGTGTACGCCAGCTCGGCCGCGCGGACCTGGTCGATGCGGATGTCGGCGTCGTTGAGGTCGAAGAAGACGTTGCCGACCGCTTCGATCTTGATCCGACCGGTGGTGGTGTCGATGTTCGGCAACGTCACCGTGGCGGTTCCGTTGTTCGGCACCGCCTCGGCCAGCACGTACGGGAAGGTCTTCGCCCCATCCGTCGACAGCGAGATCCGTACCTGTGCGGCATTCACCGGGGCCGCGTCGGTGCCGGCCACGTCCCAGGTGACCTCCTGAGTGGACCCGCCGAGGTAGAACGACGGCGCCGGCTGGGAGGTGACCAGGAACGGACCCGCCTGCGGGGCCAGCACGACCGCGGTCTCGGCGTTGCCGACCCCGCCGCCGCCGGTCCGACCGTCGCGGGCGGTCAGCTTGAAGTGCATGGTCCGGTCGTTGGCGTAGCCGACCCAGTCGGCGGTCGGCAGGAACTCCGAGTAGCAGTCGACCAGCGCCTGCGGCAGGTTCGACGCGCTGCCGCTGGCCGGCGGTGCCGGCGCGGCCGGGCAGGCCCCGGTCACCGCGTTGGTGTTGCCGGCCAGGATCTGTGCCATGTCCGGGAAGACCCGGGTCGGGTCGTCGTCGACCGCGTTCAACCCGGGGGAGTAGTACTGCTCGGTGTCGTCCGGGCCGACCAGCGCCGCCGTGCCGAACACCCGGAACAGCGGGCCGTTGGTCTTGACGTTGTCGGTCAACGCGGTGCCGGCGTTGCTGACTCCGGCGATGCCGCCGCGGTCGTTCTGCTCCCACAGATAGGTCAGGGCGTCACCGTCGGCGTCGGTGGCGCTGCCGGTCAACGCGAACGGGGTCCGCACCGGGATGGTGAACTGGTCCGGCACGGTCACCACCGGGGCGTGGTTGGTGGTCTCGGTGACCTGCCAGCCGCCGTTGTCGACCGGGCCGCCCTTGGCGGTCTCACCGACGAAGCCGTCCATGCCGGAATAGGGGATCAACTCCAGCGGCGATACGTTGGTCTGCGCCACGGCTCCGCCGTTGAACGTCACCTGGAAACCAGTGTTGTCGAGCGCGCCGACACCGCCGAACGCCGCGACGGTCACCGTCGCGCCGTCCGGCCAGTCGGTCATCGACTCGATCGTGTCCTTGATGTAGGCGGCGGTGAAGCCTTCGCCGTATCCGATCAGCGGGGAGTTCCGGCCGTTGAGGCTGAGCCGGAACGAGTCACCGGCGGTGTCGAAGTCGCGCAGCGACACCGTCTGCACCTCGTTGATCGCCGGCCGGGACGAGTTCACGAACGTGGTGATCTCGTGGTAGCTGCGCTGTGACCAGTACGGGTCGGTGTGCGGCTGCAGGTTGTCCTGCTGGCAGATGCCCGCGTACGCCATGATCGACGAACCACTGCCCGGCTCGTACGAGTTGGTGGCGCTGCGGTTGCCGCCCGAGCAGTTCCACTGGGTGCCGTTGAAGGTGTGGTTACCGGCGAACTGGTGGCCGATCTCGTGCGCCACGTAGTCGACGGCGTAGAAGTCGCCGATCGGGTTCGGCAGGCCGGTGCAGCCGCGCGCCTTGCCGTCGCCGCCGACCACCCCCAGCCCGGCGACGCCGCCACCGGGCAGACCGAAGCCGATGTGCCCGACGTCGTAGCTGCTCGCCCCGACCAGTTGGCCCAGCACGATCCGGTTGCGGTTGAGAGTCGCGCCGGAACAGCCGGTCAGCTGTGCCGCGGAGAAGCACGGCGCGGACCCGCACGGCCCGTCCGGGCCGGTGGCCGCCGCCACGGTGTTCAGGTTGGTCTTGTCGGTGTCGTTGATCAGCACGAGCCGGATCGCGGTCTCGTCCTCGTAGATCTGGGTGACCCGGTTGACCAGCGTCACCTTGGCGGCGGTCACGTTCGCCGCGCCGAAGTACTCCGCGTACGACGGGTCGGTGAGGAACGCCAGCCGGTAGGTGCGCAGCTTGACCAGCGATCCGGCCGGGTCGTCGGCCTGCGTCTGGTCGATCTCCGCGCCGATCTGCTCGGCGGCCGCGTCGACGTCGCCCCGCTCGGTCAGCGGGCCGTGCCGGTTGACCAGGTCACCGGCGTGGTAGCTGGCGTAGACGCTCTGGTCGCGGTGGTACGGGTCGACGTACCAGGACCCGGTCGACGAGCGGACCGAGGCATGGAAGCCCAGCGGCGTCAGGTCCGCCCGAATGGTCGCCGTCGGGTCGTCGACGCCGGTCCCGGCGTACGTCCGGATGTCCGGGTGGGCGGCGGCGAGCCCGTCCTGCATCACCGGAGAGTCGACCACCGCGAACCGCTGCACCACGCCGTCCGGGTCGGGCACGGTCAGCACCAGCGGCGCTGCCGCGGCGGCCCGGTCCGACTCGTCCGGAGCCCGGTCCAGCTGGGCGGCGATCACTTCCCGGTCCAGGGTGTACGCCGCGAACCGGTGCGCCTGGATGTCCGGCGCGCGACCGGACCGGCTGGCCGTCGGTACGTCGTCGAGCACGGCCCACGGGGTGCCGGCGATCGGCGTACCTTCCTGCGGTGCGGCACTGGCGGCCGTCGTCGGGCCGACGGCCGGCAGCAGCGCCGCCGCGACGACGGCGACGAGCAGGGCAATCAGGCGGCGGTTGCCGGACCGGCCGGTCCCGGGCGGTGGCTGCGAACGGCCGTTCGGCGACGAGTGGCGCCTCGTCGAGGGCTTCCTCAAAATGTCTCCTCGGGAGTCCGTGACGAACCACGACCCGAACGGCCAGGGGGTGTGCTGGCCGATGGGCCGTGGCTCTCAAGGGTCGAGAGTCGACGCTAGGCCCCGAGTAGCGGGTACAGCCATCAGCCGTACGGCTGAGACAGTGCATGATGGCCGGTCTATGAGACCGACTCACGTGACGAGCGGAGCTTCTACTCGAAGGCGGTCAGGAACCGGTCCCGGAACGAGTCCATCTGCCACACCGGGGCCTGCGGACCGGGGCGCAGCCCTTCCTGCCAGTCCCAGCCGGCGACCCGGTCGAGGACCGCCTGGTCGCTGGTGACGATGGTGACCGGCACGTCGTGGCTGGCCGCCGGACCGGTCACCACCGGCGCCGGCTGGTGGTCGCCGAGGAAGACCACCACCAGATCGTCGTCGCCCTGCGACTCGATGTAGGAGATGATCGTGCTCAACGAGTACGCCACCGCCTTCGGGTAGTCGCTGCGCAATCCGTCTTCCGCGGACTTGTTGGCCTGGCCGGCGGCCATCGCCTCCCGGTCGAAGACCGAACCGTCCCGGACCGTGTTCCAGTTGACCAGCTGCGGCAGTGGGGTCCACGGCGCGTGGCTGGACAGCAACGCCACCTCGGCCATCACCGGCTGGTCGTTGTCGCGTCGCTCGAATCGGTCGAACGCCGACAGCACGTACTGGTCGGGGATCGAGGCGAAGTTGAACCTGTCGCCCGCGTACCCCATGTTGCGCGAGTCGTAGACCTGGTCGTAGCCGAAGAACGCCCCCTCCGGCCAGGCCCGGCTGTTGCCGGGGAAGAAGCCGGCGACCCGCCAGCCGGCGCGGCCGAACGCCCGGGTCAGCGTCAGCCGGTCACTGGCCACCAGGCTGCGGTAGCGCTGCTGGTTGTCCACCCACAGCCCGGACAGGGTGCTGGCGTGCGCCAGCCAGCTGCTACCACCGACCGTCGACGAGGTGAGGAACGCACTGCGCGACTGGAACCCCCGCGCCGCCAGCCGCTGCGTGCCGTCGTCGAGCAGGTCGCCGATCAGCGGGCTGAAGTCGGGGTGGGTGACCGCGTCCCGGCCGTAGCTCTCCACGAACGCCAGCAGCACGTCCTTGCCGCGCAGCGCGGTCAGCAGCTCGTCGCCGGGCACATCCCGGAACGCGTCGACCGCCGCCAGCTCGGCGAACTCCTGCCGGTCCTGCAGGCTCGCGCCGATCTGCATGGTGTGGTCGTAGGCCAACCGGGCGGTCGCCCGGTCGGCGACCGGCAGCCCGATCGTGCGCCACTCGTCCTGGTAGACCACCACCTGCGTGCCGAGCAGGGCGAACACCAGCCAGCCGGCGGTCAGCGCACCGACCGTACCGCCGCCGATCCGCCGGTGCGCGGCCAACAGCCGGGCCAGCCGCAGCGTCGCGGCGACCATCAACGTCAGCACCGCGATCGTGAGCACGCCGGTGCCGACCGCCGCGCCGACCGCTGCGGCCCGGCCGTAGGAGGCGTCGACGAACCGGTACCCGTCGGCCAGCAGACCCCAGTCCAGGACCGGGTCGAACGGCCGGTCCAGCACCGAGAAGAAGCCGATGTCGGCGACCTTCAGCGTGATCAGTACGCCGAGCAGCGCGCCGAGCACGGCCGCCACCGGGGTGCGGACCCGGCCCGGCAGCACCAGCAGCAGCGCGGCGCCGACCAGCGCCTCGACCGGAATGCGGGCGAACGCGACCGGGACCACCAGATCCAGCTGGTACGGCAGGGTCATCGCGGCCAGCACGCCGCCGACCGCCAGCACGTCGGCCGACCATCCGGCGGTACGCCGTACCCGCTGGCGCCACCCGTCGGTCGGCGGTGCCGTCCCGTCCGCCGCCGTCGCCTGGTCGGTCTCGCCTTCCGCCGACGGCGGCTCGGTCGATGTCTGGTCCGCTGCCGTCTGGTCAGCCGCCTCTGCTGCGGCGTCCTGGTCCGTCACGTCGTCAGCGGTGGCCGGGGCGGAGTTCGTGGCGGAGGACAAGTTCGGGCCTTCCTGGTAGTCGGCCAGGCGGTGCGCCCTGCCGGACCGGACTCAGCACGATATCCGTACCACCGGACACCCACAAATACGCACGACCAGCCGGTCCGGATCGATCTGCGGATCACCGGCTCCCGGCCGTGACCGGTCCGCCGCGTCGACCGGTCTACTTCTGCATGGAACAGTTGCGGACGTACTTCGACCGGGCGCTCGACAACGAACCGGCACCACCGGTGCCACCGGACGACCTGGCCCGAGTGGCCATGGCCGGCGGGAGCCGACTACGTCGACGCAGACAGATTGGGTACGCCGCCACGACGACCGTCGCTGCCGTGGCGCTCGTCGCGGTGGGCGTGCTGCTCCCGGTCAGGGACGCTCCCGTGCCCGTGCCGGCGCAGGCCGCCCTGCCGTCGGTCTCGCCCGGCTGTGAACTGGTGCGTCCCACCAGCGCTGACGTGGCGACCGAAGCCGCCGTCTACCTGAGCGTCGACGTGACCGCCGAGCAGCGGCGCGCTGTCGACGCGGCGCTGCGGGCCGACCCGCAGGTTGGGTCGGTGGCGTATGAGAGCCGGCAGGACGCCTACCAGCGGTTCATGCGGCGGTACCAGGACGATCCTGCCGTTCTGCTCGATCATCCCGACCTGATGGAGAAGGTGACCCCAGACCAGTTGCCAGAGTCCTTCCGGATCACCTTGGCGAACCCATCGGCGTACCAGCAGGTCAGCGGCGGACTACAGGCGATGCCCGGTGTCGAGACGGTCACCGGCTGGTTCTGCCGGTACGGCACGGACAAGCAGGTGGACGAGTGAGTGGGGTTCGGGTCGTAGCGCCGGTCGCCGCGGACCTACCGGCGGAGCCGGCACCGACGAGGTCTGAGCGCGGCGGCGGACCGCTGGCCCGGTGGGCTGCCAGCCGCCGAAAGCAGCGAGTGGCCGGGGACGAGGCATTCACCGCGTTCGTCGTCGACGCGGCTCCCCGGCTGCGTCGCGTCGCGTACCTGATGTGCCGGGACTGGCATCTCGCGCAGGACCTCACCCAGATCACCTTCACCCGGATGTACGCCTCCTGGAACCGGATCTGGCCCACGGCGAACCTGGACGCGTACAGCCGTCGGGTGCTGATCAACGCGGTCTCCGACGCGATGACACGGCGCAGCCGCACGGAGGTGGTGCTCGCCGAGCCGCCCGAGCCGGCGGCTCGGCCGGCCGGCTCTGGCGGCTCTGGCGGCTCGACCGAGCTGCAGGTGGCGTTGCTGCAGGCGCTGGCGGAGTTTCCGGTGCGCGACCGGGCGGTGCTGGTGCTGCGGTACTGGGAGGATCAGAGCGTGCAGACCGTCGCCGAGATCCTCGGCATCACCACCTCGGCGGTGAAGATGTGCAGCATGCGGGCGCTGCAGCGGCTGCGTACCGTCCTCGGCGAGGACTTCCCGACCAGCTGATCGGGGCCGCGACCTAGGCTGGGCGGCATGCCACCCGCGTCGACCTCGCCGTACCGGCCGACGTCGCCGTACCGCTGGACGTTGCTCGACCTGGTCGTCGCGACGGCGGTGGCCACCGTCGCCTGGCAGTACCGTGCCTCGCTGGCGGACCTGGCGATCGGCTTCGGCATGGCGGTGGCGTTGGTGTGGCGGCGGCGCCGACCGGTGACCGTGATGCTGGCCGTGACCGTGCTCGGTGGGCTGCAACTGTTCGCCGCCCCGGGCGTGCCGGCGTTCTACGACGTTGCGGTGCTGATCGCGATGGTCGCGGTGGTGACCCACGCCGGCCCACCGGTGTACGGCTGGCTGGCCGGTGGGTTGGTGCTGGTCGGAGTCGCGGTGGTGGCTGTTGACCGGGTGCTGCTCTCCGATGACCGGCACCCGGTCGGCCTCGCCAACTTCAGCGAGTACGGCGTGCTGGCCCTCGGCTGCGTGGCGATCTGGCTGACGGCGTACACCTTGCGGACCCGCAAGGAGCAGACGGCGGTCGCGGCCGAACGGGCGGCCGCCGCCGAGCGGGAACGCGACCAGCTGGCCCGGCTGGCCGCCGCCGACGAACGGGCGGCGATCGCCCGTGAACTGCACGACGTCGTCGCACACAGCCTGGCGGTGATGACCGTGCAGGCGGACGGCGCCAGCTACATGATCGACCTGGACGCCGAGCAGGCCCGCAAGGCCATGGTCACCATCGGCGACACCGGCCGTGACGCGTTGGAGGACATGCGCCGGATCGTCGCCGTCCTGCGCCGGGTTGATGCCTTGCCGGGCGCTGCGGAGCCCGAGGCGGCCGGGCCCGCCGACACCGACCGGCGTCGGGCCGGAATCGCCCAGCTCAGTGCCCTGGTTGAGCGGACCAGGGGAGCCGGTCTCGCCGTCGAGCTGAGCATCGACGGCGACCCGGCCCGGCTGTCGCCCGCCGAGGAGCTGACCATGTTCCGGGTGGTGCAGGAATCGCTGACCAACACGCTGCGACACGCCGGACCCGGCGCCGCCGTCACCGTGACCGTGCGGATCGGAGCGGACGCCGCCGAGCTGACAGTGATCGACGACGGCTGCGGGCCGGCCACCGCCCGGCCGGCCACCGCCCGGCCGGCCACCGCCCGGCCGGCCACCGGCCGGCCGGCCACCGCCCGGACGCCTGTCGGACCGACATCCGGCGGTAACGGGCTGCTCGGAATGCGTGAGCGGGTGGCCGTGCACGGTGGCGAGTTCACCGCCGGACCGCGCCCCGACGGCGGCTGGCAGGTGGCCGCCGTACTGCCGATCAGCTCCCCGGCGCGGGCCGGGACGGTGCCGGCGGAGGTGACGTCGTGAGGATCCGGGTGTTCCTCGTCGACGACCAGGAGCTGGTCCGTGCCGGGTTCGCGATGGTGCTCGCCGCCCAACCGGACATGACCGTCGTCGGCGAGGCCGCCGACGGTGCCGCCGCGCTCGCCGCCCTGGCCAGCACCGACGCCGACGTCGTTGTGATGGACATCCGGATGCCGGTGATGGACGGCATCGAAGCCACCCGGCGGCTCTGCGCCCAGGACCGGCCCGACGCGGCGAAGGTGCTGGCGCTGACGACATTCGACACCGACGAGGACGCCTTTGCCGCGTTGCAGGCCGGGGCCAGCGGCTTCCTGCTCAAGAACGTCCGACCGGTCGAACTGCTGGCCGCGATCCGGGTGGTGGCCAGCGGAGAGTCGGTCGTCGCGCCCCGGGTCACCCGCCGGCTGCTGGACCGCTTCGCCCGACAGCTCACCCCGGACCCGGTCGCCGACGACCGGCTGGCCGTGCTGACCGCCCGGGAACGCGAAGTGCTGGCGCTGGTCGCGGCCGGCCTGTCCAACTCCGAGATCGCCGCCCAGCTGTACGTCGCCGAAGCGACCGTCAAGACTCACCTCGGGCGGATCCTCACCAAACTCGACCTGCGGGACCGGGTTCAGGCCGTCGTCTTCGCGTACCGGATCGGTCTGGTCCGACCCGGGCCCTGACCGGTCCATCCCGCTTCCTGACCGGGGGCGTTGCGACCGGCATCGGATCGGACGTACGACCGCAGTCGTACCCGGCCCGGCCGGTAAGTCCGATCGTGCGCCGACGCGTCCGACACCCTCGCCGGCCGACGATGGGTTTTGCAAGCGACCCAGATCGTCCGGAAGGCAACCGATGTTCACCTCCTTCGACGCCAGCTCCCGCCGAACCACCGCGCTGCGCCTGATCGTTCTCGGCGCGGTGACCGTCGTGGTGCTGGTGGCTGTCGCGTTCGGCGGCAACTACCTGTGGCAGCTGCGCTTCGGCCCGACCCCGGCGTCGGCGGCCGACTGCCGGCTGGCCCAGCAACTGTTCGACCGGGGCAGCACCGCGCCGACCGACCCCGCCGAGGCCGAGGAGTGGGAACAGGACCTGCGCCGGATCCGGTACGCCGAATTCGTCAACGACGGCATCAGCACCGAGGTCGGCCGGTTCATCTACTGGTCCCGGGTCAAGGCCACCGGTGAAGGGGAGCGGCCCACCGCCGACCAGGTCGCCGAGATGCGCCGCAACGCCGAGGGCCACTGCGCCGGCAGCGGGATTGAGCTGACCATCCCCGAGCTGGCTTTCTGAGATGGGTGTCGTCAACACCAGCGTGTTGCGTACCCAGCTGCGCGGCATCCTGACCCGACCCGGTCGGCTGCTGCTCACCGGCCTGTCGGTGCTGGTCGCGGCGTTCGTCGTGGCCGGCGCGGTGCTCGCCTACCAGATGATCGCCCGCACCACCCTGGACACGTACAGCGACACCCCCACCGGGACCAGCCTGGTCGTCACCGCCGGCGGGCAGCCGATCGCCGAGGCGCAACGCGCCGCGATCGCCGCCATGCCCGGCGTCACCCAGGTCGCCGGCCGGGCCGACCTGACGCTCGCTGTCGGCGATCCGGCCGCCGGCACCTCGATAACCCTGGCCGCCGACCCCGGCTCCGGTGCACTGTCGCGGGTCGTGCTGCGCGCCGGGCGGTACCCGGCCGCGGCGGGGGAGATCACCGTCAACCAGCGCGCCGCCGACCGGCTCGGCGTCGGACCGGGCGGCACCCTGCGGCTGTACGGGGGCGACCCGACCGCCGCACCGGTCACCGCCACCGTCACCGGCGTCGTCGACGGCCCGGACACCAGCGTGGAGCAGGCGTACGCGCCGGACACCATCCTGGCAACGGTGGTCGCGACCCCGGTCGACTGGTCGCGGATCGACATCGTCGCCGCACCCGGGGCCGACCTCGACGGGCTCACCGACAAACTGATGCGCCACCTGGACCGGGTCGACCCGCACACGTACCCGAGCGTGGTTCCCGGCGACGCGAAACGGCTGGCCGAGGCGCAGGACGCCGTCTCCCGGTTCGACCAGATCTTCGCGCTCGCCGCGATGTTCCTCGCGGTCACCGTGATCGCCGCCGTACTGGTCGCCTCGTCGACGTTCCGCATCGTCTTCGCCCAGCGGATGCGCCAGCTGGCGCTGCTGCGCACCATCGGCGCCCACCGCCGGCAACTCGTCGTCGCGTTGACCGTCGAAGGGGCGGTGGTCGGCCTACTCGCCGGCACCGTCGGGGTGCTGCTCGCGGTCGCTGCCGGCCTCGCCGCACCGGCGCTCGCCGCCGCTGCCGGCCAGCAGCTGTCCGCCCCCGGGCTGCCGTACGGCGTATTGCTGGCCGTCGTCGTCGGCGCGGCAGCGCTCACCGCCGGCGCGGGCCTGGTGCCGGCGCTCGCCGCCGCGAACGTGCCGCCGCTGCAGGCGCTGCGCAGCGCCGCGACGGTGACCGCCGAGTCGGGCGTCACCGCCGGTCGGCTCCTGGTCGGACTGCTGCTCGCCGCCGCGTCGGCCGGCACGGTCGCGCTGACGATCGCCGATCTGGCCGCCGCCTCCGGCTCCGGCGACTCCGCTGGCGTGCTGCTGGCCATCGTCGGAATCGGCACCTTCGCCTTCGGGGCGCTCGTCGCGCTCGGCCCGCTGCTGGTCCGGCCGGTGCTGGCCGTCGTCGGCTGGCCACTGCGGCGGCTCCGGCCGGTCGGAGCCCTCGCCGTCAGCACCGTCGGCGGGGTGCCGCGCCGGGCGGCCGCCGTGTCGGTGGTGGTCGCGCTCGGCGTGGCCCTCGTCGGCGGCGCCACCGTCGGCACCGCCAGCCTGCGCGCCTTCACCGATCAGAAAATGGCCGCCCGTGCCCCGGCCGACCTGGCGCTGTTCGCCCACGACCAGCCGATCACCCCGGCCGTGGTCGAGCAGCTACGGTCGCTCGACGCCGTCCGCCACGTCACCCCGTTCCAGCAGGCCCAGGCGACCATCGGCGACCTGTCGTACGCCACCATCGCCGTCGACCTCGCCGCACTGCCCCGGCTGACGACGCTGGTCGCCACCGACGGCGCGCTGACCGACCTCGGGCCGGGCCGGGTCGTGCTCGGCGAGGCGGTCGCCCGGGACCTGGCCGCCCGGGCCGGCGACCAGTTCGCGGTACGGGGCGAGGCCGGGCAGCTGAACCTGACCGTTGCGGCGGTGCTCGGCGGCGAAGCGCCACTACAGTCCGATGTGGTGCTGACGTCGGGCGACCTGGACCGGCTCGGCGGCACGCGGACCGGGCTGCTGGCCGACTTCGCCGACGGCGTCGGTACCCGCGACGCGACAGTGGCCGCCGTACGGCAGCTCGGGGTCGCCGTCGGTGCCGACGTGGCCGTGCTGTCCGACTACCGGGAGGCCACCGACGCCGAGGTGACGTCGCTGTTCCTGGTCGCGTTGGGGCTGCTGGCCATGACCGTGCTGATCGCGGTGGTCGGGGTGGGCACCACCACCGTGCTGTCCGTGCTGGAACGCACCCAGGAAGTCGGGCTGCTGCGGGCGCTCGGGCTGAGCCGGCGCCGGCTGCGGGCGATGATCCTGGTGGAATCAGGCCTGTACGGGGTGGTCGGCGCGGTGCTGGGGCTGGCGCTCGGCGTACCGCTGGCCTGGTTGTCGATCGAGGCGCTGCGGCTGGGCATGCCGCCGGTACTGCCGGTGGGGCAGTTGCTGGTGATCGTCGCGGCCTTGGCGGTGATCACCGCGATGGCCGGGTTGGCGCCGGCCCGCCGGGCCGCCCGGGTCAGCCCGGTCGCCGCCATCGGCGACCCGGACTGAACGATCGAAGGACGCCCGAGTCTTATCGAAGCCTGGCGGGAGGTGGCCTATGCAGGCAAGAGGCGATGGTCCGCTAAGCGGTTGGCGGCCAGGTTGATGTGCGCATCGGTGAAGAGGCGAGCCTTCCGTAGGCTCCAACTTGCCACGCGGTTGGTGAGCTCCGCGACGTCGGCGGTCGGCGGGTCCTGCACAGCGGCGAAGTGGACGGTGGCCAGAAGTTCCAAACTGTACGGGGCTTCGAATCCGTCGACCAGGTCGAGCACCCTGGTGAGCTGCGAGACGTGCTCCGGATTTCGCTGCACTGACTCGTTGGCGACCTCGTAGCCCTCGGCAAAGGGCTTGATCGGTGCGAGGTCCGTCACCCGCGAGGACCGGTCACCGAGACCGGTGAGGAAGTGGCCTTCAAGCGTGGCCAGGACCTGCGTCAGGCTTTCAGAGTACGGACCGTACCGGCCCCGGACGAATGTCAGCTTCAGCGGCGCGCCGGCGAGTTGCAGGAAGTAGGCCAGCTTCTGCACCTCCAACTCGCTGATCCCGTCGCGGAATTCCTGCAGTCGGGCACGAGCCAGATAGGCGCCGATTGTCGCCACCAGCAGAGCGCGCAGTTCGGTCAGCTTCGGGCGGGGCGTGGCATCCGGCATGCTCGCAGGAAGCGGCGCGCCCTCCGGTGCGAACACCACGGCTCGGACCTGGGGCATCTTTCGGCAGGCCTCCTCGATCAGTGGCCGGACCTTGGCCCAGTCCAGCCCGCCGTTGCCGCAGCCGAGCGCCGGGATCGCAATTGAGCTGATGTTGTGCCGGGAGACGACAGCGACGAGATCTGCCAGTCCGGCACGGATGTCGTCAAGTTTGGAGGCGCTGCGCCAGTGCTCTTTCGTGGGGAAGTTGATGATGTACCGGCGAGGGCCGATAACACCACGATCCATCACGAACATCTGCCCCAGTCGTACCTCGCCGCGCTTGCAGGCGGCATGGTACGAGCGAAAATTGTCGGGGTATGCGCGTTTGAACTGCAGAGCGATGCCCTTGCCCATTACTCCGACCGTGTTTACCGTGTTGACGAGGGCATCCGTGTCTGCGGTGAGGAGGTTGCCGTGGCCGACCTCGATCATCTCCGTCACCCCCCAGTCCGCTGGAACCCGTAGTACCACGTCGGTCTGACAGCAATGCTCTCGGCTAGCTGATGATCACCCAGTGTCGCCTGCGCCTTGGCTGCATACGCTGAACTGTACGCCGCTACCTGGTGAAACACCGCCAAGGGAACTTCCTCGTGCACCAGGAACTCCGCCATCCGGCGACGCTGCCGGTCTGGATCGTCTACGGTGCTGTTCCAGCGTTCCGCTTGCATGAGCGGCCAGTCCACCATGCTGTCCAAGTCGTCGAGTGCCGTGGTGAAGGCTGACGTTGCGTTCGCCGCGTTGCCGTCGGTCGCGACCCACGCTGCACCAGTGTCCACGACTGCACCGACTGTCGCAGCGAGGTAGACCAACGGGCGGTCGCCGTCCGCGTACCGGCCGGCGATGCTGTCGCGATGGTCGCAGGCAATCCGATACATCATGGGTGAACGTGGGGCGAAGTAGAACGGGACGTAGTCCCCAACGTAACCCCGTGGGCCGATCGGGATCCGCCGCCGGCTGCGAGAGTCCTTGATCGCGGGATCGCCGACCTCCGTGCGCATGAGGCCGGCGCGGGCGGAAACATCGCAGGCCAACCGGCCTTCTGCAGAGATACTGGCAAGATTGTCGATGTGGGTGAAGTGCAGTATCCATCGGCTTCGTGCGGACGTCGACGCCGCTGGGGACATCTGGGTCAACCTCCGCTGACGTGACCGTGAGGACAGGAGTCCATCGGACAGCCTGCCCGCGAGCGTCGAAGCTCCGACCTGGGGTGGTGGCGCGCCCGGTAGGGTTCGAACCTACGACCTTGGGATTAGAAGTTACCTAGGTACAAGTTCATCACGGTTCACTGACGTACGAAGTTGCAGGTCAACGGCTGTTCGTGAACGTCCCGGAACTACATCGGACTAGAGCGAACTGCAACAAGATCTGCAACGCCCGTCAGGCGCTCACTGAGCGCTAAGTGGACGGGCCCCGGCGGTGCTGCGAACACCGGCCCGGGGCCCTTGATCGCCCCAGGAGGCGACCCGTGACGAACGTACCAACCCTCCCCACCATCCCCGGATGCGGCCGGCCGGCCGTGCGCCGCATCGAGGCCTACACCGCCGCCGACGGCATCGCCCACGGATCGCTCGACGCCTCGGTGTACGTGTGCGCCGACCACGTCGAGCCCACCCGTGACGCCCTGGCCGCCGCCGGCTTCACCCCGTACCTGGTTCCGCAGCCCGGCCCGATGGGCGACGTGAAGCGCTGCGGTGACGGCATGGACGCCACCGGCCCGACGATCCAGTTCCTGACCGCCCCCGACCGGCCGTCGGGCGTCGAGCTGGCCGCGACCGTCGTCGCCGACCAGGCGCTGACCGCCGACCAGCGGATCAGCATCCTGCGCGGCGAGGTCGCCGCCATCCTCACCAGCCAGGGCGCGCCCGTCGGCACCGTCGCCGAACTGCTCGGCATCACCGTCGCCGAGTTGGCTACGGCATCGGTCGAGCACATCCGCTACGTCACGGCCGACCCGACCGCCCAGCCCGGCATCGACCTGCCGTGCCCGGCGTGGTGCGACGACCACCAGGTGCACCCGGCACCGATGGCCATGACCGCCCACATCCGGCGCTTCTTCGAGATCGAGCGTGACGGCGTGACCGTGCTCGACGTGACGGTGATGCGCTGCGACGACCACGCCACCGGCGAGCAGGACACCGGGATCACGCTCGACGCCTCGGGGTTCAACGAGATCACTCCCGACGACGCCCGGCAGATCGCCGGCGCCCTGGTCGCCGCCGCCGATCTGGTCGACGCCCGATGAACCCGGACATGGCCCGGCTGGTCGACGAGCACCGGGCGTGGATGCTCGCCGGTGGGCTCGCCACGCGCACCATCGACGCCCGGATCGGGCTGCTGCAGCGGCTGGCCGCCCTGTTCGGCCACCTGCACCTGGTCGACGCCGACACGATCGCCGGCTGGTTCGCCGCACACCCGCAGTGGTCGGCCGAAACCAGGGCGGTCTACTTCGGCCACCTGTACGGCTTCTACGCCTGGTCGGTCGACACGGGCCGGCTGGACGCCAACCCGATGGCCGGGCTGCGCCGGCCGAAGGCACCCAGGGGTCTGCCCCGGCCGGTGACCGAGGCCGAACTTCGGTCGGTGCTCGACCGGGCAGAGCAGCCGTGGCGGACCTACATCCTGCTGGCCGCGTACGCCGGGCTGCGGGCGTGCGAGATTGCCCGGCTGCAGCGTGAGGACGTCGACGAGCGGGAGATCCGGGTGCGGTCCGGCAAGGGCGGTAAGGCCGCTGTGCTGCCCTGCCACCCGGCGATCTGGTCGGCGGTCAAGGATCTGCCACCCGGGCCGATCGCGTGGCGTACCGACGGCGGCGGCCCGGCCGACGAGCACTACGTGAGCACCCGCACCGCCCTGTACTTCCGTCGGCAGCTGCACATGCCCGGCGTCGGTCTCCACCGGTTCCGGCACCGGTTCGCTACCGCGCTGCTTCGCGGCGGCAACAACATCCGCGTGGTGCAGACCCTGATGCGCCACGCCTCGCTGAACACCACCGCCCGATACACGGCTGTCGACGAGGCCGAGCGCGCCTCGGCCGTCGCCGGCCTCTGACCCAACCAACAGCCGGGGGTCCGGCCGCCGGTCCAACGTCCGACCGGACCCCCTACTCCCCAGCAAAGGAGCAACCCCAGTGTCTCAGCTCATTGACCGCCTGGTGATCCGGACGGTGCTGGCCTGTGTGCCGGCCGCCGTCTGGGCCGCCGGTATCAACCTCGGCCTGATCGGCGGTGTGGCATGAACGCGACCACCATCGGCGCCCACGTCGCCGGTGCCGCCATCGGCTCGGCCGTCTGGCTGGTCGGCCTGAACATGCCGGCCGGTGCCGCCCCGCTGTGGCTGCAGATCCTCGGCCCGGCCGGCGTGACCGCGCTGGCCGCCGTGTCCCTGGCGACCGCCCACCACCAGCAGGCGATGGCGGACGCCTCGGCCCGCCGCCGGGCCGCCGCCGCCATCAAGAACCCGTCAAACACCTCCCGCCGGGAGGTGACCGCCCGATGAGCCTCTGGACCGGGCTCTGCCGCGCGCAGGGCTACGCCGACGCCGTCACCGGCCGAGTGTCGTGGTGGCGCTGGATCCGCGACCGGCACTACCGGGCCGGTGTCCGCGACAGGAGGGCCGAGCGGTGAGTGCCCGAATCGTGGACCGCCTGGTCATCAGCTTCTACCTCGTCGTCCTCGGCGTCGCCCTCGCCGGCGCGTCCACCGCCGCGAAGGACTGGCTCGACTGGACCATCTGGGTTGCCGTGCCCGTCGTCGCGGCCGTCGAACTCGGCGGGGTGGTGCTGTCGATGCTGGCCGACGCCCGCCGCCAGCTCGGCGAGCGCGCCATCATCACCCGGCTGCTGTCCGCCGCCGTCGCAGTCGGCGCGGTCGCCGCGAACTGGTTCGGCCACAGCCACATGGGGCAGGCCGCGTTCTTCGCGGGCATGTCGGCGCTGGGCTACTGCGTCTACCTGCTGCGGTCGGCCGCGAAGCGCCGCGACGCGCTACGGCGGGCCGGAAAACTCGAGCACACCGCGCCGGTCTACGGGGCGTGGCAGTGGCTGACCCATCCGAGCGTCACCCGGCGGGCGCGGTGGATGGCGCTCGCCGACCCGACGCTCGGCCGCAACGGGTCGCTGGACGCGGCCCGCGCCGAGGCCCGGCGCGACGCCCGGCAGGCCGCGATTTCTGCGGCGTTGCGGGCCCGCATCCGCAAGGCCGCCGGGTCGACGCTCGCGGATATCGCGGTGTCGACGTACGACCTCGACGAGGTGGCACGCCGGCTCGCCGAGGGCGCGGATTACGCCGGCCTGACGGAGCTGCTGGCCCGCGACCTCGCCCCGGCGCGACTGGCTGCCGTGGACGAGCCGGAGCGGCAGGAGTTGACGGCGATCGTCGACGCGACCGAGCCGACGTTGGACGAGCGGATCGAGTCGGCGGTGGCACGTCAGGTCGAGTCGGTGACGCCGCCTCCGACCAGCGCGGATGTCCGTCCTCGGTGGGGCAAAATTCCGGCCCGCCGGCCGCGCCGGATGGGGCGGCCGCTGCCGCAAATCACGGTGGTGGTGCCGACGCCTGAGACGCCCGCCCTGCCCGCCGGGTCGGCCGCAAAAAGGCAGGGTTCTGCGGCAGGCCGGGGGCGGCCGAGCGCGGCGCAAAAAGTGGCAGCGGCGGCGAAGAAGCTGCCGGGCGCGAAGACCGCAGAAATCGCGGCAGCGGCGGGCGTCTCACCGGACACGGCCCGCCGTCACCTGAACGGCAAAAACCTCTCCGAACTGGAGGCCACCCGATGAGCGCCATGGCTGTCATCGCCGCCGTGTTCGCTGCGCTGTTCGCGGCGCACTCCGTGGGTGACCACTGGGTGCAGACCAGCCACCAGGCCGAGCACAAGGGGCTGCCCGGCTGGCCCGGCCGGCGGGCGTGCGCCGCGCACGTCGCGACCTACACCCTGACCGGCGTGGTCGCCCTGGTGCTGCTGGCTGCGGTCACCGGCTGGCGGCCCGCCCTGGTGCCGCTGGCGGTCGGGCTGACGGTCAACGCGGTCACGCACTACGTGGCCGACCGGCGGACGCCGCTGCAGTGGATCGCCGACCGGCTCGGCAGCGGCGAGTTCTGGCAGTTCGGCGACCCGGCCGTCTGCCTCGGAACCGGCCGGTACGCCTTGGACCAGTCGTGGCATCACGGCTGGCTGTGGGTGTCCGCACTGATCATCGGCGGTCTCTGACGGTGCGCGCGGTGGCCCGACACGCGCGGGCCACCAAGCGGACCGGCAGAGCGCCGGCCAACGAGAGGAGACAGAGATGGGCCTGTTCAGCAGCAAGGAGCCGATCGACCAGGACCGCGTCGCGGAAGCGCTCTGGGCGCAGGTGCGGGCGAACGACGCCCGATCCGCCAGCCCCCGCGAGTTCCGCAGGGCGCAGGCCGCGAACGATGCGGCCTGGAAGAAGCTCACCCCCGCCGAGGCCGAGGCCGCCTACGAAGCCAACCGCCGCAGCGGCCTCTTCTGACCATGACCACGACCCATCACCTGTGGCGGTGCGACAGCTGCGGCACCGGCAGCAACACCGCCACCGCCACCGCCGCGAAGACGGCCGCCGACCGGCACAACCAGGTCAAACACGGCGGCGGCAACGAGGCCCGACCGATCACCTACCGGCTGTAGCAAGCGGGCCGGCACCGATCCCACCGGTGCCGGCCCGCATCCCCATGGGAGTGAGGACCACCAGCATGTCAGAGGTCATGATCAGCCCCCGCGCCGACAAGGCGCTGCGGGAGTTGCGGCGCCGCCGGGCGCTGCTACGCATCACCTACCGGTACGTGGCCGGCCGGCCGCTGACCGGGCGGGCCGGCTACCCGTGGCGTCGCCGTGGCGCCGGCCGGCTGGCCGGCTGGCAGCGGCAGCTGATCCGCCTCGGCGCGCCGGCCGCCGCCGGGGCCGTGGCGGTGTGGCCGGAGCCGACCATCACCGGTGCCACGCTGGCCGCTGGTGCCCTGGCGTGGCGCGGCCGGCAGCGCATCGCCCTGCGCCGGTTCACTGCCGCCTACGTCACCCCGACCGCCGCCGCCATCACGCCGGCTCTGGGCCTGCAGACCCCCGTGCAGCTGCACGTCGACCCGGCCCTGGGCAGCCTGGTCGCCCGGCTCGCCACCCCGCTCAGCCCGGCCGAGACCCGCGTACGCACCTGGTACGGCCAGCACGTAGAGCCGGTGGTCCGGTGGCTGCCTGAGCGGGCCCAGCGGGCAGCGTGGGCCGTCCAGCGGTGGGCCCGGCCGGTCACCCGGCACCGGGAGTCCTTCCGCCGGCCACAGCCGGAGTACGGGCCACGGATCGAGCTGCGCGCGTCGACGCCCTACCTGACCGCTGATCAGCGCAAGCTGGTCTCGTCGATCATCGGCAGCAAGATCCCCGTCGGTGACCTCATCGAATCCTGGGACCAGGTCGGCAAGCAGGTGGTGGCCCGGTGGACAGTGCGCCGGCGGCCGCCCGCGCAGGTCGGCATCGACCAGGTCAACGAGCACATGCCGCGCCTGAGTGAGTGGGAGTTCTACGTCGGGCAGGGTGCCGGGGATACGCCGGTCGTGCTGTCGCTCAAGGACGACTCGCCGCACATCGCCGTGTCCGCCGGCTCCGGTGCCGGCAAGTCGGTGCTGGCCCAGCTGATCGCCGTGCAGGTGCTGGCCAGGGGCGGTCGCGTCGTCATCCTGGACCGCAAGGGCTCGCACCGGTGGGCCGTCGGCCTGCCGGGGGTGGACTACTGCACCCGGCCCGACCAGATGCACCACGCGCTCCTGCGCGAGGCGGCAGAGGCCAACGAGCGCAACGACCTCGCCCTGCATGAGCCGGAGGACTGGGATCCCGGACCGCGCACGCTGATCATCGCCGAAGAGCTGAACGCCACCATCGGGCAGCTGACGAACTGGTGGGCCGACAACCGCGAGAAGGGCGAACCGAAACGCTCGCCGGCCGTGTCTGCCCTGGGTGAACTGCTGTTCATGGGCAGAAGCGCGAAGAAGAACGTGTTGGCCATCGCCCAGATGCTGACCGCCCGGGCCATCGGCGGGCCGGAGGCACGGGAGAACTTCGGCATCAGGTTCTTGGCCCGGTACACGGTCAACGCCTGGAAGATGTTGGTCCCCGAGGCCGCGATGCCGAAGGCGGGCCGGACGCTGGGCCGGTGGCAGGTCGTGATCGGCGGGCAGGCCACAGAGGTACAGGTGGCCTTTCTGACCGTGAAGCAGGCCAGGGCGCTGGCATGTCCCCGGTCCCCGGGGACATCCGAGGTCAGCGGCCTATCAAGCCCTGCCGGGGACTTCCTGACCCTGCGGCAGGCGGTCGACGCCGGTGTGGTGCCGTGGTCGCACGCCGCGACGAAGAAGCGGCTACAGCGCGGAGTCGGGAAGGTGCCGACGCCGCGGGGGAAGGACGGCACGGCGGACCTGTACGCCCGGTCGGATCTGGTGACGTGGGCCGGCGGTGAGCAGTGATGGACGCGCTGATTCTGACGGTGGCCGGGGCAGTGGCGGTGTGCTGGTATCCGGTGTCCTGCGCGCTGCATCCCTACCGGGACTGTGGGGTTTGTTCAGGCGCTGGTTCACACCGGCGTCACGACGACAGGGCCCTGTCTCGGCCGTGCTGGTGGTGCCGGGGCAGCGGTAAGCGGCTGCGGTGGGGTGCCCGGCTGTGGGCTCGACGACGGCGGTAGCCACCTGAGCAGAGCGACCCCCGACCGTGCTGGCCGGGGGTCGCTGTCGTCTGCGGGTTAGATCCTCCCCTGTCGCCTGAGGCTGTCGAGGATGTTGACGAACTGGGCTTCCAGCTGCATCGGGGTGGCGATGTAGCCGGCCTGGACGGTAACGGCGATCGTGCGTGCCGAGCCGGTTGCACGACCGGCCACGCCGGTCGGGGCCGCGGCCCCGGCAGCGGTCAACGACCGGCGCCACTGTTCAACCCGCCGCTGACCACCCAGGGCGGCCACGTCGCGCGGATTCAGCACCACCTCGCCCGGGGACAGCAGCGCCGGCACACTGTCCCTGCCGGGGATGCCGCCCGTCACCGGACCGCCGGAAGAGAACTCTCGCACCCCGCCCCGGGCAGTCGTCGACTCGTACACCAGCCGGGCGTAGGTGGTCTTGCTGCCCGGGATCCTGTCCAGCTCGCGCCGGTAGTTCGCCAGATTCCGCAACGCCGGTGCCGTGTCGGCGTCCACCTTCGTGCTCACCCGGGTCGGGATCAACCCCAGCTGCCGGGCCAGCCGATCGGCCTCATCCCGGCCCAGGCCCATCGCGCGGGCGGTGGCGATGAACCGCTCACGGGCATCGGCCATCACCTGGTTGACCTGACCCTGCGTGCCCTCGGTGGCGATCAGGGCGTCCCGGGCGGCCAGCGCCTCCCGGGCGATCGCGTCCAGCGCCTGCTGGTTCGCCCGGCCCTTCTCGGTGCCGACGTCGAGGGTCTTGCCGTGCTCGCGGGTCGACTCGGCAGCGTCATCGAACGCCTGTTCCAACCCGCGTAGGGCGTCGCGGGCGTCGAGATTCTCACCGGTCACCCGGGCCAGCCGGGCATAGAACGTCTCCACCTCCTGACCGGCCGCCCCGGCTTCATCGTCGATGCGCTGGAAGCCGTCGGCCAGCGCCAGCAGCGCCGACGCCCCTTCCTCGCCGCCTTCCTCCATCGCGGCCTTCAGCTCGCGCATCCGGTCGGCGTTCTTGCGGATCTGCTCGCCGGAGATCGGCACCCAGCCACCCAGGGTCTCGCCCACCTCGGCAGCGGCAAGGCCGACGTCGACGAGAGTGCGGTACAGGCTGCTGCCCCAGTCGATCGCCGTCGCGGTGCCACGGATCAGGTCCTCGGTGGCCATGATCAGGCCACGCACCGCTGATGCCCCGCTGTCGGCGTTGTCGGCGGCCGTGTCGAGCAGATCCCCGGCCGCCCGGCCCAGGCGCGGCAGACCCTGGCTGATCTCGCGGATGATCGGGCCGGCGGACTCGATCGCCCTGCGCAGGCCGGGCATCACGTTGCGGACCAGCCCGCCGAGGCCCTCCGTCAGCGGACGCACGTAGCGGGCCGCCGCCGAGAACGCCTTGTCCAGGTCCCGGTCGATCAGCGATAGGTCCTCACGGATGATGCCGATCGCGTCCAGCGTCGCCGGTACGAACGCCGTGGCGCTGCGTTCCAGCTGGCTCATGACCGTCTCGCCGAGCTGGGCACCGGCGGCCCGGACCCGGCGGTCCCGGGAAGCGATCGCCAGACCGCCGAGCACACCGACGCCGGCCGAGCCACCCACGATCGCGCCGGCCACCGACGCACCGACACCGGCCGCCAGCGGCGCCGCTATCGCCGCCTGCAGCGGACCAGCCGCACTGCCCAGCACACTGCTGCCCGGCAGCAGCGACTGCAGCCGCTGCAAGCCCTGGGTGATCGCCGCGCCGAACCCCTGCGCGACCTCTTCCGGCTCCGGCACGATCGCGCCGATCAGGGACTTCCGTTGCCTCGTCAGCGCCTTGAGCCGCTGCTCCTGCTTGGTGACGTCCTTGATCAGATCCAGGTCGCCGGTCCGGGCGATCTCCGCCCGCAGGTCAGTCAGCGTCTTGGTGGTGTCGGCAATCTTGTTGTCGAGGGCGGCCAGCCCGCGATTCATGCCGTCGATGTCGTCCTCGGCGGACTCGGCCGCCTTGCCGACGCCCTTGAGGGTGCGGGACGCGCCGTCGTCCTTGCCCTTGACCCGCAGCAGCAGCTCACGCACGCCCATCGCGCACCTCCGGCAGCTGGTGACCGCAGTTCGGGCACACCCCGGCCGCCGCCGCCTGGTCGACGTCGACCACCACGGCCATGCCGGACCGCACCATGTCTGCCGCCTCCGCGTCCGGCAGATCCACCACCGCGCCCCGGGCAGGCCACGGGACGCCGTTACGCAGCCCTTGCACGTCGACCAGCAGCCGCACGTTCACCGCGGCCTCCGCAGCAGCAGCCCGTACGCCTCGCGGCCGTCCAGCCGGCCCGGCGGGGTCCGGCGGGCCGCGAGCAGCGTCAGCGCCTGGTCGACGCCGCGCCGGCCCACCTCGGCCAGCCGGGCACGCGCCTGCTCCGGCGTCGTCGTCGCCGGGCCGACCGCCGGGGCGGCCGGCCCCGTGACCGACCGGAAACCCTGCCGGTACGCCACCTCATCGCCGACATGCTTGCGGACCCACAACTCCCGCTGCCGCTCGCCGTCCGGCGGGTCGCCCCACCGCTTCGGGAACGGGCTTCCGTACTCCATCACGCTGCCGCCTCTCTCGCCTCACTGATCATCCTCGCCGCCACGTCGGCCCGGCGATACCGGTGCTGCCGCTCGGCAAGCTCCATCGCCGCATCCGGGTCCGGCATGTCCGGCGCCAGGATCAGCCAGCCCGCCGACGACGCCGGATCGACGTCGACCTCCCGCAGCTCGCCGTCGGTGATGCCGCCGGACATCGGCACCACCCGCGTACGGCCGTCCAGCTCCTGCACAGCCCACCCGGCGACCGCCGTCACCGACCGGCGCTCACCGGCCGGCAGCCACACCACCCGCCAGCCCGGCGGGGCAGGCGTGAAGGACGTCGTACGCCACGCCGACGCCGGCCAGTCGCTGAGCCGATGCACCGACCGTTCGAACACGTGTGCCATGGGGTACCTCTCGCGTGCGTGAATCGGACATACCATTTCTTTTGGGGACAAGCGCCACCCCATTACCCGCAGGGGGTGCGCTTATGTGCGTGAGAGATGGGGGGAGATGTAACGCTTCCCCCCGTCCCCCTCCGTTGCACCGAAGTCACGCGTGACACCCGCTCTGACCTGCGCAAACGCCTCGCGTAACGCCCTGATTGGTTCGTGGAGATTTCGCGGAGGGAGATATCGTCATCCCGCTGGGTGCCGTGGCCCCACCCCCACAGAAGAAACCGGCCCGTCACGACCGTCACGGGATGTCCGGCGTCACGCCGAGCTTTTCCATCCCTGCGGGTAATGGGGTGCGGCGAGCCTTCCCAATAAATCGGCATCCTTCGACGCCTCACGCCTGTTCTCCCTGGTCACGCCGCACCAGCAGCGCCCGCAGCGCCACCGGGTCGTCGTCGGTGTGCAGCATCCCCAGCTCGAGCGCCAGCGAGCACAGCCCGAGGGCCAGCCGCCACCGCCCGGCGGTGTCGACCACCTCGGCCAACGCCTGGTGGTCGCCGTCGATGGTGGCGAGCAGCATCCGTACCGCCGACTGCTCGTCCACCCCGTCGTCGTCGCCGCCGGCCCTGCGCAGCGACGCGTGCGCGGGGCAGCCGTCCTGGTGCTGGACGACCACCCCGCCCGGCCCGGCCGTCACGGTGCTGTGGCAGTCGGGGCAGGCCATCCGCTGCAGCAGCGGCCCGGCGTCGATCATCGCCGGCCTGCCTTGCGCTGCCGGCGGGCCTGCCACCGGCGGGCGGCCCGGCCGTCGCGTTCGGGTCGGCCCGCCGTGGTGGCCGCGATCTGGTCGGCCTGGCCTTGCCGGTCGTCTCGCCGTCCGGCGGTCTTGCTGGCGAGCACGGCGGCCAGCCGCTGGTGCCATTCGTTGTCGGTCGTCGTGGTGGTCATGGCTTCCTCTCGGGACAGGTGGACGGCGGGCAGTTGGGCGAGTGCAGGCCGGCCCGGCACCGTTCGCGTCTCGGTGCCCGTCGACGTCCGGCCGGCAGCAACAGGATGTGCTGCAGACACAGCAGCCCGTCCCCGCACCCGCAGGGCTTGCTGTCGGTCGCCATGGCTTTCTCCTTCCTCGCGTGGCGTCGCTGTAGCCCGACGGCCCGGCGGGCGGCCAGCGCAGCCCTGACGGCCCGCTGACGGGTCCGCCGGGCCACGCTGGCGGCCACCTGTTCGGCGATGCGCCGGCTCACCTCGGCGGCCAGGGCGTCACCGGTCGAGTTGGTCCTCGCGGGTCGAGTAGCCACTCGCGGGTCGAGTGCGTCCTCGGCCACCTCGTCGCCCAGGGCGTCAGGGCTGGTCACCGGCTGGCCAGCTGCTGATGTCGGTCACCGACATGTCGACGAATCGGGAGACGTGCAGCTGTGCAGCTGCGGTGACGGTGCACGTCGGCCCGGTCCGGTTCTGGTCGACCGTGATGTCGACCTCGCCCATCCGGGGCGACTCCGAGTCGAGGTAGTCCGGCCGGAGCAACAGGATCTCGACGGCGGTGGCCCGATCGGCGCCCGGTTCGATCCGGTCCGCCACCACCATCACGGCAGCGTCCTTGCGACCGGCGAACCTCATCAGGCCGGGGGTGTCGTCGATGGCGTCGGGCGTGTCGACGACGACCAGCGCACCCGGTCCGATGTCGCGCTGAATGCAGGGGATCCAGACGTTGGCGGACTCGGCCACCTCGCCGATGTACAGCGGCCACGACGCGACCGCCTTCCCCGCCTCCCTCATCCGGTCGACGTCCCGCTGGGTGAGGTCGTAGCCGCTGGCGATGGCGTGCAGCGGCACGCCCGAGCAGGCAGACATGAGCCGGTGATGCACCTCGCGTTGGTGCCGGGTGAACACCAGCGCCTGGTGGCCACGGGCGGCGGCGGTCAGCGCTGCGGACAGCGCGAACACGGCAGCGTCGCGCTCGACGCCAGCGACGGCGATGACCTGACCGGGCTGCCATCCGCCGAGCAGGTCGTCAAGGTCGGGGTAGCCGGTCGGCACGCCGGGCAGAGCGCCGGCCGCGATCCGGTCTAGTCGGCCCAGTTCGGCGTCGACGAGTTCGGCCGCGCTGGTGGGTTCCTCGCCTATGAACACTGCTGCTCTCCTTCGGTGGTGGTGGTGCGCCAGTACGTAGGCGACTTGGGGCAGAGCTGACACGACAGCACCAGCGGCTGCCCGGCCACGCCGACCGGTCGCTCTCCGCAGCAGCGGACGGCTGTCTTGTCGTCGGCGGCGGTCTGGTTCTCAACGGTCACTGATCTTCCTTCCTGTTCGGTCGACTGCTTCCCACTGCTTCCCACTGCTTCCCGGAAGCGGTCGCCCGACTGCTTCCCGCTTCCCCCCTTCTAGGGGGAAGCAGTCCGGGAAGCAGTCCGGGAAGCAGTCGCGGACGGTTCCTGTTCTTGATCTTGGGAAGCAGTCAGGCGGTAGCCCTTCGCCCCCCGCTTGCCATAGGTCTCGACAGCCCTGCCGGCGGCAATCAGGTCGTCGATCGCATCGCGCACGGCGGTGTTTCGGGACTGGTGACCGGCCGCCCGCAGAGCAGCCAGAAGCGCCCGCTCAGACGCCACTTCCCGGCCGGGTTGCTCGGCCAGCACCGACGCGACGGTCTCTACCAGCTCGCCCCCGCCGGCATCCTCTGCTTCCGTCTCGGACGGGGCGAGGAACGCCAGATCCAGGTAGTTGACCCATGTCCGGGTGTCGTCGACGACCATCTGACCCATGTGTGTCCGCCCCGGCGTCTTGGTGGTCTGTCCGTGCTTTCGCAGATGGCCGGGGCGGTCCTTGGTGACGTACACGTGAGACCGCCCCCGCTGGCCACGCCCGAACGGGTCGGCGTTCTCCAACACGATCAGCGACCCGGACAACGCGTTGCCCTTGTGGATCGAGCCGAGCGGACCCCGACCACGTCGGTCCGGGTCCTTGACCACGTGATCATTCGACAGCGTTGCCGCACCGACCGTCGTGAACGGCTTCACCAGCAGGCGCCGGAACGCCGCCGCCCCGTCTTCTTCTCGGATGGCGAGTCCGTGTAGCGACATGGCCTCGTTCACGCCGTCGAGCACCACCAGCGACGGAGCAGGGTCGACCAGCCGCGCAATCGCGGCTGGCGTCACCGGCCGCTCCGGACCGACGAACCGAAACAGCTTCACGATCGAGTCGTCCGGCACGCCAAGCGCCTGCAGGCGCTCAACCGTGTCTGACGGGTCGGACTCTTCGAAGTGGATGTACACCACGTGCCGGCCGAGCGATATCTCGGCGGCAGCGCTGGCCAGGCAGAACCACGACTTGCCCGACTCCATCTCGCCGATGACGGAGTGTTCCTTGCCCGGGTAGATCAGCCGTAGACCGTCGGACCGGGTAATTCCGATGGTCGGCTCTGGCCGGTTGACCTCGCCCCGGATGTACGGGCCTAGGTCAACCGCTGACCAGGAATCGGTGTCGGCGGACGACGGCCCTGCCACCACGGTGTCCAGCTCGGCGACGACGGCAGCGAGCCGTTCGGCGCGGGCGGCCGGGTCGTCGATGGTGGCGACGTGGGCGAGCCTGGCGCTGGCCTCGGTGATGCGTCGCCGTTGGGCGTGCTCGGCGACGATCCGGGCGTAGTGCCCGGCGTTCGCGGCGGTGGGCACGCTGGTCACCAGGGTGTGGAGGTACGGCGCACCGCCGACCCGGGCGAGGTCGCCGGTTTTGAGCAGCTCACCGGAGACGGTCACCGGGTCGACGGGCTTGCCGGCGGCCCACATCGCGGTGATGGTGGCGTAGATGGCACCGTGTGTCGTCCGGTAGAAGTCGTCCGACCCCCGGAGCGCGTCCGTCGCCATCTCGATAGCGGACTCAGCGAGGAGCATCCCCCCGAGGACTGCCCGCTCCGCCTGGTCGCGTTCTTCGCTCACCGGTGCCGCACCGCCCGCCGTCCGCCGAGCAGCCAGTCAGCGACCGACGCTGCCCACAGCTCGTTGTTCACCGCGTGCCGGGGCCAGCGGGCCCGGCCGACGGTGCGCACCCACGCCAGCGATGCCGCGTAGGCGGTTGACCAGTCGGTGCCCGGTGCTACCGTGAGCAGCGTCGACCGGCCGCCTGCCTGTGTCGCCCTGGCCGCCCCGTTCGCCGCGGGGCGGCTTTCTTTGTGCGTCACCAGTCACGCCACCTTCGCGGACTGGCGCAGCTCGGCCACGAACTCGTCCAGCGCTTCGGTCGGAACGCGCCGAGCGCGGCCAACCTTGACGCTGGCCAGATCGCCCCGCTTGATCAGCTCGAAGGTCTTCGTCCTGCCGATGCCGAGCCGGGTAGCTGCCTGCTCGGGGGTCAGGAGTCGCTGCGCATCGGACATGCAAAGCCTCCCAAACTTATGCGGAGATGTTTGATCACCTCAGCGGTATGGGCCACAGGCTGCCACTTCGGGGCGGTCCGCGCAAGTTCATAGAGCTACGCGGAGGTACGCGTCTCGCTTGTGCGGTTGAGTTCCGCGCGCCTACTGTGATCGGCATGGAGTTTGACGCCGTCCAAGTCCTCGGCTCGCCCGGCTGGGTCGAGCTGCGGATCGCCAGTGACCACGCCCCGCGACTGCTAGCCAAGATCGAAGAGAGGGACGGTCGCGGCGTTGTCACGAGGCTCGTGCTCATCGGAGACCGTCTGGACGCGCAGACGCTGCGGGCACTGCCGCTGAATCGGGTCGAGTCCGTTGCGAATCATCCGCTGTACGGCGTCGGACTGGGCGTTACCAAGCCGATCGACCCAGAGGTGCTCGCCGACCTGTCGCGGCGCGGAGAGCTGTTTCCCGCCGAGGTCGAGTCGATCGACCAGGCGTTGACGGCGTTCCTACGCAAGGTTCCCGAGCCGGATCCCGACTGGGAGTGGCAAGACGACGGCGACCAGGTGGTGGTCCGGGGTGGCGGCCAAGCGCGCGAGCCGCTGACCAGACCGGACGGCACCGACCCAGATGGCTTCTCCCGTCAGGTGGCTGCGGCCTACGCCGACGCGGCGCTCAGGACGTCGGCACCCGCGAAGCGCCTTGCCGACGAAGCGGGGGTGCCGGTTACGACGGTCCACCGATGGGTGCGCGAGGCACGCCAGCGCGGACACCTTCCGCCGGCCCGCAAGGGCAGGGCCGGATGACTGCCGGCCGCCGCGCCAACGGCCGTAGCTCGATCTTCCTGGGCTCTGATGGTCGCTGGCACGGGTACGTCTCGATGGGCGTCAAGGACAACGGCAAGCCCGACCGGCGTCACGTCCAGGCAGCGACGCAGAAGGACGTCACTGCCAAGGTTCGGGAGCTGGAGCGCAAGCGCGATGCCGGCAGCGTCACCGACGCGGGCAAGACGCCGACGGTGGGAGACTGGCTGACGTTCTGGCTGGACAACATCGCTGCCCGCAAAGTCCGGGCATCGACGCTGCAGGGCTACCGGTCGAAGATCGACACGCACCTGATCCCCGGCCTCGGTGCGCACCGGCTCGACCGGTTACTGCCGGAGCACGTCGAGCGGTTCTACACCAGGTGCTCGGCGGACCTGTCACCGGCGACGGTGCTGCAGCTACATCGCATCCTGTCTCGATCGCTGAAGGTCGCCCACCAGCGCGGTCGAGTGGCGCGCAACGTCTGCGACCTGGTCGACGCGCCGAGCGTCACCCGGGAGGAAGTGCAGCCGCTGACTCAGGCGGACGCCCGGGCCATCCTCGCCGCCGCCAGCACGGAGCGGAACGCCGCGCGCTGGTCGGTGGCCCTGGCGCTCGGCCTGCGCCAGGGCGAAGCGCTCGGCCTGCTGTGGGAGCACGTTGACCTGTCCGCCGGGGTGATCCGGATCCGCTGGCAACTGCAACGGCTCACGGGGCAGGGCCTGGTACTCGTCGAGCCGAAGTCGCGGGCCAGCCGACGAACCGTGGTGCTACCGACCCAGCTCGCCGACGCGCTACGGGCACACCGGGCGACGCAGGACGCCGAGCGGGCCGCCGCTGGTGAACTGTGGGACGACCGAGTCAAGACGCTCGGCGGCAAGGACATGCGCGGCCTAGTCTTCGCGCAGGTGAACGGCCGACCCGTCGACCCACGCGCGGACTGGTCGGCGTGGAAGTCGCTTTGCCGACAGTCGGGGGTGCGCGAGGCGCGGTTGCACGACGCCCGGCACACAGCGGCGAGCATCCTGCTCGCCCAGGGCGTACCGGCCCGCGTGGTGATGGACCTGCTCGGACACAGCCAGATCGGGTTGACGCTGGGTACATATAGCCACGTTGCACCGGAGTTGTCGAAGGCGGCAGCGGACGGCATCGGCGGTGCCTTGTGGGACTGAACTGCAACGCGAACTGCAACGGACTATTGCGGACTACGGGATCTGATGTACGCTCGCAGCAGGTGAAACGTGGTGCGCCCGGTAGGGTTCGAACCTACGACCTTGGGATTAGAAGTCCCCTGCTCTATCCGCTGAGCTACGGGCGCTTGCTGATCTTCGTCCTGGCGTGCACATAGTAGTGGTCGCAGGTTGCCGTGACGAGTCAGTCGGTTTCCGGTAACCCTCGGTCGACCGGGCGTTGCGCCTCAACCGGTTGACCGGGGTCCGGGCCCAACGGCTCGGTGGTGAAGTAGCCGCGCAGCCAGCGGTCCAGCTCGCTGAACAGCTCGTCGCGGGCCGGCTGGTGGGACAGGGTCAGGTCGTGCAGGCCGCCGTCGATGCGGACCACGGTGACGTGCCGGCCGAGCCGGGGGGCCCACCGGGCCATGTGCTCGACGTCGAGTACCGCGTCGGCCAGGGTAGCCGAATCGTGCCAGCTGTGGCTGCGGTAGGACCGGGAGGAACAGGCCAGCAGGACCGGCGCGGTGATGTGCAGTCCGGCACGTAGCCGCCGCTGGGCGCGTCGGATGGCGGTCAGCCAACCTGCCCGCACCGGGAACCCGGCGAGCGGCTTCCACTCCAGGTCGTAGTTCCAGTGTCCGCGCTGGGAGGCGTGTACGCTCTGCCCGTACACCCGGGAAAGCCCGACCGGGACGATCCGGTAGGGCGAGCGGCCGGTGAGGCGGCAGACGGCCGCCGCTACCGGCCGGCGGAGCAGCCACGGTGCGTTGAGGTCGAAGAACGGGCTGTTCAGGAACAACCCGTCCGGTGCGATGCCCTGGCTGGCCCGCGCGTCGGCCCAGATCGCGGCGATCAGCCCACCTGTCGAGTGGCCGTTGACCAGCAACGTCTCGTTGCCGTCCTGCTCGCGGATGATCCGGGCAGCGGCGTCCAGCTCCGGGAAGTAGTCGCTGAGGTCGCGGCAAAAGTTCGGGGTCTGGTGCGGCAACAGGCTCCGGCCGTACTTGCGCAGGTCGAGGGCGTAGAAGTCCCAGCCGCCGCGGACGAAGTGGTCCGCCAGGTGGGTCTGGAAAAAGTAGTCGACGAAGCCGTGCAGGTAGAGCACCGCCCGCCCGGCCGGGCGGTCCGCCCGGCGGCGGACCAGGGTCGCGACGACCGGACCCTCGTCGTCTGGGTCCAGCTCGATGACCTGCTGCTCGTACGGGAGTCCGAGGATGTCAGGCTGCACGACCTTGACCGTACCGCTGGACGGTTACCTCCGGGTAGGACCGCGCTGCGCGTCGCACAATCGAAGGCGGCACTGCCTGCGGCTGAGCGGCGGTGCGTGGTGCGAGGAGGTGCGAGATGAAGGCAGAACAGGCGACGGCGTTCCTGCGGGCGAACCATCGGGCGGTGATGGTGACCCGGCATCCGGACGGCCGGCCGCAGACCAGCCCGGTGCTGGTCGCCGTCGACGATGCCGGTCGGGTGCTGGTCAGCACCAGGGAAGGTGCGGTCAAGGTGCGCAACCTGCTGCGCGATCCACGGGTCACGTTCTGCGTGATGACGGACCGGTTCTTCGGCGACTGGGTGCAGATCGACGGACAGGCAGAAGTGGTACGGCTGCCCGAAGCGCTCGACGTGCTGGTCGACTACTACCGGCGGATCTCGGGGGAGCATTCCGACTGGGACGACTACCGGGCTGCGATGCGCCGCGACAAGCGGGTGGCGATCCGGGTGAGCGTCACGCACGCCGGCCCGGACGTGCACGGGTGACGGGTTGCGTGCCCAGTGACGGTTCGGATGTGCACGGGTTCGGGCGTGCCCGGGTGACAGCCCGGACGGCCGGCACGTGGGGCCCCGGTCGGGTTGACCGAGGCCCCACGATCGATCAGCGGCTGGCCGATCCGAGCTCCACCTCAGCGGTGGTCTGGGCCTGGCCGGTGGCGTTGGGGGCACCCTGGCCCTTGCCGATCAGGTCCTTGAGGCTGCCGTTGATGTAGTTGCCCCACCCCTCCTGGCAGGCGTTGTAGCACTCGAACTCGGGCACCAGGCCGTGGTGGGTGAAGACGACCTTGGTCTTGCCACCCTCCTCCGAGATGTCGAAGGTCATCGTCGTGTCGACCCACTCGGAGCTGTCCTTGACGAACGAGAAGTAGTTGTCCACCACGTGCCAGGTGACCTTCTCACCAGGGACCGACTCGGTCACCCGGATCGTGCAGCGGTGCAGGTCCTCGTAGTGGTACCGGAACTCGTCGCCGGCCTTCTCGGCGCTGCCCTCGATCTCGGCCGACCACCATCCCTGCGGATTGGTGATGGCCTCGTACGCCTCCTTCGGGGACTGGTCCACGGAGAACTCGGTGGTGTAACTCGGCCCGGTCATGAATTCCTCGCATTCGTGATATGCGGAAAAGGGGTTGGCGACGTCCCGCGACCCTGCGTCGCGGAAGTCGGCAATGCTCCGCATCGGACGGAGCTGTCGGAACGTCGGCATCCTTTCCGGATGACCGGCTTGTGTCGCGCACCCACTGAACTAGGCTAATGCGTGTACTTGTGTCACGCAAGTCACGTGTGGGGCGTGTCGGCGTGCCGTCAAGCAAGGTTCACATGCTGGCAATACGCACTTTCCGGTAGTGGTACCAATCGATGTTGTTGGCTCGCCTGCGTCGCTGGAACCGCAGGTCACGACGCGGGCACGGTCCACCGGGTACCCGGTGGACCGTGCCCGCGAGGCAGGTCAGGCGACGCAGCTCGAGAGTGACTCGGTGGGCGCGGGCACGCCCTCAGGCCCGAAGAAGAGGTTGGCGCAGTCGATCAGGAACTCCGGGGTCTCCTCCTGAATCCAGTGGCCGGCACCGGGGGCCACGACACCACGGACGTCATCGGCCACCTGCTCGAACGAGGCCGCGACACCGAGCCCGAACACGAACTCGGCACCCATCGCGAGCACCGGCTGGGTCAGGCGCTTGGACTCGGCGTTGGCCTTGGTGTCCTCCGCGTTCTCCGGCCAGGCCCGGTAGTAGTTGTAGCCGGCGCTGCGCCGGGCCGGGTGCAGGTAGGCGCGGATGTGGCTGTCGCGGTCGATCGCGTCGGGGACCGCCGCGAACTCGAAGACGTAGTTCAGGTAGGTGGCCACGTCGCTGTTGTCCACGATCTTCTCCGGAACCGGCGACGGCGCCATGTTCAGCTTGAAGTGGAAGCTGAGCGGGTACGCGTCCTCCAGGCCGAAGCCCAGCAGCGGCGAGTCGAGCACCGCCAGGCGGGTCACCTCGCGGGGGTAGTCCCGGGCCCAGGCGTAGCCGACCAGCACGCCCATGTCGTGCCCCATGACCTTCACCTCGCGGTACCCGAGCCGGTTCACCGCCTGGTGCAGACGTGCGGCCGTGGTCTTCTGGTCGTAGCCGTCCCGCGGGATCGCGGAGTAGCCGAGGCCGGGCAGGTCGAACGCGATCACGGTGTGCGTCTTGGCCAGCTCGGGCATCACCAGGTGCCAACCCCACCAGGTCTCGGGCCAGCCGTGCAGCAGCACGAGGGCCGGCCCGGAACCGCCCTTGACGTAGTGCACCTTGCCGCCGTCGGTGTGGACCAGACCGTGGCGGAAAGTCCGGTCGAAGATCGCGCGACCGACGACCGGCTCGCGCTGGGCGTGTCCACCTCGCGCTGCGGTGGCGTCGGCGGCGCCGTTCGCGTCATGAGCCACCGCTGCCCCGACGCTACCGACGGTGACTGCCAGGGCGGTGATCCCTCCGACGATCATCCGTTTGAGTGTCAACCGCGATCCCCTGACCCGAGCATCGACCAACCGTGACGACATGGCTCTACCTCTTCCTCTCGTCGACCGCATGTGGCGGGTTGCGTCCAAGCTATGACGATTAGCGAAGAATGTATTCTTCTCGATTGCTGTCTCTCCGCAGCCGCCTCCAGCCCTCTCCAGGCGCGGACCATGGTGTGACGCAGCAACGCCGGTGCGACGCTGGCCCGCCCCGAGGGACGGTCACCTGACTACTGGTCACCCACGTCGGACGGTGGGTTCGGGTCGTTGCCCGGAACTGGGACGCGCGCTCGACTGTGCCAATCTTTCAGGTTCCTCGGCCACTTCTGTATTGCCCTGTTGGTTACCGACCTCGCCGTCGTCGCCGGTCTAATCGCGATCCTGCCCGCCGAATTTTTCAATCAACCGCAACGAGTAGTGGCAAAAGAAGCGGTCGCCGGGAGAGGGCAATTTCAAGGAAGCAAGCGGGTGCCGCCGGCTCATAGCCTGGCGACCGATGTGCGGACGTGGCCGGCGAACATTGGTGTCGTCCGCTCTCACTGTCTCTGATTCCGAGAGGACGGGATTGCCATGACTGACGAAGAGCGGAAGTTCGAACGGCGTACGTTCCTTGCCGGTGCGGCGGGGGCCGGAGGCGTCGCCCTGGCCGGTGCCGCGCTGCCCGGCACGGCACAGGCGCACGCGTACGGAAATGGTGAGTCGATTGCGCTGGTGGCGCCTGTCACCCCGGCTGACCCCCAGTACCCCGACCTCGTGATGGGGCTGAACAACCGGTGGACTGCGACGCCCGATTCGGTGTACGTGGTGGATTCCCCGCACCAGGTTGCCCCGATCGTCCGACGCGCGGTGCGTCGCGGAACCAAGCTGACCGTCCGAGGCGGCGGTCACGGATTTGAAGACTTCGTCTACAACAGCGAAGTCGAAACGGTCATCGACATGACGAACATGAACCGGATCTACTACGACACGAGGATGAAGGCTGTCGCGGTGGAGGCCGGTGCCATTCTGCTCGACGTCTACGAGAAGCTCTACCAGACCTGGGGCGTCACGCTTCCTGGTGGCGTCTGCTACTCCGTCGGGATGGGCGGCCACGTCGCCGGCGGTGGCTGGGGCTGGCTCGTCCGTCGCAATGGACTGATCGTCGACCATCTGTACGCCGTCGAGGTGGTCACGGTCAACGCCGCCGGCCGGGTCAACACGATCATCGCCACCCGGGACCGGCGGGACCCGCACCGCGATCTCTGGTGGGCCCACACCGGTGGCGGCGGTGGGAACTTCGGCGTCGTCACCCGCTACTTCTTCCGCTCACCGGGGGCCCACGGTCGGAGCCCGGCGCAACTCCTGCCGAAACCGCCGTCCAAGGTGCTGTCCAGCTTCGCCCTGTGGAGCTGGAGCACCATGACCGAGGCCGACTACATCCGCCTGCTGCAGAACTACGCCAGCTGGCACGTCGCGAACATCTCGCCGGACAGCCCCACCCGCGAGGTGACGAGTCTGATTCAGTCGTTCCACCGGTCCAACGGCGAAATCCACATGTACGCCTTCGTCGACTCCGCCGTGCCGAACGCGCAACAGATGCTGGACAGCTACCTGGCCCATCTGCAGAACGGTGTGACGCCGGCCGTGTTCGCCGCGCAGAGCACCATGCCGTGGCTGCAGTTCTGCAAGCTCACCGGTACCACCAACACGCTGAACAACGACCCGACGCTACGCGGTGAGTACAAGTCCGCGTTCATGAAGGACACCTTCACCACGGCGCAGGCCGCAGCGATCTACCGGGCGATGACCCGGTCGGACATCAACAATCCAAATCTGAACATCGTCATCAGCCCGTACGGCGGCAGGACTGCGGCCGTGCCCAACGCCGCGACGGCGATTCCCCACCGGGAGGCCGCCTACAAACTGCTCTGGCAGGCGCAGTGGGCCAATCCGGCGGACGATGCGGCGAACATCGCGTGGGCCCGGGAGACCTATCGGGACACCTTCGCGGACACCGGTGGCGTACCCGTACCGAACCATCAGACCGACGGCTGCTACGTCAACTATCCGGACGCCGACCTGAACGATCCGGCCTGGAACGGGTCGGCCTTCGCCTGGCACGACCTCTACTACAAGGAGAACTACCGCCGGCTGCAGGCAGTGAAGAAGGCCTACGACCCGCGGAACTTCTTCAACCACCGCCAGTCGGTCGAGCTCCCGTCCTGATCGGACGGGTGTCAGAAGAAGTCCAGACGAAAGGGAGTACGGAATGCACACGATCACCGGTAAGACGGTCCTGGTGACCGGCGCCAACCGTGGCATCGGCCGGGCGCTGCTCGAGGAGGCGCTCAACCGGGGCGCGAAGCGGGTGTACGCCGGGACCCGTCAGCCGTTCGGCCACCCGGACGGGCGGGTCACCGCGGTGACGCTGGACGTTACCGACGCGGAGCAGATCGCACAGGCCGCGAAGACCGTCGGCGAACTCGACGTGCTGGTGAACAACGCCGGCGAGGTCACGTTCGACGACCTGAGCGATCGCGCGGTGCTCGAAAAGATGTTCGCGGTGAACTTCTTCGGGGTGTACGACACCATTCAGGCGTTCCTTCCGGCGCTGATCCGGTCCCAGGGCGCGATCATCAACAACATTTCGGTGAACGCGTTCGCGCCGTTCCCGTTGGTCTCCTCGTACTCGGCAGCCAAGGCGGCGGCGTTCAACCTGTCTCAGTCGCTTCGTGGTCTGCTGGCGGGTAAGGGCGTCGGCGTGCACGCCGTCATGACCGGGCTCGTCGACACCGACATGACCAAAGGCTTCGACGTGATGGCCAAGGCGGCGCCCGAGCACGTGGCCAAGAACGTCTACGACGGGCTGGAAAAGGGCGAGGAGGAAATCTTCCCCGATGCCATGGCCGAGCCGCTGGCCGACAGCTGGCGTTCGGGCGGGGGGAAGAACCTGGAGCGCCAGTACGCGCAGATGGCGGCGCAGATCGCCGCAGCTCAGTCCGCCTGAGCGACAACCTACGACGGGCGGTACCGCCCGATGCGGGTCAGAGAAGGGCAGTGGACGCCGTCGGAATGGCGTCCACTGCCCTTCTGCGTTCAGCCCGCGAATGTTCTGTTGGACTGGAACTCGGCCGGAGGATCGGTATGCAGTTCGTTCCTGAGCAACGTGAGAGATGTGGACCGTAGGGGCCTCATGCCAGAGTTTGTGACGACGGGACGTCCCCCCGGCATCCTGCCGCAGTAGCTGCGCCAGGCACCCATTTCTGCCATCGTCTGGAGGAGTAAAGATGACGGTAATCGAGTCCGCGCCACAGCCCGAACTCGTACAGCGAGCCAGGGACCTGGTCCCGCTGATCCAGAAGCATGCCGCGTGGCAGGAGGAGAACCGCGTCCTGCACCCGGAGGTGCTCGACGCGCTGAAGGAGGCCGGCCTGCTCCGGTTGCGGTTCCCGGCGCGGTACGGCGGTACCGTGCCGGACGCGCGTACGGTGGTGGACGTGGTCGCCGAGCTGGGCCACGGCGACGGCTCCACCGGTTGGACCATCAGCACCATGACTATCGGTGCCTGGCTGGCCGGCCTGCTGCCGGATGAGGCGCAGGACGAGATCTTCGCGAACCCGGAGGACCGGTTCTGCGGCTCGGTCGGCCCGAACGGGGTCGCCGTGAAGACCGAGGGTGGCTACATCCTGAACGGTCGGTGGCACTTCAACACCGGTGCCCCGCAGGCACAGTGGGACACGCACTCCATCATGATCGACCTCGGTGACGGCAACATGGTGCCGGGTATGGCGGTCGTTCCGGTCTCGGACCTGACGATCGTGGACGACTGGCACACGGTCGGCCTGCGCGGCACCGGCAGTGTCACGACCATCGCCCAGGACCTGTTCGTGCCCGAGAACCGGGTGCTGAACATGGTGCCGGTCATGATGCACAACCGGCACGCGTCGAAGATCAACGCCGACTATCAGGCATGGCGGGTGCCGTTCCTGCAGTTCGCGGTCGCCGTGGCGGCCGCCCCGGCGCTCGGCATGGCGCGGGCCGCCTGGGACGCCTTCATGGAGCGGCTGCCGAGCCGGCGGATCACCTACACCAACTACGAGAAGCAGATCGAGGCGACGCTGACCCACCTGCAGGTCGCCGAGGCGCGAGTCAAGATCGACGAAGCGGAGTTCCACCTGCACCGGGCGGTGCGCCGACTCGATGAGAAGGCCCTCAGCGGCGAGCCGTGGACGCTGGAGGACCGCGCCGCGGCACGGATGGACGCCGGTGCCGTGTGCGCACGGGCGAAGGAGGCCGTGGACATCCTGAACAACGCCAGCGGCGGTTCGTCGGTGTACTCCGAGGTGCCGATCCAGCGGATCGAGCGGGACGTCCAGACGATCAACCTGCACGGCATCATGCACCCGAACACGAACCTGGAGACCTACGGCCGTGTTCTGTGCGGCCTGGAGCCCAACACGATGTTCCTGTAGACGGTGCCTCGTTCGCGTGGCCGGACCTCATGGTTCCGGCCACGCGTTCGTTTGTGCGCGACCAGCGGACCACGCGGTTCCCGCAGCTGTTCCCCGCACCAGCCGCACGGTCGCACCAGCAGACCTGGTCGAGTCAGCAGACCTGGTCGAGTCAGCAGGACGGTCGAGGTTGCGGCGGGTCAGCGTCGCTGTCTGCGCTGCTCGCGCAGCGCGATGAACCGGGAGTCGGCGCGCGCCGCTACGTCGCCGGGCGCCGGGGAGCCGCCGCACCCGGCGCACCCGGCCTGCAGACTGACGTGGCCGCCACAGCCTTCGTGCTCGAAGGTGACCGGCCGCCCGTCCGGATTGGCCCAGCGGTCACCCCACTCGGTGAGCGCGATGATGACCGGTTGCAGTTGGCGACCTTTCTCGGTGAGCACGTATTCGACATGGGCACCACCGGCGCTCGGCTGTGTCTCGAAGACGCCCGCCTCGACGAACTCGCTCAACCGTTTGGCCAGGATGTTCGTGGCCACACCCAGGTCCCGCTGGAAGTCCGTGAACCGGGTCATCCCGAAGAACATCGCGTTTCGGATGATGAGCAGGCTCCAACGCTCGCCGACGACCTCGAGTGTCCGCGCGGCAGAGCAGACCTCGTTGGCGTACAGGCGTCCCAGCACAAGTCGAAGTCTTGCATGTCGGCTTGCGTGGTGCAAGCGGATGTGTTGAACTGGCCGGGTGACCGCCCCGCTGCCCGGAGTCGCGCCGTCAGTCCGTCCGGGTCAGCAGGAACATCGGCAGCCGCCGTCCAGTCCTGGCCGCGAACTCGTCCGGGCCGGTGGTCTCGCCGAACAGCTCCGACCACAGCCGGCTGCGGGCCTCATCGCCGAGCGGCTCGACGGTCACCCGGAAGGTCTCCTCGCCCAGTTCGACGGTCGTGCTCGCCATCGCGGCCAGGTTCGCGCACCAGGCTGGACGGACCGGAGAGTCGCCGTTGGATCCGATGACGGCGTAGCGGCGCTGGTCGTCGAACGGAAAGCAGATCAGCGGCGTGATCCGGGCGATCCCGGTCCGGACGCCGACGTGGTGCACCAGGATCACGAGGGAGTCGGCCAGGATCCCGCCGACGCGACCCGCGTTCGCGCGGAACTCCTCGATGACCCTTCGGTTGAAGTCGATGGCCTCGTCCCTGGGCATAAGTGGCATGGGTGCACTCCAACTCGTGGGCTGAGGGGCCGTACTGCCGGTATCCGCAGCTGGTCCGGATTCCCACGGTACCGATCCGGCGCGGCGGCAAGGGCACCGCGGACGTCACCGGGCCGGCGACCGGACTCGCGGTTCTCCGATTTTGCCCAATGTAGAGCAGGATCCCCGGGGACCGTGTGGTGCGCCGTACGCTGGCGAGAAGAAGGCGTGAGTCTCGCCGGGCGGCGAGGACCGATGGCCCGCCCGACGCAGTGTCGTGTTCACTTTCGGGGCCGCCTGCGTCCACCGCAACATTCCAACCAGGAGGAAGAACATGAGCGAGAGCTACACGACGTCCTTCACCGTGCACCAGAACCCGGAGGACGTCTTCCACGCCATCAACGACGTACGCGGGTGGTGGGACGGGGAGATCGAGGGAACGGCCGACAGTCTCGGCGCCGAGTTCACCTACCGACACGGCGCGCTGCACTACTCGAAGCAGAAGGTCACCGAGTTCGTGCCCGGGAAAAAGGTCGTCTGGCTCGTCACCGAGGCCGACATCACCTTCGTGACGGATCGGACGGAGTGGAAGGACACCCGGGTCGTCTTCGACATCGCGGAAAAGGACGGCAAGACGGAGGTCACGTTCACCCACGAGGGGCTCGTGCCGCAGTTCGAGTGCTACGACGGCTGCAGCGACGCCTGGGGATACTACGTCAAGGACAGTCTTCCCAAGTTCATCGCCAAGAGCCGGTCCGAGGTCGGTAGCTGAGCCTACCGGTCACCACCGGACACCATCCGACTTCCATCCGGCGGGCGGGCCGCTGAGTGCGGCCCACCCGCCGGTTCCGTTTCGCGCCTTAGCAGATCAACTCGGTATCGGAGCGGTTGTCCACAGCCGGGGATCTGTCCACAGCGCCGCCGGACCGTGGCTGGCCGGCAGGGGTGCCGTCCATCAATGCTGAGCGTCGAGTCGACTCGATCAGATCAATCCGACGAGCCCCTGCGGAGATGCGATGTTCGATACGTACGTAACGGTTGTCGGTAACGTGCTGACCACGCCGGAGTGGCGGCGTACCACCCAGACCAACACACTGGTCGCCAACTTCAAGGTGGCCTCGACGGCGCGCCGGCTCGACCGGGAGAGCAACCGCTGGGTCGACGGCAACAGCCTGCGGGTCCGGGTGAACTGCTGGCGCAAGCTGGCCGAAGGGGTCTGCTCCTCGGTCATGCTCGGCGACCCGGTCGTCGTGGTCGGCCGGCTCTACACCCGCGACTGGGTCGACGGCGACGGCAACAACCGCCTGCAGTACGAGATGGAGGCCGTGGCGGTCGGCCATGACCTGGCCCGAGGACGGGGTCGGTTCACCCGCAACCGGCCGACGTTGGCGACCAGCGAGGTCGACGGGGACGACCCGGAGCGGCGGGTGCAGGGTGAGGCCACCGCCGAGGTGCCGGCCGACGAGGTGCCGGCGACCCGCAACGAGCTGTTCGACGGTGACGACGACCCGACGTTCCTGGAACCGTCGGTGCCGTCGCCGGTCGAAGGGGAACCGAACCGTCCGGGTGGCCGGCCGGTCACCCTCGCCGTGGACGTGCTCGCCGCCGAGGCGGCCGAGGCCGCCTCGGCCCCGGCCGGCACAGCCGCCGCTTCGACCGAGGACCCCGGAGCCGGCATCACGACGACCGACGGCGACGCCGGTCACCGCGACGAGCCATCGGACATGCTGATGGACACGCCGTCGTCGCGGTCGCCCAGCGGCGACGGGGATTCCGACGACCCGATCGGCGATCCGCTGCCGGCCGAGGAGCAGCCGGCTTCGTCCAGCCGGGCCCGGCGGTCGCGGAGCCGGACGGCGGTGCCGGTCTGACCCTGGCCGGCCCAGACCGACGAGCGCGGTGGTACGGGCCCGTGTGCCGTACCACCGCGCCGACGGTCGACCGACCGGTGACCGTCAGCCGACCCGTCACCCGTCACCGGCTCCCCGTAGGCTGCCGGAGTGGCTACCAGCGCTGGCAGGGTCAACGCGTGGGCCGCCGCCGCCACGGCCGGCGGTCTGGTCGCCGGCTACGCCCTGGACACCCTGTTCGGCGACCCCCGCCGCTGGCATCCGGTCGCCGGGTACGGCCGGTTTGCCGGGGCTGCCGAGCGCCGGCTGTACCGGCCGACCCGTCGGGCCGGCGTCGCCTACACGGCCGTGGCCGTCGGAGGGCCGGTGATCGCCGCCGTGGCGGCGTCGGTGCTGACCCGGCGGCATCCGATCGCCCGGGCGGCAATCGTCGCCGGCACCACCTGGGCGGTGCTCGGCGGTCGTACGCTGCGGACCGAGGCGGATGTGATGGCGCGGGCGCTGCGCCGGGCAGACGTACCAGCGGCCCGACGCCGGCTCAACCATCTCTGCGGCCGGGACCCAGCCGCGCTCGACGCGCCGGAGCTGGCCCGGGCGACCGTCGAGTCAGTCGCCGAGAACACCTCGGACGCCGTGGTCGCGCCGCTGTTCTGGGGTGCCGTCGCAGGTCTGCCCGGCCTGGTCGGCTACCGGGCGGCGAACACGTTGGACGCTATGGTCGGGCACCGGTCGTCGCGCTACGAACGGTTCGGCACGGCTGCGGCGCGACTCGACGACGTGCTGAACTTCGTTCCGTCGCGGCTCACCGGGCTGGCCGCCGTGTGGTGGTCGCCGGCGGTCAAGGGCGACCGGGCGCGGGCCTGGCGGGTGTGGCGTCGGGACCGCGCCGACCATCCGAGCCCCAACGCCGGTCAGTGCGAGGCGGCGTTCGCCGGGGCGCTCGGGGTCCGGCTCGGCGGGCGCAACATCTACTTCGGGCGTTCCGAGGTGCGTCCGTATCTTGGTGACGGTCCGCGTCCCTCGCCTCGGCAGATCCGCCGGGCAGCCACCCTGTCTCGGCGGGTCGGCGACACCGCTGCCGTCGCGTCTGTGTTCGCGGCGCCCGTCGTGCAGGTGACCGCCGCACAGCTGACCGTACAGATGGTCAGAGCCGTCGTGCGGACCATCCGCCGCCGGTAGCGGCGGGACCAGGATTGGAAGGGAGTCCGGGGTGCCAGGGAGTGCTGGCCCCGCCGGTGGTGGTGGCCTACTGGTCGCCGGGACCACCTCCGACGCGGGCAAGAGCCTGCTCACCGCCGGGATCTGTCGATGGCTGAACCGGCGTGGGGTGCGGGTCGCGCCGTTCAAGGCACAGAACATGTCCAACAACTCGGCGGTGGTCGTCGGGTCGGACGGTCGGGGCGGCGAGATCGGACGGGCGCAGGCGGTGCAGGCAGCCGCTTGCGGGCTGGAGCCGCAGGTACGGTTCAATCCGGTCCTGCTCAAACCGGGCAGTGACCGGTCCAGCCAGGTCGTGCTGCTGGGGGAGGCGGTCGACACCGTCACCGCGACCAACTACCGCGCGATGCGCTCCCGCCTCGCCGACACCGTGCACGCCACCCTCGCCGAGCTGCGTGGCGAGTACGACGTGGTGATCTGTGAAGGAGCCGGCAGCCCAACCGAGATCAACCTGCGGGCTGGCGACTTCGTCAACCTCGGGCTGGCCCGGCATGCCGGGCTGCCGGCGATCGTCGTCGGTGACATCGACCGGGGTGGCGTCTTCGCCGCCATGTTCGGCACCGTAGCCCTGCTCAGCGCCGAGGACCAGGAGCACATCGCCGGGTTCGTGATCAACAAATTCCGTGGTGATCAGGAGTTGCTGCGGCCCGGGGTCGACATGCTGCACCAGGTGACCGGCCGACCCACCTACGGGGTGCTGCCCTGGCAGCCCGATCTCTGGCTGGACGGCGAGGACTCGCTGGCGTACGGCCAGACGATCGGACGACCCACGGCGCCGCGCGGCCGCGACATCCTGCGGGTCGCGGCGGTGCGACTACCCCGGATCTCCAACGCCACCGATCTCGAAGCGCTCGCCGCCGAGCCGGGCGTGCAGGTCCGGCTCACCGTCGACCCGACCGAGGTCGCCGCCGCCGACCTTGTCGTCCTGCCCGGTACCAAATCGACCGTGGACGATCTGGCCTGGTTGCGGGGGACCGGGCTGGCCGCGGCGGTGACCGCGCACGCCGACGCCGGCCGCCCGCTGCTCGGCATCTGCGGCGGTTTCCAGATGCTCGGCCGGGTGATCCACGACGAGGTGGAGAGCCGCCGGGGCAGGGTACCGGGGCTCGGCCTGTTGCCCGTCGAGATCACCTTCGCCGAGCGCAAGACCGTGACCCGCAGCGCGGGGCGGGCCTACAGCGACGTCCCGGTGCGCGGCTACGAGATTCACCACGGGTACGTCTCCCGGTCCGACGGGTCGACCTCGCCGCTGTTCACCAGCACCAGCACCAGCACCGCAGTGGGCACCGGCACCGGCCCTGGCACGACGGGCGGCACCGAGGGCGTACGGCTCGGTCCGGTGTGCGGCACCCACTGGCACGGTGCCTTCGAGTCCGACGAGTTCCGTCGCCGCTACCTCACCGACGTGGCCCGTCAGGCCGGCCGGCACGGCTTCACCGTCGCGCCGGACACCAGCTTCACGGCGCTGCGCCAACGCGGACTCGATCTGCTCGGCGACCTGGTGGAGGAGCACCTGGACACCGCCGCGCTGTGGCGGCTGATCGAGTCCGGGCCGCCGGCCGGACTACCGTTCATCCCACCCGGAGCTCCCCGGTTACCCGGAGCACCCCGGTGACACGGGGGATCTCGACCTTCGAAAGTCTGGCCCGGCGGGTGTACGCCGCCCCGGCCCGCCTCGGCCGGGTCCGGCTCGTCGTCATCGACGGCCCGAGCGGCGCCGGCAAGTCCACCTTCGCCGACCGCCTGGCCACTGCCTGTGCGACGGTCGCGGCGAAGGGCCCGAACCCGGCCATGCCCCCGGCGGCGAACCCGGCCAGCACCGTCGCCGGACCTGCCGTCGCCGTCGTACACACCGACGACCTGCTGGACGGCTGGCGAGACCAGTTCACCTTCTGGCCCCGGCTCAGCACCCGCGTGCTCGACCCGCTGCGGACCGGCCGGCCGGCCCGCTACCGACGATACGACTGGGCCGCCGGACGGTTCGGCGCCGGCTGGACCGTAATCGAACCGCCCGCCGTACTCGTGATCGAAGGGGTGAGCGCGGCCCGCGCGGCGGTCCGGCAGGCCGCGACGCTGTCGGTCTACGTCACCGCACCCGAACCGGTGCGCCTGGCCCGGTCGCTCACCCGCGACGGGGCCGCGATACAGCCGACGCTCGACCGCTGGCGGCGGGCCGAGGAGCGGTTCTTCTCCGCCGACGGTACGCCCGGTGCGGTCGACCTGCTCGTCGACGGCGCTGCTGAGCTCCCGTCCGGCCAGCTGGCGTACGGGTGGATCCGGGACTGGCCGGACGTAGACGCCGGTGGCGCCGGTGGGGCACCATCGGCCGGGTAGGCCAGTCAGCCGATCCCGGGGAGCGTCCGCCATGACCGCAGACGACGACGGCACCACGCCCACGGCTGCGGCCAGCGGCGGTACGCCGGACGCCACCACCCCGCCGGACCGGCGGCGGATCACGTTGACCGGGATCAGCTCCCGTGCCTGGGAGCACCCGGCCGACCGGGGCGCGTTGACCGCGCTCCGTGAGCTGCGTGGCTTCGACGACGTGGTCCGGACGTTCTTCGGGATGTGGAACGAGCGGGCCTTCCGGCTCAGCTACCTGGCGTCGGCGATCCGGGTCGACCACCGTCAGTACCCCCGGGTGCACCGGTTGCTCGCCGAGGCGGCGACCGCGCTGGACGTTCCGGAGCTGCCGGAGCTGTTCGTGACCCAGTCCCCGGTGCTCGGTGCCCAGGCCATCGGCCTGGACAAACCGTTCATCGTGGTCAACACCGCCTGCGTACAGCAGCTCGACGACGCCGAGCTGCGGACGCTGCTCGGCCACGAGCTGGGGCACGTCCGCAGTGGTCACGCCGTCTACCAGACAATCCTCACCATCCTGACCCGCTGGGCGGCGAACCTGAGCTGGCTGCCGGTCGGCGCGATCGCGCTGCGGGCGATCATCGCCGCGATGCTGGAGTGGTGGCGCAAGGCGGAGCTGTCCGGCGACCGTGCCGGCCTGCTCGCCGGTCAGGACCCGGCGGCGGCGCAGCGGCTGCTGATGAAGCTGGCCGGCGGCGGCGACCTCAGCCAGATCGACACCGCCGCGTTCCTGGAGCAGGCTGCCGAGTACGACGGCGGCGGTGACCTGCGGGACAGCCTGCACAAGTTCCGGATGACCGCGTGGAGCACCCACCCGGTGCCGGTCGCGCGGGCCGCGGCGCTACGGCAGTGGATCGACTCCGGCGGGTACGCGCAGGTGCTGGCCGGTGACTACCCGCGCCGTGCCGACGATCCGGCCGCCTCGGTGACCGAGGAGATCAAGGCGGCCGCGCAGGCGTACCGCGAGGAGTTCGGCCGCAGCCAGGATCCGTTGGTCGGCCTGCTGCGTCGGCTGGGTTCCGGCGCGGCCGATGTCGGCGAGTGGGCCAGCGGTGCCGCCGGCCGCGCCCGGTCCTGGATGGGCGCGGCCAGCTCCACCGGCCGGCCCGGTGGCCGGCGGAGCTGACTTCAGGCCGGCCTGGTGGCCGGCGGGGCCGACCTGCTGCCGGTCAGCGCAGCGCGGCCAGCCGCCGCTCGATCACGTCGGGATCGAACCGCCCCGGGTCCAGCGGTGCCTGCCCGTCGTCGAGACCGAGCCAGTCGCGCCGGTCCGCGTACTCCGGATGGGACGGGTCGGCCAGCACGTCGAGCAGATGGGCGTAGCCCCAGACGCCGCCGCAGTCCTCCGGTGGGGCGGCCCGCTCGCCTCCCGTACACCGGGGGTAGATCGCTGTCGGGTCGCGGTCGGTGACCGCCACGACGGTGATCTCGTGGGTCCAGTCGTCGCCGAAGTCGTACCGGTAGGTGATCGTGTCGCCGACGGCCGGGGCGACCTGCTCCAGGGTCACCTTGCGCTCCGACTGGTGCCCGGTCCGGTCGCCGGGCGGCGCGAAATCGCCGTACGGCGTCTCGAACAGGTGCAGGTGGCTGTCGTCCCAATCGAACGCCGACTGGATCACGTGGTGCAGGTCCTCCAGCGGAGTGTCACCCACGACCTCCAGCTGCCGCCGGACCGGCGGCTCGCTGTCAGCCAGCACCACGTCGACCCGGTAGACCGGCGCCGGTCCCTGTGACTTCTTCCGTTTGGCCGGCAGCTTGCGCGTCGGTGCCGGCCGGACCGACCCGGGACGGCGCTGGGCGGGGAACTCGCCGCCGTCGGGCAGGCCGGGGAGCAGGTCCGCCAAGTCGTCGGGACCGGCGTCATGGTGCGGGGCCGGCGGCCGGTCCGACTCCGGCATGGTGGCCAGCCGGGCGTCCAGCAGGGTGGCCAGCACCGGGTACGGCGGCCCCTCGTCGTCGTCGGGCTCCGGTTCGTCGTCGAGTTCGGCGTCGGCCTCGTCGTGCACGCTGCGGGCGTCCAACGCCTGCTCGACGTGCCACCGCAGGTCGGCCGGGTCGAGCCGGGTCCGGGTGGTGCCCGGATCCCGGGTCAGTTCGTCCAGGGCCGTTGGCAGCTGGTCACCGTCCAACAGCAGGATGTCCTGTGCGGCTGAGCAGTCGGCGTGGTCGACGATCACCATCATGGCGTGCGTACGGCCGGCCCGTCGGAAGGCGACGGTGAAGACCGAGTCGGTCCCGTCGGGGCTGTCGATCCGCCAGCAGTCGTCCACCGTCACCTCGGCGGCGACCTCGTCGGCCCACTTCGGCATCGGTACGCCGGTCCCGGCGAGGGCCGTCACCGCGGTTCTGGCCACCTCGGCTGCGGGCGGTGGGGACACTGCGGCGATCGCGGTCAGCAGCGCCACTGCCTCGGGACCGCTGCGGTCGGCGAGCTGCGGGATGAGGCCGTCGCGGAGCGGGCGGACGCCGTCGGGGTCGGGTTCGTCGCCGACCATCGCGACGAACATCGCCCCGGTGAGTTCGGCGGCGATCGGATCGTCGTCGTCGACCAGGGCGGCGGCGCCGCTCAGCAGGGTGCCGATGACATCGCCGGTCTCCTCATTGCAGCCGGGGCAGTCGCACGATTCGGGGTTGTCGGTGCCGTCCATCGCGCCAGTGTGCCCGTCCGCTTGCGGCGGCGCGAGGCGAGGCCCCGGCGTGTCGTCGGATGAGCACCGGACGGCGGTGACCCCGCGCCGGCCGGCCCCTACCATCGTCGGATGACGACTGCCATTCCCACCGCCGCCGACCTGCGGTCCGCCATCGCCCGGGAGTTGCCCGGGGTCCGCGCCGACCTGGAGCGGCTGATCCGCATCCCCGGTATCGCCTTCGACGGGTTCGACCACAGCCAGGTGGAGCGGTCCGCCGCGGCGGTCGCCGAGCTGGCCCGGGGCTGCGGACTGGACGTGCAGGTGGTCCGGGCCGGCGGGCAGCCGGCGGTGCTGGGCCGCCGGCCGGCGCCGCCCGGCGCCCCGACGGTGCTGCTGTATGCCCACCACGACGTGCAGCCGGTCGGCGATCCGGCGCTGTGGTCCAGTGACCCGTTCGAGCCGGTGGAGCGGGACGGCCGGCTGTACGGGCGGGGCGCCGCCGACGACAAGGCCGGAGTCATGGCGCACGTCGCCGCGCTGCGGGCGTTCGGCGACGCGCTGCCGGTTGGTGTGGTTCTCTTCGTCGAGGGTGAGGAGGAGTACGGCAGCGAGTCGCTGTCCCGACTGCTGGACGCCCACCGCGACGAGCTCGCCGCCGATGTGATCGTGATCGCCGACTCGGCGAACTGGGAGATCGGCGTACCGGCGTTGACGACGTCGTTGCGGGGTCTGGTCAACTGTTTCGTCGAGGTCCGCACCCTTGAGCAGGCGGTGCACAGCGGCATGTTCGGCGGTCCGGTGCCGGACGCGCTGACCGCGCTCTGCCGGCTGCTGGCCACCCTGCACGACGAGGCCGGGGACGTGGCGGTACCGGGCCTGGTCGGGCGGACCGGCGCCGCCGTCGACCTGCCGGAGCAACGGTTGCGGGACGAGGCCGGCATGGTCGACGGGGTGCGGTTCACCGGCACCGGCGCGTTGACCGACCGGCTGTGGACCAAGCCGGCGCTGGCCGTGCTCGGCATCGACGCCCCGGCCACCGACAGCGCCCCGAACGCCCTGGTGCCGGCGGCGCGGGCCAAGCTGAGTCTGCGGTTGGCCCCGGGCGATGATCCGTCGGCGGCGTACGCGGCTTTGACCGCACATCTGCGGGCAAAGGCCCCGTGGGGGGCGCGGGTCGAGGTGAGCCTGGAAAGTGACGGCGACGCCTGTGTGATCGACGCGACCGGTCCGTACTTCGACGCGGCCCGCGCGGCGTTCGCGGCGGCGTGGGACGGCGTGGCGCCGGTGGACGTCGGCGTCGGCGGTTCGATTCCGTTCATCGCCACGTTCCAGGAGATGTTCCCGGACGCGGCGATCCTGGTGACCGGGGTGGAGGACCCGTACACCGCCGCGCACGGGCCGAACGAGAGCCTGCACCTGGGCGAGTTCGCCCGGGTCTGCCTGGCCGAGGCGTTCCTACTCGCGGCGGTTGCGGATCCGGCGATTCAGCTGCGCGGGCTTGGGCCGGTACGCTAGTCTTTCGAACATGAGTACGAACGAGGTGATTGCGCGGCTCGACGCCGCGGTCAGTGCTCTGCGGGGCGTCAGCGTCTCCGCCTGGTCCGAGGAGTCGCTGCGCGCCCAGCTCGGCGAGGTCTCGGTCGCCCTCTGTGCCATTGATTCCGCGTTGGCCCGGGTGGCCGACGAGGTGCGTGCCCACGGTCTGCGGGTCGAGGAGCCGGCCACGGCTGGCGTCTCAAGTCGGTCGTGACCTGGTCCGTCGGCTGGCCGTGACCTGGTCACGGCCAGCCGACGGAGGGGGCCAGGGCCGGCGGACGTCGGGCTCAGGCCAGCGGGGTGTGGTCGGCTGGCACGCGCTCGGCGGCCGGTGGCGGCCCCGGCGGGCTGCCGGTGCCGAACGGGCGCCCGCCGAGCCTGTCGCGTCCGTGCGGGGTCAGCCAGTTGGTCAGGTCCGGACCGGCCGGTACCACCCCGGTCGGGTTGATGTCCCGGTGGACCTCGTAGTAGTGCCGTTTGATGTGATCGAAGTCGATGGTGTCCCCGAACCCCGGTGTCTGGAACAGATCCCGGGCGTACGCCCATAGCACCGGCATCTCGGTCAGCTTCTGCCGGTTGCACTTGAAGTGTCCGTGGTAGACGGGGTCGAAGCGCACCAGCGTGGTGAACAGCCGTACGTCGGCTTCGGTGATGGTGTCGCCGACCAGGTAGCGCTGGTTCTCCAGTCGCGTGGAGAGCCAGTCGAGCCGGTCGAACAACCGTCGGTACGCCGCTTCGTAGGCCTGCTGGCTGCCGGCGAACCCGCAGCGGTAGACCCCGTTGTTCACGTCGGCGAAGACCACCGAGTTGACCTCGTCGATCTCGGCGCGCAGCGGCTCCGGGTAGAGCTGCGGCGCGCCGCTGCGGTGGTACGCGGTCCACTCGGTGGACAGGTCGAGGGTCATCTGGGCGTAGTCGTTGGTCACCACCTGCCCGGTCGGCACGTCGACGAACGCCGGCACCGTGATGCCGCGCTCGTAGCCGGGGAACCGGGCGAAGTAGGCGTCCTGTAGCCGTTCGACACCGAGTACCGGATCGCGTCCGTCCGGGTCGAGGTCAAAGGTCCAGCTGCGCTTGTCGTGGGTGGGCCCGGCCACGCCCATCGACAGAGCCTGTTCCAGACCGAGCAGCCGGCGGACGATGATCGCCCGGTTTGCCCACGGGCAGGCGCGGCTGACCACCAATCGGTATCGATCCGGTTCCACCGGATATCCATCGCGACCGTCGGCGGTGATCCGGGTCGCGATGTACCGCTGATCGCGGGTGAACTCGCCGCCGGGGTTGACGTAGCTGCCGTCTGCCGTCTTCGCCATGTCTGCACCGTACCCATTCGACGCGCACAGCACCTGGTCCGGACGCAGCCGGGTCGGCGGCGACAGCTCACCGTGCGGTATCGGTCATGCCGGTGACTTCGGTGGACGTCGGACGGGGATTGGTAGTCTGCTCAGCCAGTTATCGCCCGGCGACGTGCACCCTGGCTCATCGTCGTGCAACTCTCCGGTGGGCGTTGACCCACCTGAAATCACCCCGGAGGCAGGGCATGGCTTCACTCGACACGGCACTCAAGGACGCGATGGGCATCGAGGGTGCCATCGGTGCCGCGCTGGTCGACTACTCCAGCGGCATGACACTCGGCACCGCCGGTGGCTCTGCTGAGATGGATCTCGCGGTGGCCGCGGCAGGGAACACGGACGTGGTCCGGGCCAAGATGCGCACCCTGGAGATGCTGAAGATCGCCGACGGCATCGAGGACATTCTCATCACGCTGGACACCCAGTACCACCTCATCCGCCCGGTCTCCTCCCGGTCCGGTCAGGGCCTGTTCTTCTACCTGGCGCTGAGCCGTTCCCGGTCGAACCTGGCCCTGGCCCGGCACCAGCTGCGACAGATCGAGGCCTCGCTCGAGCTCTGACCGGGTTCAGCAGGAGTTTCGTCTGCTCGCTGGGGTGGGCGGCCGGGCGCGCCCGGCCGCCCACCCCAGCGAGTGCGCGCTGCCCGGTGGGACGACGACACCCGCACCGTACCGTCGAACGGAGATCAGTCATGTCTGGAACCAACGGCAGCGTGCCGTCACCTCCGGATCCGGCGTCCGCTGAACTGGCCTCGCTGAAACACGGCGTCACCGGCGTGATCGGCTCGGTGATCGCCGGTGTCGACGGGCTGTTGCTGCTGCACGATCTGACCGACGGGACAGAGCCGCACGACCTGGCGGCGCTCGCGGCGGCGACCTTCGGACTCGGCCGGCAGACCGGCCTCGCGCTGCGGCAGGGCCCGTTCCGGGAGTCCACCGTCCGCAGCCACAAGGGCTATTTCTCGGTGTACGCGATCAACGACAAGGCGCTACTCGCGGTACTCGGCGCCGACGGGCTGAACGTCGCCCGGTTACACATCGAGGCGCGCGGGGTGGCCGGCCGGTTGACCACCATGCTCGACGAGCACCTGGCAAATCAGGTACGGCTCTGAGAAAACGTCAACCTTAGGTTGACGCCAGACATGCGTCAACCTAAGGTTGACGCATGTCCGAATACTTGCCGCTCGGCACTCCGGTCCGCCTCGACGACCTGATCGCCGGGATCAAACGAGCCAGTGACGACCGACTCGCCCAGCTCAGCAACGCCGTCGTCGTCGGCGACCACCTCGGCGAGCTCGCCGATCACCTGATCGGCCACTTCGTCGATCAGGCCCGCCGGTCCGGCGCGTCCTGGACCGACATCGGGCGCAGCATCGGGGTCAGTAAGCAGGCCGCGCAGAAGCGGTTCGTGCCGAGGACCCCGGAGGAACCCAACGACCTCGACCCACAGCAGGGGTTCAGCCGGTTCACTCCGCAGGCCCGCAACGTGGTGGTCGCCGCCCAGCACGAGGCCCGCAGGGCCGGCAACGACGAGATCACCACCGGGCATCTCGTCCTGGCCCTGCTGGCCGAACCGGACAGCCTCGCCGCCCGGGTTCTGGCCGACCGGGTGGGCGACCCGGATCGGATTCGTCAGGTGGCGGTGACCGCCCTGCCGCCGGCGGTCGACCACGTGCCGGAGCTCGTCCCGTTCGACGCCCAGGTGCGCAAGGTGCTGGAGTTGACCTTCCGCGAGTCGCTACGGTTCGACGACCGGATGGTCGGGACGGCCCACATCCTGCTCGCCCTGCTGGAGTACGCCGCCGGGGTCGGCCCGCTGGCCGATCTGGGAGTCACCAAACCCGATGTCGAGACGTACGTCCGCTCTGCGGCCTCCCGGGAGGACCTGCCGGCGTCCTGACCAACCAGCGGCGGTCGCGGCCGCACGCCGTCAGCCGTCGGTCTCGGCGGCCGACGGCTGGCGGTTGGCGGGCAACTTGCGGGTGTCCCGCAGCTGAAGGTACGGCTCGCGGTCGTCCGGATGACCGGCCGCGATCGCCCGGCCCCGCTCCAGCTCGGCGTCCAACTCGCCGCCGAGCAGGATCGCGATGTTGGTCAGCCACAACCAGACGAGGAAGACGATCACGCTGGCGATGGCACCGTAGGTCTCGTTGTACGACCCGAAGTTGGCGACGTAGAACGCGAATCCGGCAGAGACCAGCAGCCAGAGCAGCACCGCCAGGACACTGCCCGGGCTCACCCACCGGAACCCGCCCTGCCGGGCGTTCGGCGTGGCCCAGTACAGGATCGAGAACATCAGGCTGACCAGAACCACCAGCACCGGCCACTTGGCGACGTCCCAGGCGGCGACCGCCTCCGGCCCGACACCCAGCAGTTCCCCGGTCCGGGCGGCCAACTCCCCGGTGAAGACCACGATCAGCGCGCTGGCGATCAGCATCAGCCCGATGACCGCGGTGACGCCCAGCCGGATCGGCAACGTCTTCCAGATCGGGCGACCTTCCGGCACGTCGTAGATGGCGTTCGCGGCCCGCATGAAGGCCCCGATGTAGCTGGACGCCGACCAGAAGGCGGCGAGCAGACCGACGACGGCCACCAGGCCGGCCGTGTCGGAATTTACCCGGACCTGGTCAATCGATTCGTCGAGGAAGCCGCCGATCTCGCCGGGCGCGAGACCGCCGATCACGCCCTGGACGTCATCGGTGGCACCGCCGCCGAGCAGCCCGAGCACCGCCACCAGCACCAACAGACCAGGAAAGATCGACAGTACGCCGTAGTAGGTGAGCCCGGCGGCCAGGTCAGGTACCGCGTCGGCGGTGACCTCGCGGACCGTACGCCGAGCGGCCGCCCACAGCGACGCAGTTGACAGCCGGGCAGGACTGGCCGGCCCGTCGTCCGGCCCCACCGGCGGCCGGCCGGGATCGTCCGGGTCACGGCGGTCGGTCGCCGGCCCGTCCCGGTCCGGCTGAGTCCCTGTGGTGCCCGCTGTCGACATCGTGGCGACCTCCGATCGGTACGGTACGAGGGATCCTGCCCAACCGCCGTCCCGGCCAATCCTCGGGTCGCCTACCGGCACCGGACGGGCCGATCGAGTTCAGGGCACGCCCTGGATTGCCAAATCGGGTCGGACACGCACCCCGGGCAGGATGCGACGATGAACGGCGGCGGCCGGCCCTCGCCGGCCGCATCTCAAGGGGCGCTGCAGTACCTGGCGGCACACTTCTCGGTGCGTGACATTCACGACGGAAGGAATCCGATGACACTTCGTGCCACGATTGTCGGTGCCGGGCTCGCCGGATCGCTGACCGCGGTCGCGTTGGCCCGTTCCGGCGTCGGAACCTCCGTCTACGAGGCGTACCTCGATCCGGCCGGGACGACCGGGGGCTTTCTCAACCTGACCGCCAACGCGCTCGGGGCGCTGCATTCGGTCGGCTGTCTGGAGCAGATACAGGCACGCGGGATCGTGGTGAACCGGCTGTGCCTGTGGAACGGCGAAGGCCGGCTGCTGGGCCGACTGTCTCGGGCCGGTCGCCTGGCCAACCGGCCGATGAATCTGTCGATCATGCGTGGCGACCTGGTGTCCGTGTTGCGCGACGAAGCGGTCCGGGCCGGAGCAGAGGTCCACACCGGCCGCTGGCTGGCCGGTGCCACCAGCAGCACCGGTGGGGTGACTGCGCAGTTCATCGACGGGGCCCGGGTGGAGTGCGACGTGCTCGTCGGTGCCGACGGGACGCATTCGCGGGTGCGCAGGGTGATCAGCAACGCGGCGCCACCGCCCGAGTACGGCGGACACTGCGCGATCGACGGGGTGACCCGGCTGCCGGGCATCGCGGCCGGGACGTTGCATCTGGTGGTCAGCCGGCAGGGCTGCTTCCAGTACACCGCCAAGCCGGACGGCACCGTCTGGTGGAACGCGCTGGTGCCCACCGGCGACCTCGACCCGGCGGAGCTGGCCGGCATCAGCGAGCAGGGCTGGCGGAGCCGGCTGTCCGCGCAGTACGGGCAGGGCGATACCCCGTGCGCCGCTCTGATCGCGCAGTGCGCGACGCTGGGCCGGCCCGCGCCGCTCTACCTGCCGCAGCGGTTGGCGCACTGGCGGCGGGGCCGGATGGTGGTGCTCGGTGACGCTGCCCACCCTGTCGGGTACGGGCTCGGTGCCGGGCTCGCCCTGGAGGACGCCGTGGTGCTCGGCCGCTGTCTGCGCGACATCGACGACGTGCCGATGGCGCTGGCCGCGTACGAGTCGATGCGTCGGTCCCGGACGGAGCGGGCGCTGCGCGCCGGCACGCGGTACGGCCGGTTCCGTAATCTGCCCGGCCGCGGCTGGCTCGACGTCGCTCTCGCGCCGCTCTACCGCCGGTACTTCTGGGGTGGGGCATCCTCCTGGCTGCTGGCGTACGACGTGGAGTGGCACCGCCAGGTCCGGGTCTGACCAGCGTCGGTCCGACCGGCATCGGTGGTCGGATCACCGTCCGACTGACCACCGTCGGGTGGCCGCAACGACCGATCCGGGCCGCCGCCCGTTCGACGTCGATCGAACCGTTCGGTCCCGATCGACGCTGGACGATCAGCTGGCGGATCCTCTGGACGTGACGTGGTTGAATGGCCGGCATGAGCGCCGCTGCGGAGGCGAAGGTCTCTCCTGGACGGGAATTCTGGCTCCGCCGACGCGGCATCCAGGTACGCCTGTTCGCCCTGTCCTGCCTGGCGTTTCTCGCCTTTCCGTTGAGCGTCGTGCACGACCGCAACAAGGCGCTCTACGTAGGACTTGCACTGTTCGTGCTCGGCTACGCCCGGGTGGTCGTCCGTAACACTCCGCAGCTGCACACCAACCGTGCGCCGGTGACGGTCGCCGTGACATTGATCTGTGGCCTGGCGATGGTGCCGCAACTGCGCTACGACTGGCTGTCCGGGCTGGCCTTCTTCAGCCTGGTGATGCTGCTGATCAACTGCCCGTTGCGGTGGTGGCCGGCGTTGGTGGTCGGCCACACCGTGGTCTTCGTGGCCATCGCGGTGGGCTGGCTGCGGGTCAGCGCCGACTCGGTCGTGATCCTGATCCTGCTGATCGCCATCACCAGCGGCGTGCAGGTGGCGATCTACAACCAGATCGACACCTCGATGCAGTTGTTGCAGGCGCGGGCCGAGCTGACCCAGCTGGCGGTGGCCCGGGAACGGCTCCGGATCGCCCGTGACCTGCATGACATTCTCGGCCAGCGGCTGTCTGCGGTGACCCTCAAAGCCGATCTCGCCGCCCGGATGGTGGACTCGGCGCCGGACCGGGCGGTGACCGAGATGGCCGAGGTAGCCGAGGTGGCGCGGGACGCGCTGGCCGAGGTGCGGGCAGCGGTCTCCGGCTACCGGAAGGTCTCCCTGGCGGTGGAGGCGCAGTCCGCCGAGGCGTTGCTGCAGGCGTCGGGGGTCGTGGTCAGCGTCCGTGGCACCCTCGACGACCTGCCGGAGCCGATCGAGGAGTGCGCGGCCTGGCTGATCCGGGAGGCCGCCACGAACATCGTCCGGCACGCCCACGCGCGCCGCTGTGCGATCGCGGTGACCCGCCGCGAGGGACGGTTCATCCTGGAGGTACACGACGACGGGGTGGGCGCGGGGCTGACCGGCGCTCCACCGTCCGGTACCGGGCTGACCGGCCTGGCCGAACGGGTGGAGCTCGTCGGCGGGGACCTGTGCGTCGGTCCCCGCGACGGCTGGTTCGTGCTGCGTGCCGAGCTGCCGCAGACCGTGGCGCCGATGGTCCGGGGCTGACCGGCTCCGCCCCGGCTGACGTGGCGGCTACTCGGCTACCCGGGTGCGGGCCGTCCACTGGAAGACCACGGCCGCTCCGTGGTCTACGCCGGTGACGAGATCACGTTCGAAGTGCTCGTAGCCGCCGAGCCACGGAATCTTGATCTTCCGCTGCTCGGGAGTCACCAGCCGGCGGCGCTGCTCGGCGGTGAGACTCGCCGGACCGCCGTGCAGGACGGCCGTCACCAACGCGGGGTCCACTCCGGCCGGGTGGACCGGGTTGGGGTGGTCGGACATCGGCACCTCCGGGTATCTGCGAGTCACCTGCCGGCCGATCGCTACCTGGCGTCCGACCCGGCTGCGGTGGTCGGTGGCTGTTGCTGTGACGCTAACGATCGGCGCTAAAGAAGCCCTTGAGCAGCGTGGGAGCAGCGCCGGCACCGGTGGCACCGGCAGGCGGCGGCCGGATCAACCGGTGCTCAAGGGCGGCGCAGCACGCTCGACGCATGACGATTGGACCAGGACCTGCCCAGGTGACGGGTACGGCGACGTCGCGGGTGAGCGCGACGCGTCCCGAGGAGATCGAGATCGCGTACCAGCGTCTCGGTGACCCGCAGGGTGAACCGTTGCTGCTCATCATGGGCCTCGGCATGCAAATGATCATGTGGCACGACGACTTCTGCTCGGCGCTGACCGAGCGGGGCTTCGCCGTGGCCAGATTCGACCACCGCGACGTCGGCGCCTCCACCCATCTGCACGCCGACGGGCGACCGACCATCCTGCGGATGATGCTTCGACCGGGTGCCGCGACGTACCGCATCGAGGACATGGCGGGCGACGCGCTCGCCGTGCTCGACGCGCTCGGCTGGCTGCGGGCGCACGTGGTGGGCATCTCCCTCGGCGCGATGGTCGCCCAGCAGTTGGCGATCGACCATCCGGACCGGCTGCTCAGCCTCACGTCGATCGCCGCGACCGCGACACCCCGGATCGGCCGGCTTTCGATGCGGACCGCGATGAAGCTGCAGCGAATGCAGGACCGGCCGGTCGCCGACCGCGACGACGCTGGTCAACTGATGGTGGACCTGTACGACCTGATCGGTTCGCCCGGCTACGACATGGACGTGGACTGGCTGCGCGAAATGGGCCGGCGGGCCTTCGACCGCGGCTACGACCAGGCCGGGCGACTACGGCACGAGGCGGCTCTGATGGCTTCCCGGGACCGGCGGGCCGGCCTGGCGAAGCTTCGCATCCCGGCGCTTGTGGTGCACGGCGAGGCGGACCGGATCTGGCGGCTGCCCGGCGGCGAGGCGACGGCAGCCGCGATTCCCGGCGCCCGGCTCGTCACCTATCCAGGGCTCGGGCACGGCATCCTGCCCCGCGATCTGTGGAACGACGTGATCGACCACATCCGCCAGCTGGTCCCGGCCTGACCGGACCGGCCGCCGACGGACACCCGGCCGCCGGCCGTGACCGCCGCCGGTGGTGTGGTGCCACGACGTGGCACCACACCACCGGGGTGATCGTCAGGGCCCGGCGGCGAGATCGGCCCGGGCCGCCTCGATCAGCTCGGTCAGGGAGAGCGAGGCCAGATCGGCGGCGTCCACCGCCGACTCCGCCGGCCGCGCGGGCTCTGCCGGTTCTGCCGACCGCGCCGGTTCTGCCGGCTCTGCCGACCGCGCCGGTTCTGCCGACTCCGCCGACCGCGCGGGTTCTGCTGGCTCTGCTGGCCCCGGTGCGCCGCCCAGCTGGTCCGCTGCCGGGAGCCGGCTGTCCACGAAGGCTGTCATCGCCCGTACCGTCGGGTGGTCCAACGCGGCGGTTGCCGGCAACTCGACGTCGAGCGCGTGTGACAACCGGGCCCGCAGGTCGATCGCCATGATCGAGTCGAGGCCCAGCTCGGCGAAGCCCCGACTGTCGTCGATCCGTCCGGTGTCGCCGATCGTCTCACCCACCAGGTCCGAGATCGCCGAACGCAGCCGGTCCTGCCGGTCCGGGCCGGCCAGCCCGAGGAGCATGCCGCGCAGCCAACCCGCCGGCCGGCCGGCCTCCGCCGGTCGGTCCGTGGGCGGGCCGCCCGCCGACCGGTCGTGGACCACACCGGAGACGTCCGCGACCAGCTCCCGGACCAGCGCAGCCCGAGGGTGCCCGGCGGCCCGCCCGGCGTACCGGGCCAGGTCCACGGCGACCGCGACCAGCCGGGTGCGCCGCGCGCCGAGCGCGGCGGCCAGCAGCGGGGCCGCCTCCGCGTCGGTGAGAGCCCGCACGCCCAGCTGACCGGCTGCCCGGCGGACCGCCTCGGTCGCGGCCAGCCCGCTGCCCCCTGCCGGTTCCCAGGGACCCCAGTTGACACTGACCGCCGGTACGCCGTCGGCACGTAGCGCGGTCGCCAGCCCGTCCAGGTAACCGTTGGCGGCCGCGTAGTTCACCTGACCGGCGGAGCCGAACACACTCGACACCGAGGAGAAGAGCACGAAGGCGGTCAGGCCGAGGCCGCGTACCGCGTCGGCCAGCGCGCGGGCACCGCCCACCTTGCCGGCGAAGACCTTCTCATACGCCGACCGGGGCAGCGTCGCGAAAGCGCCGTCGTCGGTCGTGCCGGCCAGGTGCAGGACGGCCCGCAGCGTACCGAGTCGGCCCGCCGCGGCGACGGCCGTGGCACAGCCGGCCGGATCGGCGACGTCCGCGGCGACCACCTCGACCCGTACCCCCCGGGCGACCAGCTCGTCGATGGCGGCCCGGGCGTCGGCACCCGGGGCTGACCGGCCGACCAGCGTGATCGTCCGGGTGCCACCGTCGGCCAGGATCCGCGCGACGCTCAATCCCAGCGCGCCCAGACCGCCACTGATCAGGACACCGTCCGGCCAGTTCGACACCGGACCGGGTTCGACGACGGCCAGCCGGGGCACCTCGACCCCGTCGGCGCGCAGCCGTAGCCGGGGCTCGGCGACGCCGCTGGCCAGCACCGCGTCGAGCTCCCGGACCAGCCGGGCCGCTGCCGTCGTGTCCGGCTCGACCAGGTCGACCCGCAGCAGCCGCCGCTGCGACTCCTCCGCTTCGACCGCGGCCAGCATCCCCCAGAGTGCCTCCCGGTCGGGTGCGGCCTCGTCGCCGGCCGGGCAGACCACCACGTACGGCGTCGACGTCGACCGGCTCCGGAGCGACTCGCCGAGCGCCAGCACCGGCGCGGGCACCAACCCGACAGCGTCGCCGGTCGGGTCCGTGCCGGGCCGGCCTACGGCCAGGAATCTGAGGTCGACCACGAGGTCCGCCCCGGACGCGGGTCCGGACCGGTCGACGTCCACCGTGTGTCCGAGGTCGCGCAGTTCAGCCGCCAGCGCCTCGGCGAAGTCGGTGGCCGGGCCGACCAGCAGCACCGACCGGGACCCGCCCGACAGGGCCCCACCCGTCGGTGCGGTCGTGTCGCGCCCGCCGGAAACCACCGGCCCGGCGTCCGGGATTCGGCCGTCGTCGGCCGGCTGCCACCGCACCGTGTAGAGGCCGGCCCGGTCGTCGCGCAGGCTCCGGCGCAGCAGCTCCCGGGGCGCGTGCCGGACCCGGAAGTCGTCGACCGCGAGCAGCGTCGTCCCGTCCGGCGTGGCCAGCCGCAGATCGGCGGCGGTGACCCGGCTGCGGCCACGGGGCAACGGCTCGGCGTCGCGGACCCGGACCCGCCCCCACAGCTCCCCGTCGATCCGGTCCCGGGCCGGGAACTCCAGTCGGGCCGCGGCGAACGGGATGGCCAGTGCGGGAGCCTCCTCGGCGACCTCGTCGACGAGGAAACCGGCGATGCTCTGGAAACAGGAGTCGATCAGTCCCGGGTACAGCTGGTAGTCCGCCGGGTCGTCGGGCAGCGGCGGCTGAACGTAGCGGACCAGCGCCTCGTCCCGGCCCAGCCAGATGTCAGCGATCCACCGGAACGACGGACCGAGGGTGTAGCCGAGGTCGCGGAAGTACGCGTAGAACTGTCCGCCGGTGACGTGCCGCTGTGCCGAGGCGATGAAGGCGGCCCGGTCGGCAGCCGGGTCCGGTGCCGCCGGGTCCGCCACTGCGGAATCCGGTGCTGCGGGGCCGGTCGTCGCCGTCGGCCGTACCCGGGCCGCCAGATGCTCCTGCCAGAGGTCCCGGTCGGCGTCGACCAGACTGCTCACCGCGAGCCGGCCACTGGCCCGGTCGACGGTCAGCTGGACGTCGTACCGTTCCTGCTCGGTGATCACCAGCGCCCGGGGGCAGACCAGGCCGGTCAGCGTCATCGGGCTGCCGTCTGGTGCCAACGCCTGCACCAGGGTGGCCAGGTGCGACGCGGCCGGGGTGACCACCGTGCCGTACAGCCGGTGATCGGTCAGGTAGGCCGGGAACGCCGCACTGCGGGTGAACTCGAAGACCCGCCCACGGAGCGCCGGCGAACGTAGTTCCCGCCCGACGTGTGACTGGGTCGACTGCCCGGTCGCCGCTGCCGGCTGCTGTCCCGTCGGCGGCTCGTCCACCGTAGCCGTAACTGACGATGACGATGACGGCGGCTGGTCAGCCAGCGGTGTCCAGTACCGGGTGTCGGCGAACGGGTACCGCGCGGCCCGCTGCCCGGCCGGTCGCGGTCGCCGTGGCTGCACCGCCGCCCACTGGACCGGCTGACCGGCGAGGTAGAGGCTGCGTACCCCGTCCAGCAGCGTGGCCCGGTCGGCGGCGCCCCGCCGCAGCGAGGTGACCACCCCGCCGTCCGGTGCCCACCCGGCGCCGGTGACCAGGCCGGCCAGCGTACGCCCCGGCCCGATCTCCAGGAAGACGTCGATGCCCAGCTGGCGCAGCTGGCCGATGCCGTCATGGAAGCGGACCGGCTGACGTACGTGGCGGCACCAGTAGTCGCCGAGGTAGGTGTCCGGCCCGGCGAGCCGTCCGGTCAGGTTCGCCACGATCGGCAGCGCCGGTGGGCGGCTCGGCAGCGACGCCAGGGTCTGCCCGAAGTCGGGGAGCATCGGCTCCATCAGTCGGCTGTGGAACGCGTGCGACACCACCAACTGCTGGCAACGGACCCCCTTCGCCCGGCAACCGGCGGCGAAGGCGGCGATCTCCTCGGCGAGTCCGGCCACCACGACCGCGCGAGGGCCGTTGATCGCGGCGACGTCCAACGTGGTGCCGACCAGCCACTCGGCGACCTGGTCCGGCTCGGCCGCGACGGCCAGCATCGCGCCCGGCCGGGTGTCCTGCATCAGCCGCGCCCGCCGGGCCACCAGCGCCAGTCCGTCGGCGAGATCGAGCACGCCAGCGTGGATCGCCGCCGTGATCTCTCCAACGCTGTGGCCGATCACCGCCGACGCGTGGACCCCCCAGCTCGCCCAGAGCGCGGCGAGGGACAGCTCCAGCGCGACCAACGCCGGCTGGGTCGCCCAGGTCTGGTCGAGCAGCTCCGGGCGCGCGCCATGCCACATCAGCTCGGGCAGCGAGCTGCCCAGTCGCGGAGCCAGGATCTCGTCGCAGGCGTCGAACGTCTCCCGGAACACCGGTTCGGTCCGGTGCAGTTCGGCGCCCATCCCGAAGTACTGACTGCCCTGGCCGGAGAAGAGGAAAGCCACCCGGGGTGGTCGGCCGGCCCCGGCGGGCGCTGTGGGCTGGGCCAGTGCGCGGCGTAGGTCCTCGACGGACGAACCGAGCGCGGCCCGGCGGACCGGCAGGTGGGCCCGGCCCGCTCCGGCGCTGCCGGCCAGCGCCGGCAGGTCCGCGTCGGTGCTGGCGGCGAGGACCTTGTCCCAGGCCGCCACCGACCGGTCCAGCCCGGCCTCGTCCGGCGCGGACAGCGGTAGCAGCCACGGGCCGCCGGACTCGTCCCCGGCCGGCCCGTTGAGCACCGGTCGCCCGGCCGGCTCATCAGCTACCGGTCGCCCGGCCGGCTCCTGCGGCGGTGCCTCGGCGAGTACGACGTGCGCGTTGGTGCCGGAGAAACCGAAGCTGGACACCCCGGCGAGGCGGGGTCGGCCGCCGGAACGCCACCGTACCGGCTCGTCCAGCACCCGGACGTTCATCTCCGCCCAGCCGATCTGCGGGTTCAGCTCGGCACAGTGCAGGTTGGCCGGCAGCCGGCCGTGCCGCAACGCCAGGACGGTCTTGACCACCGACACGATGCCGGAGGCCGACTCGCAGTGGCCGACGTTGCTCTTCACCGACCCGAGGTGCAGCGGCTCACCAGGTGCCCGGCCGTCGCCGAGCACCTGCCAGGCGGCCCGGACCTCGACCGGGTCGCCCAGCGCGGTGCCGGTGCCGTGCGCCTCCAGGTAGGAGACCTGCGGGCCGGACGCTCCGGCGTCGGCGAGCGCGGCGCGCAGCACCGCCTGCTGCGCGGTCCCGTTCGGCGCGGTCAGGCCGGACGACGCCCCGTCGGAATTGACCGCGCTGCCGCGTACCACGGCCAGCACCCGGTCGCCGTCACGCAGCGCGGCCGACAGCGGTTTGAGCAGCACCACCGCGGCGGCCTCGGAACGGACGAAGCCGTCGGCGTCGGCGGCGAACGTCTTGCACCGGCCGGTGGGGGAGAGCATGTGGGCCCGGCTGACCGCGACCGACGCCTCCGGCGAGACGATCACGTTCACCCCGCCGACCAGAGCCGTGTCGGTCTCACCGCTGCGCAGCGACCGGATCGCCAGATGCAGCGCGACCAGGGCCGAGGAGCAGGCGGTGTCGACCGCGATCGCCGGCCCGTGCAGACCGAGCAGGTACGCGATCCGGCCGGCGGCCGCGTTGAGCGAGGTGCCGGTGCCGAAGTACGCGTCCAGCTGGTCAAGCCCGCCACGTTGCAGCAGCCGGGCGTAGTCGGAGTTGGAGATGCCGATGTACACGCCGGTCCGGCCGCCGGCCAGGCCGGCGGGATCGACGTCAGCGTCCTCCAACGCGTGCCAGGCACACTCGAGCAGCAGTCGGTGCTGCGGGTCCAGGCTCTGCGCCTCCCGGGCGGGGATCCCGAAGAACCCGGCGTCGAACCGGTCGACGTCACTGAGGAAGCCGCCCTGGTCGGTGGTGATCGTGCCGGTGCTCATCGGGTCGCTGTCGTGCAGCGCGGCACCGTTCCACCGGTGCGGCGGCACCGGACCCACTCCGTCGCGGCCGTCGACCAGCAGTTGCCAGAACTCATCGATGGAGTCGGCACCGGGGAACCGGCCGGCCATTCCGATGATCGCGATCGGCTCCCCGGCTGCGGCTGCGGCTGCAGCGTCGGCGTCGGCCACCGGGTGACGGTCGGCATCGGTCCCGGTGCCGGCCGGCTGCGGCGCGAGTGCCGGGGCCGGTGGCCGGGTCGGCTCCGGGGTGCCCGGCTCGGCCGGCCGGTCCGTCGGATGCTGCCGTTGCCCGCCGGCCGGCGGTACGGCGCCGGAATCGACCCGACCCAGCATCAGTGCGGCCAGGTCGGAGATCGTCGGGTGGTCGAAGACGTCGGCCACCTGAAGCGGTACGCCGTACTCGCCGGCCAGGGCGTCGACCAGATCGACCGCCATCATCGAGTCCAGGCCGAGATCGAAGAATCCCTGATCCTGGCGGACCTGCTCGCCGTCCGGGTAACCGAGGATCCGGGCGACGACCGTACCGACCTGGTCGCGAAGCGCCGCTGGTCGGGCCAGCACGGGCAGGTCCAGCAGACGCTCGCGTCCCGCCGCCCCGGTACCGGCGGGCGGCTCGGCGGCGCGGGCCCCGGCCGGGTCGGCGGGTCCCGACGCCGGCCCGGCCGGGGGGTAGAGGGCGCCGCCACCGGCGGCGGATCCGGCGGTCAGGTCCCGGTACAGCGCCCGGGGCCGACGGGCCGACATCACTGCGGCGAACCGGTCCCACCGGACCGGGCAGCAGAGCAGCACCGCGTCCGGCCCGGCCGTGCGGGCGGTCAGGCTGGCGGCACCGGTCTGCGCGGTGACCGGGTCGACACCGCCGCGGGCCAGCTCGGCCAGATCGGTCGCGTCCACCATGCCGTCGACCGTCCACGGTCCGAAGGCGATGCTCGTCGCGGCCAGGCCGGCGGACACCCGGTGGTTGGCGATCATGTCGATCCCACCGTTGGCGGCGGCGTAACCGCCGTAGCCGTCGGCTCCCCAGTGCGCCGACACCGACGAGACCGTCAGGAAGAAGTCCAGCGGGTGGTCCCGCAGCAGCAGATGCAGCCACCAGGCGCCGGTGAACTTGCCGCGCAGGGCCTGCTCGAAGGCGGCCCGGTCGGCGTCCGCCAGCGGCGTACGGGTGAGCTGCCCGGCGGCGTGTACGACACCGCGCAGCCGGGGCAGGTCGTCGTCGAGCGCTCGGGTCAGCGCCGCCGGGTCGTCGCAGTCCGCCGTACGGTAGCGCACCTCGACGCCGGCGTCGGCCAGCTCGGCGAGCAGCTCGGCAGCGGCCGGCGCGATGTCGTCGACGGCCCGGCGGCCGGTCAGCAGCAGCCGACGGGCGCCCCGGCGTACCAGGTCGCGGACCAGGCAGCGACCGACGCCGCCGAGCCCACCGGTGATCAGGTAACTGCCGTCCGGGTCGATCGGCAGCTGCGGGGCGTAGTCGGCGGGCACCGGACGCAGCCGAGCCGTTGCCGCCGTGCCCCGGCGGACGGCGAGCAGGTCCTCCTCGCCGGTGCCGGGCAGTGCCCGTAGCGCCGCCCACAGGTCCGCCGGCCCGGGGTCGACCGGCAGGTCGACCAGGCCGCCCCAGGCCGGCAGCTCCAGGCCGAGCACCGGGGCCAGCCCGTGCAGCAGGCCGTGGGTGCTGGCCCGGACCGGATCGTCGGCACTGATCCGTCGGGAACCCTGGGTCAGCACCACCACCCGTCGGTCGGGCGCACCACCGGGCAGCGCCCGTACGGCGGTGGTCACCGCCGCGCACAGCGCCGCGCCGGCACCGGCCAGCCCACCGTCGCCTGTGGTGACGAGCTCGGTGGCCGGCGGCTCGGTGGCGGTCGGTTCGGCGGGAGCCAGCTCGGCGGGGAGCGCTTCGGCGGCCATGGCGAGCAGCACCAGCACCTTCTCGGCCGGGTCACGCCGCTGCCAGAACGCCTGCCACTGCTGGCCGTCGGCCGGCAGCGGCTCGGTCGCGGCCGGTAGCCCGGCCGGGCCGAGGACGACCGTCGGCCAACCGTCGGTCCGGGCCACGTCGGCCAGCGCGGTCAGCAGCTCGCCGTCGTCACCGGCGAGCACCAGCGTGGAGCCGTCCGGTTCGCGGCCGGCGATCGGCTGCCAGTCCAGTTCGTACAGGGGTGCCGGCGGCGACGCCACGTCGGACGACGCGGGTCCGGACTCGACCGGTGGGGCGTACCGCTGCCGCTGCCACGGGTAGTGCGGCAGCTCCACCACCTGTCGCGGCAGGTCGGGCAGTGCCGTCGGCAGGTCCCCCTCGTAGACCTGCACCGTCGGGGCGGCGGTGCCGTCGGACAGCGCGGACAGCGCGGCGGCGGCCGCCGCCGGGTCGGCGGCGGTGACCCGGGCGCGGACCGCGTGCCGGGTCCGGCCAGCGGTGACGGTGTACGCGAACGCGGCGTACTGCTCCGGCCGCAGTTCGGCCAGCCGCCGGCCGTACCGGTCGGCGAGTTCCCGCAGCGCCGGCCGGCTGCCGGCGGAGATCTCGAACCCGGTGACCGGCACGACGTCACCCGCGACCGGCTGGTGGTGGCCTGGCGCGGAGCCGGCGGGGCCGGCGGGCCCGGGCGGTGCGTCGGCCGGCTCCGGCTCGCCGACGATGACGTGCGCGTTGGTGCCGCTCATCCCGAACGAGCTGACGCCGGCGTGCCGGAGCCCGCCCGGCCGGCCCGTCCAGGGCAGTAGCTCGGTGGGCATCCGCACCCGGGTGCCGGCCAGGTCGATCCGGGGGTTCAGGGTGGAGAAGTGCACCAGCGGCGGTACGGCACCGTACCGCAGCGACAGGATCGCCTTCACCACACCGACCACGCCGGCGGCCGCTTCCAGGTGACCGACGTTGGTCTTGGCGGCGCCGACGTACAACGGGTCGTCGGCCTCGGTGGGCCGGCCCAGAGCCGTCGTGACCGCCTCCATCTCGATCGGGTCGCCCAGCGCGGTGCCGGTGCCGTGGGTCTCGATCAGCCCGATGTCGGCCGGGGTGAGCCGGGCGTCGGCCAGCGCCGCCCCGATCAGTGCGGACTGGGCCAGCACGTTCGGCGCGGTGAACCCGGACGACCGTCCGTCCTGGTTGACCGCGGATCCGTTCAGGACGGCGTGTACCACGTCACCGTCGCGCCGGGCGGCGTCCAGCCGCTTGAGCACCAGCACGGCGCAGCCCTCGCCCCGGATGAACCCGTTCGCCCGGGCGTCGAACGCCTTGCACCGCCCGTCCGGGGAGAGTGCACCCATCTGCGGCCCGAGCAGCCGGGTGGAGCGGGGGGACATGATCAGGTTGACGCCGCCGGCCAGCGCCACCTCGCACTCGCCGCGCCGCAGCGCCGTACTGGCCTGGTGGATCGCGACCAGCGAGGACGAGCAGGCGGTGTCGACGGCGACCGCCGGGCCGGTCAGCCCGAGCGCGTACGCCACCCGCCCGGCCGCGAAGCAGTGCCCGTTTCCGGTGGCCCAGTAGGCGTCGGCGCCGTGCGGCTCCCAGTCCCGGTAGTCCTGGTGGGTGATGCCGACGAAGAAGCCGGTACGGGTGTCGCGTAGCTGCTCCGCCGGCCGGGCCGAATGCTCCAGCGCCTCGTGGCAGACCTCCAGCAGCAGCCGGTGCTGCGGATCGAGAGCCCTGGCCTCCCGTGGGCTGATCCCGAAGAACGCCGCGTCGAAATCGAGGACCTCGTCGAGGAACCCGCCGAGCTGGGGCAGCTGTGCCCACTCCCGCTCGAACGGGGCCCGTCGGGCGGCCGGCAGCGGCCCGATCAGGTCCCGGCGCTGCGCCAGGGCCTGCCAGAACCCGTCGAGGGTGTCGATCCCGCCGGGCAGGCGCAGCCCGACACCGATCACCGCGATCGGCTGGTTGTCGCCACTGGCCTCCAGCTGCGCCCGCAGCTTGCGGATCGTGTCGAGGGCGCGCGACAGCGGCGTCGGCGCGGACGGCGTCGTGCCGTTCGATGTGGTCGTCACAGCGGTTCCTCCGCAGGTCGCAGGTCGCTACTCGGTGGCGGGCACGGCGTCGGGTGCGGGCACGGCGTCGGATGCCGGCACCGACCGCTCGTCGTCGCCGGCGGGCAGCCGGTCGCAGAGCATGCCGGTCAGCGCGCCCGACGTGCCGTACGTCCACAGCAGGGTCGGCGACAGCTTCAGGTCGAAGGCCGCCTCCAGTCGGTTGCGCAGTTCCAGACTCATCAGCGAGTCCAAGCCGAGCGCCTTGAACGGGGTGTCCCGGTCGATCACCGTCGGGTCGATCCGCAGCACCCGGCCGGTGAGTTCCCGTACCTTGGCCTCGACCAGCGGGGCCCGGTCGTCGGCCGGGGTGTTGCGCAGCTGATCGAGGAACTGCCCGCCATCACCGCCGGCCGCTGCCGCTGCCCGGCCGGCGCGCAGCTCCTGCCAGCTGGGCAGCGCGGCGGTGTCAGGGTATGCGTCGAACCACTGCCGCAGATTGAGCGGCAGGTAGCCGACGACCGTGGCGTCAGTGGTGAGCAGCCGGGTCAACGCCGGCCAGGCCTGCTCGGCGGGGAAGCTGCCCATGCCGCGTTCCGCCAGCCGGTCACCGCGGTTGCCGTCCCGGGCGGCGAGCCCGACCCCGGCGAACGGCCCCCACTGCACCGACAGCGCGGCGAGCCCGCGTCGGCGACGGTCCTCAGCGAGCCCGTCGAGGTACGCGTTCGCGGCCGCGTATGCCGCCTGCCCGGCGTTGCCGACCAGCGCGGCGGCCGAACTGAACAGGACGAACAGGTCCAGCGGATCCGCGCCGGTGAGGGCGTCCAGGTGTCGGGCCCCGTCGACCTTGGGGGCGAGTACCCGGTCGAGCTGTCCGGCGTGCAGCGTGGCGATGGTGGCGTCGTCCAGCACGCCGGCTGCGTGTACCACCCCGCGTAGCGGCGGCAGGTCGGCGCGTACCTGGCTGAGCACGTCGGCCAACGCGGCTCGGTCGGCGACGTCGACCTGGTAGGTGCGTACCTGGACGCCGCCGCGCCGGACCGCGTCGATGCGCGCGGCGGCGTCGGCGTCCGGCGCGGAGCGGCCGAGCAGCGCGATCGCCCCGCCGCCGGCGGCGGCGACGAACTCCGCCAGGGACAGCCCCAGCGCGCCGAGGCCACCGGTGATCAGGTAGGTGCCGTCGTCGCGGAACCGGCCGTCGGGCAGCGGCTCGGGCGCCACCGACGCCACACTGTCCGGCCGGCTGAGCACGAACTTGCCGATGTGCCGCCCCTGCGACATTTCCCGGAGCGCCTCGGCGGCCTGGTCGAACGGGTAGCCGATCACCGGAAGCCGGCCGAGCTGGCCGGTACGCACCAGCTCCCACACCTGCCCGAACTGCTCGGTGAACCGGGCCGGCCGGCGTTGCATCAGACCGGCCACGTCGACCGAGGCGAGCGAGATTCCCTTACGGAACGCGCTCAACGAGATGGTGCGGTCGGCGTAGATGTCCTTCTTGCCGACCTCGATGAACCGGCCATCCTCGGCCAGCACGTCCAGGCCACGGGTGATCGCCGCCCCGGTCAGCGAGTTGAGGATCACGTCGCAGCCGCGTCCGCCGGTCGCCGTCAGCACCTGCTCGGCCCAGGACAGGTCGCGGGAGTCGAACACATGCCGGATACCGAGCCGGCGCAGGTGTTCCCGCTTGCTCTCGGTGCCGGCGGTGGCGATCACCTCGGCACCGAGGTGCCGGGCGACGGCGATCGCGGCCAACCCCAGCCCGCCAGCGGCCGAGTGCACCAGGACGGTGTCGCCGGGGCCGGTCCGGCCCAGCTCGGCGAGTCCGTACCAGGCGGTCACCCCGACCAGTGGCAGCGCCGCCGCGTCCTCGTCGGACAGCTCCGGCGGGATCGGCCGGACCCGGCCGGTGCTTACCGTGACGTGCGAGGCCAGGGCACCGAAGACGCAGGCGACCACCCGGTCCCCGACGGCGAGGCCGGTCACCCCGGCACCCACTGCGGTGACCCGGCCGGCGCATTCGCCGCCGAGCAGCCCGGCCCCGACCGGGTCGGGGTAGGTGCCGACGGCCTTCATCACGTCGATGAAGTTCAGCGCCGCTGCGGTGACCT
>Ga0207773_100101_pt1 | contig 78269 bp, 70 predicted proteins | sample TtaePargueraPR_2_FD_187281 | JGI IMG/M metagenome (GOLD analysis project Ga0207773, IMG submission 187281) | Aerobic enrichment media microbial communities from Bioluminiscent Bay, La Parguera, Puerto Rico - Tt and M1 (3) (SPAdes) | ecosystem: Environmental > Aquatic > Marine > Unclassified ...
CGACATCCAACAGGGCGGAAACCAGGCCAACATGTACGGCCAGGTCACCCGCGCCTGCCTCGCCGTCGCCCGCTGCACCGGCATCACCGTCTGGGGCGTCCTCGACCCCGACTCCTGGCGCACCGGTGCCAACCCACTGCTGTTCGACGGCAACGGCAACAAGAAACCGGCCTACGACGCCGTACTCAACGCCCTCAACTCCGCCGGCGGCGGCGACCCCGGCACCGGCCCGGTCGACCCGAACGCCTGGTACGTGCTGGTCAACCGCAACAGCGGCAAAGCCCTCGACGTCTACGGCCTGTCCACCGAGGACGGGGGGCGGATCACCCAGTGGTCCCGCAACGACGGCGCGAACCAGCAGTGGCAGTTCGTCGACTCCGGCGGCGGCTACTACCGGCTGAAGTCCCGCCACTCCGGCAAGGTCCTCGACGTCTACGAGTGGTCCACCGCCAACGGCGCGGCCATCGTCCAGTGGACCGACCACAACGGCACCAACCAGCAGTGGCGCCTCGCCGACTCAAGTGGCTACGTCCGGCTGATCAGCCGACACAGCAACAAGGCCCTCGAAGTACAGGGCGCGTCGACCGCCGACGGCGGCAACATCGTCCAGTACGACGACTGGGGCGGCGCGAACCAGCAGTGGCAGCTGGTCCGCGTCGGTTAGTGACCGGCGTCCCGGCCGGCACCGTCCACCGGCCGGGACGCCCCGCCACCCACGCGTCCAGCCCGGCATCGTCCCGGTCAGCCCAGCATCGTCCCGGTCACTCCAGGATCGTCCGTAGGGCGTCGACCACCCGGTCCTGGTCGGCATCGGTCAGGTCGGGGTGGATCGGCAGGGACAGCTCCTCGGCGTAGTACGCCTCCGCCGTCGGGCACTGCCCCTGCCGGTAGCCGAGATCGGCGAACACCGGATGCCGGTAGACCGGCAGGTAGTTGACCTGTACGCCGATGCCCGCCGCCCGCATTCGGTCGTAGACCTCACGTCGGCGACCAGCGAGTACGCGTACCGGGTAGAGATGCCAGACCGGGTCGGCCCAGGGCCGCCGCTCGGGCAGCCGCAGACCCGGCAGATCGGCGAGCAGTTCGTGGTAGCGGGCCGCCAGCCTGGCCCGGTCGGCCTTGAACCGGGGCAGCCGGGTCAGCTGGTTGAGCCCGAGCCCGCAGAGGACGTCGGAGAGCCGGTAGTTGAGGCCGAAGCTGTGCACCTCCTGGTGCCAGCCGCCCTCGTCGCCGTACCGCAGCTGCTGCGGGTCGCGGACCATGCCATGGTTGGCGAACCGGCGTACCCGGTCCAGCAGGTCCGGATCGGTGCCGGTCACCGCGCCGCCCTCGCCGGTGGTGAGGTTCTTGGTCGGGAAGAACGAAAAGGTCGTCAGGTCGGCGAGCCCGCCGACCGGCACCCCACGGTACGTCGACCCGATAGCGTGCGCCGCGTCGTCGAACAGCAGCGCCCCCGCGTCGGCGGCGACCTTGCGCAGCTGCCCGTACTCGGCGGGATGGCCGGCGTAGTCGACGGCGGTGACCACCCGGGTCCGGGAGGTCACCGCGGCCTGTACGGCGGCCGGGTCCAGGTTGCCGGTGGCGTCCTCGACGTCGGCGAAGACCACCCGGGCGCCGTGCAGCGCGGCGGTCGCCGCCGTCGCGACAAAGGTCAACGGCGTGGTCACCACCTCGTCACCGGGACGCAGGCCGACGGCACCGTACGCGGCGTGCAGCGCGGCGGTGCCGGAGCTGACGCTGACGCAGCCCACCCCGCCGAGGTAGCCGCCCAGCTCGCTCTCGAACCGGCGGACGGTCGGGCCGGCGGTCAGCCACTCGGTACGTACGGCGGCGGCGACCGCCTCGGCGTCGGACTCGTCCAGGCAGGGACGCCCGTAGGGAAGCATCGAATCACTCCATCACTGGTCGGTGGGTCACACCCTGCTGAGCGGGGCAGGTCGTGGTTGGGCGTCACCGGCTCCCTCAGGGTGCGGGTCGTCGGCTCCTCCGGGGCGCGGGTCGTCGGAGTCCGCAAGGCGGGGCCGGTCGGGTCCCTGCCGGCGGGCGGTCCAGCGGGTCAGCAGCAGCCAGGACGACGCCGAGATGCCGGCGTACACGGCGACGCAGGCGACCGCCGCACCCGCCGCACCCCACAGTTGGACGGCCAACAGGAACAGCACCAACGCCGCCGCGCTCCAGGCCAGGCCGAACGCACCGACCGCGCCCATCCGGCCGGCACCGAGCAGCGCCCGGCTCGCCACCGCGTACGGCACGAACGCGACCTCGGCGACCAGCAGCACCACCAGCAGCGGTCCGGCGGCGGCGAACCCGGGGCCGAGCAGCGGGATGACCACCAGCCAGCCCAGCAGCCCGGTCACCGCGCCGACGGCGGTCACCGCGACGGCGGTCGCCGCGACCGTGCGGACCGGGCGCAACGGTCCGGACGCGACGGCCGCGTCCCGGTTGACGAGCTGGCCGATCGCGTTCGGCACCATCCTCGGCACCTGGCCGAGGGTGGACGCCACCGAGTAGACGCCGACCGCCGCCGCCCCGGTGAGCGCGCCGAGGACGTAGCGGTCCAGCCGCAGCGCCAGGGCCAGCCCGAGGGTGAGGCCGAGAGCCCGGCAGCCCCGGCCGAGCAGTCGGGACAGTTCGCGTCGGGCCGGGGCCTGGAAGCAGAGCAGCCCGGTGGCCCGCAGCGCGACGACCTGCGCGGTGGTCGCCGTCAGCATGCCGGCCCCCTGCCCGAGCAGCAACGCCCAGACGCTCGGCGCGACGGCGACCGCGATGAGCAGGCCGAGCCCGCCGCCGAGCGTGGTCGCCATCGCCCAGAGACTGCCGGACCGGAACACTCCGGCCGCGTACCAGCCGTCGGGTAGCTGGGTGTGGGCGACGTACCCGCAGGTCAGCACCGACAGGGCGAGCAGGTAGCGGGGGTCGGCGAGCGCCGGGTCGATCAGCGGCGCGGACAGCGCCGACACCGCGACGGCGAGTACGGCGGCGCTGACCGTGGCCGCCACCGACCACCAGGTGTAGCTGGCGACCAGGTCGCGTCGCCGGGCACCGCCGCCCGCCGCCGGATACGCCGAACGCAGTTGCGGTCCGGTGCCGAGGCCGGCGAGCAGCGGGACGATGCCGGCGGTGGACACGCCCAGCACCATCAGGCCGCGGCCGTGCGGGCCGAGCACGCTGGCGGCCAGCAGCGCCGCCACCATGTTGCTGCTCATCTGGACGGCGCTGGAGCCGGCCAGCAGGACCAGGGTGGACCGCCGGTCGCGGGTCACCGCGTCTCGGCCCGCCACAGCGACCGCCACTGTGCCGCGGCGTGCCGGGTCTGGAACGGTGAGGTCGCGAAGCTCTCCCGGATCCGGTCGCGGTCGGCCGGGCCGGTCCGGGCGCTGCGCAGCACCGCCTCGGCCCACCGGTGCGCGCCGGCCGAAAGGTCGACGAGGGTGAGGCCGTCGACGTACCGGGACGCCTCGCGCAGGCAGGGCAGGTCGGTGGCTACGACGGGTAGCCCGGCGGCGAGCGCTTCGAGCACCACGCCGGGCAGCCCCTCCCAGTGGGAGGGCAGGACGAACACGTCGGCGGCGGCGAGCACCGGGGCGATCTCGTCCACTTCTCCGCCGAGGATGACCGTCGGGTCGTCCGGCACGTCCGGGTGGGCCGACACCACGTCGTCGACCCCGCACGGCCCGACGATGAGCAGCCGGGTATCCGGCGGAGCCGTACCCGCCGGCCCTGCCGCGCCCGCTGGCGACGCCGTACCGCCTGGGGCGTCGGTCCGGGCCTGGACCGCACGGTGCACGTCGACCAGGAACGGCCGGTTCTTCTCCGGCGCGGCCCGGCCGATGTAGCCGATGACCATGGCCTCGGGTGGGATGCCCCACCGTCGGCGGGCCGATTCCCGGTCGCCGCCGACGACCCGGGTCGCGTCGACGCTGTTGTAGAGGATCCGGCAGCCGGGCATGCCGACTTGACGGCCGGCGTACGCCATCGCCGCGTCGCTGACCGCGACGATGTCGGTGGCAACCACATGCAGCAGCCGGCGCAGGACGGCGCGCAGCAGCCGGCGGGCGACGGTGTCGCGGCGGCCGTCCCCTTCGCTCCACATCCGGGCGATGCGCACCGGCACGCCCATCACGGCGGCCACCGCCAGCACCACCGCGCTGAACAGGCTGATGTGCGACACGACGACGTCGGGCCGCCGCCGGCGCAGGCAGCGCCGCAGCCGCAGCGGGAAGGTGACGGCTGGGCGCTGCGGGACCTGGACGACCGCCGCCCCGGCGGCCCGGAACTGCGGTGCCAGGCTGCCTGCCCGTCCGCCCATGGTGATGAACGTCTGGCGCACCTCGGTGGCCGGGACGGCCCGGCACATGTCGAGCGAGAGCGTCTCCGCGCCGCCGCGGTCCAGCGTGCCGATGACGTGGACGACGTGCACGGATCCGCCGGCCGGCCGGTGCGATCCCGCCTGTGGTGGAGCTTCGGTGGGAATGGCAGTTGGGCGGGTCACGCGTAGCTCCTCTGGGTGGCTCGGCTGGGTTCACCGGCGCGGCCCCCGGTACGTCCTCCGGTGCGGTCCCCGGTGCGCTCGGCGGTCGCCTCGGCGACGGCCTGGTAGTAGGCGGTCCGCCGGGCGGTGAGCACATCGGCCGAGAAGTCCCGGGCCCGGGTGAGGTTGCGGGCGGACGCGGCGGCCATCAGCTCCGGGCGGTCCAGTAGCGCCGCGACGGCGCCGGCCCACCGGCCCGGGTCGTCCGGCGGGACCAGGAACCCGGGTGGCAGCAGCTCGGGAATGCCGCCGACAGGTGAACCGATCGCGGGCAGTGCCCGCGCCATCGCTTCGATCAGCGCCCGGGGCAGCCCTTCGGTGCGCGACGGCATGACGAACAGGTCTGCGGCGTCGAGTTGCCGGCGGACGGCGTCGCCGCCGGGCAGCGCGCCGGTGAATACGGTCCGGTCGGCGACGCCGTACCGGCGGGCAAGGTCGGCCAGCTCTGCGCGGTGCCGTCCGTCGCCGACGTGGACCAGCCGGACCGCCCGGCCGTCGGCGGTCAGGGTGGCGAGCGCGGCGATGAGGGTGTCGATGCCCTTGTACCGCTGTTCGAGCGAGCCGACGGAGATCAGGGTGGCCGGCTGCCGGGTCGGTGCGACGGTCCCGGTCCGTCCGACGGTCCGGGCGGTGTCGACGTACGCGGCCGGAGTGAGGTCGACATCGGACACCGCGACGCTCACCGCGCCCGCCGAGGTCGGGTACCTGTCCTGCAGGAAACGGTCGGTTACGTAGGCGGCGCCGATAGCGCGGCGGCACTGCCGGCGCAGCCGGTCGACGTACAGCCGCCGCAGGACGGGCCGCAGCGGGTGGTCCACCACGCCGGGGGCGAACAGGTCGTACGGATCACCGACCACCTCCATCGCGTACGGCAGGCGGCGGCGGTCCCGGGCGGCGGCCAGGAGCGTGCCGATCGGCGACGGCGCCCGCAGGATCACCGCGTCCTGCGGGCCGGCGGACTCGCGCACGGCCCGGCCGATCGCCGCCCGGTGGGCGAGGTAGCGGTACGGCCCGAGGTAGTACGGCACCGGCCAGACCTCGACGCCGGGTCCGTCGACCCGTTTCGCCTCGGCGGCCGGCTCGGCCGCGTCTTGTACCCGGGCGACGACCCGGACCTCGTCGAACGCCGCCAGGTACCCGCTCCAGAACTGGTGGTCCTGCCCGGTCCGGGCCCAGATCGCGCCGTCCGGGGTACGGGCGAACCGCGCCTCGATCGTCACCACCACTCGCATCGTTCCTCCACAGGCACCCGTCGGAAACACCCTTGTTCGGGGCGTTATCTACACTTTCAGTCGGTGATGTGCCTCGGATCCGACCGCCTCGGTCTCTGGCGCTGACGGCTCTGGCGCTGACGGGCCAGGCTGCGGCGGGCGGTAGTAGCCGTACCGGCGTAGCAGCGGCGCACACAGCCCGGTGACGGTCCGGCGGGCGGCGACCGGCAGGCCGGTACGCCACGCGTCGTCGACCCGCAACGCCAGGCGGCCGGTGGTGAACCGCATCCGGTTGCCGGAGACGCTGTGCAACTCGCCCAGCTCCACCTCCCCGCCGGACAGGTAGGACAGATCCAACCCGGTCTGCGGCAGACCGGCGAGCCGGCCCAGCGTCGCGGCCGCACCCGGCGGATCGGCGAGGAACTCCTCGTACCGCATCCGGTGCACCAGCCGCCCGGCGACCGCGCCGTGCCGCCGCCGGCCCAGCCGGCCCAGCAGGTCGTACGCGGCGTTGTGCCCGCTCCAGGTCAGCGCGCACCGGGCCGCCGGGAACCGCGGCACCGCGACGTCGGTGCCGGACTCCGGGTCGTGCACCCGGCGCATCCAGGAGTACGCCACTCCCCTCGGGTCCCGCACCAGGTGCAGGATCCGCAGATCGGCCGGTCCGGCCCAGCGCAGGCCGTACGCCAACGCGGTGTCCTTGGACGAGTCGACGACGACCCGGGCCCCGGTCACCGCCGCCGCCGCGGCGTAGATGCGCGCGTGGTAGTCGACGTACTCGATCACCCGGGCCCGACGCCGCTCGCCGAGCCACGGGGCGGCGAGCAGCCCGACGTGCCGGGTCCGGCCGACGACGGCGCGCAACCGGGCGATCCGGGCGAGGTCGACGTTGTCCCAGCCGCCGAAGGCGTACTCGCCGATCCTGCTCCACAGCGGGCAGTCCCGGAACGCCGCGCCGCACCCGCAGAGCCGGTTGTCCCGTACCCCGTTGTCCCAGACCTGCGCGACCTCGCCCAGCCCGCACACCCCGGGCAGTTCGTTGAGCACCCGCTCGACCAGGGTGCTGCCGCTGCGGCCGATCCCGCCGATGTAGCACAGCCGCATCAGTGCCTGCCCCGGGAGGCGTACACGTAGTACGGGATCCACGGCCGGGGGTCGGCCGGTCGGGTGGTGATCGTGTACCCGGCGTCGCGCAGCAGCGCCTTGACCGGCGCGAAGGTGCGCATCCACGCGTCGGCCGGGCCCTCGGCCTTGAAGTCGTGGCAGGACACGACGAGGTTGTCGACCACGTCGAGCACGTCGCGGGCCCCCTCCAGCACGCTCAGCTCGGCACCCTCGATGTTCATCTTGAGCAGGTCGACCCGGTCGACCCCGCAGGTCCGCAGGATCTCGTCCAGCCGGCGGCCGGTGACCTCGATCCCGCCGGTGCCCTCCTGGCTGATCCCGTTGCGGATGTGGCTGAGCGCGTCCTCGTCGATGCGGACCGGACCGGCCTCGCCGACCACCGCGCACTCCAGCAGCGTCACGTTGGACAGCCGGTTGAGCTCGACGGTGCGACGCAGGCAGCGGAACGTACGCGGGTGCGCCTCGATGCTGAGTACCCGGCCCCGCTGACCGACCACTCGCGAGAACAACCGGACCTCGGTGCCGACACCGGCCCCGATGTCGACGACGGTGTCACCGGGACGCGGGTGGTAGCCGTACAGGAAGGTGTCCCGGACCACCAGGTCCTCCCGCTCGGCGGACAGCCCGCCCAGCTCGGTGTTGACCACCGTCCCGCCCCGGTACCGGTGAATCCAGGTGTCCTCCTCGTACCGCACGACGCAACGCGAGCGGGACCGTAGCGACAGCGCGATACCGCCGAGCCCGGCGATGATCCGGGGGTCGACCCGGTCGTCGACCACATCGAGGATCCGGCGACGCAGACTCACCGCCATGACGGCACCCGCCCTTCGGTTCGGTCCGGCGCATCTGGCGGCGTCGGATGTTCGGCGCCGGTCGGTCGGCTGTGGTCGCGGTACCAGGCGAAGGTCCGCCCGACACCCTCTTCCAGCGCGACCGCCGGCTGGTAGCCGGTGAGCCGGCGCAGCCGGCCCAGGTCCGGGCAGCGTCGGTGCACCGAGCCGGCCGGCGCCGGTTCGGGCCGCAGACTGGCGTGGCTGCCGGCGGTACGCAGCACCAGCTTCGCCAAATCGGCGATGTTGGTCTGCTCCGTGTCGTCGCCGATGTGCACGATCCGGCCGGCGGCGTCGGGGGTGGACATCAGCCGGACCACCGCCTCGACGGCGTCGTCGACGTAGCAGAAGGCGCGGTACTGGTCGGCGCCCGGCACCCGGAACGGGTCCTCGCCGCGTAGCGCCCGCAACGACATCTCCGGGACCACGTGGTCGGTGCCCATCCGGGGCCCGTACACGTTGTGGAATCGACCCACCACGGCGTGTGCGCCGGCCGCGCGGGACCCGTGCAGCACGGCCGCCTCGCCCAGCAGCTTGCTGGTGGCGTACGCGAAGCGGGGTGCCGTCACGTCGGCCACCATCGCCGGGACGTCCTCACCGGTCGGTACGGCGGCCACTCCGGCGTCGACCGCGCCGGCGTACACCTCACTGGTGGAGCTGAAGAAGACCCGGTCGGCGGCGTCGATCCAGTCCATCAGGTGCAGCGCGACGAGCGCGTTGATCCGGACCACCCGGGCCGGGTCGGCCTCGACGTTGCGCACCCCGACCACGGCGGCCAGCAGGTAGACCTGGTCCCAGTGGCGGGGCAGCGCCGCCCAGGTCGCGGCCCGGGTGAGGTCACCGGCGACCACCTCGACCGCCGGGTCGGCACAGACCTGAGCGAGTTCGGCGTCGTCGCGGCCCCGGGAGAAGTCGTCGACCACGGTGACCGCGTGACCGTCGGCGACCAGCCGGCGCACCAGGTGCAGGCCGATGAACCCGGCACCGCCGAGGACCAGCGCGCGCATCACACCGGCTCCCTGGTGGACCGGTAGCCCAGGCTCTCGTAGTGCACCCCGGCCGCCCGCACCGACTCCTCGTCGAGGATCCGCCACGAGTCATAGATGAACCGGACCGCGGTGCCGGGCAGCAGCGTGCCCACCGGCAGCCCCCGGTAGTCGGGGTGGTCGTTGAGCACCAGGACCGCGTCGGCCTCGCTGAACGCCTTGTCGAGGCTGACCGGCTCGCCGCCGTGGGCCCGGATGACCTCGTCGGCCACCAGCGGGTCGTGGCCGAGCACCCGTAGCCCGGCCCGGTCGAACGCCGGCAGCATCGCCACGACCGCCGCGCCGCGCATGTCGTCGGTGGGCGGCCAGCCCTTGTACGCCCAGCCGAGGACGGCGAGGGTCGCTCCGGCGGTCGCGCCGCGCAGTTGCCGCAGCCGCCCGATGACGGTCTCCGCCACCTGCACCGGCAACTGCTCGTTGCGTTGCCGGGCAGCGGCGACGAGCAATGGGGTGTGCGCCGGTGCGCTGGCACCGAACAGGTACGGGTCCTTGGACAGGCAGCTCCCGCCGACGAAGCCGGGGCGGGCCAGGTCGGGTCGCGGGTAGTCGTGGTTGGCGGCCCGGACGACCTCCAACGGGTCCACCCCGTGCGCCCCGGCGAGCAGGGCGATCTCGTTGCCGTACGCGTAGATCAGGTCGGTGTGGCAGTTGTTGGCCAGCTTCACCAGCTCGGCGGTTTCCAGGCTGGAGACCGGGACCACCTGCCGGGCGAGCCGGCCGAACAGGGCCACCCCGGCGCGTCGGCTGTCGTCGTCGAGACCGCCGACCACCTGGGGCAGCTCGGTGAGCTCGCGCAGCGCCTGCCCCTGGATGGTCCGTTCCGGTGCCATCACCAGCCGGGCCCGGCCCCAGGCTGCGGTCAACGCCGGCAGGACGACCCGCCGGCTGGTGCCGACCGGCACGGTGCTGCGCACCACGACCAGGGTCTGCGGTCCGCAGCGCCGGGCGATCTCGGTCGCGGCGGCCGCGACGTTGGTCAGGTCCGGCTGTCGGGTGCCGTCGCGGACCGGGGTCGAGGTGCCGTCGCGGACCGGCGTCGAGGTGCCGTCGCGGACCGGGGTCGACACGCAGATGACCGCTGCGTCGAGATCCGGCGGAAGGGTCGGATGGACGAACAGGTTGCGGCCGAGGGTGTCCCGCAGCGCCTCGGCCAGGCCCGGCTCGTACAGGTGGACCCGGCCGGCCGACAGCGCCTCCCGGACGCGCGGCTCGCTGTCGACGCCGTGCACCTCGAATCCGTTGCGGGCCAGGCCGGCTGCCAGGGTCAGCCCGACGTAGCCCATGCCCACGATGCCGATTCGATTCACCATTGTCGCTCCTTGTCCGAGATCGAGGTCTGTCCGGTCCGGGCGCTCGTTCATGCGGGCTCCCGCAGCGCGGCCGGCAGCAGGATCGGTTTCAACGTCTCGAAGCTGCGATTCGCCTCGTCGTAGTCCTCGGGCCGACCGATGTCCAGCCAGTAGCCGTCGAAGTCGTAGGCGGCGGGCGGGTTGCCCTGGTTGATCAGGTCGATCATCAGCTGGTCGAAACCGAACGCGATGCCGCTCGGGTACGCCGCGATCGTCTGCCTGCTGAGCCCGTACACGCCCATGCTGACCCGGTAGTCCAGGGTGGGTTTCTCGTTGAACTCGACGACCTTGTCCCCCTCGACGGCGAGGACACCGAAGTCGACCTTCACCTTGCGCCGGAAGGTCGCCACGGTCACCGGGGCGCCCGAGTCGGTGTGGGCCCGCAGCAGGTCGGCGTAGTTGAGGTTGGTCAGGATGTCGCCGTTCATCACCAGGAACCGCTCCGGCAGCCGGTCGCGCATCGTGAACAGTGGTCCGACGGTGGACAGCGGAGTTCGCTCCTGCGCGTAGTCGACCGACAGACCGTGCCGCGAGCCGTCGCCGACGAACGCCCGGATCAGCGAGCCGTGGTGGTTGATCGCCATGGTCACGGTCCGGAATCCGCAGGCGGCCAACTGGTGCAGGACCACGTCGAGGATCGCGAAGTGCTCGCCGATCGGCACCAGTGGCTTGGGCAGCGCCGTGGTGTACGGCCGCAGCCGTACGCCTTTGCCGCCCGCCATGATCACGACATGCATGTCGTCCACCGGTGCACCCCTTCGGCTATTTGAGATGATTTGAGACTAGCAGCGCATTAGGCACCGATTGTCGGTATTGACGATTACCGACGGCTGTCCGTGGCCGGCGCGCGATCGCGCAGAGCACCACGAGCGCCAGCGGCAGCGCCTCACCGAGGTAGAAGGCCAGGATGTTGTCCAGGTCGGCGGTGACCAGGATGATCGTGATCGCGCACAGTGGCAGGCAGAGCAGCTTCGCCGCGAGGGCGTCACGACGCCTCGCCTGCGCGTAGTACCGGGTGGCGAACCGCAGGAACAGTCCGAGGAACACGAACGACAGCAGGCCGCCGGCCGGTCCGAAGTTGATGATCGCCTCGCCGGTGACGCCGAAGACCCGTTGCGACCGCAGGCCGGAGTCGTACACGCCCGGCCCGTACAGCACATCGGTGCCGACCGCCGACTTGCTCCGCACCTGCTCGGCGCCCAAGCTGCCCGGCACCAGCAACAGCGGCGCGGCGACGTAGGTGCTCCCGTAGCTCCAGCCGGCGGCACCAGCGCGTTGCCGGTCCAGCAGCAGCGCCTGAACGTCCGCCCGACCCAGATCTGCCAGCAGCACCGTCGGCAGGTCACGGCCGGTCTCCGCGGAGACCTCCTCGACGGTACGGGTGCCCTTGGCGATGTCGACGACCTCCACTCCGGCGCCCTTGTAGAGCCCGTACGCGTACACGAACATGACCACGGCCACCGCCGAGGCGACGAACGCCTTCCGGGTGATCGGCCGGATCAGCAGATGCACCAGGACCAGGCCGAGCACCAGCGGCCACAGCACCGCCGACCGGCTGCCCCGCAAACCGCCCACCAGGAACTGGACCGCGACCAGGCCGACCAGCAGCAGCACCACCAGGTCGACGCGGCGGCGCAGCAGCTGTCGCCAGCGCACCAGGACCAGGCAGAACAGCAGCAGCGGGAACGACTCGCTGATCAGCAGCAGCCAACCCAGCCCGGCGAACGCCTCGCGGTCCTGGGTCATCGCGGTGAGGAAGCCGCCCGGCCCGCCGAGCAGCACCACCTCGACCCCGAACGCCAGAACACCGATGACGACGGCGACCAGTGCGACCGACTGGTAGCGCGCCGGGTCGAGCCGGGGCGGCGCGGACCGTCGCGGACCACGACCGGGCAGCGACAGGACCACCCGGTAGACAACCAGTCCAACCATGTTCAGCAACGCCATCGTGCCCAGCGCGGATCGCCACCCGGCCGCCGACGGGTGCAGCAGCGGCGGCCAGTAGTCCACCAGTACGTGCAGCATCGGCGCGAGGTAGTAGAAGTGGACGCCGAACAGGCCGAGGATCGCCTGCGGGTCGAACACGTCGCGCCGCCGTAGCAGCCATTCGAAGGCGTCGACTCCGATCAGTACGCCGCAGACCGTGACCGGGATCAGGAACCAGTGCCGCAACCGGGGATCCACACAGGCCAGCACCGCGCTGGCGGCCGGGATCAGAGTGGCGGCCAGCAGCCAGCTCGTCGCCGGCGTACGCGCGTCGTCACCCGGGCCACGACCAGTCACGGTGTCCACTAGGCGCCCAGCAGCCCGATCCGCTCGTCCAACGCCCGCCACAGCAACCGCGAGTAGGTGGCCGAGATGTGGTTGCCGTCGCGCAATGTGACCACGTTGCCGACCAGCGCCGGGCAGACCGTCGACGTGCAGAACCACGGGGTCGGGTCGACGACCCTGGCGCCCTGGACTCGCGCGGCGTCGGCGATCATCTGCCGTCGACGGGGCTCCAGCACCACGTCGGACACCGCACCGTGACAGGTCCGCGCGTCGGTCAGGTGCAGCGCCAGGCAGTCGACCACGGTCGCCGGCAGCCACGGTACGTCACCGATCAGCACCACCTCGCTGCCGGTGGACCTGATCGTGTCGACGGTCCGGGCCCAGCCGTCGGTCCAGACCTGGTCGCGGTCGGTGTACCCGCCGACCGGGTCGCCGAAGGTGTAGTTGGTCGACGAGGTGATCACCATCGCGGGTCGCAGCTCACCGATCCGCCGCAGGGCCTGCTCCCGCCACTGGACGCACTCGTCGTACGGCCGGTTGACCGAGTCCAGGTGGAACCGCACCGACGCGGCGCTGCAGAACCCCTTGACCATGACGACCAGTCGCCAGCCGCGCTCGTCGGCTAGCCGGCGCACCGCCGGGAACCAGCTGCCCGCGTGCGAGTCGCCGAACAGCACCATCGTCTGCCGCGCGGCCGGGTCGCCGTACTCGCACGGGTGGTCGGTGCCGGTGTCGGTGATCCGCAACACCACGCAGCCGTCGTGGAACACGGCCGGAATGTCGGTGGTCACCTCGGGCAGCGGCGGGGTCAGGTTGGCCGGCACCGGGCCGGCCTCGGCGCTGGCGGCGACCAACCGGGCCAGGTCACGCTCGACGTCGGTCGAGGCGGCCAGCGTGGCCGCGGTGTCGACCGGCCGGCCCGGCCCCACCAACGTCGGTTTCGTCGCCAGCGCCGGCACCGCCACCGCGACGACGGCGGCGGACGCCACGGCCGCCAGGCCGACCGTGCGCCACGGCCGGACCGTCCGTCGGCGCCGTCGCAACGGGGCCTCGACGAGCAGGTACGTGCCGGCGGCGGCGACCAGCGCACCGCCGACCAGGCCCAGGTTCTGCCAGATCGTGCCGTGCCCGCCGAGCAGGGCCGCGCCGATCACCAGGAACGGCCAGTGCCACAGGTACCACGAGTACGACAGCCGGCCGATCCACTGCAGTGGACGCAGGGCGAGCAGACCGCCGGCCCCACCGCTGTGCGGCGCGCAGCCGGCGGCGATCACCAGCGCCGCACCGGCCACCGGCAGCAGCGCCGGGTAGCCGGGGAACGGGGTCGTGCTGTCGAACAGCAGGGCCGCCGCCAGCACGGCGGCCAACCCGGTCCAGGCCATCGCGGCTGCGAGCCAGGCCGGGAGCCGCGACGCGGCACCGACCCCGAGGGCGATCAGCACACCGGCCAGCAACTGCCAGGCCCGTGCCGGGGAGCCGAAGTACGCGTACCCGGGCGAGGTGGCGGTCTGCCAGACGCAGAGCGCGAAGGAGAGCGCGGCGATGCCGGCCACGACGACCAGCACCGGCCGCAGGTCACCCGGACGCAACCGGGACCGGGCCGGCTGCGACCGGGCCGACGCTGACCGGGCCGGCCGCCAGCGCAGCAGTCGGGGCCAGCCGAGCAGCGCGAGCAGCAGCAGCGGCCAGCACAGGTAGAACTGCTCCTCCACCGCCAGCGACCAGTAGTGCTCCAGTGGCGACTCCCGGCGCATCGTGTCCAGGTAGTCGACGCTGTTGCGGGCCAGCAGGAAGTTCACGCAGTACGCGGCGCTCGCGATCGCCTGGGTGGCGATCCACTGCAGTTGCAGCGGCAGCCACCACCAGGCGGCGACCAGAGTGGTGATCAGCACCAGGACGGCGGCGGGCAGCAGCCGTCGGGCGCGCCGGGCGTAGAAGCCGAGGATCGAGATGGTGCCGTCGGTGGCGTACTCGCGCAGCAGCACCGAGGTGACCACGAAGCCGGAGATGACGTAGAAGACGTCAACGCCGACGTAGCCGCCGCCGAACAGCGGGACGCCCGCGTGGTAGAGCACGACGAGCAGTACCGCGACCGCACGCAACCCTTCGATGTCCCGCCGGAACGTGCCGTGCCCCCGGCCGCCGGTGATGACCGGCCGGGCCGGCCCCCGAGCCGCGCCCTCGGCCGCCCCCGGCGGCCTCTCCCGGACCGGAGCGGTGGTAGCGGCGCCGGCCGGATTGGCCGCGCGCCCCGGCACGCCCGTCGTGGCCAGCTCGGAACTGGTCATCCGCTGCGCACCCACTCTCCGAACCCTGACAGGTACGGACAGTTCTATCAGTGCTTTTTGTGGCAAGAGCGATGTTTGCCGAATTAGCTCATGAAAGCGGAGAAATAACCCAAGGATGACGAAGCGGGGTGTCTGCTGGTCATCTGCTGGCCGGCTCCGGATCCAACTGCTGCCGGACGGTGGTCATCGGCACCGCGCCGAGTCGCGCCCAGTCGTGGCTGATCTCGGCGGCGGTGCTCAGCAGGCGCGGGAGGTGCTCGCCGGTCAGCTTCTCCATCGACGTCTCGGCGGCGTGCACGGTCACGTTCACCGCCGCGACGACCCGGCCGTCACCGTCGCGTACCCCGGTCGCCACCGACCGGATGCCGGCGGCCAGATCCTGGTCGGCGGCGGCCCAGCCGCGGGCCCGGACCTCGCGCAGCACCCGGTCGAGCTCGGCGCGGTCGGGCCGCCAACGCGGGGTGATGCCGGACCGACCGGGTTGGGCCAGCGCGGCGGTCAGCTCGTCCGGTTCGAGCGCGGCGAGCAGCACCTTTCCCATCGAGGTGGCGACCGCCGGGAACCGGGTGCCGATGGTCACCGCAAGGGTGACGATCTTGGGTACGGCGACCCGGGTGACGTAGACGATGTCGCTGCCGTCGAGCTGCGCCATCGACGTCGACTCGCCGGTCTGCCCGACCAGCCGCTGCATGTGCGGGCGGGCCACGTCCCAGATGCTCAACGCGTTGACGTAGGTCATGCCGAGTTCGAGCACCCGTGGGGTGAGCGAGAACCCCCGGTCCGGGCTGCTCCGCACGTACCCGAGCTCGTCGAGGGTGAGCAGGATCCGCCGTACGGTCGGACGGGCCAGCCCGGTGGCCGCCGCGATCTCACTCAGCGTCATGGCGGGGTGGCCCGGCGGAAAGCAGCGCAGCACGTCGAGGCCACGGGCCAACGCCTCGATGAAGTCTGCTCCGGCCTCGCGCGCCACGGCGGCCCTCTCTCGGTGGTGATCGGCGGTCCGCCCCGGCGGGCGGTCGACCCGCCGGGGCCCGTCAGACGGTCAATGCTTCCATTGGGCGCTGCCGGCGTCCCACTGGGTGTAGGTGTACGGGTTGTCCAGCACCTTGGTCTCTGGGATGTCCGGGTTCATCCCCTTGGTCCAGGCGTCGTCGCCCATCTCGGCGGTGAGGTGCTCGATGGTGCGCGTCACGGCGGCTCGGGCGGCGGCCAGGTCGACGTCGACGAGGCGGTGCTCGTGCTTGACCAGCCGGCCGTCGATCACCACGCTGTGCACGTCGCCGCGCTGGGCCTGGAACGCGACATGGCCGTACGGGTGCAGGATCGGGAACATCACCGGCGAGGCCTCGTTCTTGATCAGCACCACGTCGGCCTTGCGGCCGGGGGTGAGCGCACCGACCAGGCTGTCCATGCCGAGCGCCCGCGCCCCGCCCCGGGTGGCCCAGTCGACGACCTGCTCGGCCCGCAGGTGGCAGTGGGTGACGGTCTCCTGCCGGCCGTGCGCCTCGAGGTGTTCGCGGGAGCGGTCGGCGCTGAGCGTGGCGCGCATCGCGGAGAACAGGTCGCCGCTCCACCAGACGCTGGTGTCCATCGACAGCGACACCGGGATGTCGTGCTGGCGCAGCTGCCAGGTGGGTGGGTAGCCCTGGCCGGCGCTCTGCTCGCTCTCGGTGGAGACCGAGGCCGATCCGCCGGTGGCGGCGATCCGGTTGTACGAGTCGCGGTTGAGGGTGGCGGCGTGCACGTAGACGGTCGACTCGGTCATGAAGCCGTTCTCGTGCATCAGCCGGATGCCGTCGTCGTTGGTGGCACCCCAGACCCCGGCGTGGGTGGTGACCGGCACCCCGAGTTCGCGGGCCACCTCGAAGGCGGCCTTCTCCGGGAAGGTCGGGTCGCCGGTGACGTCGAAGGCCATCTGGAAGCCGAGCATGTCGCCCTTGCCGTGGATGCGCCGGGTGACGAAGTCGCGGAAGTCGGGGCTGGTCGCCCACTCCCAGGGGCCCTGCTGCAGGTTGCCGTAGGCCAGGACGAACCGGCCGGGGACGGCTTCCAGAGCGTCCACGGCGGCGTCGGCGTGCTGCGGGGTCTGCAGCCCGTGTGACCAGTCGACGGTGGTGGTGACCCCGGCGTCGACGGCCTCGATCGCGGCGAGCAGGTTGCCGGCGTACACGTCCTCGGGTCGGAAGAGTTTGCCGGATTCGAGGTAGTACCAGACGAAGTACTGGGTCAGCGTCCAGTCGGCCCCGTACCCGCGCATCGCGGTCTGCCACATGTGCCGGTGGGTGTCGATCATGCCGGGCATGACGATGCCGCCGGCCGCGTCGATCTCCAGCGTCCCGTCGGGTACGGCGAGCGCCTCGCCGACCTCGGCGATCCGGTCGCCGACGATCAGCACGTCGGCGCGGGGCAGCACCGTGTGGCTGTCGTCCATGGTCAGCACCAGGCCGTTACGGAAGACCACCGGCCGGCCGGCCGCCGCGCTCCGCTGCGCGTCTGTGCTCATCAGCGCCTCTCCCATCCGCTCCACAGATTTCGGACCACTGTCCGCTAGACGGTCAATCACGATTCCTGCCAGTGTGTTCCGGGTCACGAGCGACGTCAAGAGAAGATTTCGAACTTGTTTCACTCCAGCCTTGAGCACCTTGAACAGGATGTTTGCTGAGAGCTTGTCGGTGCGGGTTGACACGCCCGGGTCCGCGACCGAGACTCGATTTCTCGGACGATCGTCCGCTGTACGGGCACGAGGGAGGCGACCAGAAGATGACCGAGCACCACGCGCCGAGGGCCGACGCGCCACCAGCCGGCGGCACCGGGCCACTGCACGGGCTGCTGGTCGCCGACTTCTCCCGGATCCTCGCCGGCCCGTACGCCACCATGCTGCTCGCCGACCTCGGCGCCGAGGTGATCAAGGTCGAGGGGCCGGGCGGCGACGACACGCGTACCTGGATGCCGCCGACCCGCGACGGCGTCTCCACCTACTACCTGGGCATCAACCGCAACAAACGGTCCATCGCCCTGGACCTGAAGGACCCCGACGACCTCGACGTCGCCCGCCGGCTCGCCGACCGGGCCGATGTCATGATCGAGAACTTCAGGCCCGGCGGGCTGCGCCGCTTCGGCCTGGACTACGACAGCGTCGCCGAGCGCAACGCCAAGATCATCTATGCGTCGATCAGCGGATTCGGCACCGGTGCCGGCGCCGCCTACCCCGGCTACGACCTGATGGTGCAGGCCGTCTCCGGGCTGATGAGCCTCACCGGCGACCCCGACGGGTCGCCGTACCGGGCCGGGATCAGCGTCTTCGACGTCATGTCCGGGCTGCACGCCAGCATCGGCATCCTCGCCGCCCTGCACCACCGCGACACCACCGGCACCGGCCAGCACGTCGAGGTCAACCTGCTGTCGTCGGCACTGTCCGGGCTGGTCAACCACAGCAGCGGGTACGTCGCCGGCGGCGTGGTGCCGTTCCGGATGGGCAACGCCCACCCCAGCCTGTTCCCGTACGAGCCGCTGCCGGTCGCCGACGGCGAACTCATCGTCATCGCCGGCAACGACGGGCAGTTCCGCAAACTGTGCGAGGTGCTCGGCGTACCGGAGCTGGTCGACGACCCCCGCTTCGGCCGCAACCAGGACCGCACCGCCAACCGCGAGGCGCTGCGCCCGCTGCTGGTCGAACAGCTGCGCAAACGCACCCGTGACGAGTGGTTCGAGGTTCTGCTCGCCGCCGGGGTGCCCTGCGCGCCGATCAACACCATCGACGGCGGAGTGGCGCTCGCGCAGCGGCTCGGCCTCGACCCGGTGGTCACCGTCGGCGACGGCGACGGCGCCGTACCCGGCATCCGGCACCCGATCACCCTGTCGCAGACCCCGGCGCGCTACGCCGCGCCGCCGCCCGCACTCGACGAACACGGTGAGGAGATCCGCGCATGGCTGACGAGCAGCTGAGCTTCCCGACCTCGATCGGCACCTCCGACCGGACCACGATCCGGCTGCTCGGCCAGGACCTCGCCGAGGACCTGATGGGCAAGGTCGGCTTCGGTGAGCTCGCGTACTGGCTGGTCGCCGGCCGCCGACCCACCCCCGGGCAGGTCCGGGTCCTCGAAGCGGTGCTCGTCGCGCTGGCCGACCACGGCTTCACCCCGACGGCGATCGCCGCCCGGCTCACGTACCTCAGCGCCCCCGAGTCGCTGCAGGGCGCCATCGCCGCTGGCCTGCTCGGCGGCGGCTCCCGCTTCCTCGGCGTCACCGAGGACTGCGGCCGGTTCCTCGCCGACGTCCTCGCCGGGCTCGACACCCGCCCCGCCGACGACGCCGGCTGGGACGAGGTCGCCCTGACGGCGGTCCGCGACGCCCGCGCCGCCAAGCGGCTGCTGCCCGGCCTCGGCCACCCGGTGCACAAGGACGTCGACCCGCGTACCCCGGTGTTGATCCGCATCGCGGACGACGAAGGGCTGCGCGGGCCGCACCTGCGGCTGTTCGAGGCGATCGGCCGGGTCCACCCGCAGGTGCTCGGCCGTACCCTGCCGCTCAACGGCGCCGGGGTGTGCGGTGCCGCGCTCGCCGACCTGGACCTGCCGGTCGACCTGCTGCGCGGCTTCGCCCTGCTGGCCCGCACCGCCGGGCTGCTCGGCCACCTCGCCGAGGAACGCCGCAACCCGCTCGGCATGGAGATCTACCGCACCGTCGACCGCAATGCCCGCTACGTCCCCCCGACCGACAGCTGATCCCCCGCCACCGCCTGATCCCCACTCTTGGAAGGAGCGGCCATGGCCAGCATCGTCGCGGTCATCGCCTCCACCCACCACCCGTTCTACTACCGGGCCACCACCGCCACCGGGGAGGACCGGCCACCCTTCGCCGACGAGTGGCAACGCAAGATCCTCGCGTTCCGGGAGACCCTTACCAGGGCCAACCCGGACGTGCTGGTGATGGTCGGCTCCGACCACTTCCACCAGCTGTGGCTGGACAACATGCCGCAGTTCCTGGTCGGCAAGGCACCGTTCTACGACGCCAACTGGTACAACGAGGAACGCGAGTTCGGCCTGCCCCGGATGCTGCTCAAAGGCCAGGAGGACCTGTCGGGCCATCTGCTGCGGGCCGGCCTGGACGCCGGGTTCGACCTGGCGTTCAGCAACGAGCTGCGGATCGACCACAGCATCACCTGCCCGATCATCACCCTGCGGCCCGAGGCCGACCTGCCGATCGTGCCGATCTACACCAACATCTTCGCCCCGCCGCTGCCGCAGCCGAAACGCTTCGTGCAGCTCGGCGCGGCGATCCGGGACATCGTCGAATCGTGGCCGAGTCACCTGCGAGTGGCGATCATCGGCACCGGGCACCTGTCGCTGGAGCTGGGCGGGCCGCGCCAGTTCGGCCCGCACGGCCCGGACCCGGAGTTCGACCAGCGGGCGGTGCAGTGGATCGCCAACGGTGACCTGGACGGCTGCCTCGCCGAAGTCACCCTGGACAGCCTGCACTCCCCCGGCAACGCCACCCACGGCTTCATGGACTTCATGCTGATGATGGGGGTCGCCGGAGCCGGCGCGAAGGCCGACCACGTCGACACCCTCGACCTGTTCCACACCATGGAGGCCTACTTCACCTGGTACCCGAACGGAGCGCCGGCATGAGCAAGTACCTTGTGGACAAGTTCCTGTACACCGTCGACCGGGACCCGGAGCTGGTCGAGCGCTACCGGTCCGAGCCGCAGGAGTTCGTCACCTGGTGGGAGGCGGAACGGGCGAACTCCGTACTGAACTGCCACACCGGCGAGGCCAGCACCTGGCTGCGCTTCACCGACGACGAACGCGACGCCCTCGCAGCCCACGACCACGTGCGGCTGTTCGAGCTGGGCGCGCACCCGTTCCTCACGTTGACGTTGTTCATCGCGATGTTCGAACGCGACCACGACGAGCCGTTGGCCTACCAGAAGCAGTACGGGCTGCGGCTGGCCCACTTCTCGTTGCCGTACCCGGACATCGCCACCTGATGGCCAAGACGGACCTGATGTCGGCGGCCGTGCTCACCGGGTACGGCGAACCACCGGTCGTGCAGCGCCGGCCCCGGCCGACACCGGCCGCCGGGCAGGTGCTGGTCCGGGTCGACGCCGCGCCGATCACCCCGCTGGACCTGCTCTGCGCCTCCGGCAACTCCTACCTGGGCGCGCCCGCGTTGCCGTACGTGCCCGGGGTGCAGGGCGTCGGCACCCTCGCCGACGGCTCCGGGGTGTGGTTCCCGACCCGCGCCGGGATGGCACCGGGCGACGGCGGCCTCGCCGGGTACGCCACCGTGGCCGTCGCCGACCTGGTGCCGCTGCCGGACGGGGTGGACCACCGGCTGATCGCCGCGCTCGGCTACTCGGCGGTCGCCGCCTGGTCGGCGCTCACCCTACGGGGTGGGCTGCGCGCCGGGGAGGACGTGCTGGTCCTCGGGGCCAGCGGCACCGTCGGGCAGGCCGGGGTGCAGATCGCCCGGCTGGTCGGGGCCCGCCGGGTCACCGCCGCCGCCCGGTCGACCGCCGCCGCCGAGCGGCTGCGGGCACTGGGTGCCGACGCGGTGGTGCCGCTGCGCGCCGACGACGACGTACCCGGGCTCGCCGACCGGCTGCGGGAGGCCGCCGGCGGCCCGGTCGACCTGGTCCTCGACCCACTGTTCGGGGTGCCGGCGGCAGCTGCGTTGCGGGTGCTGCGGCCCGGTGGCCGGCTGGTCAACCTGGGCAGCTCGGCCGGGGCGACCGCCCCGATCGACTCGGCCACCCTGCGCGGCGGCTCGCTGCGGTTGCTCGGTTACACCAACAACGAGCTGACCGGGCAGCAGCGGGCGGCGGCGGTCGCCGCGATCGCCGGGCACGCCCACGCCGGCCGGTTGACCGTCGACCACCAGGTGCGGCCACTTGACGAGGTGGCCGACGCCTGGCAGGCCCAGGCCGACGGGTCGGCCAGCGCCCGGATCGTCGTCACCCCGTAGGCGCCTGTGCCACCGTCAGACCGCAGTCTCCTCGGCCGGGGTGGTGAAGAAGGTGGCGAGGACGGTCAGTGCGGTACGCGATCCGTCGGGCACGCCGTCGAGCACCGCGGCCGAGCCGCGACCGGCCAGGGCGTCGGTCACCTCGGTGGCCGGCGGGCCGGCCGTCGCCGTCCGGGTCGCGGTGAGCGTCGCGGTCAGCGTCACCGAATCGTCGGCGGCCACCTCGAAGACGCCACCGCCGTCGCCGCCGAGTTCGAGACGCTGGCGTACCTGGGCACCGAACTTCTGCGCCACCGCCGCCGCGATGAGCAGCCCGTACGCGGTCGCGTAGCTGGTCGCCTCGGGGTCGGCCGGGCGGTCGACGCCGAGCGGCAGGAAGATGTCGCGTTCGTGCAGCCACGAGTCCCACAGCACGTGCAGCGCCTGCACCGTCCAGTCCATCGGCCCGTACGGCAGGACGACGTCGAACCGGTCGTCGCGGGCCAGCCGGTCCCGGGCCACGGCGAGTGCCTTCTCCGTCGTCGTGGCGAGCCGGTCGAGGGTGTCCGCCGGTGACTCACCGGCCGACGCCGCCAGCCATTGGCGAGGGGTGGTCCGGGGGTCGAAACCGGCCGTCACGTCGAACATCCGGTCACCCGGGCCGGCGGCGACCGCGCCGGTGACGTCGCCCAGGTGCCGGACGGTGTCCTGCACGGACCATCCGGGGCAGCGGCTCGGCGCGGACCACTGTTCGGGGCTCAGACTCCGCAGGTCGTCGCAGAGCCGCCGCCGTTGGGCGGCGAAGACGTCGAGCAGCCGCGTTGGATCCAGATCGGACCGACCGGCGGTCCGCAGCAGCAGCGTGTGTGGTGGGCTGTTCCCGGTCATCGTCGCGTCCCCTCCAGTCGCCGAAGGCACAGCATATTCCCGAGTTGGTCCATCAGGGATCGACGGTCGAGGCGGATGCCTAGCCGGCCGGTGAGACGGTGGTGACCATGGCGTCGACCTCGCGCAGCAGTGCGTCGTAGCCGGCCGGGCTGGGCTGCTCGTCGCTGACCAGGGCGACGGTGAGCAACGTCTGTACGGTGACGTTCTCGGCGGTGGCCGGCAGCGTCTCGTGACGGCCGAGCGCGGCAAGCAGCAGGTTCTCCGCGATGACCGGGTCGACCATGGTGCGGTCGGGGTCGAAGCGTTCCCGGACGCTGGCCACGAACCGGATCACCGCGCCGTGGTCGTCGCGGCGGAACCGCCGGTCGGCGCAGAGCACGAACAACGCGCTGAGCAGGTCAAGATAATGCTGGCGGTCGGCTTCGGTGAACCGTTGCACCCAGCGGTCGTGGGCATGCACCTGCCCCGCCATCAGATAGCTCAGCGCCGCCACCGGCTGGTTGCTCGGCACCGGTTGGTTGGTCGTCACCGGCTTTTTGGTCGTCACAGGCGGATCTCCCGCTTCACGTTGTTCCACAATGTCCGACGGAACACCTGCCAGCGGGTCCGGAACCGCAGGTGCCGACGGTTGGCGGCCACTACCGTCGCCGCCATCCGGGTGCCGATGGCAAGCGCGTCACCGTTGGGGCCGGCGATCGGCCGTACCGCAGCCAGCCGGGCGGTCCGCGCCGCCGGCGGATCGGCACCAGTGTCGAGGGCGTCAATGTAGCGGTCCACCGCGCCGGTGCCGACGCTCAGACTGACCTCGACGTCATGCAGTCGGCTCAGCGCGACGGCCAGCCGGGCGGCGGTCGTCTGGGCGTGCGGGTGTTCGCTGCGGTGCAGCCGGTCAGCGGCGTACGCGAGCCGTTGCCGCAGGTCAGGCAGCTGGGCGGCGGCGTGCGCAGCGTGGTGGCGGGCGGTCTGCAGGCCGTACAGAATGGATGCGACCGCAATCGGCCGGCCACCCGGCAGCTGCGGGCGGCCGGCGCTGACGGCGTCGAGGACTTCGCCGTACGCCTCCCACGCTTCGTGCAGTGCGGTCTGGTAGCGGTCGGTGGCGAGTCGCGCGTCCGGGTGCCGGGTGCCGTCGAGCTGCTCCTCGGCGTGGGTGACGGTGGTCTCCATCGCGAGGGCGACGGTCCGCAGCACCTCGATCATGTCGGCGGCCACCTGCAACGCCTGCCCGTCAGCGGTGTCGGTCCGCTCAACTGGTGCGTCGGTCATGCCGACCTCCGCCACCAGGTGAACCGCGCCGGGTCGGCGTCGGTGGTCCGGGCCGGGTCGAGCAGGGTCGCGCCGGGCCGACGGAACGGCAGCCGGTGGTAGCGGGCCAGGGTCGCTTCGGCGGCGGCCAGGTCGGCGCAGGGGCCGGGCCGTCCGCAGCCCAGACAACACCCGTTGTACGCCGATGTGGTGTGCGTGTCGATGGCCTGTTGCGCCGCGACGACCACCTTCCGGGCATAGGCCGTGTAGACGGCGCCGGCGGACGCGGTCACCGGCTGTCCGTCGGGGCGGATCTCGGGGTGCTGTTGTTGTCGGTCGGGCAGGGTGGTGGCGGGTCGGGGGTCGGATGTCACCGGTCGGTGCCTCCCGTTCAGGCGTGGAGAGGGCGCGCCTGGTCAGCCGGCGGGGGTTGCCGGCTGACCAGGTTCCTTGCGGGAAAACCAGCTCCGGGTTTGCAGACCAAGGAGCCGGGCTGAACTTTGTCATACTAGTCTGTACAAGTCAACTCCCTACTAGTCTCTACTTGTCTGACCAGCGCAGGGCGTGATCAAATGGCGGTGCAGACCAGGGAGCCCAGATGCCCGCCAAACCGAAGTGGGCGCTGATCGCCGATCACGTCCGTGAGCAGATCGCGTCCGGCCAGCTCAGTCCAGGCGACAAGCTGCCCTCGACCGCCGAGATGCGCTCCGAATACGGCGTCTCCGCTGGCGTCGTTCGGCACGCCATCCTCGTGTTGCAGATGGAGCGCTTGGTCCATGGCGTACACGGGCTTGGGGTGTTCGTCGCCGACCGCGACGACGCCGCCGGCTCGTAGCGCTGGCGTGCCCACTGCCGGCTGTCGTCAGGAGGGCCAGTGACCGTAGCGCCGCAGTGGGAACAGGTCGCGGGCGGCATCCGGGCGCAGGTCGAGTCCGGTGAACTGCGTCCCGGCGATCGGCTGCCGCCCACCGATGAGTTGCGCGAACAGCATCGGGTCGCGACTTCGTTCGTCCGCCAGGCCATCCTCGCCCTGCAGGCAGAGGGCACAGTCCGGGGCGTACCCGGGGTGGGCGTGCTCGTTGCCGGCTCGCAGCCGGTGTAGCTCAAGATCATGTGAGCGCTATGGACGTCTCAACGTCGACGAGACGTCCATAGCGCTCACATGATCTTGGGTGTCAGCAGGCGGATCACCCGGCGCCGGCCGCAGATAGGCTGCACGGATGCATCATCCAGCGCAACCGCAGGTGCGCCGAGCAACGAAGGCCGACGCTCCCGCCCTGGTGCGGCTCCGAGCGGTCATGCTGCAGGACATGGGCGCGCCGGTCGGCGACGAGACGGCCGAATGGCGGTCAGCGGCCCTCGACTGGTTCACCCGGTCACTCGGCGACCCTGAAATGTTCGCGGCGTTCGTGGTCGACGACCCGCAGCACGGCATCGTCAGCAACGCCGTCGGCCAGTGCGACCGGCACGCCCCCTCCCCCGGCAACCCGGGCGGGCTGCGCGGGCACCTGTTCAACGTGTGCACCGAGCCGGCCCATCGTGGCCGCAGCTACGCCCGCGACTGCGTGCGGGCCCTGCTGGACTGGTTCGCCACCGACACCACGGTCAGCGTCGTCGACCTGAACGCCACGGCGGGGAGCGGAAACCTGTACCAGTCGATGGGCTTCGCCCCGTCACGTCACCCGGCGTTGCAGCTGCGCCGCGACCAGATGAGCACCCGGCACCACCGGCTTGCTGAACCCCGGTCCTCGTGGACAACCTCTAGGGGAGAGGTTTAGCTGGCGCGTCGGTCGGTCGCCGCTGCTTGGGCGTCGCGGAGCTCGATCCGTCAGCGCCCAGCTTCATGACGCTGGGCAGCAACTGCTGGTGCACCCGGTTGAGATAGCTCAGCCCAGCATCCTCGTCGGAGTTGCTGGCGAGCGATTGCTGGATGTACCGATGTCTGTGCTCAGCATCAGCCAACACCTCGGCCCACGTTCGGACGTGGACCCGGAACTTCGGTGCCACCAGAGCACAGCCTCGAGGATTTCCGGGCGTGTCGAGCTTTCGCTTGACGTATGAATCGTAGTCGTTGCCGATCAACCAAAAATCCCACGATACTCCTGGCTGACTAAACTGGTCATCATCCGTGATCGCTATAGCATACGCTTCAATTTGGTCCAGCTCTTCTTTGCCGAGGGTAACCGATGGACGCTTGAGTTCGACAACCAGGTACTCGCGACTCTTGGAGTAGGAGGAAGCGCTGCCCGACATCACAAGGTCCGGGATCAACAGCTGCCCGTCCTCCCGGGATTGAGGAATGACGTCATCGTAGGCAACATCCTCGCCGAGCAGATTCAGGTGCTTGACGAGGACGCGCCGGAGCGCCTCATCACTTGCCATCAGCGTCCATTCGTCGCCAAATATCCAAGCCTCGCGTTCGAGGATCTTGTGAAGTTGGCGCCGCTCAGTAGTGGCCTTCTTCGACTCGTGGTCGAACACCATGGACCGGAGACCAGAGATGAAGTCGAGACGATCCAAGACGCTGTGCGTGGTGGTGATGATACTTTCGAGCGTGGTCCGCTCAAACAGCGCGGCCATCTCCTCCGCACGCTCTTCGGGTAGCCGCAGCACTTCGAGCATGATCTTGTGTACGGCCGACGGATCGGTCTCGACCGCGACACGCAACATCCGCATGCTGAATCGTCGCTGCTCGACGTTCATTTTCGTGAGTAATGGGGTTGCGGCAGTCGCCATGATGTCGAATGCCTTCTGGATGACCTGCTCAGACGCGGTCGTCGGCTCCGATTTGTACGGGTATGACTGCTCCAGCTTCCAATCGTCGACGACCTGCATCTGACGCTCACGGGACCGCTGCTCTATCTGCTCGGCGATTGCCTGTCGGCCAGCCTCGAACACCCGCGCGCCCACGTCTTCGCCGCCCAGAATCGCTAGGCTCGCGCTGGTGTCCGGACCCTTGAAGCCATCCCAGCAGATATGACCAGTAAAGAGAATGTCACGTGCCCTGAGATCTGCCGGAACATCAAGAAGAGCCGCCCCGTTAGAGTCACACAGGTAGACGCGCTGGATGCCCTTCATCTTGCGCTTCCACTCAATGAACGTTACCGTGACCGGCTCAGTCAGGCCCTCGACGTCGACGAGCACATCCGCTGGGGGAAGATGACTTGACGAAGGGTCGATACTAACGCCCCGGATCTCAATTTCAACTTTCGGATACTGCCGGAGATAAAGAGCAAACTCAGCAGCAAGCAGGTCGGCAAGATCTGGCCGATTCAGCTCTTTATCTGCTGCGGGAGTTACGTTCGCGATCCGCAGCATCGTCCCAGTAGGTCCGGGACAGGACACCGGTTCGCTGATCTCGTAGTTGCGGGGATCAGTGCCCGTGAGCTCGACCTGAATAGCCGCGACGGTCCCATCAGCCTGCTGGGCAACCGACTCCCAACGGGCGGACAGCCCGAGACCAAGAAGGTCATACCGCCCCTGCCCGCGCTGGCCATGGACGGTGCGACCGTTGTGGGTCCGCGCATCGATGCGCCGCTTCCAGGAGTCCCCGTACTCTCCGAACCCCTTGCTGGCACGTTCCCGGTTCATTCCTTCACCGTCGTCTGTGACGATGATCGTGTGGATTGCTTCGAGCGCGTCGAACTCGAAGTCGATCTTGACGTGATCGGCACCGACGTCGAGAGCGTTCCAGATCGCCTCCGCCAAGGCCTTGACTGGAGCCCGTCTGGAGTCCGTAAGGATGCGTTCGCTCATCTCAACCGGTCTGGTTGCCATGCGCTCAGTCAAACACCCTCGATCTGCTGGTTCAAGGCGGCACTCGGGCAGCCACAGGTAAGTCCAATCCTTCCCGGCGACTCTGGCTCCAAGGTCAGGCGACGTCGGCCTGCGGCTCGGCCGCTCTCGCCTGAACCGTACGCAGGATGCTGACCAGCTTGTCGACGTCCGCCGACGGGAAGACCGAGTCCGGGCCGGCCGGCGCCTTCTCGGTGAACGGCGACTCGTAGAGGCGGCTCGGCTCCATCACCCCGTTCTGCGTCAGGTGGTCGATCATCGTGTTGATGAAGTCGAGCTGCCCTGCATCGAGGTTGCGGCCGGCGGTGAACTCGTCGAACACCTCGGTGGCGGCCTGCCGATCCAGCCCGACCAGGGAGCGCAGAAACAGCCCGAGGCCGTTGGCCCGCCGCCGGGCCTGGGCAATCTCCTGCTCACTGCCGCCGCAGTCGATGAGCATCCGTTCCAGCTCGGCCAGGTCGGTGGGCGACAGCTGCCGGTTACGCCGCAGCTTCTGCAACGCCACATGGTCCTCATGGGTCCGCAGGTGCACCCGCACCTTCTCCCGGAACCGCTCGAAGTCGGTGCCGACGTCGAGACCGGTCAGGCGTACCTCGGTCACGTCGTTGATCTTGTCTTCGAAGTCGGTGTAGACGATCGCCCGCTTCGACTTCTCGACCAATTTGACCAGCGACCGGACCCGCCGTCGTAGACCTTCCAGCATCGGCAGGGTGACGTCGCGCCACCACTCCTCGGCGGCTACCTGGTCGAGCAGCTCCACCTCGGCGCGGATCGCCGGGATGTTCGTCTGCTCCAGCAACGCGGCGGCGATCGCCTGCACATCGGCCTTGATCCGGTCGAAGCGGCCGCCGGCACCGAGTCGGGCGAGTTGCAGCCGCAGGATCATCAGGTCGAACCGTTTGGCTTCCTCGTCACCGGTCGGGCGTACCGTGCTCGGCAGCCCAGCCAGCTCGTGGCTGATTTCCTCCGACGCCTCCGGGGTGAGCCGCTGCCAGCTCGCCGGGTCGGCGTACCGCTCGACGGCCTGCCGGTGCGGGCGGACCAGGAAGTTCTCCAGCCGCATACCGGCGACCAGGCCGCGCAGCTCGTTCGCGACGTCCCAGCGCAGCCCGACTTCGCTGCGGGTGCCGTCGCCGTCGATGACCGTGCCGGCGGGCAACCGCTGGTCGAGCTGGCTGATCAGCTCGACCTTCGCCCTGAAGATCCGCTCGCTGAGCGACGCGGCCGTGGACCCCTCGGTACGGGTGGGTGACTGGCCGAAGTACTCGAAGTTCTCGCAGAAGTCGAAGACCAGGAAGTCCTTCTTGTGCTGGCCGGGGCCGAACAGGTCGTTGCACAGCCGGGTGCCCCGGCCGATCATCTGCCAGAACTTCGTCTTCGACCGCACCTGCTTGAAGAAGACCAGGTTGACGACCTCCGGCACGTCGATGCCGGTGTCCATCATGTCGACCGAGATGGCGATGTGCGGTGCCTTGTCCGGGGTGCCGAACGAGTCGATGAGGCTCTGCGCGTACCGGTCCTTGTGCAGCACGACCCGGGCGAACTCGCCGCGCAGCTGCGGGTAGCTGGCGTTGAACCGGTCGGCGATGAACTCGGCGTGCCGGGTGTTCTTGGCGAAGATGATGGTCTTGCCGATCCGGTCGCCGCCGGCCACCCGGTGCCCCCGGGTCATCAGCAGTTCGAGGACCTTGTCGACAGTGTCGGCGTTGAACAGCCACTGGTTGATGGCCTGCGCGTCGACCCGGTCCGGGGCCTCCTCCTCACCCCACTCCAGCTCGTCCCACTTCTCCTTCTCGTGCTCGGGAAGGTCGTCGTAGCGGATGCCGTGGCGCGGATAGCGGATCGCGACGGAGACGGCGCGCGGCGGGACCAGGTAACCCTCGCGGATCGCGTCCTGCAGGCCGTACGCGTCGGTCGGCACGCCGTTCTCCAGGTTGAACAGGCGGTACGTGTTGCGGTCGACCTCGTCCTTCGGGGTGGCGGTCAGCCCGACCAGCAGCGAGTCGAAGTAGTCGAAGATGGCGCCGTACTTCTGGTAGACCGACCGGTGCGCCTCGTCGATGATCACCAGGTCGAAGTAGCCCGGCCCGAACCGCCGGCTGCCGCCCTCGTCCAGCTCGTTGATCAGACCCATCATCGTGGGGTACGTGGCGACGTAGACGCGGCCGTCGGTGCGGTTGCGGTCCTGCGACAGGTTGACCGTCACCGTGTCCGGCAGGTGCGTCTTGAAGGCGTTCGTCGCCTGCTGCACCAGCGCCAACCGGTCGGCGAGGAACAGCACCCGCTTGACCCAGTTCGCCCGCTGCAGCAGGTCGACCAGGGCGATCGTGGTGCGGGTCTTGCCGGCCCCGGTGGCCATCACCACCAGCGCCTTACGCTGGCCGTCGACCTCGAACGTGTCGGCGATCCGGCGGATCGCCCGCTGCTGGTAGTGCCGGTTGACGATCCCCCGGTCGATCGACGTGTCGGCCAGCCGCTGCCGGGTCGACCGACGCTGGATCAGCAGCTCAAGCTGATCCTTGGTGTAGAAACCCTGGACCTTGCGGTACGGGTACCGCAGGTCGTCCCAGAGCCAGATCTCGTAGCCGTTGGTGTAGAAGATCACCGGCCGCCGACCGTACATCCGCTCCAGCGCGTCGGCGTACAGCTGGGCCTGGTTCTGGCCGTCGATGGCGTGCCGCCGGGCGCTCTTGGCCTCGACGATCGCCAGCGGCCGATCGTCGTCACCCCACAGCACATAGTCGACGTAGCCGATGCCGGTCTGGTTCGGCATGCCGCTGACCTGGAACTCGATGTCCCGTGCCTGGTCCAGCGCCCAACCTGCCTCGTGCAGCAGCAGGTCAATGAACAGGTCCCGGGTCTGCTGCTCGTTGTAGTCGTGGGTGTCCGGCACCCTGCTGTTGCGCGCCTTGGCGGCGGCGACCTGCCGCCGAAGTTCCTTGACCTGCTCGTCGAGGTCGCCGTCGAGCTCGGCGGCGGCTTCGCGCTCCTCGCGCTCCTCCTGCGCGGCGAGCTGGTCGGCGAGGGCACGCAGCTCGGCACGGGTCTTGGCCTGACGCACCGCCGGCCTCGGCAGCAGCGCCTCGTCGAAGACGAGACTGCTCGACGGCACGGCGGCCTGGTCACGGGTGTAGGTGCGGGCCAGCCAGTACATCAGGTGGAACAGCTCCTGGCAGACCACGAGCGCGTCCCGGTCACTGACCCGGCGGCTCTCGTGAACCGCCTGGTTGCCCTGCCGCCGGATGATTTCCATCTTGGCGTGCAGGTCCTCGCCGACCAGGTTCTTCAGCGCCGGCTCCGCGATCCGCGCGGCGAGATTCCCCCGGTACGGCCGCCGCAGCGCCTCATCGGCCCGATAGAGCCACTTGACCAGGTGTTCGAGGCAGCGCCGAGCATAGAAGCAGGCGTAGCGGGGGTCCGCGAACGTATGCTGCTCGACGCGCTGCGCCTCGTCGAACAGGTCGGGCCACTCAGCCCGCAGGAAGGCAAAGTTGCTGGCAGCCGTCACAGCTCCCCCCGAAACGCCCGGTGCTGCAACGACGCAAACAACGCATCCAACTCCCCCAACGCCCTCCGCTGCACGACCTCGGCCTTATCAATCAAGGAAATGGCGCTCGCAAATTCCCGCTGAAGATCCAAGGGAGGAACTTCGACAGCCACAGTGGCCAGGTTGGCCTTTGAGATGTTCGGCATAGATCCAGCCGAACCAGATGCAAGATCTTGGACGGTCCGCCTCTTCGGTGGATAACTGAGCAATGCATGAAGATATTCTGCTACGACAGGAGCTTCCTCCTTCAGCTCAAGCCGAAACATCAGGTCAGGCATCAGCCGCCGCGCCGGGGTAGACCGCACAAGAACACAGGCAGCAACCAGATCTCTCGTATTCTTACGCGAAAATAGGATGTCGCCAGCACGCACCTCGTCTTCAGCGCGTGGCGCGACGGTTACCGGAAGCGCCTTGTTCTCGGCAGGTCGGAACTCACCGCTTGTCACAGCCCCCAGTTTGAGCACAGCCCACTCACCCTCAGAAGCCGGCCGATCGAGACAGATCGGGCTACGCCCACTATGAATCCTTTCGACCAAGGCACCAAGCGCCACCCTCTTCCATGATCGGTCATTCAAGATCGGATCGCCGAACATGTGAACAAAGGCGGCAGTGCGCGCCGCACCCAACAGACCGAGAGCAGCGCGACGCTTAGCGCGCAGGGTATCGACGCGGTCCAGCACGTCCGCGATCCGCCGCTGCTCAGCCAAACCAGGAACCGGCACCTCCATCTCGCCAATGTCCTGTCGATTCACCTGCTTAAATGTCGCGCCCTTACCCTTAGCTGAAAGCTCAGGGGCACACCACGTTAGCCAGTGCCAGAGATAGCGGGAGTCAACTTCTTCCGCAGGAGTCAGACCAGCGACTCCACGACCCAACGCGTAGATTCGATCACTCCAAACCTTCGCGCCAATTGACGCCCGCACGCCGAGGATGATCTGCCCACGCCGAGAAAGCTTGGCAGCAAGCTTCGTGAACTTCTTGACTACTGGGCGGTCACCTTCGAAGTCGCCGGGACCTGCTACCAGCGGCCAACCCAACCCGTCGAGGTTGTAACCCTCACCCGGTGGCGCCTGTCCCATCACGATCGAACATACTTCGTCCAGCCTTTTCGTAGCCCACGTCACAGTAGCCCCTTGAGGTCGGCGAGGCCCTGCTGGATCTCGGATTCGAGGCGTTCGAGTTCGGCGATGATCTCGGTTGGTGGCCGGTGCTCGACCTCCTCGTGCACGATCTCCTTGTAGCGGTTGAGGCTCAGGTCGTAGTCCTGGGCGACGATGTCGTCCTTCGGCACGCAGAAGGACTGCTCGGTACGCGCCCGCTTCCGTTGTGCACCGTCGCGCTGCTTCCAGCGAGCCAGCACGTCCGGCAGGTTGTTCTTGGCGTGCTCCTCAGCGGTCAGCGCCTCGGCCGGCACCGGGCCGAGCTTCGCCTCCGGCAGCAGCGGGCTGCGCTTGTCGTCGAGGCTCCAGCCGTCGGCCTTCACCTCGTAGAACCAGACGTTGCCCGTACCGCCGCTGTTGGTCTTGGTGAAGAACAGGATCGCGGTCGACACCCCGGCGTACGGCTTGAAGACCCCACCGGGCAGCTTGACCACCGCGTCGAGCTTCTGGTCCTCGACCAGCATGCGGCGCAGCTCCTTGTGTGCCTTGCTGGAGCCGAAGAGCACCCCGTCGGGCACGACTACCGCCGCCTGGCCGCCGTTGCGCAGCAGCCGCAGGAACAGCGCCAGAAACAGTAGCTCGGTCTTCTTCGTCTTGACCGTCTGCTGCAGGATCCGCGAGGTGCGCTCGTAGTCGAGGCTGCCGGCGAACGGCGGATTTGCCAAGATCACCGAGTACGCCTCGGTCTCGTCGCTGACGTCGTCACCGAGCGAGTCCCGGTAGTCGATGGCCGGGTTCTCCACCCCGTGCAGCAGCATGTTCATGCTGCCGACCCGCAGCATGGTGTTGTCGAAGTCGAAGCCGTGGAACATGTCCTGGTGGAAGTGGTCACGTAGCACCGGGTCGTGCAGCGCGGCCGGATGCCGCCGGCGGATGTACTCGACCGCGCCGACCAGGAAGCCGGCGGTGCCGCAGGCCGGGTCGCAGATGCGATCCTTCGGGCCGGGCTCGACCATCTCGACCATCAGGTTGATGATGTGCCGGGGCGTCCGGAACTGGCCGTTGTGCCCAGCCGTCGCGATCTTGCTGAGCATGTATTCGTACAGGTCACCCTTGGTGTCCCGGTCATCCATCGGGATGTCGTCGATCATGTCGACGACCCGCCCGAGCAGCGCCGGGTTCGGGATGGTGAAGCGGGCGTCCTTCATGTGCCGCGAGTACGCCGACCCATCGCCACCCAGGGTGCGCAGGAACGGGAAGACGTGCTCGCCGACGATCTCGTACATCTTCCGCGGGTCGATGTCCTTGAAGCGCTGCCAGCGCAGCTCGCTGTATGGCACGCCGAGCGGGTCGTCGCCGTCGGGGTAGATGTGCCGGACCCCGTCGGGGCCCAGGCGCTGCGCCCGGTTGTCGGCGAGCGTCTGCAACTCGTCGAGACGCCGGATGAACAGCAGATACGTAATCTGCTCGATCACTTCGAGGGGGTTGGAGATACCGCCCGACCAGAAGGCGTCCCAGATGCGGTCGATCTTGCTCTTCAGTTCACCAGTGATCACGGAGTCATGTCCCAAGGGGCTGAGTGGTGGTGGACACGGAACCGTTTAGATTCAGGCACGTCCCGACTTGCCACAAGGGATTGTGGGCCAGGTTACTTGCGACTGTCTCAGCACGACACGAACGATCGTGCCGACCTTCGTGACCAGGCGGAGGAATCAACGCTGGTCAACGCATGATCAACCTACAGGTTCGACAGGTACGCCTTCAGGCTCTTGACTGCCTGGTGAGTCAGCACAGCAGCTTCCTCGACGTTGGCGCGGGACAGCTCCGACCAGGTGTAGATCTCCTGCGTACGGTCCTGCCGGCCGCCGGCGAGCAGCTGTGCCACGCCGAGCTGGCTTGCCCGCATGGCATTGGCGACGTTTGCCAGCTTCGCCTGCTGCGTCTCGATCTCGTCGAGCAGTCGACGCAGTTGCTGCAGGTATGAGCCGGTGCTCCCGCCGCCCCCACCACTGCCGCCCCGGCTGGCCGGGCCGCCGATGGTGATCGTACGGTCGCCACCGCCCCGGCTCCGGTGGCCAGGATAGCGGCGACGAATGCTGCTCAATGGTCTCGCACCGCCACCACCAGCGCCGGAGCCGCCCGAGGTCGCACCGTCGCCCGCCCGCGCCTCACGTCGCCGGTCCAACACCGTGTTGACGAACCCCTTGCCGACAGCACCGAGGGCATGACCGACGAAGGCACCAGCGATGGCGACCGGCGCGGGCGGCAACCCCCATCGGGTGGCGGCAAGCCCGATCAGTGCGCCCAGCCCGGCACCGAGTTGCTGGACCAGCGTCCCGCTGCCTTCCTTGGCCACCTCATGCTTGAAACGCGACGCGAACGAGCGGTCCGGTGTCGAGCGCTGCTGTGCCTGCCGGCGGTACCTCATGACGCCACGATCGGATCCAACGCGGCGCAGGCCGCCGAGATCATCAAGGGCAGCACTTCCGCCACCTCACGCGCCAAGGACTCGGCTGTCAGGTTGAGTGGCTCCCCGCCAGCAGCGACGTGCTCCGAGTCATCGGCGTAGAAGGCGCACGCGGTCCACAGGTCGGGATGCAGGAACGAGAACGACCACTGGGCATACACATCGCTCGACACGGCGACGAGGGGTTGGTCGCCGATGCCGATGCGGTGCTGGTGAGGGGCGTCCGGGGTGGAGCCGAGGCCCTGGGCCAACGGCAGCAGCTTGTGCCGGCTGAACACCGGCCGCAGGTCGCCGTCCGGGTCGAACTCGACCAGCAGCCCTCGGGCGATCAGGTCGTCGACGTACCGGGCGGCCTGTGGCTCCGGCTTCGGTGCGGTCTCCAGCATCCGCACCAGTGACTCCCGGTTGACCGACAGCTTGGCGTGCCGGTCCGGGTAGAGGAACGCCGCCGCCCACACCGCCGCCTCGGTCTCGGTCAACTCGACCAGGTCGTCGCCGAGGTGCACCTCGTAGCACTCCGGCGTCGGGTCCGGCGGGCGGACGTACCGGTAGCGCGGACCCATGCTCAACCCGGCGGGCACGATCACAGTCGACATACCGCCAAGTCTCCCAGCCTCGGCCAAGCCGACGCCGGCGGCCAGAGCCTGGCCCAGTCCGCCGACACCGGCAGGTCGGGCGACTCGTCAGGCCGCCATCTTCGCCACGTCGTACGCCTCGACGAAGTCCCGTGCCGCTGGCACCTGGTCGGCCACCTGACCAAGGTCGGCCCGCAACCCAGCGAGCCGCTTGCGGCCACGCCCGGACTTCAGCTCGGCGATCTCCGGCAGCGCGTCCAACGCGACGGTGCCTGCTGCGGTGGAGTCGCCCTGCTGGTGCAGCGCGATCGCCAGGCTGACCTTGCCGAGGATCTGGTTCCGCCGATAGACGGGGTCGTGGTGCGCCAAGCTGGCCTGCAGGCGGGGAATCGCCCGGTCGGGACGGCCGAGCGCCATCTGCGACAACGCCTCCACCGCGTTGACCTCGGTATCGTTGACGAACCGGGTGTAGAGCGGGTCGTCGTCGCTGGGGCCACGGTCGTACGCGGTCTTCGCCCTGGCCAGGGCTCGGCTGGACTCGACGGCGTCGCCCATCAGCGCGGACGCGTGGGTCGTCCGCAGATGCAGCAGGGTGGTCAGTCGAGGGGTCGCCCACGGGCCGGAGATGCGTCGGGCCGCGTCCGCGATCTGCGCCGACTCGACCGGCCGCACCTCCCTGACCAGCATCGCCATGACCACCATGGCGTGGACCTCCAAGTGCGGATCGTCGCGCAGCCGAGCGCGGACGATCGCTTCCTGCAGGTAGCGGCGCGACTCGGCACGCCGCTCCGCATCCAATGCGAGCCAGCCGATCCAGGCTTCCAGATCGCCGAGATTGCTCTGCAGCGCGTCCCCGACCTGCCGGGGATAGGTGGCCTCCCGATCCCAGCGGGTCAGCCGCCGGTGCATGGCGATGGCGATGTCGCAAAGCCTGCCGCCACCGGCCGCCGCGTCGGCCCGCTCAAGGCTCGCGATGGTGGCCGACACCTGCTGCAGGTGCTCCATGCTCAGGTGCTGCGGCACATCGGGCGCGGTGACCCAGTCCCGCAGCGGGCTGGCGATGCCCAGGCCCGCCAGAGCGGCATTGATCGTGAACGCACGCCGGTCCGTAAGATCACCTCCATTGTCGTCCCCCGATGTAACGGTACCGCCCCAATCGTCGATGTCCAGAGATCGGTTTTCCGGCTCCCCGGCGAGCAGGGCATCGAGTTGATCGACCGAGGTGCCGAGCGCTTCCGCGAGTCGTGCTCGGGTGTACGGTTGCGGCTCGGCCTTACCCCGCTCCCACCGGGCAACGGTGGTGCGATCGACCTGCAGACGCTCGGCCAGCCCTTCCTGGCTGAAGCCGGCCGCCCTGCGCCTCCTGATGAAACTGTCCCGCCGTCCGGTCAACTGGACGCCCTCCCGTCGCGACCTGTGTCCACGGTGCACACAAGTAACGCAGATCGGAAAGATCAATTCAACGGTCTGTCGACAACTCGCAGGGCACCACCATTCGTGGAATTTCCACGGCCCTCAGCTGACGAATAGCGTCCAGCGCTTCGGAAACTCCGTACCGGATGGCAAGCTGTCTGGGGCACCATGCCACGCATGGACGACGACACCCGCATCGACGGACTCGCGCCGGTCACGGTGGTGCGCAACGGCGAGATACGCGCAGCGGGACGGCGGCTCGACGACGTCATCGTCTACGACTGGGGCTTCCGGCTCAACGGACGGCACCACGAGCAGCGCAGCTACGTACTGCTCGATGACGGGTTCCAGATCAACCAGCCGGTGATCTTTCCACCGGCGCAGCAAGGGTGGTGGTACTGCGACCTGGTCCGGGTGTCAGGCACCGACACCGAGATCGTCGTCGACGACCTATGGATCGATGTCATCGTCGGACCACCCGACCATCCCTACCGGGTGCTCGACCTCGACGAGTATGCCGCAGCGGCCATAGATGGCGCGTTGACGCCCGCCGAGGCGGCCGACGGGCTCGTCCGGACCCAGCGCTTCCTCGACCGCCGGCTGAACCGGCGCCACGAGACCCTGCGCACCTGGCCCGACTTCCCGCCGCAGACCGTCACCAGGCTCGCCGCCCTGCGTTTCGAACGCAACTGGACCCGACTCACCGGACTACCCGAGTGGGCTTGACCCGTAAGCCCGTTCGCGCTGTCGCCTCGTTTAGCCCATGAGACCCGTGACCCCCTGGAACCTGCAGACAAGAATCGTGGGCGGCGAGCCAACAGCGTCAGGAGGCACGGCAAGTGAGCGGAGCGGGAAGCGGTTGGCAGGCGTACCCGGGGGCCGTCGACGACCAGGTGGGCCTGCCTCCGGTCGGGCCCGGCCGCGTCGTCGGCGTCGGAGCCATCTGTGATCTCCGACCACAGCGGGCCGATGCGTCCGACGCGCAGAGCTTCTCCGTCGGCGAGTTCGTCCTGCTCGACGACGGTCGGCGGGTGCTGCTGCACCAGGACCGCGGCTTCACACTCAGCCGCCGGCCGGCGGGCGACACGCCTGCAGGTGCCGACCCGGTCGGCGACGCCCCGGAAGAGGCGCGGGAGAGCGTCACCCGGTCCGTGTTGACCGTCGTGCTCCCCGACGACGAGACCGCCGAGGAGCATCCCTGGTCGTGGCTGGCTGACCTCGCACGCTCCCGTGGCCTGGACGTGGTCGCCGACGACCTGCGGGTTCTGCCGTACGAGGTGGTCCTCACCGACGACGTGACCCGCTGGCTCGCACGCGGCTGACGCGCGACGGCGGCCCGTATCCGGCACCCGGGATCCGCCGCGTTCCGGCCGGTCGGACCAGGTGGGGTGTCGACCGGCTCGGCTAGGGTCTGGCCGTGCTGATCACGGACGGGCCCAACGGCGAGAAACACCTGCTCGATGTGCTGATCGCAGCCGCCGACACCGCCCCCGATCAGACGGTCACACACGTACGCGGAGACGGGACCGAACGCGTCGTCACGCACCGGCAGCTGCGCGACGAGGCGCTGCGGGTCGCCGGGGGGCTACACGATGCCGGGATTGCGGCCGGCACACCGGCGATCCTGCTGGCCGATGCCGGCGACGACTTCCAGCCGATGTTCTGGGGCGCGTTGGCGGCCGGGCTGGTGCCCGTACCCCTGCCGGCGGAACCGACCCGGGTGGCCGGCGTGCGTGACCTGCTCGGCGGCGTACCGGTGATCGTCGACGACGCCTGCGCCCCGGTCGCGCACGCCGCCGACGCACCGGCGCTGCACCTCGCCACGCTGCGGGCCAACGGGCGGGCGCCACGTCGGCTGCCGACACCCGACCCCGACAGTCCCGCGTTCCTGCAGTTCTCCTCCGGCAGCACCGGCACCCCGCGCGGCGTCGAGCTGCGGCACCGCAACGTGCTGGCCAACCTGCGGCAGATCGGCCAGGCCGCCGCGCTGACCAGCGACGACGTCTCGGTGAGCTGGATGCCGTACTTCCACGACATGGGGTTGATCGGCACCCACCTGGCGCCGCTTGCCGCCGGGCTGCGGCAGGTGCGGATCGGCCCGCTGACCTTCGCGAAACGGCCGCTGCTGTGGTTCAGCGTCGCGGACCGACACCGGGCCACCCTGCTGTCGGCGGCCAACTTCGCCCTCGCCCTGGCCGTCCGGCGGGTGCCGGCCGAGGCCCTGGCCGGGCTGGACCTGAGTGCCGTACGGCTGATGATGGTCGGCGCGGAGCCGATCTCGCCGGTGGTGTGGCGGGCGTTCGTCGAACGGACCCGGCCCGCCGGGCTCGACCCGGCCGCACTGCAACCGGTGTACGGGTTGGCCGAGGCGACCCTTGCCGTCACCGTCCCGCCGCTGGGCGAGACCGCCGTGCCGGTGCGGGTGGACCGGGCGGCGCTCACGGCCGGCACGGTGCAGCCGGCCGGCGGGGATGACCCGGGCGCGGTGGAGTTCATGGACGTCGGGCTGCCGGTGCCCGGCTGCCAGGTACGCATCGTTGACGACGCCGGCTGCGTCGCCGGTGACGGTCAGGTCGGCCGGATCGAGGTACGCGGCCCGAACGTGGCCGCTGGCTACCACGGTGATCCGGCAGCCACCGCCGAGGTGTTCGTGGACGGTTGGCTGCGTACCGGTGATCTGGGATTTTTGCGCGACGACGGCCGGCTCTGCGTGACCGGCCGGTCGAAGGACGTGGTCTTCGTCAACGGCCGTACCTTCCACGCCGCCGACCTGGAGGAGGTCGTCGCCGGCACGGCCGGGCTGCCGTCGGGGCGGGTCGCGGTGATCGGCTGCACCGACCATGCCAGTGGTGCCGAGCGGATCGTGGTGTTCGTGCTGTGGGCCGGCTCCATGGCGTCCTCAGGCGACGTCGCTGCGGTGCTGGCTGAGGTGGCGGCCCGGATCGTGGCGGCGACCGGGCACGACCAGGTACGGGTGCTGCCGGTGCCGCCCGGGGCGTTCCCGCGTACCACCAGCGGCAAGTTGCGCCGTCCCCTGCTGCGCCAGCGGTACGCCGCCGGTGACTTCGCCGCGGTCGAGCAACGCTGGGCACCTTCTCCACTGCCACCATCACCCGCTCAAGATCCCGACGATCTTGCACTTATCGTTGGACAATCCGGACAAAAGCTCGCGATAACTGCAAGATCGTCGGGGAGGTGGGGGGCGGGGAAGAGGGGTGGGAGCCGCGACGAGGTGGAGCAGGTGGTGTTGGCGGTGTGGGCGAAGGTGCTGCGCCGGCCTGTCGACGAGATCGGGTTGCACGACCGGTTCAGCACGCTGGGCGGTTCGTCGCTGCAGGCGATGGAGGTGCTGGCGGGGCTGGAGGACGCGTTCGGCCGCGAACTCGACCCGGCCGAGCTGCGGGAACGGGCGACAGTGGCAGCACTGACCGACCATCTGCTCACCTCGGTGGACGACGCGAACGGCCCGACACGGCACCCGGCGGGCGGCGCAGCCGCCGAGGTCCCTACCCGGTCGGGAGATGGGGTGGCGGTCGTCGGGTTGGCCTGCCGGTTCCCCGGTGCGGACAGCCCCGACGAGTTCTGGCGGCAACTGCTCGACGGGCACGACAGCGTCGGCGAGATCCCGCCGCAGCGCTGGCAGCACGACACCGACACCGGCACTGCCCGCTGGGGGGCGTTCTTGGACGACCCGGCCGGCTTCGACGCCGACTTCTTCGGCATGTCCGACACCGACGCCGACGTTACCGACCCGCACGCCCGGATCTTTTTGGAGCTGGCGCACGAGGCGTTGGAACGCGCCGGTTACGCCGGGCCGCGTCGGCACGGCCGCCGGGTCGGGGTGTTCGCGGCGGTCGGCGAGAGCGGCTACGCCGAACTGCTGCGCACCCAACCGGAGGGTGCCACCCACCCGGCCGCGCTGGTCGGCAACCTGCGCAACCTGATCCCGGCCCGGGTCGCGCAGGCCCTCGACCTGACCGGGCCGGCACTCGCGGTCGACACCGCCTGCTCGTCGGCGCTGGTCGCGCTGCACCTGGCGGTCCGCAGCCTGCGGGAGCGTGAATGTGACCTGGCGGTGGTCGGCGGGGTCAACCTGAACCTGACGCCGACCGGGCACCGGCTGCTGGATGCCGCCGGCGCTCTCTCCCCCACCGGCCGGTGCCGGGTCTTCGCCGCCGCCGCCGACGGGTTCGTGCCCGGCGAGGGCGGGGCCGCGCTGGTCCTGGCCCGCACCGACGACGCCCGCGCCGCCGGGGACGAGCTTCTTGCCCTGGTACGCGGGACCGCCGTCAACAACGACGGCCGCTCGCTGAGTCTGCTGGCCCCGAATCCGTTGCGCCAACGGGAAGTGATCGCCCAGGCGTACCGGGACAGCGGCGTCGACCCGACCATTGTGTCCTACGTGGAGGCACACGGGACGGGTACGGAGCTCGGCGACCCGGTCGAGGTACGGTCGTTGGCGTACGCCTTCCCCCCGCGCCCGGACGGCCGGCCCCGGCTGCTCGGCTCGGTCAAGTCGAACCTCGGTCACCTGCTCAACGCCGCCGGGATGCCGGCTCTGGTCAAGGTGATCATGGCGCTGCGGCACCGGCAACTGCCTCCGTCGCTGCACGTCGACACCCCGTCGCCCCGGCTGGACCTGGCCGGCGCCGGCTTCGAGGTGGTGACCGGCGCGCGGGACTGGGTCGGCGACGGTCCGCTGACCGCCGGAGTGAACGCGTTCGGGTTCGGCGGCACCAACGCGCACGCGATCCTGCAGCAGGCCGATCCGGCACCGGCACCGGCATCGCAGCAGGCTGCCGGGGCGACAGTTGAGCGGGCCGGGGCGAACAGCGCCGGGCCGCCGTACCTGGTGACCTGCTCGGCGGCGACCGAGGTCGCGTTGCGGCAGTCGCTGCGGGACCTCGCCGCCCACCTCGACGCCCACCCTGATCTGGATCCCGGCGACGTCTGCGCCACTGTGAACACCGCCCGGGACGACCGGGCGCACCGGGTCGCCGTCGTCGCCGACAGCACCGCCGGGCTGGCCGCCGCGTTGGCCGCCGCCGCGTCCGGCCCGGTCACCGAGGTGGTACGCCGGCCGCGTACCGCCGTGGTGGCGCTCGACAGCACGGCCGACGACGCGACCGGGCCGGCGGCCGTCTGCCGGCGGCTCGCCGACTGGGGGGTGGTGCCCGACGCCGTCGTCGGCGACAACGCCGACCAACTGCGGGGCCTGCTCGACCAGGGCTACGACGTGCTGCTCGGCGTCGACGCGCACCAGCTGACCCGGGCGGTACGCGAGGCGTCGCCGGAGTCGGCCGACCGGGTCGAGGTGCTGTCGGTGCCGCCGACCGACGACGACGGCCCGACCGGCCCGACCGGGCTGGTTCGGCTGGTCGGGGCGTTGTGGCAGCGCGGGGTCGCCGTGGACCGGGTCCGATTGGCCGGCGGTCGGCGGCGGGTCGCCGTGCCGACGTATCCGTTCCAGCGGCGACGGCACTGGCTGCCGGCGACCATGAAGGACGATCTGGTCCATCAGGTGTGCTGGTCGCCACTGCCGGTGCCGGCCGGGCGATCCCCCGCCTCGGTGCACCTGACCGGGCCGGGCGCGGTGGCCGGCGGCCCGCTGGCGGACGGGCTGCGCGACCGGCTGGCCGCCGACGGCATCGAGCTTGTCATCGGGACCGGTGACGCCGAGCTCGTCGTGTACCTGGCCAGCGTCGACCCGTTCGACGTCGACGGCGGTGTGGCCGGGCTGGACGCGGCCGTCGACGCCACGCTGCACGGCGTGACGGGGCTGGTCGCCACGCTGCCCGAACACGGGTTCCGGCTGCTGGTGGTCACCCACGGCGCGGTCGGCACCGGGGCGGCCGGGGAACGGCCGGACCCGGTGCAGAGCCTGGTCACCGGGCTGTCGGCGGCGCTCGCCGACGAGCATCCGGACAGTGTGGTGTCCGGGGTGGATCTGTCGCACGCCGATGGCGTACCGGCCCGGGTGGACGCGCTGGTCGCCGAAGTGGCGGCCATGGGGGCACAGCCGAGTCTGGTGGCGTGGCGGGCCGGGCAGCGGCTGGGCCGCCGGCTCGTACCCGCCGCGCCGCTCACCGACGAGTCCGCCGCCGGCAAGCCGAGCGGCGAGGAGCCGACGGGACCTGTCGACGCCGACGGCGTACAGCTGATTGTCGGCGGCACCGGTGGCGTCGGCGCCGCGCTCGCCGCGGACCTGGCCGCGCGCGGACACCGCCGGATCGTGCTCGCCGGTCGCGCCGCCGCCGCACCGGACGGGCTGGTCGACCGGCTGCAGACCCTCGGCGCGCGGGTCGACTACCGCCGGTGCGACATCACCGACGCCGCCGACGTCGACGCGCTGATCGCCGGGCTGCCCGACCTCGCCGGGGTGTTCCACGCCGCCGGGGTGGTCCGGCCGGGTCCGCTGCGGTCGAGGTCCGTGGGGCAGCTGCGGGCCGTGCTGGCACCGAAGGTACGCGGCGGTCACCTGCTGGTCCAGGCGCTGCGCCGGTACGGTCGACGCCCGGCGACCGTGGTGGCGTTCACCTCGGTCAGCGCGCTGCTGCCCGGACTCGCCGGGGCGGTCGGCGACTACGCCGCCGCCAACGCCTTCCTGGACACGTACGCCGCCGTCGAGCGGGCCGCCGGCCGGCCGCTGCGTACCGTCGGGTTCTCGGCCCTGGCCGAAGCGGGGATGGCCGCCCACCCGGGGCTCGCGGCGCGGCTGGCCGCCCGGGGCCTGCCGGCGCTGCCGTTCGACGACGCCCTGCCGGCGCTGCGGTCGGCGCTGCGCCGGCCCGGCGCGCACCTGGTCGTCGCCCGGCTGACCGCCGCGAGCGCGGTCCCGGTGGCTGCCGCGAGCGTCGCTGCGCCGACCGCTCCGGCTGCCGCCGTGCCGCAGCCGCCGGCCGCACGGAGTGGTGACGCGGGTCGGCAGCCCCACACTCCGGCCGAAATCAGGGACGTGCTGCGGCGGCTACTCGCCGACGCGCTGGGCTGCGACCCGGCGCGGATCGACGACGACACGCCGTTCCTCACCCTCGGCCTGGACTCGCTCACCGCCATCGACCTGGTCAAGACCCTCGAAGGCGAACTCGGCCGGCCGCTGCCGACCATGCTGCTGTTCGAGCACGGCACGATCGCCGAGCTCGTCGACCGGCTAGCGGATCCGCCGCCGGCTGCTGTTCCGACCGCCGTCACCGAGGACGGCGACGCGGAGTCGTTCGCGTTGTCCGGGGTGCAGCGGGCGTTCCACACCCTGCACCGGCTCTACCCGAAAGTGGCTGCGTACGGGTTCGTCCGGCACGCCGTCACCGGGCCGCTCGACGCCGACCTGCTCGGGCAGGCCCTGGCACAGCTGACGCACCGGCACCCGATGCTGCGGATGCGGTGGACCGACGACGACGGCACCGCGCCGCCCCGCCAGCTGATCGGCCCGCCGACGCCGCTGACCGACTGGTACGCCGTCCACGACGACGGCCAGGGCGACAGCGACGGACAGGATGACGGCGCCGGTGACGTCGACGCGCTGACCGAACGGCTGTGCAACGAGCCCATCGACCTGACCCGCCGGCCGCCGCTGCGGGCCGCCCTGATCCGGACCGGTCCCGCCGACGCCCAGCTGCTGCTGGTGCTGCACCACGCCGCCGGGGACGGGGCCAGCCTGAGCGTGCTCAGCGAGGAGCTGTGGCAGGTGTACGGGGCGCTGGCCGCCGGCCGCGTACCGCAGTTGCCGCCGGTGCCGGCGACGTTCCGCGACCACCTGGCCGTCGCCGCGCCGGCTCGTGCGGAGGACCTGGCCTTCTGGCGGGAGACCCTGGCGTCGTGGCCGGCCGGGCTGCGGCTGCCGTGGCGCGACCCGGCCGCACCGCCCGCACCGCCGTACGCGGCCCATCAGGTCAGCGTCGACCCGCCGACGGTGGCCGCGTTGACCCGGGCGGCCGCCGCCGCGCAGGTGTCGCTGTTCCACCTGCTGCTCGCCGGGTACGCCCGGTGCCTGGCCCGCGCCAGCGGGCAGCGCACCGTCACCGTGTCGGTGGCGCGGGCCGGCCGCGACACCCGGCTGCCCGGCGTCGACCGGGTCGTCGGGCCGTTCGCCGACACGCTGCCGGTGACGGTCGACGTCGACCCGACGGAGCCGGCGGCCGACCTCGCGCGGCGGGTCCTGGCCGCCTGGCTGGTCGCGCAGCGGCACGGCACGGTCGACGCGGTCGACCTGGCGCGGGCGACGCCGCGACCCGACGACCCGGCTGGCGGCGGCCGGCCGGTCACCACCAGCCCGGCCAGTTTCAGCTTCGCCCGTTTCCCGGTCATGTCCGACGCCGACCTGCCGGTACGGGTGTCGCCGGTCGCCGCCGGCACCGCGTCGGCCGGCACCCGGCTGGGGCTGCTCTGCTGGCCCGACGGCGAGCGGCTGCGGTTCGCCTGGAACCATCCGGTGGCGTCGCTGGACCGGGCCATGGTCGCCGGGCTGGCCGCCGATTTCCTCGCTGAACTGGCTGACCTGGCCAACCAGACCGACCCGCCCTCTACGGAGTCTACTTCGGGGGTACTGCCGTCGGTGGTGGAGCGAATCGGGCAGGTGTGTCGCCGGCACGCCGACGCCGTCGCAGTCGAGGCGGGCGAGCTGCGGATGACGTACCGACAGTTGGACGCCGCCGCCGACCGGGTCGCCGCCGCGCTGCGCCACCAGGGCGTACAAGTCGGTGATCTGGTCGGGTTGCTCGCCGCGCGCGGCCCGGCCGCCGTCGCCGCCATCGTCGGGGTGCTGCGCGCCGGGGCCGGCTGGGTGCCGTTGGACGTCGCTCACCCGGCGGCCCGCCACCGCGATCAGCTGCGGCGAAGCGGCGCACGGGTGCTGTTGCACGACACCGACTCGACGACGCTGGCCGATGCGCTGGCCGGGCTGGTCACGGTCGACATCGACACGATCACCGTCAACGGGACCGCTGTCGACCCGGTCACAGACGGCGCGGCCGCTGCCGACCCGGACGGTACGGCGTACGTCATCTTCACCTCCGGGTCGACCGGCCGGCCCAAGGGCGTGCCGGTCAGTCACCGCTCGACTGCCAACTATCTACACTGGGCGGTCGACACGTTCGGCTACCACAGCGGCGACCGGCTGGCGCAGACCTCGTCGTTGTGCTTCGACGCCTCCCTCCGGCAACTGCTGGCGCCGCTGCTGGTCGGAGCGACGGTCGTCGTACTCGCCCCGCAGGTGCTCCGCGACCCCGACGAGATGCTGCGCCGGGTCGAACACGACCGGATCACGGTCTGGAGCTCGGTGCCGACCCTGTGGGGTCAGCTGCTGGCGGCGGCGCAGCGGCGTACCGCCTCGGGCGGGCGACCGGACCTGTCGGCGCTGCGCTGGATCCACGTCGGCGGCGAAACGCTGCCTCCCGGGCAGGTGCGGAGCTGGTTCGACCTGTTCGGCCCCGGGCACCGGATCACCAACCTGTACGGGCCGACCGAAACGACCATCAACGCCGCCTGGTTCCTGATCGACCGGCGGCCGGCCGACGGCCTGCGGCGGGTGCCGATCGGCCGGCCGGTCGCCGGTGCGACGCTGGCCGTCGTCGACGCCGCCGGGCGGCCCTGCCCACCGGGTGAGGCCGGCGAGCTACTCATCTCCGGGCCCGGGTTGACCAGTGGCTACCTGGACGATGCGGCGCAGACCGAGGCGGCGTTCGTCCACCGCGACGGCCGGCGCTGGTACCGCAGCGGCGACCGGGTCCGCGTCGGACCCACCGGGGACCTGGAGTTCCTCGGCCGGCTCGACGACCAGGTGAAGCTGCACGGCCACCGGATCGAGCCGGCGGAGATCGAAGCGGCGCTGGGCAACCACCCGGCGGTCGCCACGGCGGTGGTGCTGCTCCAGACCGAGCCCTATCCCCGGCTCGTCGCGTACGCGCAACTGCGGGACCCGAGCGCGGACGCCGCGACGGACGCCGCCGACCTGCGCCGGCACCTCACCGACCGGCTGCCGCCGCAGTGGGTTCCGGCCCGGATCCACCTGGTACGGGAGCTGCCGACGACCACCACCGGCAAGGTTGACCGGCTGGCATTCACCGGGCTGCCGAGCGAGGATGCAGACCCGGCCGACGACGCCCTGCCGCCTGTCGTTGGCGAGGCACCGCGCACCGGCACGGAGCGGCGGTTGGCGCAGGTGTGGCAATCCGTTCTCGGGTTGCCCGCCGTGCACCGCGACGACGACTTCTTCGCCATCGGTGGCGACTCCATCGTGGCCCTCGACGTCTTCGCCCGGCTGCGGGAACGCTTCCCGGTCCTGCCCCGCCCGACGGTCATCTACGACCACCGCACCCTGGCCGGGCTGGCTGCGGCGATCGACGAAGCCGCCGCCGGGGTGCCGGTGGACGCGGCGGCTCCGGATGTACCGGGCCCGGATGCGGCCGCTGCGGACGTACCGACGGTCGGCTACGACCCACGGCCGTTTCCACTCGCCCCCGCCCAGCGTGGCTTCCTGCTCGCCGAGGCCGTCGCGCCCGGCAGCAGCTCGACCTGGCTGGCCCGGCTGCGGCTGTCCGGTCGGCTGGACCGGCGCCGCTTCCAGCAGGCGGTCGACGTCACCGTGGCCCGGCATCCGATGCTGCGTACCGTGTTTCCGGCCGGGGCCCGGCCACCGGCGCAGCAGGAGTTGCCGGCGACGCTGCGGCTGCCGGTGCTGTTCGAGACCATCGAGTCGGCCGACCAGCTCGACAGTCGGGTCGCCGACCTGGTCGACGACCGGGTCGCGCGGGAGCGTCAGCGGACGTTGGAGCCGTGGGCCTGGCCGTTGCTGCGGCTACTGGTGCTGACCGTCGGGCCGGACGAGCATGTCCTGCTGGTGCACGCCCACCATTTGATCGGCGACGGGTACAGCGCGGCGCTACTCGGGCGGGAACTGCTGGCTCTGCACGACGCGCTGGCGGCCGGAGCGCCGGTAGACGGCGCGCCGCTGCGCACGACCTTCCGCGACTATGTGGCCTGGCTGCGGCAGCGGCAGGATGATCCGGATCCGCAGGCAGACCGCTGGTGGCGGGAACGGTTCGGGCAGCCGTACCGGCCGCCGACGCTGCGCGCCTCGACCGGTGCCGCAGCGACCGACGTCACCGGGCGGACGCACACCGCAGGGTTCACCTTGGACGGTGCGGTGTCCGCCGCGCTGGGCCGGCTGGCCGCCGCCGCAGGCAGCAGCGGGTACGCGCCGGTGCTCACCGCGTACCGCCGGGGGTTGGCCCGGCTGACCGGCCAGGACGACCTGGTGATCGGTCTGACCGTGACCGGCCGGGATCACCCGCTACCGGACCTGCATCGGCTCTTCGGACCGTGCGCGGTGCTGCTGCCGCTGCGGCTGACCGGTGCCGGGCGGGCGTTCGACGACGATCTGGCCCAGGTGGCCGGCGAGGTCGCCACAGCCCGCCGGCACGGCGCCGAAGGGGAGCTGATTTCGGCCGAGTCCGCTGGCAGCCGGCCGACGGCGATGCTGGCCGGGGCGCAGTTCATCTTCAGCTCCCTCGACTTCACCGGGATCGGACCGACCGGTGACGGCGCACCGGGTGGGTTGACGCTGCACTGGGACGACGGCGACAGCGAACTGGAACCGCCGCCGGTCGGCACCGACGTGTTGCTGACCGCCCGACCGGTCGACGCCGGGCTGCGGGTCACCGTCCGGGCGACGGCACAGGCGCTGGACCCGGACCGCTTCGCCGACTTCGTCGCCGCAATGGCGGCCGACCTGATCGCGGCCGGAACGGACACCGCCGGCCCGGACACCGCCGGAACGGACAGCGGCCCGGTCGCCGCCGCGGGTGCGGGGCTGCCGACGCGGCGGGCGACGGGACCAGATCCCGGGGCCGCGCTGGACGCGGCGATCGTCGGCTACTTGCCGGCACCGGCCCAGCTGGCGAGGTTGGCCGGGGTACCGGCGGCGGCGCTGCCCCGGGAGCAGATCCGCGAGCTGCTGTTTCCCGACGGGGCGCCCCGCCTGCTGGAAGAGTTGGTCACCCCGCTCGGGCGGTCCGGCTTCGTCTGCCTGCCGCTGTTCGCCGACGAACTCGACGGCGGTGTCGCCGGCGTCGTGGCACGGGCGGTCGAGCACGCGGCAGGTCAGGGAGCGCGCTGCGTGTCGCTCGCCGGGCTGGTGCCGTCGTTCACCGGCTACGGCTTCGACGTACTGCGGCAGGTGGATCCGGCGGTACGGGTGACGACCGGGCACGCGACGACCGCCACCTCGGTGGTACTGACCACGCTGGCGGCCCTCGACGCCGCCGGGCGTGATCTCGCCACCGGCCCGCTCGCCGTGGTCGGACTGGGCTCGATCGGCCGGTCGGCGCTGGAGCTGCTGCTGAGCCAGGGCGGGCCGCAGCCACCCCGGATCGTGCTGGCCGACCTGCCGGCCAGCCGCCGCCGACTGGCCGACTACCCGGACCGGTTGCGGCGTCTCGGCTACCAGGGTGAGCTGGTCTGGGCCGATTCGACGCCCACCGCCGCGCCACCGGTGTACGCGGCGACGACCATCGTCGCGGCGGTGAGCAGCGCCACGGAGATCGTCGACGTGGACCGGCTGCGCCCAGGGACCGTGCTGGTCGACGACTCGTTCCCGCATTGTGTGAACCCGGCCGCCGCGCTGCGGCGGATGCGCGACGATGGCGACGTGCTGGTGGTGGGCGGCGGGCTGCTTTCCTGCGGACCGGTGCGGCGGGTCCTGCCCGCCGGTCTGCCGGCGGCGGCAGTGGCCGGGTACGCGGCACGCGCCGCGCTGCCGGACACGGTGGCCTCGTGCCAGCTGGAGTCGCTGCTGCAGGCGGACCGGCCGGAGCTGCCACTGGTGCATGGTCTGGTCGACACAGAGCTGGCGGCGGCGTACTGGTCTGCGACGCGCACGGCCGGGACAACGGCTGCCCCACTGCATCTGGGTGACGCTACTGTCGCCGAGTTGATCGACGGGCGGCTGGCGGCGGCGCGGCACGTCCGCTCATAGGAAAGGGACAGCATGACCACCATCACCACCGAGACCCGAGCCGACCACCGGACGGCCGCTACGCGCCGAGCCGTTCATCCGCACGACCACGGCGACTCGTCCGAGCTGCGGATGCTGGCTGCGGACCGGCCCGGAGCCAAGTGGTGACCCGCCCGCCCGAACAGCCCGGACCCGGCATCGACCGGCTACTCGACCAGGTACGCGAACGGTTGGACCGGGTCGACCCGGTCGTTGCCCAGCAGGCCCAGCGCGAAGGTCGGGCGGTGCTGGTCGACATCCGGCCGATCGCCCAACGCGCCGAGTTCGGGGAGATCCCCGACGCGCTCGTGATCGAACGCAACGTCCTGGAATGGCGGCTCGACCCCCGTAGCTCGGCCCGGATCGACCTCGCCGACGACCCGCGACTGTGGCCGATCATCTTCTGTCAGGAGGGGTACGCCTCCTCGTTGGCGGCCGCCTCGCTCCAGGACATCGGCCTACCCCGGGCCACCGACCTGACCGGTGGTTTCGCCGCCTGGCAGGCCGCCGGGTTACCGGTGGTCAACCCGCACCGGTAAAGACTCCCTCCACCGCCATCGGACCACAGTGCCCTCCGCCGGTGGTACCCAGGTACCACCCGGTGCGGGCGACAACCATTGATCGCCGGGCCGGCGGCTGATCGAATGTAATCCGGCCGGCCCGGCGAGAGCACCGCGGCCCGATCGTCAAGGAGCCTCATGAGCATGTCCCGTCGGAGGGTGGGTCTACTGGGTACGGTGTCGGTCCTGGTGGCTGTCGCCGGCTGCTCGCCGCAGCCGGAGGACCCGCCGGTCGACCCGCCGGCCCCGGACGTGTGCGACCCGCAGCAGTTGGACACCCTCGTGCCCGGGACGTTGACCGTCGGCACCGACCAGCCGGCGTACCCGCCGTGGTTCGTCGACGACGCCCCGGAGAGCGGCGCCGGTTTCGAAAGCGCGGTGGCGTACGCGGTCGCCAACCAGCTCGGCTACGAACCGGACGAGGTGAACTGGGTACGGGTGCCGTTCAACAACGCCATCGCCCCCGGGCCGAAGGACTTCGACGTCGACATCAACCAGTTTTCCATCACCGAGGAGCGCCGCGCCGCCGTCGACTTCTCCAGCCCGTACTACGACGTCAGCCAGGCGGTGATCGCGCTGGACGGGACGCCGGCCGCCGCCGCGACGACCCTGGCCGACCTGCGGGACGTCAAGCTCGGCGCCCAGGTCGGCACGACCAGCTTCCGGGCGATCACCGAGGTGGTTGTCCCGGCGGCCGAGCCGGCGGTGTTCAACAACAACGACGACGCCAAGGCCGCGCTGCGCAACGGCAGCATCGACGCGCTGGTGCTGGACCTGCCGACCGCGTTCTACGTGACCGCCGCCGAGATCGACGACGCGACGATCGTCGGGCAGCTGGCGCAGCCGTCCGGCCAGCCGGAGCAGTTCGGCATGGTGCTCGACAAGGGGTCGCCGTTGACGGCCTGCGTCAGCGCCGCCGTGGACGAACTGCGCGACAACGGCACCCTGGACAGCCTGCAGGCCGAGTGGCTGGCCGACGTGGCCGGTGCGCCGGTCCTGTCCTGACGGTGAGCGGGTCCACCGCAGGGGCGGCCGGCAGCGCCGACGGCTATCAGCCCAGTGAGCTGCAGCGGCGGCGGGACGCGTACCGCCGTCGGCAGAGCGTCCGGTCGGTGCTGATCGCCGCCGGTTCCACGGCCGTGCTCGGTGCTCTGCTGGTGGCAGCGGTCGCGAACTCCCCCGGCTGGCCGCGGGTCCAGCAGTCGTTCTTCGACCCGGCCGTCGCGGTGCAGGCGCTGCCGGCGGTGCTACGCGGACTCTGGCTCAACGTACGGCTGCTGGTGTTCTGCGCCGCCGGGGCGCTGGCGCTGGGGTTGGCGATCGCGCTGGCCCGGACCCTGCGCCCGGCGGTGTTCTTTCCACTTCGGGCCGCCGCGACCTCCTACACGTACGTGTTCCGGGGCGCCCCGCTGATCATCGTGCTGTACCTGTTCACCTTCGGGGTGCCGGGGCTGCGGCTCGCCGGCACCCCGTCGGTGCTGGTGCTCGGCGGCTGCGCGCTGGTCGTCACCTACGGCGCCTACCTGGCGGAGGTGTTCCGGGCCGGTATCGAATCGGTGCACCCGGCGCAGCGGGCCGCCGCCCGGTCGCTGGGGCTCAGCCACGCGCAGACGATGCGGCACGTGGTGCTGCCGCAGGCGGTCCGGCGGGTCGCGCCGCCGCTGCTCAACGATTTGGTGGCGCTGCAGAAGGACGTCGGGCTGATCTCCCTGGCCGGCCCGGTCGACGCGATCCGCGCCGCCCAGATCGAGACCGCCACCAGCTACAACTTCACCCCGTACGTGGTGGCCGGGGTGCTGTTCATCCTGATGGCGATCCCGCTGGTGGCGGTGACCGACTGGGTGACCATGCGGGCCGCCCGGCGGCAGACCTGGGCCGGCGCGGCATGACGCCGGCGGCGGATCCGGCCCGGCCCGGCGAGCCACCGGTGGGCGGGCCACCGGTGCTGGCCTGTGCCGGGATTCGCAAGGTCTTCGGCGACCGGGTCGTGCTGCGCGACCTCAGCCTCGACGTGGCCGAACACGAGGTGGTAGCCCTGATCGGCGGCAGCGGCTCCGGCAAGTCGACCCTGCTGCGGTGCGTCAACCTGCTGGAGACCGTCGACGACGGGACGATCCACCTGGACGGTCGGGACATCACCGACCCGCGGGTCGACCCGGACCAGGTACGGCAGCGGATCGGGCTGGTGTTCCAGTCGTACAACCTCTTCCCGCATCTGACCGTGCTGGACAACGTCACGCTGGCGCCGCGCAGAGTGCACCGGCTCCCTCGGGCGCGGGCCGAGCAGCGGGCGATGGAACTGCTGGACCGGGTCGGGTTGGCCGATCAGGCGAGGCAGTACCCGGACCGGCTCTCCGGCGGCCAGCAGCAGCGGGCCGCGATCGCCCGGACCCTGGTCAACGCGCCCCGGCTGCTGCTGCTCGACGAGGTCACCTCGGCGCTGGACCCGGAACTCGTCGGCGAGGTGCTGGCCCTGATCCGGGAACTGAAGGGTGACGGGATGACGATGCTGATCGCCACCCACGAGATGGCCTTCGCCCGGGAGGTCGCCGACCGGGTCTGCTTTCTGGCCGACGGCGCCATCTGCGAACAGGGGCCGCCGCAGCGGGTGCTCGGTGCGCCCGAGCACCCGCGTACCCGGCAGTTCCTGCGCCGGGTCACCGGCAGCGGGACAGGCTGATCGCGAACCGGCCGGCCGGGTCGGTCCACCAGTGGGTCAGCTCGAATCCGGCGGCGGCCAGCTCGGCGCTCACCCCGGCCCGGCGGAACTTCGCCGACACCTCGGTCCGGATCTCCTCGCCGGCGGTGAAGCTCACCGGCAGGTCGAGATCGGCCACGTACACCCGCATGTCCCGGTCGGCGCGCAGCCGCATCTCGATCCACTCCCGGTCGGGGTCCCAGAGCGCGACGTGCCGGAACGCCGCCGGGTCGAAGTCGGCACCGAGCTGCTGGTTCAGTACGCGCAGCACGTTGCGGTTGAACTCGCCGGTCACCCCCTGGCTGTCGTCGTAGGCGGCGACCAGGGTGGCCGGGTCCTTGACCAGGTCGGTGCCGAGCAGCAGCCAGCCGCCGGCGCCGAGCACCCCGCGCAGCGCGGCCAGGAACTCGGCCCGTTCGTCCGGCACCAGGTTGCCGATGGTGCCGCCGAGGAACGCGACGAGCCGGTCGTCGCCGGCCGGGATCCGGCCGAGGTGACGGGTGAAGTCACCGACGACCGCGTGCACCGGCAGACCCGGGTAGTCCCGGTCGATGGCGGTGGCGGCGTCACGCAGCGCCGCCTCGGAGACGTCCAACGGCACGAACAGGTCGAGGCTGCCCTGCCGGCGCAGCGCGTCGAGCAGCAGCCGGGTCTTCTCCGACGAGCCGGAGCCGAGCTCGACCAGGGTCCGGGCCCGGGTGACGGCGGCGATGTCGTCGGCGTGGGCGGTCAGCGCGGCCCGCTCGGCCCGGGTCGGGTAGTACTCCGGCAGGGTGGTGATGCGTTCGAACAGTTCGCTGCCGTACTTGTCGTAGAACCACTTCGGGGGCAGCCATTTCGGGTCGGCGGTGAGTCCGGCACGGGCGTCGGTCCGCAGCGCGTGCCGCTGGTCGGCGTCGGTCAGCTCGATGTCGATCCGCACAGATCCTCCACGGTGTAGGTGTGCCGGTCGGCGACGACGAGCCGGCGGTCGGCGACCGGGTGCCAGGCCGGGTCGTCGTCGGACGGTTCGGAGGCGATGATCAGCCGCTCCGGCCCGGCGAGGACGGACAGGGAATGGCCGACGGCGCTGGCCCAGGCCCGTTCGCCGTCGGTGAGCAGCAGGTTGAGTCGGGACGCCGGGGCGGCGGCCAGTACGCCGGTGACGGTGTCGGTGATCGCCGTGCCCGGGTCGGCGCCGGCTCGCAGCCGGTGCCGCAGCAGCGCCCACAGCAGCGCCGAGTCGGTCGGCGCGTCGAGGGTGAGCAGGTCGGTCACCGGCAGGGTCGCGGCCAGCGCGGCGACGCTGTCCGGCCAGCCGGCCACCACCCCGTTGTGGCTGAACAGCCAGCGCCCGTCGGTGAACGGCGCGCAGGCCGTCTCGCCGAACGGCATCCCGGGGGTCGCCGAACGGACCGCGGCCAGCACCGCACCGGCGGTGGTCGCCCGGCCCAGCTCGACCAGGCCGGGATCGGCCCAGATCGGCCCGGCCCGCCGGTAGCGGACCGGGCCGGTCGGGGTGTACCAGCCGACGCCGAAACCGTCGACGTTGACCGTGCCGCCGCCGCGCATGTCCCGGGGCGCCCAGGACTGGCGGTACAGGCCGTACGGCGGCTCGACCAGCAGCTGCGTCAGGCTGACCGGCGGGCCAAGGTAGAGCTGGTGGCGGCACACTAGGCGGTCTCGCCGGGGTGCGGGTCACGGGCGGTACGGAAACCGCTGAAGATCTGCCGGCGGATCGGGTAGTCCCAGTTGCGGAAGGTGCCCCGGCAGGCGGCGCGGTCGGTGCCGAACGAACCGCCGCGCAGCACCCGGTAGTCGCGGCCGAAGAAGACCTCCGAGTATTCGCGGTACGGGAACGCCGCGAAACCGGGGTAGCCGGTGAACCAGGTGTCGGTCCACTCCCACACGTCGCCGATCAGCTGGTGCACCCCGGCCGGCGACGCGCCGGCCGGGTAGGCGCCGACCGGTGCCGGGTGCAGGTGCCGCTGACCCAGGTTGGCGTGCTCGGGGCCGGGGTCGTCGTCGCCCCACGGGTAGCGGCGGGACCGGCCGGTCACCGGGTCGAACCGGGCGGCCTTCTCCCATTCGGCCTCGGTGGGCAGCCGCCGGCCGGCCCAACTGGCGTACGCCTGCGCCTCGTACCAGCCGACGTGCACCACCGGTTCGTCGGGCACGATCGCCGACCGCCGGCCGAACCGGGTGTAGCTGCCGTCGCCGTGCCAGTGCGCCGGTCCGCTGAGCCGGGCCTGCAGCCGGTGGGCCCAGCCCTCGGCGCTCCACCACCGCTCGTCGTGGTAGCCGCCGTCGTCGATGAACTGCTGGTACCGGGCGTTGCTGACCGGCGCGCGGTCGATGAAGAAGGCCGGCACGTCGACGGTGTGCGCCGGGCGTTCGTTGTCCAGCGCCCACGGCTCGGTGGAGGTGCCCATGGTGAACGGTCCGCCGGGGATCAGCGCCTCACCGTCGACGCCTTCGGCCGTCGCCGACGGCGTCGGCGCGCCGGTGAGCACCGGCGGGCCGGCCCGCAGCTGGTGGGTGGCGAGCATCGTCTCGTCGTGCTGCTGCTCGTGCTGCACGATCATGCCGAAGGCGAAGCCCTGCTCGACCAGTCGGCGGCCGTCGAACGTCACCGTGTCGAGCAGGTCGAGGACCTTGTCCCGGACGGTACGGGTGTACGCACGCGCCTCGGCCGGGTCCAGCAGCGGCAACGCCGGACGGTCGGCGCGGGCGTGTTTGAACGCGTCGTAGAGGTGGTCGATGTCGGCGCGGACCGGTTCCCGGCCGCCGACGTCGCGGACCAGCCACAGCTCCTCCTGGTTGCCGATGTGCGCCAGGTCCCAGACCAGGGGCGACATCAGCCGGGAGTGCTGGCGGACGAGGTCGTCGTCGTCGACCGGGTCGGTCAGGGCGCGGCTGCGCCGCCGGGCCCGGTCGAGGTCGGCGGCGAGCGCGGTACGCAGGTCGGGCGCAGCCGGCGTACGCGCGTCGGGCGCGGCCGCCGATCGTGGATCGTGCGTGGTCGGCGTCTGACGGGTCGGGTCGTAGGCTGTCTCGGTCACCTGGTTCCTCCCCAGGGGTGGGTTCGCTGGTGCAGCCGTCGGCGCAGGGCGCGTACCACGGTGCTGGTCGTCTCGTCGGGCAGGCCGGTGTCGGTCAGGCGTTCGCAGGCCAGCTCGGCCAGCGAGTGGGCGGCCGACGCGACAACCGGATCGGCTAGCCCGTCGCGGGCGGCGGGCAGCCAGCGGTCGGCCGCGTCCATCACCGTCGACGTCGCGGTACGCAGCGTCTCGTCGCGGGCGAACAGCGCGGCCAGCACCGCCGCCGGGACGATCCACTCGCCGTCCGGCTGCGCGTCGAGGTAGCGCAGCTCCAGGTAGCCACGGGGGCGGACCGGCGGGAACATGGTGCTCAGATGCAGGTCGAGGTCGGCGTAGGTCGGCGGTCGGGGCGTGCCGGTGAGGATCCATTCGCCGAAGGTCGCCGGCCCCGGCAGCCGCCAGCCGGTGGGCTCGTCGACGAACAGCGGTGGCGTGTCCAGCACCCGCCGGGTCCAGTCGGCGACCGGATCGGACGGCCGCATGTTGGCGGTCGGATCGGCCGGTGCGGCGGTGCGGACCGGGTCGAGGGTCAGCCAGGTCGCCATCCGGCTCGACACCCAGCCGGTGCGCCGGCCGGCCCGCGACGGCGAGTTGGCGAACAGAGCGAGCAGCGGCGGACCGAGCAGGTGCGCGGCCGACCAACGGAGGGAGAGCTGCCGTTCGCTGCCGGTGTCCAGGCAGACCTGCAGGCCAGCGGTGCCGCACATCATGTCGGCACCGGCCTGACCCTGCCGGGCGAAAGCCGCCGCCATCGCCGTGTAGCGGCGGTTGCGCAGGATCTGCCGGGGCGGCCGGTACGGATCGCATCCGGTCCGGCCGAGCAGCAGGCCGGCCCGGTCGAGTCGGCGGGTCAGCGCGACGACGTCGGCCGACGCGGCCCGGTGCAATGTGGTGAGGGATTCCGTCGGCGGGGTGGAGATCTCCACCTGCCCGCCGGGTTCGACCGTTACCAGTCCGCCCTGTGGAAGCGGGTCGTGCGGGCTGGTGGGGCGTAGTGTCCGCGGGGCGTGGTCACCGAGGGCAGTCGCGAGGTCGGCGGGGTCGAGCGGTCTGGCGGGGTGGTCTCGGTAGTGAACGGTCCATTCGAGTTCGACGCCGATCCGCCGGGGTGGGCCGGTCTTGAAGCAGATCCGGGTGATGTAGCCGGCGGCGGCGGTCGGATCGACGATGGCCGTCCCGGCCGGGACGTCGGTCACGACGCCCGGACCGGCCGACGCCGCAGACTCGGCGGCCACCGGTAGCACGTCGGGCGGATGGGCGGATGGTGGATGGGGAGCTGGTGGATGGGGAGCTTTGGTCATCGCGTCTCCTCCAGTGAACGATCGATCGCGGGTAGCGATCGATCTTCGCTACCGTATCGTCACCGTCCGACATTTGCCGAGACACCGGCGGTCGGCGGGGCGGGCGGCAGGAGACGTTTCCTCTTCCGCAACCCGGCGGTCACCTGCGGATTCGCGTCACTTGAGGGGTGGGATCGCGTCACCCGGGGTGTGATCGCCGCCGGACGGGGTACCGGCACGGTCGGCGCCGACCGGAGGGGAGCCAACGTGGCCGACGGGGCAAGGACCGACGATGACCAGGTGGTGATGCGGGCGGCCCGGGCCGCGCACGCCCACGCCGACGCGACCACCCAGACCGCCCGGTTCCTGGACCGGGTCGGCGCGGTCCCCGACCCGGCGGTGATCGCCGAGTACGCGGCGCTGCTGGCCCGGGAGGAGTCGACCCGCGACGAGCGGGCCGACGCGCTCCGCGACGCCGGGCTGGACGTGCCGAGCCTGGACACCGACGCGGCGTGACGCCATCCTGATCAGCGCTGCCGCACGGTGGTCGAGGCTTGTCGTCGGGGTCCGTCTCCTCATTCGGCCTGTTCACGAGCCCGCCGATGCGCCATGAGCAGTGCCATCTCCTCGGCGCTGGTGCTCTCGCCCCTGGCGAGAGCGTCGTCTGCCTCCGCTATCCGCGCCATCGCGGTCGGGTCGCAGAGCAGTTCGATGGTGGCCTCCAGCGATTCGAGATCCTCGGCAGAGATCAGCACCAGCGGCAACACCGTCATAGGCAACAATTCTGGCCTATGACACCGCCGGTATCCACGGTTGGTCAGATCGGGCAGGCGGAGACGAGGGCAACGCATCCCCCTGGCTCCGCGAAGGCTCCTGGGATCCGTACGGGTGGGTCAGCGCACAAGTTCGCGGCCGCCCGCCAGGGACAGGATCTGCCCGTTGATGTGGCTGTTGGCCGCCGAGGTCAGGTAGGTGATCGCGCTGGCTACGTCGTCGGGGGTGCAGATGCGGCCGGTCGGGGTCTTCTCCGACTCGGCCGCGACCGCCTCCGGGCCCAGGAAGGGGGCGTTCAAGGCCTTTTCGGTGAGGGTGAATCCGGGACGGACGACGTTGGTCAGGATGCCGTGCCGGGCTTCCCGGACGGCGAGCACTCGCGCGGCGGTCTCGAGCGCTCCCTTAGCCGTGGCGTAGGCGACCGGTCCGGCCATGGGTTGCTGGACGATGTCGGTCGACACGGCGACGACGCGTCCCCAGCCGGCGGCGCGCATGGCGGGTAGGGCCGCGTCGATCAGCGCCACGGGGCTGACCGTGTTGACGGCCAATGACGTGGTGAGGCCGCCGATTTCATCGGCGTCGAAAGCGGGCCACTGTACGGCGTTGGCGATCAGCACGGATATCGGCCCGAGACGCATGGCGACCTCCTCGACGACGCTCTGCACGGTGGCGAGGTCGCCGTGGTCCAGGCGTACGGCGCAGGCGTCGCCGCCTGCCTGCGCGATGGCGTCGACGACCTCCATCGCGGCGGCGCGGTTGGTGTGCCAGGACACCGCCACGGCGGCGCCTTCGGCGGCCAGATGCCGGGCGGCGGCCCTGCCTATGGCGCCGGAAGCGCCGGTGACCAGGGCGACCTTGTTCAACAGACCGGTTTCCATCACCACTCCATAGCCGGCTATAGGTTAGCCGACTATGAATCAGCATCGAGCCGTTCGTCAACTCGTACACTCTCCAGGTGGAACTCTCGGACGTCCTGGCGACCAACAAAGCCCTGGTCAAGGTGGCCAAGCTGTACCGGAGCGCGCAGGCTGACGTACTGGCCGAGCTCGCGCTGCACCCGGGGCAGGACGTCCTACTGTGGATTCTCGGGCAGGAGCCCGACGGCCTGACGGTCTCCGAGGTCGCCGCCCGGCTCGGCGTGGAGCAGCCGACGGTGACCCGCAGCCTCAGTCGTCTCGAACCCGGCGGCTGGTTCGTCCGGGAATCCGTACCGGGCGACCGGCGCCTCACCAGGATCGTGCTGACCGACAAGGGTCGGACCGGCGTTTCGCAGATCGAAGCGGCCTGGCGCACCCTCGCCGAAACCGCGACCGCCGGAATGGCGAACGATCAGCGAGCGACGCTGGTCGAGCTGCTCGAAAAGGTACGCGGGAACCTGCTCACCCTCGCCACCGAAACCGGCTGAGCAGACCGCCGTACGTCGTGGCGCCCGCCCGCCGGCAAATCGGTGGCGGCACGGTTCTGCCGGCTGCGATGCTCACCACCGTGCCCGACCTCGCACTGTTCTCCGCCGCACTCGGCGAACGCGCCGCGAATGACGAGTTCACCGGCTCGGTCCTGGTGACGTTGGGAGACCAACGGCTGCTGGCCGGCGCGTACGGCTACGCCAACCGGGCCTGCCGTACACCGTGCACCCTGGACACCAGGTTCGACACCGCATCGGTCACGAAGCTGTTCACCGCCGTCGCCATACTCCAGCAGATCGAGCGCGGCGCGTTCACGCTGGAGACCTCGGCGGTCGAGTACCTCGGGCTGACCGGTACCACGATCTCGCCGGACGTCACCCCGTACCATCTGCTCACCCACACGTCCGGGATCGCCGACGACGCCGACGAGTCGGACGGTGAACGCTACGAGGACCTATTCGTCGACGAGCCGACGTACGCGTTCACCGAGACCGCCCACCACCTGCCGCACTTCGTCACCAAACCGCCGAGGTTCGCGCCGGGCGAGGGCTGCCGGTACTGCAACGTCGGGTACATCCTGCTCGGCCTCATGGTCGAGCGGGCCGCCGGCGGCTCCTACCGCGAGTACGTGCACGCCAACGTCTTCGAGCCCGCCGACATGAGCCGGTCGGCGTTCCTGCGCATGGACGTCGTCGCACCGGATGTCGCCGAAGGCGTGGAGGCGATTCGCGACGCCGACGGCACGACCACCGGCTGGCGGCGCAACATCTTCTCGTACCCGCCGGTCGGCGACCCGGCCGGCGGCGCGTACACGACGGTCGGTGACCTGACCGCGTTCCACCGAGCGCTCGTCGAGGGCCGGCTGCTGGGGCCGGAGTCGACCGCCGCGATGCTCGTCCCGTACGCGCAGGCGGAGGGCGACCGGCGCAACGGGTACGGGCTGGAGTTCAGGACCGACGCCGAGGGCCGGGTCCGCTACTACGGGAAGGTGGGCGTGAACTTCGGCGTCAGCGCGCTCCTGCGACACTACCCCGGCCACGGCGCGGGCGACGGCATCACGCTGGCCATGCTCGGCGTCGGCGAGGACACCATCTGGCCGCTGGTCCGGCTGTTCGACGAAGCGATGCCGCACCCCTGAGGCATCAGGAACGCGATCGTATCCGGTCAGCGATGGACGCTCGGTCACTGCCTGTTTCGATCCCGGCAGCGTCGATGGCAGCCAAGATTAAGCATCTGTCTGATGCGCTCAATCGGTGCCACTCCGCTTCGGCGAGCAGCAGGCCCTGATACTGCTCGTTGCGCGACCGGGACTCCGTGATAGCCGCGCGGATGGTGTCCACATCAGCCAACGACGAGTCGCCCTTCATCAACCCGAGCGTGAGAACCCGGACGACCGGAGCCCCTTCCGCGAACAGCTGCCTGACCTCAGTCGGGTCGAACTTCCGACGCAACGCCAGGGACATCGCACGCTTCACGAGCAGACCCTGCAAGCTGACCCTGGCCGCATGATGCTCCTCACCACGCAGCTGCTCGTGCACCAGCGCGTAGGACTCCGCGAGACCGATCAACTCCGTCTGCCTCAGGATTCCGGCCGATTGGGGCGCAATACGCTCAATATCCGACACGAGGCCGACACTCACGCCGTCCAGCCCAATCGTCAACGCCGTCACCCGGTCGACCACGAGCGGGCTGACGGCCAACAACGCGCCCGCCGCGATGACGGCGATGACAGCACCACCGCCCTCCGGGACCCGCGCAGTTTGCCACACCCCCGTACTGAGCAGGAGCAGTCCCACGAAGCCGACTGCCCAACGCCAGATTCCACCCATGGTCCGGCATCTAACCATGGATCCCAAGAAGACGTCATCGAGCACAGCCGTGGGTGCATGCCGCGTCGCGCAATAGATCTTGGCCTTCGCACTTCACGCCAGGGTGTCATCGTGCCACTTAGCAGTGAGCACAAAAGACAGGCGAAGGGAAGACAGCGATGGCGGCGTACGACGTGATCAGCTTCGGGCTGATAGTTCTTGGGTCAGCCGTACCCCTGGTGACACTATGGCTACGGCTCCACTTCCGCCTGCGACAGGAGCGGGAGCGACGCGACTACCTGCAGACAGCTACCGCGCTGCCCGCCGGGAGCCGGGTGCGGGAGCAGCGCGAGGACGGTACCCGGCTCGTCCTCGACGTCGGGCCCGCAACCCGAAACGAGTGCTGATGAACCACGTGCTGGAACCTCCCGACGAACCGGGACGTACGTTACCCACAACCGCGACGGGCGCGCCGGCTCATCACGACCCGGATGCACCTCTGGTCGATGTCGCCGCCTACAGCGCCTTCTACCGGGCAGAGGTCAAAGCCCTGGTCAACTTCCTGCTCTGGATGGGTGCCGGACTCGCCGACGCCACCGACATCGCCCAGGAGACGATGATCGAGGCGTACCAGGGCTGGCCGTCGATCCGGCATCCGCGCGCGTGGACCCGGCGGGTCGCGTCCCGCCGGTACGGCCGGCAACAATTCGGCCAGGAGGTGGTCACCGAGCCGGAGCTGCTCAGTCCGTTGCTTTCCGCCTCCGCCGACATCGCCGCCTGGGAGCAGCGACACGACGTCCTGCGGCTGCTGGCCATGCTTCCCTGGCGACAACGGCAGGTCATGGCGTGGACCTTCGACGGCTACCAGCCGCAGGAGATCGCCGTCGAACTGCAGATCACAGCTGAAGCGGTACGGGCCAGCTTGAAGCTCGCCCGCCGCACGCTCGCCGAACGACTTGGCCGGGCGGGGGGTGCCACATGAACCAGGACGACCCGTTCACCGGCCTGCACGCCACCACCGCAGCCGAACTCGACGGCCTACTCGATGTCGAAGCGGGTCTACGCGAAGCCCTCATCGCCGCCCAGCATGCCCGTACCGGCCGCGACTTGGACCTTGACGTCGAGGCAGGACTCGGTGCCATCGTCGCGCCCGCAGGGGCAGCCGCTCCATCCACGACCGCAGATCCCGAGCAGCCCAGTGAGACTCCCGACCGGTCGGACGATCTGCACGGTGCGGTCGCCGCTCGACTGATGTCGTTGGACAGCACCAGCCGACTAGCTCTCCGCAACCACCCGGCCATCGTTGCCCTTGCACTCACGCTGGAGATCACCAAAGCGCTGGCAATCAGCCTAGCCATCGCCGACGACCTCGACCGAGACAGTCCCGTCAACCATGCCCGCGTCCAAGAGCTTACCCGCGCCCTCGACCGCGCCCGCGCCTGCGCCCGCGACCGGGTCCTCGCCCTCGCTCTCGCCCACGCCCACGACCTCGCCCACGACCACGCCCGTGTCCGCGACCTCGCCCGCGACCTTGACCGCGCCCGCAACCGCGCCCGCAACCTCGCCCATGACCGTGTCCGCAACCTCGCCCGCAACCGCAACCGCAACCTCAACCGCAACCTCAACCGCAACCTCGCCCACGACCTCGCCCACGACCTCGCCCACGACCTCGCCCACAACCCGGACCTCGACCTCGACCGTGCTCGGAATGACTTCACGGGTGCTGATCTCAGTGAGGTGGATCTGAGCAAGGTGTCGCTCATTGGCATCCGCTGGTCGATGGGCACCAGGTGGCCGTCGGACGAGTGGCGGGCACAGGCTCTGCTCAACTCGCAGGACCTGGGCGACGGGACGTACGAGATCCGCGGCGGCACCACGAATGTCCCCGTCTACAGCACCTGAGCAAGCTCTCGTGCAGTGTCAAGAACTCCCCAAAGCATCGAAGGAACCCCGGTCGCCTCGTAAGGGTGGCCGGGGTTCCGGGGGGGGCGTTACGGGAAGAGAAGCGGGTCAGGGGGTGGCGCTGGTGTCCTTGGTCGACGCGACGAACGACGACCAGGCGGCCGGGCCGAAGGTCAACGTACCGCCGGCACGGTCCTTGGTGTCGCGCACCAGGACCCGACCGGGAAGGTTGTCGGCCACCTCGACGCAACTGTCGCCGCCGTTGGCCGATCGGCTGGACTTCCGCCAGCGCGGTTCACTTGCGCTCATCGATCATCCTCAGCATCAGATCCTGGGACTGCACCACCGGCAGCGCGAGTCCGTCCACGGATTCCCAGGCTAGTTCCAGCTCGGCCACATCGCCATGGCTGGACACCACGGTGCCCTTCAACTGGTTGTCCAGGTAGCCACAGCGCCGGCCGTCCGGCAGGCTGGCGATCACGAACGCGCCGCTGAGACCGAGGTGCAGCCCGGCGTCGTCCGGCAGCACCCGAATTTTCACCGCCGGCCGGTGGCCGAGGTCCACCAGATGGCCCAGTTGCTCCGTCATCACCTCGCGGGGGCCTCGGCTGAGGGCGAACTCATTGACGATGGCCGAGATCACCACCGGGTTGTCCCGGCCGAGCGTCGCGGCCTGCCGCTCCAGCCGGGTGTGCACCAGCTCGTCGACGCGCCCGTCGTTCATCGTGGAGGTCGCCAACAACGCCCGCATGTAGCCCTCGGTCTGGAGCAGTCCGGGGATGACGAGCGGCTGGTAGGTGCGCAACAGCAGTGCCCGGCGCTCGTGCTCGACCCACGGACGCATCCACGGGTAGCGGTCCTCCCGCGCCTCCGATGACAACTTCTGGAACTTGTCATCGGTGCCGAACACCCGGTCCAGGTTGGTGGCGGTGTCGGCCTGCGGGATGTGCCGCCCCGACTCGAATCCCGCGATGAGCGACTTGGACACCCGCAGCGCGGCGCCAAGCTGGCCCTGATTCATCCCTCCCGCGATGCGAAGTCGCCGGATCTCGACGCTGAGTTCACTCACGTTGGATCACCCCGGTTTCGTGATGTGGTGGTTGTCCACCGGGGGCCATCTTCCACTGATCCGGACAGATAGTCCAGGATGGAGCAGAAACTCGTGCAGATTCCTTAGCTGTGCAGAAATTCCAACGGTCAAATTGATCAACAAGCAGATGCCGTCGAACCACGAGAAACGACCCCCGGGGAGGATTCCCGAGGGTCGTTCACCTTTTCGTACGATGATGATCAGAAACGACCCCAGTCGTCGGCGGCCGGGCGCCACACGTCGATGTTGCGCGGGTCGACGGCCATCCGCCGGGCCCGGTGCGTGGCGTGCTCCTCCGGGGTGAACACCCGGTGCCGGTCGCACAGTTCGTAACGCGGGCCGTGCTTCGGGTCGTGCATGTAGAACGCGATCGACGTCGACGCCGAATGGTTGACCAGGTCGGAGGCGATCGGCACCTTCTTGTACTGGGCCCGCGCCCGACCGCGCATCACGTGGTCGAAGCTCTTCATCTTGAAGCACAGGTGCGCGGCGTAGAACTCCTTGTTGCGCTGCAACGCCAGGCTGTGGTGGTAGCGGTCCTCGCAGCGCAGGAAGACGGTCACGTCGCCGACGTAGTCGCTGGGCAGGAAGCCGAGCACCTTGGTGTAGAAGTCGAGCGACTCCTCGTACTTGTCGGTGGCCAGGAACGGGTGCACCAGGTCCACCGGGCGCAGCTCGATCAGCGGCGGTTCGGCGTACTCGACGAACTCGGTGAACAGTTCGACGATCAGCCCGTTGGGGTCGCGTACGGCGAATCCGCGCTGACACAGGCCCTTCATCCGCTCGTGCAGTTCGAGCACCTCGTGGCCGGCGGCGACGACCCGCTCCCGCAGGTCGTCGAGGACCTCGTCGGACTCGACGCTGAACCCGATCGCGGTGGTCCACGACTCGGTGCGGTGCGGGGCGGCGATCAGCTCGATGCTGTGGTGTTCGATGTCGGCGCGCAGGAACGCGTACTCATCGTCGTGCTGCTCCAACTGCAGCCCGACGTGGTACTGCAGGAACTCGATGGAGGCGGCCAGATCCGGCACCTCGATCCGGGCGTACTCCATGCCGTAGGGCCCGCGACGGCGGGTGGCGGCCTCGGTGGACATCTGCGACCCCTTCATGGTGAATTACGCGTCCCCGGCGGTGGGGATGCTGACGATGACCTGGCGTTGCACGACCGGACGCCAGCGTTCCCGGACGAACCGCTCGTGCGACTCGCTGTGCAGGTAGTCGAGCAGGTCCTGCTCGGTGGCGAACTCCACGACGAAGCCGTGCGTCATGGTGGTGTCCCGGGTGCTGACGTTGACCCCGCTGCGCCAGTTGCGCATCGCCGGGTACTTGCTCGGGAAGGTGTCCAGCTCGGCGAGGACCGACTCGGCGACACCGGGCGGCAGGTCGTCACGGAACTTGAACGCCAGCATGTGGGTGATCACGACGGCGGACCCTTCTACAGGATGAAGCTGAGCCGGGCGCCGGGGTCCATCGACTCCATCACCGGGATGGAGCGGCGGACCCGGAAGCGCAGGCCGTCGTCGTCGACCTTGAGCACGTGCTCGTAGCGGCCCACATAGGTGTAGGCGCCGCCGTCGCGGTAGCGGTGGATGAGGAAGTTGGCGCTGATCCACACGGTCTCTGCGCCGGCCTCCAGCAGGATCACGTTGGAGACCATCCGGTGGGTACGCGAGTGCGGGTTCTCGGCGTGCGCCTTGCGGCTCTTGAGCCGCTTCACCCGGGCCCGGATCAGGTCGTAGTCGTCGCAGACAAAGAACCCGGCGGTGGTGGCGTCCCAGCCGGCCCAGTCGGTGGTCGGCACCTCCATCCGGCCGTCCGGTTCGAACATGGTGAACCACTCGTCGAGGCGCCACTCGTCGAGCAGCTGCGCCTCCCGGTAGAGGAAGTCCTCCACGTCGGCCCGGGTCACCTCACGGGCCCCCACGTTGAGCACTGCTCCGCTGGTCGTCGAGGACATCGGGTCACTCCTTCCCGCTGGTAGGGGCGGCGGCGGATCCGTTAGTGGCTGCGGCGTCGCTGGCGAAGACGGCGGACGGGCCGGGGGATCCGGGGTCGGCCGGTGGGTCGCCGGCGACGGCGGTGGTCGCCCCGACCCGGTCGGCCCAGTGCCGCCAGAAGCTGCGCATCGCACCCTCGTCGATGGAGCGTCCCTGGTTGCCCTGCTTCTCGTTGGCCATGCCGCGGGACATGTCGGACCAGTCGTGGGCCGGGTCGGCCGAGTCGGCGGTGGCGACGATGCCGCGCTGCACCGCCTCGTACGCCTCGATGTCGTCCGGGGTGGCCAGGCCGCCGGGGCCGACGAAGCTGACCATGGTCTTGATCCGCAGCGCGCGCACCGACTCCGGCTCGCCGGTCTCGACGAACTGCCAGGCCCGCACGTCGGTACGGTCCGGGGCGACCGGTTCGAGCTGGCGGATGGTCAGCGCTTCGAGGTCGAACAGCAGCAGGTTGGGGAAGACGAAGAGGATCCGGCTGGCGTCGGCGATCTCGGCGGCGAGCTCCGGCCCGAGCCGGGCCGCCATCTCGTTGCGCTTGGCGACGGTACGGGCCTTCTCCTCGTCGCCGAAGCGCGGCTCCCAGACCATGCCGATCCGGCCGTTGTGGCCGGTGAGCACCAGCAGCCCGTGGCCGCCGCCGAGGTCGTAGGCGTACTGGTCGTCGTCGGTGACCGCGAAGCCGGTCTCCCGCAGGTAGCCGACGAAGGTGTTGTGGGTCGGCGCGAAGTGGTAGCCGTCCATGGCGTTCTCGACGGCGAGTTTCCAGTTGCCCTTGACGCTGTAGAGCTGCACGCCGGGCAGGGTCTGCATGCCGTGCGCGCCGATCTTGGCGGTCAGCGACATGTAGTGCGCGGCCGGGCCGAGGTGGGTGAGCAGATCAGGCACGTCGGGGTCGAACGCGACGAAGACGAAGCCCTCGTGGATCTGCAGCCGGGGCACCTGGCGCAGTCGCATCGACTCGCGGAAGCCCGGGTCGTCGGGGTAGCTCTCGTCGCCGGGCAGCGCGGCCAGGTCACCGGAGTTGCTGAACGCCCAGGCGTGGTAGAAGCACTGGAAGAACTTGGTGTTGCCCTCGTTGTGCCGGCACAGGATGGTGCCGCGGTGCGTGCAGGCGTTGAGGAAAACCTTGACCTCGCCTGCGGAGTCGCGGCAGAAGATCAGCGGACGGCCGCCGAGGGTACGGGTCTTGAAGTCGCCGGCGTTGGGGATCTCGGTCTCGTGGCCGAGGTACAGCCAGGTGTGGCCCCAGATCTTGGCGATCTCGTCGCGGAAGACACCCGGGTCGCGGTACGCCGAGCGGTGCACCCGGAAGCGCATCGCCTCCCAGTCCTCGTCGATCAGCGCGCCACCGTCGGCTCCGCCGAGCGGTCGCACCGGCGTCTGCTGCGTCATCACCCCACCGCCCTCTTTCGTCCCGTCCGCCCACCTCGGCGGCGCTACGTCATGCGAGACAGTGTCTCGCACTCCGATGCTGCTATCAGAGCCCTCCACCTGTCAAGAGCAGGGCATCTTCCGTGATCGGGTTACTCACTGTTAACAGGACAGCAACACGTTTCTGCGGGTTCGCCGGAAACGATCCGGTCATCCACCCGTCACCCCGGCCCACCAGCGGCACGCACCGCCGCGCGCCCTGCGCCCGCCGGCCGGGTACCCCTTCCGGAGGAACCGATGCTCCAGCCGCACCAGGGACCGATCGCCGGCGCCCACTACCTGCCGACCACGCCCGAGACCTGCCTGTGGGGCCGGCTGCCCAACCGCAGCCACGCCCCGGTGCTGCGGGTCCGCTCCGGTGAGACCGTGACCATCGACACCCTCAGCCACGAAGGCATCCTCGAAGACCAGGGCCGCGACCCGGTCGGCTACCTCAAGCAGTACGACGTACCCGCCGACGGCGTCCTCGCCGACGCCCGCGACCTGGCCGCCTCCGACGTCGCCCACGACTACGACGACGACGGCCCGCACGTGGTCACCGGCCCGATCACCGTCGACGGCGCGCAGCCCGGCGACCTGCTCCGGGTCGACGTGCTCGACCTGGCGATCCGGGCCCCGTACGGCTTCGTCAGCAGCCGGCACGGCTACGGCGCGCTGCCCGGTGAGTTCCCGCTCACCCCGGTCGACACCGGGCCGGACAGCGACCCCCGCGAGTACGGCAGCGTCTGCCACTTCACCGAGGTCGTCTCCAGCGGCGGCCGGCTGTACGGCGTACTGCCGTTCGGTGCCGGCCGGGTCGCCCGGTTCCCGCTCGCGCCGTTCCTCGGCCTGATGGGCGTCGCCGTCGACACCGACGAGATGGTGCACTCGGTGCCGCCCGGCGGGCACGGCGGCAACCTGGACATCAACGAACTGCAGGTCGGCTCCAGCCTCTACCTGCCGGTGCAACTGCCCGGTGCCGGCTTCTACGCCGGTGACCCGCACTACGCCCAGGGCGACGGCGAGGTGGCGCTGACCGCCCTGGAGGCACCGCTACGGGCCACTCTGCGGCTGAGCGTCATCCCGGCCGCGCAGGCCACCGCGCTGGTCGGAGCCGGGGAAGCCCCGCTGGCCGAGACCGCCACCCACTGGATCCCGGTCGGCCTGGACGCCGACCTCAACGAGGCGATGCGCCGGGCGGTCCGGGCCGCGGTCGATTTCCTGGCCCGCACCCAGGGCATGCCCCGCGACACCGCCCTGGCCTACCTGAGCGCCGCCGCCGACTTCGAGGTCAGCCAGGTCGTCGACGCGGTCAAGGGCGTGCACTGCATGATCCGCAAGGCCGACTTCCCGCCCCAGTTCTGACCATACCTGCGCGTCGCGGCACCTCGGCACTCCGCCGAGCAATCCCTTGCCAAGATCATGTGAGCGCTATGGACGTCACGATGCGATTGTGACGTCCATAGCGCTCACATGATCTTGGGCAACCATTGTCTGGCAGGATTACCGGATGAGTCGAGCGTCGGCACCGCGAGCGGCAGCCAGGTGGCACCGGGGCGGCTGGCGGTACGGCGTCCGCGACGACCGGATCGACCGACAGCTCGACGACGTGCACCGGGCCGGGGGCTGTACGTAGTGGCGCACCCGTACGCACCGTGCCCGTCGGGCACGTTCGAGTACCCACACCAGGGGTTCGACGCCGTCGAGGTCTGGGGACGGACAGTGGGCATCGGACCTGCCGTGGAACGCCGACAACAAGTCGGCGCTGGCGGAGGTGCGCCACCCGGACGGGCGGCTGGCTGCCCTGAGCAACCCGGTCACGCTGGTCTGAGCTGGCCGTGGCGTACCGTCGGGCGTGATCAGTTTCCAGTTCGACCGGGGTACGGTGCCCGACGCCGAGGTCGGCGGGTGACGCGCCGAGGGCTGACCTTCCTGTTCGCGGTGGCCGCAGGTGCCGCCGTCGCCAACCTCTACTGGGCGCAACCGCTGCTCGACCTCGTCGCCGCCGACCTCGACGTCACCACCGCGACCGCCGGTCTGCTGGTCACCGCCACCCAGATCGGCTACGCCGTCGGGATTCTGTTCCTGGTGCCGCTGGGCGACATCCTCGACCGACGCCGGCTGGTACCGGTGCTGATGCTCTGCGCGGCGGGCGCTCTGGTGGCGTGTGCGCTCGCGCCGTCGTTCGGCGTACTGCTCGTGGCGATCACCGTGCTCGGGGTGGCCACGGTCTCCGGGCAGTTGCTCACCCCGCTCGCCAGCGATCTCGCCGACGACAGCCGGCGTGGCAGCGCGGTCGGTACGGTCGTCGCCGGAATTCTGACCGGCATTCTCGCCTCGCGGACCATCAGCGGGCTGGTCGCCGGCGTCGCCGGCTGGCGGGCGATCTTCCTGCTGGCGGCGGTGGCGGCGGTCGGCTTCGCCATGGTGATGTACCGGGCGATTCCGTCGCTGGCGCCGAAGACCCGGCTGCCGTATCCGGCGCTGATCGCGTCCGTCGCCGCTGTGGTCGCCCGCGAACGCTCCGTCCGGTGGACGTTGGTGCTGTCCGCGACCGGCTTCGCCGCGTTCACCATGTTCTGGACGGCGTTGACGTTCCTGCTCAGTGGCCCGCCGTTCGACTATCCGGTGTCGGTGATCGGGCTGTTCGGCCTCGCCGGTCTGGCTGGCGCGGTCGCCGTACAGCGCAGCGGTCGGCTGCACGACCTGGGCTGGTCGCTGCCCGCCACCGGTGCGGCCTGGGTCGTGGTGCTCGCCTCGTTCGTCACGGCGATCTTCGCCGGACGCAGCGTCCTGCTGGTGATCGTCGTGGTGGTCGCGCTCGACGCGGCGTTGCAGGCGGCCGGAATCCTCAACCAGTTGCGGGTCATGGCCGTCTCGCCCGAGGCGCGCAGCCGGCTGAACACGGCGTACGTGACGGCCAACTTCCTCGGTGGTGCCGCCGGCTCGGCTGCTGCCGCGACGCTCTGGTCGGCTGGCGGCTGGACGGCAGTGTCGCTGGCCGGGGTGGCGCTGAGCTGCTTCGCCCTGACCCTGTGGGTGGTGGGTCGGCGGCACGCGCTCGTCCCGGTCGACCGACTGGCACGATAGTCAAATCATTTGTATATTCAACCGCGTGACACATCCGATGAGAGAGCCGACGTTCTGGATCCTGGCCGCGCTGGTCGACCAACCGCGACACGGATACGGAGTGATTCAGCAGGTCACCAAGCTGTCCGGGGGTGAGACGCGGCTGCTGGCGGCGACCCTCTACGCCGCGCTGGACCGGCTGGCCGCCGAGGGCCTGGTGGCCGTTGACCGGGAGGAGGCGGTCGACGGACGGCTACGCCGCTACTACCGGCTCACCGACTCCGGCGGTGCCGCGCTGGCCGCCGAGACGCAGCGGCTGAGCCGCAAGGTAGCGACCGCGAACCGGCTGCTGGACGCGCTGCGCCCACCGGCCGGGCCGGCGCCGGTGACGTTCGGATGAGCCCGGCCGGCACCGCCCGCTACCGGGGCTACCGCCTGCTCGCCCGCGCCTACCCGCCCGGGCCACGCCGGGCCGAACTGCTCGACACGATGCTGATGGTCGCCGAGGACACCGGCCGCCGCCGGCCGAGCGCCCGCGAGGTCGTCAACGTGCTGCGCCACGCACCACGGGCCAGGCTGGGGCGACCGGGCAACCGCCTCGTGGTGCCGATCGCCGCCCTCGTCGCGATCCTGAGCGGATTCGTCAGCGCGTCGCTGACCGCCCGGGCCTACGGCGAATCCGACCGGCCACTCCCCAGCGCGGCGGAGATGACCGCCATCGCCGACCTGGTCACCCCGGACGTCGAGGACCCACCGCTGCAACGGCACGAGCAGGTATTCGTCAACGGCAACGGCGAGGCGCAGTTCGGTCAGGTCCGGTACCAGGTCGACCATGTCACCCCCGTACCTGACCTGCGCGCGTACGACGCCGAGGTAGCCGAGCGGCTGACCGCCGACGGTTGGCGGCTCGGCCCGCTCGCCTACTCGGGACACGCCGAACGGCGTACGGCCGAGGTCCTGACCGCGACCAAGGACGGCTGGTTGCTGACCTTCGCCAACACCTACCAGGCGCTGGAGCCGGAAGGCGGTGGTTGGTTCGAGGTCTCGGTACGCCGGATCGAGCCCGCCGGGATGCCGGTCGGATTCGCCGTCGGCGGGCTGCTCGGCATGGTCCTCGGGTGGCTCCTCACCGGTTGGGCGAGTCGCCGTACCGAGCAGCACCCGCAGGCCAGCGGCGTCCTCGCGCTGCTGGCCTTCATCGCCGCCGTCGCCTCCGCCCCGATGATCAGCTCCGTCGTACAGGACTATCTGACCATCGTCGACCAGGGGTTCACCCTGCACGAGGGACCGATCTGGTCGTGGACGGTCCCCGGCGACGAAGGACTGCTGCTCCTCGCCCCGACGGTCCTCGTCACCGTCGTCGCGGCGGCCATCGTCGCGCTGTGTCGTCCGCCCCACGGCAGTCACCGGCGCCGGCCGGCTACCGACGACCGACCGGGGCTGGCCACCTAGCCGACGGCGAGCACCTCGGCCCGGCGTGGGGCACTGGCCATCGCGCCGGGCCGGGTCACCGTCACCGCCGCCGCCCGGCTCGCCCAGCGCGCCGCGTCGTCGATCGCCGCGCCGTCGAGCAGCGCGTCGGCCAGCGCCGCGCAGAACGTGTCCCCGGCACCGGTGGCGTCCGCCGCGACGACCGGCTCGGCCGGCACCAGATGCTCCCGGTCGGCGGTCACCACCAGGGCACCGTCGGCGCCGAGGGTGACCACCACCGGCCCCCGGGTGCCCAGCGACCGGGCCATCGCGGCGAGCGAGTCGACGCCCTCCGACGGCCCGGTACCGGCAGGCCCGGTACCGGCAGGCCCGGTACCGGCAGGCACCGCCGCGCCGGCCAGCGCGGCCAACTCCCCCCGGTTGGGCACCAGCACGTCGACCCGGGCCAGCGTCGCCGCGTCGATCGGCCGGGCCGGCGCCGGGTTGACCACCACCAGACCCCGGGCGGCGGCCACCGCCGCGGCCACCACCGCCGCGTCAATCTCCTGCTGCAGCAGTACGGCGGCAGCGTCACCGATCAGTTCGGCGTACGGCCGTAGGTGCTCCGGGGCGAGCCACATGTTGGCCCCGGAGCTGACCGCGATGGTGCTGTCGCCGTCGGCGGTGACCAGCACGATCGCCTGCCCGGTGGGGCGGGGCGCGCGCAGCACCGCCGAGGTGTCGACGCCTTCGGCGGCCAGCAGCCCGGTCAGCCACTGGCCTTCGGCGTCGTCGCCGACCGCGCCGACCATCGCCACCGACCGGCCCAGCCGGGCGGCGGCCACCGCCTGGTTGGCACCCTTGCCGCCGCCGGCCCGGGAATGGTCGGCCGCGCTGAGCACCGTCTGCCCGGCGGCGGGCAGCTCGTCGAGCGGCACCACCACGTCGACGTTGAGGCTGCCCACCACCACGATGTCAGTCATCGGCTCACCCCTGAGCGGCGGCGGGACGCCAGGCGTGCGCCAGGAAGTCGGCGCGCGGCGGGGCGAACACGTCCAGGTTGATGCACGGGCCCTCGGTCGGCTCGATGTAGTGCTCGGCGCCGCGCGGAATCAGCAGCATCGACCCCGGACCCATGTCGTGCGGTACGCCGTCGACGTAGTAGTTGCACCGCCCGCCGAGGATCATCACCAGCTGGTCGAAGTCGTCGTGGGTGTGCGGGTTGAGCGCCATACCGACGGCGAGTTCGTGCCAGGCGAGGACCACCGCGTCGGTGGCGTACACCTTGCGTCGCACGCCGGGGCGTACGTCGGTGGCGGGGATGTCGTCCCAGTTGACCGAGGTGCGGTAGAGCTGCGGGTTCAGCACGTCCGGGCTCCCTTCGAGGGCTGGCTCAATTGTCGGTGGCGAGGTGGCGCAGGCCGGCGCCGAGCAGCTGCAGGTCGGAGCCGGCGACCAGATAGGTGGCGCCGGTCAGCCCGTACCGGCGCAGAATCTCGTCGGACCGGCCCGGCGCCCACCCGCCCAGGGTGACTCCGGCGGTGCGAGCGGCGTCGGCGATCTCACCGACCCGGCGCAGCAGCGGTGCCTGGTCGTCGGTGGTGGCCAGGCCGAGGCTGACCGCCAGGTCGGTGGTGCCGGCGAACGCGACGTCGACACTGGAGCTGCCGTCCGGGCTGGCAAGCAGGTCGGGCAGCGGGTCGTCGGTGTCGGCGGTCTCGATCTGGGCGACCAGCAGCGGCGGGTCGGCCGCCTCGGCGGCCAGGTAGGCGTCCAGGCCGGCGGACCCGTAGCCGGCGGCCGGGTGGGCGAGGCTGATGCTGCGCCGGCCGGTCGGCGCGTACCGGACGGCGGTGTACAGCGCGGCGAGCTGCGCGCGGGCGCGGACGGTGGACAGCTGCACCCCGGCGGCTCCGGCCTCCAGCAGCCGGTTCACCTGCGCCGGGTCGACCGCTGCCAGCCGTACCAGGGCCGGCAGGCCGAGCAGTGCGGCGTGCCGCAACTGCCCGGCGGCGGTCCGCTCGTCCAACCCGGAGTGCTCCAGGTCGACCACGACGAAGTCGAGGCCGGCCTGGGCGGCCAGCTCGACCGCGTCGGTGCCGGGCAGTTTGAGAAAGGTGCCGACCACCCGCCGGCCGCGCCGCAGCCGCTCACGCAGCGCGGCCCGGCCGGTGTGCACCCCGGTGCGCATCGGGTCGGTCCTCAGCTGGCCCGGCCGGCGGCACCGGCCTGGTCGGTGGGCAGGCCGCGCCACGGTACGGTCGGCACCCGCTCGCCGGCGAGCAGCACCACCTCCGGTTCCAGCCGGGGGGCGGTGATCTGGTTGCCGGCCGCGTCGGGCAACACCGCCTCGTCGGCGTCGGCGAGCACGGTGACGTGCGCCGGGCCGCCTTCGACGAGGCTGCCGTAGCCTTCGGCGTCCAGGCCGGTCAGCCGGGCCGGGGCGCTGGTCACCCGGGGCACGATCTGCTCCATGGTCATGCCCAGCGCGCGCAGCTTGGCCATGCTGGTGACCAGGTCGAACACCGGGCCGCGCCAGTTTCGGGCCGAGGTGTCCGAGGTGATCACGTCCGGGTAGAAGCCCTGCGCGATCGCCGGTTCGGCCACCTTGAAGCTGAGGTTGCTCTTGCCGTGCGCCGACTCGAACAGCACGCCACGCTCGCGGGCGGCGTACACCTCGGGCAGCACGGTGCCGTCGGCCAGGATGCCGTACGGCTTGCCGGTGTAGCAGTGCGCGACGACGTCGCCGGGGCGCAGCATCTCCAGCACGGCCGGCAGCGGCTCCGGGGTCTCCCCGATGTGGATCATCAGCGGCAGGCCGGCCGCGGCGGACAGCTCCAGCGAACGCTTTAGCAGCGGCCGCCAGTTGTGCCCGACGACGTCCTCGGAGAGCCGGATCTTGAAGCCGCGGACCCGGTGCGGGTTGGCGGCGGCGACCGCGAGCGCGTCCTCGGGGACCAGGGTGTCCGGGTTCATCAGCTCGCCGAACCGGAAGTCGATCAGCCCGAGCACGCTGACGTTGAGGAAGTTGACCAGCCGCAGCTTGGCCGGGGCGGCCACGTACCGCTCGAAGGCGGCGAAGGTGGAGGCACCGACGGTGCCGGCGTCGCAGGCGGCGACGACGCCTCGGTGCAGGTGCGCCTCGTCCGGCGGGGCACCGACCTTGGACACCTCGGCGAAGATGTGGGTGTGTCCCTCGACCAGGCCGGGCAGCACGTACCGGCCGGCGCAGTCGACCACCTCGCGGGCGTCGGCGGCCAGGCCGGGGGCGATCCGGGCGATCCGGTCGCCGGTCACCGCGACGTCGGCGACCTGGCTGGCGCCGGTGGCGGAGTCGAAGACCTCACCACCGGCCAGCACCAGGTCGTACCGGGGAGCATTCTCAGTCATCGGTCAGCGGACTTTCTGTGCGAAGGAGAGGACGGTGCCACCGCATCGGGGGTGCCGTCGGAGGTTGCGGCGGGCTCGTCGTCGGAGATTTCGCCGTCGGGGGTTTCGGCGCAGAACCGGGTACGCAGCGGCAGCACCCCGCCGACCGAGACCTCGACCAGGTCACCGGGGCGCAGGAAGCAGCCCCGGTCCTGGCCGGTGCCGGCCGGGGTGCCGGTGAGGACCACGTCGCCCGGTTCCAGCACCACGTACCGGGTGATCCAGGCGAGCAGCTGCGGAACCGGGAAGATCAGGTCGGCGCTGGTGGCCTGCTGGCGCACCTCGCCGTTGACGGTGGTCCGCACCTCGATGGCGTCGCGGTCGGCGACGGCGGCGATGTCCAGCACCGACGTGCCCAGCGCGCCGAAACCGGGGAAGCTCTTGGCCAGCGTCGGGTTGGCCGAAGCGGCCATCACGTCCCGGGCGGTCAGGTCGTTCGCCGCGGTGATCGCGGCGACGTGCGACCAGGCCTGCTCGGCCGGCGTACGGTGCATCCGGGCCCCGATGACCAGCGCGATCTCGCCTTCGTAGTCAGGCTGGGCGCTGATCGAGCTGGGCAGCACCACGGTGGCATCCGGCCCGGAGCCGGCGCTGGCCGACTTGAGGTAGAGCACCGGTTCGGTGGGGACGGCCCGGCCGGCGGCCCGCGCCTTGCAGTGGTAGTTGAGGCCGACCCCCCACACCGCCCGGGTGCTGCCCAGCGGGGCGACCAGCTCGGCGGTGACGCTGTCCAGGGGCAGCCGGTCGCGGGCCGGCGCGGTGGCGGCCGGGGCCAGACCGCCGCCGGCCCGCAGCAGCTCGGCGACGTCGCGGTACGGCAGGTCGAGCAGTTCGGCGGTGCCGTCGCCGCAGATCCGGGCCAGGCCGTGCCGGGTGGCGAGCAGTTGCAGACCGGTCGGGTCCGCGGTGCTCGCCCCAGTGGCGGGGCCGGGGGTGGTGCCGGGGCCGGGGGTGCGCCGCGCGTCGGCGGCCGGGGCGCTCACGCGGCGTCCGAGGAGTGGCCGGGCACGGTGCTCAGCGCCGGGTTGACCAGCGGTGCCAGGTTGTTGACGGCGGCGGCGGCCTCACCGAAGCCGACCGAGATCAGCCGCACCTTGCCGGGGTAGTCGGTGACGTCACCGGCGGCGTAGACCCGGGGCAGGTTGGTCCGCATCGACCGGTCCACGGTGATGTGCCGTTTGGTCATCTCCAGCCCCCACTGCTGCATCGGGCCGAGGTCGGCGATGAAGCCGAGGGCGGCCACCACCGCCTGGGCGGGCAGTTCCTCGCGCCCGTCGCCGCGTACCTCGCTGATCGTCACCGAGGTGAGCTGCGGGTCGCCGGCGATGCCGCTGACCTCGTACGGGGTGATCACCCGCACGGTCGACGCGTGCAGCTGCTCGACGCTGCGTTCGTGGGCGCGGAACTGCGGCCGGCGGTGCACCAGGGTGACGTTGGCGGCGTACGGCTCCAGGGCGAGTGCCCAGTCGACGGCGGAGTCGCCGCCGCCGACCACGACGACCTGCTGTCCGGCGAGTTCCTCCAGCCGGGGCACGAAGTAGCGCAGCCCACGACCGAGGTAGTCGCTGCCGACCGGCAGTTCGCGCGGGGTGAAGGTGCCGATCCCGGCGGTCAGCAGGACCGCCTTGGCGCGCACCCGGCTGCCGGTGTCGGTGCCGATCAGCACGTGGTCGGCGGCGTTGGTCAGCTCCACGGCGCTCTCGCCCAGCAGGAAGGTGGGTTTGGCGGTGGCGGCCTGGGTGAGCAGGTCGTCGACGAGCTGTTGACCTTTGATCGCCGGCAGGCCGGCGATGTCGTAGATGTCCTTTTCCGGGTAGAGGGCAGCGATCTGTCCGCCCGGTTCGGGCAGCGAGTCGATGATCGCCACGGTCATCCCACGGAAGCCGGCGTAGTAGGCGGCGTACAGGCCGGCCGGGCCGGCACCGATGATGGCCAGGTCGACGTCGTGTTCGGCGGTCATGAGCCGGTGCTCCCGGCGACGGCCGGGTGGTCGCGACCGACCCGGCCGATCTTGCGGGCACCGCCGGGGGCACCGAGCTCGCTGAAGAACTCGGCGTTGATCGGGCCGAAGTGTGCCTGGTCGGCCGGCAGGTCGTCCAGGTGGAAGATCGAGGTGACCGGGCAGACCGGTTCGCACCGGCCGCACTCGACGCACTCGTCGGGGTTGATGTACATCATCCGGTCGCCCTCGTAGATGCAGTCCACGGGGCATTCCTCGACGCAGGAGCGGTCCTGTACGTCCACGCATTCGTCGGTGACCACGTAGGTCATCGGTCCTCCCGCATCAGTGGGCCTTTCGCCGTCCTGCTCGCGTCTCGCGCCTCTGCGACCTGCGGTTATCTGGTTGGACAGCGGCGTCGTTGATGTGACGTCACGCTAGAGACCCCACCCTGGCTATGTCAACATGCGAGACGTCATCTTGGATAACTGTCACGGGAGTGATGGGATGAGGCGATGAGCGAGGACCGGATCGTCGACGCCCTGACGGTGCTGGCCGCCGGGCCGACCCCGTACGGACAGGAGTTGGCCACCGCCGAACGACTGGCCGGCTGGGGCGGCGCCCGCTGGCCGGAGCTGGCCTGGCGGGTCGACCGGCTGCCGGCGACCGCCGAGCTGCCGCGCAGCGCCAACCTCGTGGTCAGCGCCGGCCACGGCGACGCGCCGGAGCTGCTGATCTGCTCCCACCTCGACACCTCCCTCACCGGTGACCCGGACTTCGACGAGCCGGTGACCGGCTCCCCC
>Ga0207773_100102_pt1 | contig 77372 bp, 73 predicted proteins | sample TtaePargueraPR_2_FD_187281 | JGI IMG/M metagenome (GOLD analysis project Ga0207773, IMG submission 187281) | Aerobic enrichment media microbial communities from Bioluminiscent Bay, La Parguera, Puerto Rico - Tt and M1 (3) (SPAdes) | ecosystem: Environmental > Aquatic > Marine > Unclassified ...
GAACCAAACAAACTTTGGCACTGGCTTATCAAGCACCCTGTTGAGTTCTCAAAGAACAAACACACACCAGCAGAACCACCCACACCAAGCAGGCAACCCCACCAGGGCCATCCGTCCCACCCGACTTTCGCCGGGCACTTTTACTACCTTACTCCGACTCTTTCGCCCCGTCAACCCGGGTTTTTCCGGATCGTGGTGCTTCGTGCCGGTTTGACCACCTGGCTGAGCGCGCGGTGTAACCCGTGCGTTCGAACCTGGTTTTGCAGGCCGGCCGCGACGTCTCCGTCGGCTCGCCCGGTGCCCTGCGGTCATCAACCTTAGCCGGTCGGTCCCGCCGCTCCAAATCGGCCCCGGCCCTGCCGGTGCGATCCTCGCGGCCCCGCCCGCCAGCTCCGTTCGGTGCGAACACCCGGACCTGGAGGTTGTCCCACAGTTCCGGCCGGTCACCTCGGCTGCGTTTGCGGCTCCGGTGTTTCCGTCCGTTCCCCTGCGGGCAGAGAGAAAGTTACGCGCCCGCCCGATCAGTCGTCAAATCGAGCGAACGCGTCCCACGTCACAACGTCGATTGACGCCTATCTGACCAGCTCAACCCCGGCAAACGTGCGCTTACCGCGGCGCAGCACCAGGAACCGGCCGTGCAGCAGCGTCTCGGCCGGGACCACCGCCTCGACGTCCGACACCCGCTGATTGTTGAGGTAGGCGCCACCTTCGGCGATCGCCCGACGTGCCTCGTTGAGACTGCCGACAAGTCCCGACTCCTTCAACAACGCGGCCACCGCCGGCATCTCTCCGGTCACGGTCAGCAGGCCCGCCTCCCGCAGTGCGGCGTGCAAGGTCTCCGGAGCCAGTTCGTCCAGTGACCCTCGGCCGAACAGGGCCTGGCTCGCGGCCACCGCCTGGGCCGCCTCCGCCGGACCGTGCACCAGCGCGGTGAGCTCCTCGGCCAACGCCCGCTGGGCGATCCGCGCCGCCGGCCGGGCCGCCGACTCCCGCTCCAGTTCGGCTATCGTCTCGCGATCCCGGAAGCTGAAGTAGCGCAGGTAGCGCCCGACGTCGCGGTCGTCGACGTTGACCCAGAACTGGTAGAAGGCGTACGGGCTGGTCAGCGCGGCGTCCAACCAGACCGCGCCGCCCTCGGTCTTGCCGAACTTGGTGCCGTCCGACCGGGTGACCAGCGGCGTCGTGAAAGCGTGCACCGGGCCGGCTCCACGCCGGCGCACGTAGTCGACCCCTGCGGTGATGTTGCCCCACTGATCGGAGCCGCCGAACTGCAGCAGGCAACCGTGCCGCCGGTGCAGCTCAAAGAAGTCGTTCGCCTGCAGCAGCTGGTAGCTGAACTCGGTAAAGCTGATGCCGCTGTCCAACCGGGCCCGGACCACCTCACGGGCGAGCATCCGGTTGACCGGAAAGTGCTTGCCCACGTCCCGGAGGAACTCGACGACCGACATCGGCCCGGTCCAGTCCAGGTTGTTGACCGCCTGCGCCGCGACCGGCCCGGTGAACGAGACGAACGGCGCGAGCTGGTCGCGGATCCGGTCGACCCAGCCCGCCACCACCTCGGGCGGATTCAGGTTACGCTCACCCCCCTCCTTCGGGTCCCCGATCTGCCCGGTGGCCCCGCCGACCAGCAGCAGCGGCCGGTGTCCGGCGAGTTGCAGCCGACGGGCGGTGAGCACCTGGACCAGGTGGCCCACATGCAGGCTGGGGGCCGTCGGATCGAAGCCGACGTAGAAGGTGGTGGGGTCGCTCAGCTGCCGACCCAGCTCGGTCACATCCGTGGCATCCTGGATCAGGCCTCGCCAACGCAGCTCGTCCAGCACGTCGGGCGTACCGGCCGGGTCTTGTTCGTCCGTCACGGCGCGATTGTCCCTCATCGCGGACCAGCACGGACATCCGGTTTCCGACCTGCGGCGCAGCTCGCCCCGAACCCGTGAACCCATCGGGACCTGTCGTTGACCGGGCCAGGCCGGGCAGCCCCGGGTCGGGCCGGGTCGGACGGCCCGCCGGGCAGGGCCGCCCGGCTCTGACCGGCGGGCCGCCGGGCGGAGTGCAATGAGAGTGCCGGCAGGGCTATCGAGCGCCGGCGGAGGGAGCCGACGGTGAACACCATCGAGTCGATGACCGAGCAACGTGACAGCCGTCACCCGGTCACTGTCGGGCCGACCGAATCGATCCGTCTGCCGGCTGAGCAGCCCGGGCTGACCGTGCGGCACGTCGACGGCGAACGGTACGCGGTGCAGGTCCGTGGCCACCAGATCGTCGTAGACCAGCCGGTCAGCGGCGGCGGCTCGGACAGCGCACCGACGCCGGTCGAGTTGTTCGTCGCCGCGCTCGCGTCATGTGTGGCGTACTACGCCGGCCGCTACCTGGTCCGGCACGGCCTGTCCCGGGACGGGCTCGCCGTCGGTGCCCGGTACGTGATGGCGGCCGACCGGCCGGCCCGGGTGGCCGCGGTGCGGATCGAACTGAGCGTTCCGGACGAACTGCCGGCCGGACGCCGGGCGGCGCTGCGGGCCGTCGCCGCGCACTGCACGGTGCACAACACGTTGCTCGACCCGCCTGAGGTGGAGATCGAACTGGCCGCTACCTGACCTGCGGCGAGGACGCCGGATCGGCCGGTGTCGGCGGTGGCACCGGCCGGCTGAGCGGGTTTCACGTGGTCGATCACCACGCCGTGCCCGCAACGGGCGGCTGTGGCAGGGTGGCACCGTGGCGATGACACCCGTGAGCCCGGCGGCGCGTGGCGCCCACCGAGCCGTCCGGCTCGAGGATGCCATCCACGCATTGTTGGAACGCCGGCTACGGCGACGAGGTTGGGATCTGACGCTCATTCCGTACACCGGCTACGGCGCGCCGGGCTGGGTCCGGGTGATGGCCCGGGTGCTGCTGGGTCGGCCGGATCCCCCACATCGGCGGGCGAAGAAGGTACGGGGCTGGCGCAGCTTCGCCACCCTGCCGGTCAAGGACGCGCCGGTGGTGATCGAAGCCGGCGGCAAGCGGCACGAGGTCCAGGCCGACCGGGGCGGGTTCGTGGACACCGTCGTGCCGGCCGATCTGGAGCCCGGCTGGACATCGGTACGGCTGCACAGCGGTGACTCCGCGCCGGTCGACGCGCCGGTACGTATCGTCGACCCGCAGGTCCGGTTCGGCATCATCTCCGACATCGACGACACGGTCATGGTGACCGCGCTGCCCCGGCCGATGCTGGCGGCGTGGAACACGTTCGTGTTGGACGAGCACGCCCGAGCCTCGGTCGCCGGAATGGCGGTGCTGTACGAACGCCTGGTCACCGCGCATCCGGGTGCGCCGGTGCTCTACCTGTCCACCGGTGCCTGGAACGTCGCGCCGACCCTGAGCCGGTTCCTGTCCCGGCATCTCTACCCGGCCGGCCCGCTGCTGCTGACGGACTGGGGTCCGACCACCGAACGGTGGTTCCGCAGCGGTCGGGAGCACAAGCGCGCCAGCCTAACCAGGTTGGCGGAGGAGTTCCCGCAGATCCGCTGGCTGCTGGTGGGCGACGACGGGCAGCACGATCCGGAGATCTACGCCGAGTTCGCGGCGCAGCACCCGGACAGCTTGGCTGCGGTGGCGATCCGTCGGCTCTCGCCGACCCAGGCGGTCCTGGCCGGCAATCTGCCGGCACCGGCCGGTGAGACCTCCAGGGCTGCCGGGCCGGGTGGCCGGCGGTGGTTGTCCGCGCCCGACGGTGCCGGCCTGGCACACCTGCTGCGCGAGGCGCGGCTGCTGTGACCGACTGCCGGAGCCGGCGGCTCAGCTGACCAGCGGCTCAGTCTGGGGGCGGGGCGTCCGCCGGGCCGGCCTCGACGAGGCGCTGTCGGAGCCGGTCCCGGATCTGCTCCGCAGTGTAGGCCCGACGGCGTCGTTCGGCCCGGACGACGACCGCTCCGGTCGCGGCGACCCCGACGAACGCGGCCAGGCCCATTACCTTCCACCAACGCATCGGCCTAGGGTAGTCGAGTGACCGGCGAACCACTCTCCCTCGACGCGGCGGTCGAGCTGACCCGCACCGGTGACCTGTGGCTGTTTCGCGGGCGAACGATGCCCGACCGGGCGATCCAGATGACCACCAACAGCCCGGTGAACCACGTGGGGATGGCGGTGGTGATCGAAGATCTCCCGCCGCTGCTGTGGCACGCCGAGCTCGGTCGGTCACTGCCGGACATGTGGTCGGGCAGCCACCACAGAGGGGTGCAGCTGCACGACCTGCGCGACGCGGTCACGGTCTGGGCCCGGCGCTACGGTCAGCGGGCCTGGCTGCGGCAGTTGGAGCCGCCCGCCGACAGCGCGATGGAGGATGCCGTGCTACGGACCGTCGCCCGGTTGGACGGCACCCCGTTCCCGTCCACCGCCGCGCTGGCCTGGCGGTGGCTGCGGGGTCGTACCCCGTCCGTACGGCAGGCGCCGCTGGCCGGCGCGGTACGCGAACGGTTGGCCAGCTGGTTGCCGCCGGCTGGTCGGGGTACGGGCGGCGCCGAGGCAGCCGAGGGGTCGGGTGGCGCCGGACCGTCGGCTGACGGTGCTGCCGGCCGGACGGATCTGGAGAGTGTCTACTGCGCCGAGGTGGTCGCGGTGACCTACGAGGCGATGGGGCTGCTGCCGACAGGCCGGCGAACCAACTGGTACGACCCGGGCCGGTTCTGGAGCGGTGACCGGCTCCGGCTGAGCGACGGTGCGCAGCTCGGGGTGGAGGTCGCGGTCCGGGTTCCGTCGGCGACCGTCGGACGGCGGGCCGCCGACACATCGGGATGACCGGCGCCGACGACCGAACTGGAAGCGATCAGCCGGCTGGCGGGTCCGGCCGGGACCGATCCGCCCGGTGGGAACGGCGACTGGCGGTGCCGGTGCTGGTCGCGGCGCTGGCCTCGGTTCCGGCGGTGTTCCTCACCCTCGCCGGCGGGGCCCTGGCGACGGTCGGTGAGGTACTGCACTGGGCGAGCGGAGCGGTGCTGGTCGCCGAGACCGCCGTACTGCTGGCCTTCTCCGCCGACCGGCTGGCGTGGCTGCGGCGCAACCGAGGGCTGGTGACGCTGACCCTGATCGTGGTCCCGGTCACCATCCTGGCGTTGGGGCCGCTGCAGGTGTTCCGGTTGATCTACACGGTAGGCACGTTACGGCTGGTCCGGGCCCGACGGATCGTGCGCGCTGTGCTGGTGCTGCACGGGCGGTTCGGACCGAGCGGGCCGTGGGCGACCGCGTTCGCCCTCGGCGCCGGAGTACTGGTCGCCGCGTTCGTGGCGATCACGTTGGTGGATCCCACGTCCCGCTCCCGGATGCTGCTGCAGGACTGGTTCGGCTGGACCGGCAGCGGTCACGTGGTCGCGGTCTGCCTGGCCGGAGCGATCGTGTTCGGTGCCACCTGGGTGGCGCTGCGCAACCGTCGCCGGTCCGGGCAGAGCGACGACGCGGCGTCGGAGTAGTCCGTGCACCGTCGACGCGGGGCAACCGGCCGCCGCCACTGCCGCGAGGGACAATGGTCGGGTGAGACCGTGGCTGCAGCTGACCAGCACTGACCTGATCGCCCAACTGCCGGCGGGCGAGGACCAGCAGGTGCACTTTCCGGAGGCTCTGGTCGAGGCGGTGATCGACGAGTACACCACGCCCGGGCAGGCGGTGCTGGACCCGTTCGCCGGCTACGGCACCACACTGGTGACCGCGGCGCGGATGGGTCGACGGGCGACCGGCGTCGAACTGCTGCCCGACCGGGTCGCGCTGATCCGGCAGCGGCTCGCCGGGGCGGCCGGTGCCGAGATCGTCGACGGTGACGCCCGGAAGTTGATCGGTCTGGTCGACGGGCCGTTCGACCTCTGCCTGACCTCGCCGCCCTACATGGACGCGACGGACCATCCGGAGAACCCGCTCAACGCCTACGAGACCCTCGACGGTGACTACACCAGCTATCTCGACGAGATCGGTGACGTGTTCGGTCAGGTCACCCAGTTGCTGCGGCCGGGCGGCCACGCCGTGGTCAACGTGGCGAACATGCGGGTCGACGGTCGGGTGACCACCCTCGCCTGGGACGTGGGTCGGGTGATCCGCGCCCATCTCACTCTGCTTCAGGAGTCGTTCCTGTGTTGGGACCACCAGCCCGACTGGCTGACCGGCGACTACTGTCTGGTCTTTCAACGGCCGAGCTGAGCGGGCGGTTCTCGGCGTCGGCACGGTCGCCGTCACCCGCACGGTCGCCGTCGTCCCGCGAGGATCGGCGCAGCCGTACACCACTGATGGCGTGGTGGTCGACGGAGGCGACGGTGATGGTCCAGCCGTCGACCCGGACCGACTCGCCCGCGTCGGTGGGAATGTGGCCGAGCCGGGCCAACACCAGACCCGCCACGGTGGTGTAGTCGCCGTCCGGGCGGCCGGGCAGGTCGACCCCGATGTCCGGCAGGTCGTGCACGGGGAAGGTCCCGGGGACCAGCATGGTGCCGTCCGGCTCGGTGCGTACGGCACGGATGTCCCGGTCGGTCTCGTCGTAGATCTCGCCGACGATCTCCTCCAGTACGTCCTCCAGGGTGACGATGCCGTCGACGGCACCGCGTTCGTCGACGACCAGCGCGATGTGCTGGCGGTGTGTCTTGAACCGGCGCAACGCGTCGACCACCGGCAGCGACTCGGGCAGCAGCATGGGCGGGCGGGCCACCGCGTCGACCGGCCGGTCATCGGGTACGCCGACCAGGTCACGCAGGTGGATCACGCCGACGGTGTCGTCCAGCATCCCGTTACGGACCACCGGCGCGCGGGAGTGCCCGGAGGTGGCCAGCACGATCCGGGCCGCCTCGGCAGACGTCCCGCTGTCCAGGGTGAAGACCTCCAGCCGGGGCACCAGCACCGCCCGCAGCCGCCGGTCGGCGATCTCCAGCGCCCCGGAGATGATGGTCTGCTGTTCGGCGGTGAACGCCCGGTGACCGGCCACGATGTCGCGCAGTTCGTCCGGGCTGATCTCGTCGCGGGTCGCCTTCGGATCGCCGCCGACGAGGCGGACCACGAGGTCGCTGGTGGCACCGAGCGCCCAGACTGCCGGCCGGGCCAGGCTGGCCATCATGTCGAGAGGCCGGGCCACCGCCAGCGCCCACCGCTCGGCCCGCTGCATGGCCACCCGCTTCGGGGCCAGCTCGCCGAAGACCAGTGTGACGAAGGTCAGCACCAGGGTGATCAGCACGATCGCCACCGGCTCCGCAGCCCGGCCGAGCACGTCCAGCGCTGGCACCAACGGCTGGGCCAGCGACACCGCAGCGGTGGCCGAGGCCAGGAACCCGGCCAGGGTGATGCCGATCTGAATGGTGGCGAGGAACCGGTTCGGGTCCTTGGCGAGCTTGGCCAGGACCCGACCCGTCCGGCGGGACCGTTCCAGCCGCTGCAGCTGGCTGTCGCGTAGCGACACCAGGGCGATCTCGCTACCGGCGAAGACCGCGTTCAGCACCACCAGAATCCCGACCAGCGCGAGTTGTGTTCCGTACCCCTGCACGTACGCACCTTCCATCGCCGCCGTCGTGACCCGGATTCCGTCGCCGGTGTGCTGCGGCCTGCTTTGCCCACCCGGGCCGAATGCGAATCCTGCCATCCGTCCGGGTTACCGGGCCCCTCGGGCCGCCGGTCACCTGGCATCCGGCGGCTCGGTGCCCGGCGGCGGGCGAGGACCCCCCTAGCATTTTCTCAGCAAGATTTCGTAGTGTCGGGTCGCATGAGCTGGAAGCATCACCTTGCCGTACGGATCGCCCGGTCGACCGGAATGCAGATCACCCGCCGGGGCGGCCGTCCCGCCTTCGTCCGCCGCCCGCACCGACTGCTGCGCCAACCGGTGTTCATTCTGTCGTCGGTCCGGTCGGGGTCGACACTGCTGCGAATGATGCTGAACAGCCACTCTTCGCTCTACGCTCCGCACGAGCTGCATCTGAGCAAGTTGCGGGTGGAGTTCAGTGACCACTACATCACAGACAGCATGGGCGAGTTGGGCTGGGACGCTCAGGAAGTCACCCACCTGCTGTGGGACCGGGTGTTGGACGCGGCGTTGCAGCGCAGTGGCAAACAGGTCCTGGTCGAGAAGACTCCGCACAACGTGTTCATCTGGCCCCGGATCGCTCAGGTGTGGCCGGACGCGCGGTTCGTGTTCCTACTGCGCCACCCGGCCGCGATCCTCGACTCGTGGACCAGGGCCCGACCCCAGCAGACGCCGCAGGAGGCGGCCGAGAGCGTCGGCCGGTACCTGACCAAACTCGCCGAGGCACGCCGGGTACTTCCCGGACACACGGTCCGCTACGAGGATCTGGCGGCCGATCCGACGACCGAGACCCGGCGCATCTGCGAGTTCCTCGGTCTGGAGTGGGAATCGGAGATGGTGGAGTACGGCCGGTTCGACCATGGCCGGATCAAGGCCGGGCTGGGTGACTGGACCGGGCGGATCCGTACCGGCACGGTCCAGCCGCCCCGGGAACTGCCGGCCGACGTGGCGCTGCCGGGTCCGCTGTTCGAGGTTGCCCAGAGCTGGGGCTACCCGGCGCGGCGGGACGACTGAAGGCCGAGGCGCACTGCGGCGGTGGCCTTGCGGAACGCCTCGACGGCACCGACCGGATCGCCGGTGTCGGCCAGCACGTCACCGAGCTCGGCCCAGGCCCGGGACGCCTGTCGCGAGGCGCGCAGCCCGCTGAGGGTCGCGGCGGCGCCGGCGAACATCTCCCGGGACTCGGTGATGTCGCCGGCGGCGGCCAGCGCGGCGGCCAGCGCGGTCTGCGCCCGGGCCCGCTCCAGGTGTGCCTGCCCGCCGAGCTCGGCCAGCGACCGCCGGGCGCTGCGCACCGCGCCGGCCACGTCGCCGTCCAGCAGCAAGGTGCGGGACAGTTCGGTCAGTACGTAGCCGCGGTCGATCCCGCCGCCGACCTCGGTGAGCTCGCGCAGCGCCCGTTCGAACGTCGTGCGGGCCTCGCCGAGGCGGGGTGGGGTGTGGCTGAGCAGGATGCAGCCGTACGCGGTGAGCAGCCGGGCGGCGCTGCGTCGGTCGCGGTCCTGGCGGAAGAAGGCCAGCGCCTCCTCGGCGAGTTCCAGGGCCTCCCGGTAGCTGCCCTGTTCGCAGGCGACCTGGCTGGCGTTCCAGAGCACCGCGGCCCGGGCCCGGGGTGAGCCGATCCGCTCGGCACGCTGCAGGCCTTCGCGCAGCAGCCGTTCGGCCTGTCGTAGGTCGCCCAGCTCGGAGTGGGCGGCGGCGACCGTGGCGAGCAGCCGGACCGCGTCCTCGGACTCCCAGGCACCGAGGCGGTCGACGCGGTCCAGGGTGCCCATCCCGACCTCGATCACCCGTTGCAGTTCGCCGAGCTCGTAGAGGCACCGGATCCAGCTGATCACCATGCCGAGCGAGGCGACGAACGCCGGGCCGTCGGGGTTGTCGCGCAGCAGCGACTCGTACTGCTGGGCGGCTTCGGCCAGCCGGCCCTGCTCGGCCAGCGCGCGAGCCAGGCCGAGCTGCGCCTCGGTCCGGGTCAGCGGGTCCGGCACGGCGGTGGCCAGGACGCTGCTGAACTGTCGTTCCGCCTCGGTCGGGTCCCCGGCTTCGATGGCGAGCCGACCGTACGACAGGGTCAGCGCGGCGGGTCTGGTGGCGACCGCGTCCGCTTCCCCGGCGAGTTCGGCCACCGAGCAGCCGAGGGTCTGCGCCAGTTCGCGCAGCACCTCCGGCTTGGGTGACCGGCGCCCGGCTTCGAGCAACGAGATGTAGCTGACCGACAGGCTTCCCCGGGCCAGCTCCCGCTGGGTCATGTTGCGCGCGACCCGCAGGGCTCGCAGCCGCCGGGGGAAGTCCGGGTGAACTTGTTGACTCATGTCCGGCCCCCTTATTTACTGCACGGAGGTTTATACCACCTGTCAAGGAGGGGCGATGAAGTTGTCTCGCGTGGCGTTCGCCGTCGCGCTCGTCGCCGTGTTGGCCCTGGCTGGGGTCGGCGGCGCGGCGGGACCAGGCGGTCAGTCCGGGTCAAGTCCGCGCGGCTGGCCGTCCTGTTGCGGCATCGAACACTAGATCTTGTCAACTCATTGACTGGCTGACAGTCAACTGCCTACTCTTCCGGAGTCAACAGCTCCGGAGGTCACCCGTGTCCGAGCCCTCGCACCACCCCGGTCCACGGCTCTCCCAGCAGGAGACCGCAGTCCTGGTCGCCTACCTGTCCGGGCTGACCATGGTCGCCTCTGCCCGTCGCGTCGGCGTCGGTCTCGGCACCGCCAAGCAGTACCTCGAACGGGTCAAGCGCAAGTACGCCGCCGCCGGCCGCCCGGCACAGACGAAACTGGAGCTTGCCCGGCGGGCCGTCGAGGACGGCCTGCTGCCGTGGGCGGAGCGGCCGTCGCGTCGCGCCGGCTGACCGCCTGCCGCCACACCCGTCTCCCGTCATCCGATCGCACCGGTCGCCCGTCATCCAGTCACGTTCGGCGCCCCGGTCCGGCCGCCGCGCGGCCGGGGAGCGGCCCGGCGGTACGCGCTGACCGTCGGCTCGCCGGCCAGCCAGAAGCGCCATGGCGTCTGCGGGGCCGCGCCCACCCCCACCCGGGGGCCGGTGCGGACAGCTCCGGCCGGGATCGGCACCGGCGATGGCGTCAGCGACAGCGGGCCGGTGCCGTCGAGCACCGACGTACCGTTCGCCGTGCCGTCCAGCCCGAGCGCGGCCATCAACCGGGCCGGACCACGGGCCAGGTCCCGGTCCGGCACCCGCAGGCCACGGCGGCGCCGGGCAGCCCCGTGACCGGCGACGATCTCGCCGGCCCGCAGCAGCACCGCCGCCGCCTGTCCCGGCGGGCCGGTGACCACGTTGCCACACCAGTGCATGCCGTAGCTGAAGTAGACGTACAGCTGCCCGGGCGGCCCGAACATCGGGGCATTACGCGGCGTACGGCCCCGGTGGGCGTGCGAGGCGGGGTCGGCGCCGACCCCGGCGTACGCCTCGACCTCGGTGAGCCGGACCTCGACATCGCCGACGGCGACCCGGCAGCCCAGCAACGCGCGGGCCGCGACGTCGACCGGTCCGGCGAGCACCGTCGCGAGATCGCCGACCGGCGCGGGTGGTCTCATGGTGCCAGCACAGCACAGCGGCCCAGCACACCACCACCGCCCGGGAGCGACCGATGAGTCCCGCCGACACCCCGCCACCGCCGTACTACCTGGTGGTCTTCGCCTCCACCCGCACCGACGACGACCACGGCTACGCGGCCACCGCCCGCCGGATGCTGGAACTCGCCGACGCGCAGCCAGGCTTCCTGGGCGTGGACAGTGCCCGGGACCCCGACGGGGTCGGCATCACCGTCTCCTACTGGCGTGACGAGGAGTCGATCGCCGCCTGGCGTCGACACGTCGAGCATCTGATCGCCCAGGCCGATGGCCGGGCCAGGTGGTACGCCAGCTTCGCGGTGCACGTGGCCCGGGTGGAGCGGGCCTACCGGTTCCCGCCGCCCACCCGGTGACCCTGGCCGGCGGCCAGGTCAGCGGGGCACCACCGACTCCGCCGCCCACTGCCGCCACCCGCTCAGTTGCTCCGTCACGGCAACCAACTGGTCGGACACCGGACCGGGGCCGGTCGAGCCCGGCGTGGTCCGCACCGCGAGCGCCGACCGCACCGAGAGTACGTCCCGGACGCCGGCGTCCAGGTGCTCGCTGACCAGCCGCAGGTCGTCGTCGGAGACCTCGTCGAGCGCGCACTCCCGGGCCGAGCAGAGCGCCACCAGCTTGCCGGTGACCTCGTGCGCGTCCCGGAACGGCACACCCTTGCGGACCAGCCAGTCCGCCACCTCGGTGGCCAGGGTGAACCCGGCCGGGGCGGCGGCGGCGAGCCGGTCCACCCGTACCGTCATGGTGGAGATCATCCCGGCCAGGGCCGGCAGCAGCAGTTGCAGGGTGTCGACGGCGTCGAACGCCGGCTCCTTGTCCTCCTGCATGTCCCGGTCGTAGGTCAGCGGCAGCCCCTTGAGCATGGTCAACACGGCCACCAGCCCGCCGACGAGCCGGCCGGACTTGCCCCGGGCCAGCTCGGCGATGTCGGCGTTCTTCTTCTGCGGCATGATCGACGACCCGGTGGCGAAGGCGTCGTCCAGCTCCACCCAGCCGAACTCCTGCGAGGTCCAGAGCACCACCTCCTCCCCCAGCCGGGACAGGTGCACCCCGACCATCGCGGTGACGAAGAGGAACTCGGCGGCGAAGTCCCGGTCGGCGACCGCGTCCATCGAGTTGGCGAACGAGGTCCGGAACCCCAGCTCCTTGGCGACCGCGACCGGATCCAGCGGAAGGCCGGAGCCGGCCAGCGCGCCGGCACCCAACGGTGACACGGCGGTACGGGCGTCCCAGTCGCGCAACCGGTCCAGGTCGCGCAGCAGCGGATGGACGTGGGCGAGCAGCCAGTGGCCGAACGTCACCGGCTGGGCGTGCTGCACGTGGGTCATCCCGGGCGCGGGGGTCTCCAGGTGCCGCTCGGCCTGCTCGACCAGGGCAGCGGCCAGCTCGACCAGCTGTGCGGCCAGGCCACGGGCGTGGTCGCGCAGGTACAGCCGCAGGTCGGTGGCGACCTGGTCGTTGCGGGACCGGCCGGCGCGCAGCTTGCCGCCGAGCGAGCCGAGCCGCTCCAGCAGGCCGCGTTCCAGCGCGGTGTGCACATCCTCGTCGTCCACGGTCGGCCGGAACGACCCGGAGGCGCAGGCCGCCTCCAGGTCGTCCAACGCGGCCAGCATCCGGCCCAGTTCGTCCGGGTCGAGCAGGCCGGCGGCGGCCAGCACCCGGGCGTGCGCCCGGGAGCCGGCGATGTCGTACGGGGCCAGCCGCCAGTCGAACTGGACGCTGACCGACAGGCGGGCCAGCGCCTCGGCCGGCCCGCCGGCGAAGCGGCCACCCCACAGGCTGGTGCGGTTCGGGCTGGCGGTGTTCTCGGTCAGGCTCTTGTCGTCCACGGCGACCATTGTCGGGGTCAGGCTCCCGAGCCGGGCAGCCGGGTTTGCCCACCGGGGCCGGCGAGCCGGGTGTCGCGGGCGGTGGCCAGCCGGCTGGACAGCCCCCACAGCTGCACGAAGCCCTTCGCCTGGCTCTGGTCGAAGGTGTCACCGGTGTCGTAGGTGGCCAGGTTGAAGTCGTACAGGCTGGCCTCGGAACGCCGGCCGACGACGACCGGCCGGCCGCCGTGCAGCACCATCCGGATCTCGCCGGTGACGTGCCGCTGCGTCTCGTCGATGAACGCGTCGAGGGCCTGCTTGAGCGGGGAGAACCACAGGCCGTCGTAGACCAGCTCGCCCCAGCGCTGGTCCACGGTCCGCTTGAACCGGGCCACCTCGCGCTCCACGGTGACGTTCTCCAGCTCCTGGTGGGCGGTGATCAGCGCGATCGCGCCCGGTGCCTCGTACACCTCGCGGCTCTTGATCCCGACAAGCCGGTCCTCGACCATGTCCAGCCGCCCGATGCCCTGCGCGCCAGCACGCCGGTTGAGCTCCACCACCGCCTGGTACGGGGTGACCGGCTCGCCGTCGACCGCCACCGGCACGCCGGCGTCGAAGGTGATGGTCACCTCGTCGGCGTCGCGCGGCGCGGCCGGGTCGGCGGTGTACGCGTACAGGTCCTCGATCGGGGCGTTCCAGATGTCCTCCAGGAAGCCGGTCTCCACCGCCCGGCCCCACAGGTTCTGGTCGATCGAGTACGGCGACTTGTGCGACACGTCGATCGGCAGCCCCTTCTCCTCGGCCAGCGCGATCGCCTTGTCCCGGGTCCAGGCGAAGTCGCGGGCCGGGGCGACCACCTTCAGCTCCGGCGCGAGCGCGCCGATGCCGACCTCGAAGCGAACCTGGTCGTTGCCCTTGCCGGTGCAGCCGTGCGACACCACGGTGCCGCCGTGCTTACGGGCCGCCGCGACCAGATGCTTGACGATCAGCGGCCGGCTCAGCGCCGACACCAGCGGGTACCGGTCCATGTAGAGGGCGTTGGCCCGCAGCGCCGGCAGGCAGAAGTCGGCGGCGAACTCGTCCCGGGCGTCGACCACCTCGGATTCGACGGCGCCGCAGTCCAGCGCCCGCTGCCGGATGACGTCCATGTCCTCGCCGCCCTGGCCGACGTCGACCGCGACGGCGATCACCTCGGCGCCGAGTTCCCCGGCGAGGTACGGAATGGCGACCGAGGTGTCCAGGCCGCCGGAGTAGGCGAGTACCACCCGCTCAGTCATGATGTCGTGCTCCTCGTTGAATGTGCGTATCGGGAAAATCAGGTGGTGGTCGGGCGGTTCGGCGGGGGTGGTCGGGCGGTTCAGGTGGTGGTCGGGCCGGGCGGGGTGGCGGCCCAGGTGGAGAGCTTTGCGGCCAGGTCGGCACCGCCGGCCGGGTCGCGGGCGACGACCAGGATGGTGTCGTCACCGGCGATGGTGCCGACCACGTCCGGCAGCCCGGACCGGTCCAGCGCGCTGGCCAGGAACTGCGCCGCACCCGGTGGGGTACGCAGCACGCAGATGTTGCCACTGGCGTCGACTCCGGTGAGCAGCTCGTGCAGCAGCCGGACCAGGCGGGCCGGGGCCTGCTCGGCGGGCCGCAGCGTCGGGTTGCCGTCCTCGGGAATCAGGTAGACCGCTGGGCCGCCGTCGCGGCCGCGTACCTTGACCGCGCCGAGTTCCTCCAGGTCCCGCGACAGGGTCGCCTGGGTGACCTGCATGCCGTCGCCGGCGAGCAACTCGGCAAGCTCGGTCTGCGACCGGACCGCCCTGGCCCGGATCAGCTCGGTGATCCGGGCGTGCCGGGCGGTCCGGGTCGCCGGCCCGGTCACGACGGCCCGTCCTGCTGGCGCAGCAGCCAGGTGAGCAGCGCCTTCTGCGCGTGCAGCCGGTTCTCCGCCTGGTCGAACACGGCGCTGCGCGCGCCGTCGAGCACCTCGTCGGTGATCTCCTCACCCCGGTGGGCGGGCAGGCAGTGCAGCACGATCGCCTCCGGCGCGGCGGCGTCGAGCAGATCCTGGTTGACCTGGTACGGCCAGAACGGAGTACGCCGGTCCCGCCCGTCGGCCTCCTGGCCCATCGACGTCCAGGTGTCGGTGGCCAGCACGTCGGCGCCGTCGACCGCCTCCTTCGGGTCCCGGATGACCTGCACCGACCCGCCGGTCCAGGCGGCGATCTCCCCGGCCCGGGAAACCACCGACGGGGACGGGTCGTGCCCGGTCGGCCCGGACACCCGCACATGCATCCCGGCGGTGGCCCCGGCAAGCAGGTAGGAACTCGCCATGTTGTTCGCGGCGTCGCCGACGTACGCCAGGGTCCGTCCGGTGGTGGCGCCGCAGTACTCCCGCACGGTCAGCAGGTCGGCGAGCAGCTGGCAGGGGTGGAACCCGTCGGTGAGCGCGTTGACCACCGGCACGCTCGCCCCTGCCGCGACCTCGGCGAGCCGGTCGTCGCCGAAGGTACGCATCACGATCGCCGACACGTACCGCGACAGCACCCGACCGGCGTCGGCCAGGGTCTCCCCGCGACCGAAGTGGGTGGCCTGGGTGTCCACCACGATCGGGTTGCCGCCAAGCTCGGCGATGCCGACATCGAACGACAGCCGGGTCCGCAGGCTCTGCTTGTCGAACAGCACCGCGACCGAGCGAGGGCCGGCCAGCGGCCGGTGGCCGTACCGGTCCGCCTTCATCGCCTCGGCCAGATCCAGCACCGCCGACTGCTCGGCCGGGCTCAGGTCGTCGTCGCGCAGCAGGTGCCGGATCACGACGCCGCTCCAGTGGTCGCCGCGGCGTCGGCGACGGCGGTGAGGACCGCCGGCAGCGCGGCCAGGAACTCGTCGGCCTGCTCCGCGGTGAGAATCAGCGGCGGAGCCAGCCGGATCAGATCCGGCTGGGCCGGATTGACCAGGAACCCGGCGTCGCGCAGCCCGGCCGCGACCGCGGCCGAGACGGGCGCGGTGAGCACCACGCCGAGCAGCAGACCGGCGCCCCGTACCCCGGCGATCAGCGGGTGGCCGAGCGACTCGACGCCCCGGCGCAGCTGCTCGCCGACCCGCTTGACGTGGTCGAGCAGCCCTTCGGCGGCGATGGTGCGCAGCACGGCGAGGGCGGCGGCGCAGCAGACCGGATTGCCGCCGAAGGTGCTGCCGTGACTGCCCGGGGTGAGCAGCGCGGCCGGAGTGCCCACGCCACCGACCTGGGTGTCGGCGAAGGCGATGCAGGCACCGATCGGCAGCCCGCCGCCGAGACCCTTCGCCAGGGTGACGACGTCCGGGGTGATCCCGTCGGCCTGGTGGGCGAACCAGTGGCCGGTCCGTCCCACCCCGGTCTGCACCTCGTCGAGGGTGAGCAGGGCACCGTGCCGGCTGGTGATCTCCCGGGCGGCGGCCAGGTAGCCCGGCGGCGGCACCACCACGCCGGCCTCACCCTGGATCGGCTCCAGGATCACCATGGCGGTGCGGTCGGTGACGGCGGCGGCGAGCGCGTCGATGTCGCCGTACGGCACGTGGCTGACCTCGCCGGGCAGCGGCCGGAACGGGTCGGCCTTGGCCGGCTGTCCGGTCAACGCCAGGGCGCCCATGGTCCGGCCGTGGAAGCCGTCGTGGGTGGCGACGACGTGGGTCCGACCGGTACGCCGGGACAGTTTGAACGCGGCTTCGACCGCCTCGGCCCCGGAGTTGCAGAAGAACGCCGCGCCGGGGCGTCCGGTGAGGGCGAGCAGCAGTTCGGCAAGGGCCACCGGCGGTTCGGCGACGTAGAGGTTCGAGACGTGTCCGAGGGTGCCGATCTGCCGGGTGACCGCCTCGACGACCGCCGGGTGGGCGTGTCCGAGCGAGTTGACCGCGATGCCGCCCAACAGGTCGAGGTAGCGTCGGCCGTCCTCAGCGACGACGGTCGCGCCCTCGCCGCGCACCAGCGCCAGCGGCGGTGTGCCGTAGTTGTCCATCAACGATGCGGACCAGCGGTCCCGCAGCGAGGCCATTCAGGACTCCCCGTCGTTCGTCGGATCGGTGACCATGGTGCCGAAGCCCTCCGAGGTGAAGACCTCCAGCAGGGTGGAGTGGGCCACCCGGCCGTCGACCACGTGCGCGGCGGGCACCCCGCCGCGCACCGCCCGCAGGCACGCCTCCATCTTCGGCACCATGCCGGCGGCCAGGGTGGGCAGCAGGTCGGCCAGGTCGTCGGCGGTGATCCGGCTGATCAGGCTGCCGGTGTCGGGCCAGTCGGCGTACAGGCCGGGCACGTCGGTGAGGACGACCAGCTTGCGGGCTCGCAGCGCGACGGCCAACGCCGCGGCGGCCGTGTCGGCGTTGAGGTTGTGCAGTACGCCGTCGACGTCGGGTGCGACCGTGGAAATCACCGGGATGCGCCCGGCGGCGATGATGTCGGCGACCGCCGACGGGTTGACCGTGTCGACGTCGCCGACCTGGCCGACGTCGACCGGCTCACCGTCGACCCAGGCGGGCCGACGCACGGCGGTGAACAGCCGGGCATCCTCACCGGACAGCCCGACGGCGTACGGTCCGTGCTCGTTGATCAGGCCGACGAGTTCCCGGCCGACCTGACCGACGAGCACCATCCGGACCACGTCCATCGCTTCCGGGGTGGTGACCCGCAGGCCGCCCTTGAACTCGCTGGCGATGCCGAGCCGGCGCAGCATGCTGGAGATCTGCGGGCCGCCGCCGTGCACCACCACCGGACGGATGCCGGCGTACCGCAGGAACACCATGTCGGCGGCGAAGGCCCGCTGCAGCTGCGGATCGATCATGGCGTTGCCGCCGTACTTGACCACGATCGTCGCGCCGTGGAAGCGGGCCAGCCAGGGCAGCGCCTCGATCAGGGTGGCGGCCTTGGTCTGGGCGACGCTGAGATCGCGGCTCAGCGTGCCGTGCGGCGCGGTCGGCCGGGTGGTGTCGGTCATGTCGAGTACGCCGAGTTCTCGTGCACGTACGCGTGCGACAGGTCGTTGGTCCAGATGGTCGCGGTGGCGGCACCGGCGTGCAGGTCGATCCGGATGTGCACCTGCCGGCCGGTGAGGTCGACCTGGTCGCGGGGTGCGGCGGCGGCCCCGTCCCGGCAGATCCACACGTCGTTGATCGCCACGTCGAGCTGGTCGGGGTCGAACACCGCGCTGGTGGTGCCGACCGCCGCGAGGATCCGCCCCCAGTTGGGGTCGTTGCCGTACAGCGCCGTCTTGACCAGGTTGTTGCGGGCCACCGCCCGGCCGACCTGCACCGCGTCGGTCTCGCTGGCCGCGCCGACCACCTCGATGGCGACCTCCTTGCTGGCGCCTTCGGCGTCGGCGATCAGTTGCCGGGCCAGGTCGGCGCAGGCGGCGGTGACCGCGGCGGTCAGCTCCCCGGCCGACGGGGTGACCCCCGAGGCACCGCTGGCCAGCAGCAGCACCGTGTCGTTGGTGGACAGGCAGCCGTCGGAGTCGACCCGGTCGAAGGTGGTGCGGCAGGCTTCGCGCAGTGCGGCGTCGAGGTCGGCGGGGTCGGCGAGCGCGTCGGTGGTCAGTACGCAGAGCATCGTCGCCATGGACGGGGCGAGCATGCCCGCGCCCTTGGCCATCCCGCCGACCCGCCAGGCCGGTCCGCCGGTGCCGGCCGGGCCGGCGTCGACGACGGTGGTCTTCGGCCGGGTGTCGGTCGTCATGATCGCCTCGGCGGCGGCCGGTCCGGCGTCGTCGGCCAGCCCGGCGACCGCCGCCGTCACCCCGGCGAGCAGCTTGTCCATCGGCAGCCGTTCGCCGATCAGCCCGGTCGAGCAGACCGCGACCTCACCGGCGCCGACGTCGAGGCCGGTGCCGGTGCCGGTGCCGGTGCCGGACAGTGTCGCGGCGACGTGTTCGGCGGTGGCGTGGCTGTCCTGGAAGCCGCCCGGCCCGGTGCAGGCGTTGGCTCCGCCGGAGTTCAGCACCACCGCGCGCAGCTTGCCGGCGCGCAGGACCTGCCGGCTCCATCGCACCGGCGCGGCCTGCACCCGGTTGGCGGTGAACACCCCGGCGGCGGCCGTGGCCGGTCCGTCGTTGACGACCAGGGCGACGTCGGCGGCGCCGCCGCTCTTCAGCCCGGCGGCCACCCCGGCCGCCCGGAACCCGTTCGGCGCGGTCACCGTCATGGCGCGATCCCCAGAGCAGTCAGGCCGGTGGTCTCCGGCAGACCGAGCATCAGGTTGGCGCACTGTACTGCCTGACCGGCGGCGCCCTTGCCGAGGTTGTCGATGGCGCTGGTCACGATCACCCGTCCCGAGTCGACGTCGGTGGTCACCTGCAGGTGGCAGGCGTTGGATCCGAGGGTCGCGGCGGTGGCCGGCCAACTGCCGGCGGGCAACAGGCGCACGAACGGCTCGTCGGCGTACGCGGCGGTCAGCGCCTCGCGCGCGGCGGCTGCCGGGTCGGCGGCGGTGTCGGCCGGGCGGGCCGTGACCGTGGCCAGGATGCCGCGCGGCATCGGAGCCAGCACCGGGGTGAAGGACAGGCTGGTCGCGCCGGTGGCCTGCTTGATCTCCGGGACGTGCTGGTGGGCGCCGACCTTGTACGGTGACAGGCTGCCCATCACCTCACTGGCCAGCAGGTGGGTCTTGGCGGACCGACCGGCACCGGAGGTGCCGCTGGCGGCGACCACCACGACGTCGTCCGAGGCGACCACTCCGGCGGCGATCAGCGGCGCGAGCGCCAGGGTGGTGGCGACCGCGTAGCAACCGGTGGCGGCGACCCGGTCGGCGGCGGCGATCCGGTCCCGCTGGCCGGGCAGTTCCGGCAGGCCGTACGTCCATGCGCCGGTGTGCTGGCCGCCGTAGTAGCGGGACCAGGCGGCGGCGTCGGCGAGCCGGTGGTCGGCACCGAGGTCGACGACCTTGACGTCGGCCGGCAGGGTGGCGGCGAGCGCGGCCGACTCGCCGTGCGGCAGGGCCAGGAAGACCAGGTCCGCGGCGGCAAGGTCGGCCGGATCGGTGGCGGCGAACACCAGGTCGAGGCCGGCCAGATGCGGATGTACGGCGGCGACCGGCGCGCCGGCCTGGCTGTGCGCCGTGGCGGCGACCAGGTCCAGCTCGGGGTGCCCGGCGATCAGCCGCAGCAGCTCTCCCCCGGCGTACCCGCTCGCGCCAGCGACAGCGACCCGTATGCCCATACCCACCTCCGCATTTCTATGCAGAGGACGGTATCAGGATGCATCCGGGCCGACAAGACCCTTTCCACCTGCCCGTCAGATGCCCGCCGCTCCGCCCGTCAGGTGTCGACGACCTCCACGTCGCGCCAGAAGGCGACCCGGTCGCGGACCATGTCGGCCGCCGGCAGCGGTGCCGGGTAGTACCAGACCGCGTCGGCACTGCGCTGACCATCGCGCTCCAGCGAGTAGTAGGACGCGTCGCCCTTCCATGGGCAATGGGTGTGGGTGTCCGACTCACTTACCAGGTCGTCACGCAGCGACGACCGGGGGAAGTAGTGGTTTCCCTCGACGACGACCGTGTCGTCGCTCTCGGCGATCACGAGTCCGTTCCAGATGGCCTTCGGCATACCGTCCAGCGTAACCACCACCTCGCCCGGCACGGTCGATGTCGAGGAACGGACAGTCGATCCATCGGTGCCCATCGTCCGCTATGGTCGGTGTGCACCGATCTGAAGACGCGAAACCACTTCGGGCACCTCGGCGATGCGGTGCCAGGGGATGTCGCAGCCGGCGATCGGGACGGCTCCTGCCTAGCATCGGCAGCATGGACCGGGCAGATCACCAGCGGAGCCGTGCGGGACCCGACGAGCCGGTGGGAGCGCACATGGCGGAGGACCGGAGCGTCCTGGCGGTCTTCGTCGATGTGCGCGGTTTCACCCGTTGGTCCGAGACCAACGAGGTCTTCATCAACCTCGACCAGTTCATCGCCGGCTTCTTCGCGATCCTGCGGCGACGCTTCCCCGAGACGTACAGCCTCAAGCCGCTCGGCGACGGTGCCCTGCTGATCTGCGAGATCCCGGAACGCAACAGCCCTCGCGAACTGGCCGCGATGCTCTCCCGGGTGCTGACGATCGTCAACCGCGTCGACGCCGACTTCGCTCGACACTGTGCCGCGTTCGCCAACCGGGTCGGCCACCGCACCGACCTGCGGCTCGGCTGGGGCGTCGTCCGCGGCAAGGTCATCCGCACCGGCGACGACTGGGCCGGGCACAACCTCAACAAGTGCTCCCGGCTGTGCGCCGAGGCCCGCCCGTTCGGCATCGTCATCGACCGTGACGACTTCCCGGAGCTGCCCCGCGACGTACGCGGCATGACTAGCCAGATCCGCCGGCTGCGCGGTATCGGCGAGGTGCCGGTCTGGGTGAGCCACGAGATCGCCTCGCAGTTCGTACCGCGCGAGCGGCTCCGCGAGACGCCCGAGGTGCACGTCGCCGGGATCTGCTTCACCGAGGACCACAGCGGCGGCATCCGACTGCTGCTGGCCCGTCGGTCGGCCGAGCGGGCGCTGTTCCCCGGCCTCATGGAAGGCTGCGGCGGACAGCTGCGCTACTCCGAGACGTTCACCGACGGCGTACGCCGGCACTTCCAGCAGGAGATGGGCCTGGATGTCGAGGTCCGCGAGGATCTGCACTGCTTCTACACGATCAGGGAGGCCGACGTGCCGGTGATCCCGGGGATCCGGTTCTTGTGCCGCCGGGTCGGGCGCGGTGAGCCGTCCTCAGGCAACCACTCGGAGCTGCGCTGGATGAGCGAGGAGGAATTCGCGGCGACCCCGGCCACGGAGTTCGTCGGCGGATTGAAGGCCGAGGTACTGGAACTGCTGACCCGCTACCGGCAGACCCGTCAGCGGTGAGCACGGGCCGCGCTATCCGGACGGTGCCGCACCGAGCAGGATCAGCAAACCCGAGACGGCCCCCAGGAGCGCGACGACGAAGCCCAAACCTTCCCGGACGTGACGGGTCACGATGGGAACCTGGCCCGGCGGCGCCCCGGCGGCTGTGCCGGCCTGCCGAGTGCCGGTCCGGGCCCGTGGCTGGGCGCCGAGCAGCCGCTCGATCTTGTCGAGGCGGTGCAGGTGGCAGCCGATCAGCAGACCCGGCCCCAGGTACGGGCAGTCGCCGTCGTGCCACAGTGGCTCACCGCACCGCGCGGGGACGGCGAGGACCACGTACGGCAGCCCGACGGTGAGCACGAGGAACCAGCTCCAGCGCGGCTGACCGCTGGCGATCGCCGCCAATGCCAGGGCGGCGATCGACGCACCGGCGGCCAGACGCATCCGCTGCCATTGAGGCATGCTCACATCCTAGTCGGAGGGTCGGCCCACGTTCCGCCCACATCGGAGCCAAAACCTGACCTGAAGACGTCTCCGATCTGGATGCGCCAGACCCTGGAGTGGGCCCGCCGCCATGATGGCGGCGGGCCCTGAGCAGGACGGCCCGGGTACGGCGGCGGGTCAGGCGCCGCGCAGCGTCGCGCCGAGCCGGGAGGCGGCCTCGGCGACCGCGCCGTCGCGGGCCGCCACCGCCTCCTCGACGGTCAGCGTCCGGTCCGGGGCCCGGAATACCAGCTTGTACGCCAACGACTTGCGCCCGGCGCCGAGCTGCTCACCGGCGTACACGTCGAAGAGCCGGACCGATTCGAGCAGCTCGCCGGCGCCGGCCACCAGCGCGGCGCGGACCTGCGCCGCCGGGGTGGCCTCGTCGACGACCAGCGCCACGTCGATCAACGCTGGCGGGAAGCTGGCGAAGTCCGGTGCCGGCACCACCGGGGCCGCCGGCACCGCGTCCAGGTCCAGCTCCATCGCACAGGTACGCCGGGGCAGTTCCAGCGCGGCGACCGCCGCCGGATGCAGCTCCCCGGCGTGGCCGACCACCACCCCGTCGACCAGCAGTTCGGCGCAGCGGCCGGGATGCCAGGGCGCGTACTCGCCGGCGCGGACCTCGACCCGATCGGCCGGGACGCCGGCGGCGTCGAGCACGGTCCGACCGGCCTCGACGGCGTCGGCCCAGCTGGCCGGCCGTCCGGCGCCCCACCAGCCACCGGGCTCAAGCTCACCGGCCAGCACCACCGCGACGTGCCACGGCTGGTGCGGTACGGCGGCGTCGGCGGCCGCGAACGCCTCGTCGTCGGGCCGGTCGTCGACCCCCATCGGCGGCGGTGCGGCGGCACCCGGCCGGGGTTGGAACACCACGCCGATCTCGTAGAGGGCGACGTCGCGCTGCCCCCGACCGATGTTGCGCCGCAGCGTCGCCAGCAGCGGCGGCAGCAGGCTGGTCCGCAGCAGCGGGTCGGTGTCGGCCAGCGGGTTGGCCAGCCGGACCGCGTCGCGGCGCGGGTCGTCGGCTGGCAGCCCCAGGTCGTCGGCGACCTGCGGGGAGACGAACGGGTAGCAGAGCACCTCGACGTGACCGGTCTCGGCCAGCGCCCGCGCCACCGACCGGCGGCGGCGTTGGTCGGCGGTGAGCCCCCGGCCGGCCGGGGCGGGCGGCAGGGCGCTGGGCACGTTGTCGTAGCCGTCCAGCCGGACCACCTCCTCGACCAGGTCGGCCGGGTCGGTCAGGTCGGGCCGCCAGCTCGGCGGGCCGACGACCAGCGGCGCCGTACCGTCGTCGGCTGCCGACGCCGCCGAGGTGGCGGTGGCGACGGTGCTGGCGCTGGCCACCCCGGCGGCCAACCCGGTGGCGACGGTGCAGCCGACCGCCTCCAGCAGGTCGACGACCCGCTGCTGCGGGTACGCCACCCCGACCCGGCGGCCGGGCAGCCCGGCGTCGAGGACGATCGGGGCCGGCGGGGCGACGTGGTCGATGTCCAGGATCTCCGCGCCGGCGGAGCCGCCGGCGTGTTCGGTGAGCAGTGCGACGGCGCGGTCGATGGCGACCAGCGGCAGCGCCGGGTCGACGCCGCGTTCCCACCGTTTGGCGGCCTCGCTGAACAGCTTGTGCCGCCGGGCGGTACGCCCGACCATCACCGGATCCCAGTGCGCGGCCTCGAACAGCACGTTGCGGGTGCCAGGCACCACCTCGCTGGTCTCGCCGCCCATCACCGCGGCGAGCGAGATCGGTCCGGTGTCGTCGCAGATCACCATGTCCTCGGCGTCGAGGACCCGGGCCACCCCGTCCAGGGTGGTCAGCTTCTCCCCCGCGACGGCGCGACGGACCACCAGCGGCCCGGCGAGCCGGTCGGCGTCGAAGGCATGCATCGGCTGGCCGAGCTCGAGCATCAGGTAGTTGGTGATGTCGACGGCGAGACTGATGCTGCGGACCCCGGCGGTGGTCAGCCGGCGCACCATCCAGGCCGGCGTCGGCGCGGTCGGGTCGATGCCGCGGACCATCCGGGCGGCGAACCGGTCGCAGCCGACGGTGTCGCGGACCTCGACCGGGTACGCCGGGGTGTCGGTGGCGCCGGGTGCGTCGATCGCCGCCGGGTCCCGCCACGGTACGCCGAGCGCCTGGGCGAGTTCGCGGGCGATCCCGCGTACCGACATGGCGTACCCCCGGTCGGGGGTGATCTCGACGTCGACCACGACGTCGTCGAGGCCGACGACGGGCCGGGCGTCGTCGCCCGGCGCGGCGGTGACGTCCGGCGGCAGCACGATGATGCCGGCGTGGTCGTCGCTGACGCCCAGCTCCCGGGCGGAGCAGATCATGCCGTTGGAGTTGCGCCCGTAGGTTTTGCGGGCACCGATGGCGAACCCGCCGGGCAGCACCCCGCCGGGCAGGATGACGACGACCTTGTCGCCGGGGGCGAAGTTGGTGGCGCCGCAGACGATCTCCTGCGGCTCACCGGTGCCGTTGGCGGTGCCGACGTCGACCCGGCAGAACCGGATCGGCTTCTTGAAGCCGGTGAGCTTCTCGATTTCGCGGACCTCGCCGACGACGAGGGAGCCGGTGACGGTGCCGGCCAGGTCGACGATGGACTCGACCTCCAGGCCGAGCCCGACCAGGGCGTCTTCGAGCTGCTGCGGTGTCAGGTCGGCCGGCAGGTCGACGTGTTCGCGCAGCCAGGAGAGTGCGATCCGCATGTCTCAGACCTCCATCCCGAACGCGCGGGTGAACCGCACGTCGCCTTCCACCATGTCGCGCATGTCGCTGATGCCGTGCCGGAACATCAGGGTGCGTTCGATGCCCATCCCGAACGCGAATCCGGAGTAGACCTCCGGGTCGATGCCGCAGGCGCGCAGCACCCGGGGGTTGACCATGCCGCAGCCGCCCCATTCGACCCACCGTGGCCCGTCGCGGTGCTGCGGGAACCAGACGTCGAACTCGGCGGACGGCTCGGTAAACGGGAAGTAGTGCGGCCGCCAGCGGGTCCGGGCGTCGGCGCCGAACATCGCCCGGGCGAAGTGGTCCAGGGTGCCCTTGAGGTGCGCCATGGTGATACCGCGGTCGACGACGAGCCCTTCGACCTGGTGGAACACCGGGGTGTGGGTGGCGTCGAGTTCGTCGGTACGGTAGACCCGCCCCGGGCAGACCACGTAGATCGGCGGGGTGCGGGTCAGCATGGTCCGGGCCTGCACCGGTGAGGTGTGGGTACGCAGCACCAGGCCGGGCAGGTCAAGGTGGAAGGTGTCCATCAGCCCGCGTGCCGGGTGGTCGGGGCTGATGTTGAGGGCGTCGAAGTTGGTCCACTCCAGCTCGGCCTCGGGGCCTTCGGCGATCTCGTAGCCCATTCCGACGAACAGGTCACCGATGCGTTCCATCAGGGTGGTCAGCGGGTGCCGGGCACCGCGCGGGCGGCGGTCGTACGGCAGGGTGACGTCGACGCGTTCCTCGGCGAGCACCCGCCGGGCCCGTTCGGCTTCGAGTTCGCCGCGCCGGGCGTCGTACGCGGTCTGCACGGCGGTACGCGCCTCGTTGACCCGCTTGCCGGCGTCGGCCTTGGCGGCCGGCGGCAGCGCGCCGATTTCCCGGCGGGCCAGCGAGATCGGGGCGCGGTCGCCGAGGTGCTGGGGGCGCAGCGCGGTCAACGCGTCCAGGTCGGCGGCGGCGGCGAACGCCTTCTCGGCGTCAGCGACCGCGCCGGTGAGCGCGGCCGGGTCGAGCAGCGCGACCTGTTTCGGATCGTATGGGTCGTTGCGGTAGGTCATGGCGTGCGGGCACTCCCTCGCGGCGTGCGGTCACCGGGGCCGATGACCGGCAAGAGTCTACGGACGCGCGGCGCTGCCGCAGCCCGCCGGTAGGGTGCGCAGGCAGGAGGGTCGGTCAGCCCTGCCGCCCGCCGGAACCGGCGGGCCGGGTAAACAGCCGACGAGGTGGCACACCGCAGCCGGGCCGCCGGTCGCGGCGCGTCGGCTGGTCGTCGACGCGCGCCGGGTAGCTGCGGACGCTCATCGCGTGGGCCTTCCTGGGCGCTGTGCTCTGGCCGAAGTGTACAGGCAGACGGCTGCGGCGGCAGCCAGGTTCAGGCTCTCGGCGCGGCCGTGCAGCGGCACCCGGACCCGGGCGTCGGCCCGGTCGGCCAGCTCGGCCGGCAGGCCGTGCGCCTCGGTGCCGAACAGCCAGGCGGTCGGCGCGGCCAGCGCGCCCGAGTCGGCGAGGTCGTCGAGGTCGGTGTCGCCGTGGCCGGTGGTGGCGAGCACCCGCAGGCCGGCGGCGCGCAGCTCGTCGACGACGTGTGCCGGGTCGTCGTGGCGGACCACGTCGACGTGGAACAGGCTGCCGGCGCTGGCCCGGACGCACTTTCCGTTGTACGGGTCGACGGCGGCGCCGGCGAAGACCACGGCACCGGCTCCGGCGGCGTCGGCGGTGCGCAGCACGGTGCCGGCGTTACCCGGGTCGCGGATCTCGACCAGCACGGCGGCCAGCGCGGGCCGGCGGCGCAGTGCACCGTCGAGGGTGACGTCGAGGTGGTCGCAGACGGCGACGACGCCCTGCGGGTTGACGGTCTCGGCCAGCGCGGTGAGCGCCGCGTCGTCGACGGTGGAGACGTCGACGCCGGCGCTGGCCGCCGCGACGGCCAGGTCGGTGTGCCGGGTACGCCCGGCGGCGGTGGTGAACAGTTCGTGGACCAGGCCGGGCACGGCGAGCGCCTCCCGGACGGCCTGCGGGCCTTCGGCGAGGAAACGCCGCGTCGCGTCGCGGTCGCGTCGCCGGTGCAGCCGCCGGGCGGCCACGATCCGGGGGGTACGGGTGGTGAACGTCGGCTGCCGGTCGTCGGCTCCGCCGCCGGTGATGGTGGTGGCCGGGACACGGTCGAGGCGCCCGGCTGGCCGTGGTGCGGTCATGCCGGACGCCTCGATTCGTGCCACGTGCGGGTCAGGGTCGCGCCGGTTCAGGCGGCCTGGGCCGCCGCGCCGCCGGTGCCTTCGGCGGCGACCGCCGTGCGGGCCACCTCCACCAGGGCTGCGAACGCGGTGGCGTCGTTGACTGCCAGGTCCGCGAGGACCTTGCGGTCGACCTCGACACCGGCCAGCTTGAGGCCCTGGATGAGGCGGTTGTAGGTCATCCCGTTGGCGCGGGCCGCCGCGTTGATCCGGGTGATCCACAGCTGCCGGAAGTCGCCCTTGCGGTCGCGACGGTCCCGGTAGGCGTACTGCATCGAGTGCAGCACCTGCTCCTTGGCCTTGCGGTACAGCCGGGACCGCTGGCCCCGGTAGCCGCTGGCGTCCTCCAGCAGGGTACGGCGCTTCTTCTGGGCGTTGACGGACCGCTTGACGCGTGCCATTTCACCTACTCCTTCGGGTCAGTGGCGCGCGTCAGCGGCCGAGCAGCTTCTTGATGCGCTTGACGTCGGCCGGGGACACCTCGACGGTGCCGGTGAGCCGGCGGGTCCGGGTGGAGGGCTTGCCCTCCAGCAGGTGGCGCTTACCCGCCTGCTCGGCCAGGATCTTGCCACGGCCGGTCACCTTGACCCGCTTGCCCATACCGGTGTGGCTCTTCATCTTTGGCATGTGTCGCGTCTCTCCCCTGTCACTCGCCGGTGTTCCCGGCGGGTCCGGCCGTGGCGGCCGGTGGTGGTGCCTCGACGGCACCGGATTCCCGGTCCCGGGAGGCTCCGCCGCCCCGGGCCGCCGTCGCGGCGGCCGCAGCGGCCTTGGTGGCCCGGTGCGGGGCCAACACCATGATCATGTTCCGGCCGTCCTGCTTCGGTGCGGCCTCGACGTACCCCAGGTCGGAGATCTCCGATTCGAGCCGGCGCAGCAGCCGGTAGCCCAGCTCCGGCCGGCTCTGTTCCCGGCCCCGGAACATGATCGTGACCTTGACCTTGTCTCCGGCCTTGAGGAACCGCACCACGTGACCCTTTTTGGTCTCGTAGTCGTGCGGGTCGATCTTGGGTCGGAGCTTCATTTCCTTGATGACGGTCTGCTGCTGGTTACGCCGCGCTTCGCGCGCCTTGAGTGCGCTCTCGTACTTGAACTTGCCGAAGTCCATGAGCTTGCACACCGGCGGACGCGCCATCGGCGCAACCTCAACCAGGTCCAGGTCGACGTCCGCGGCCAGCTGCAGGGCGCGCTCCAGCGGGACGATGCCCACCTGCTCACCCTCAGGGCCGACCAGTCGGACCTCACGTGCCCGGATCTGCTCGTTCACGCGTGGTTCGACGCTGATGGGGCCTCCTCGAGTCGGTAATCTCCGTGGTGCCGTCGCACCCCGGGCCGGCCCCCGGTTGGGGACGCCCCGGGAAAGCAGAAGGCCCTGGCACATGCCAGGGCCTGCTCGACCGGTCGGTGACGCCGTCGACGGCGTCGGCCCGGTGGCGGACGGACCGCCGTCGGGAGACCGGACCCGCCCGCTGGATGGTGGTCCGCGGTACGGGTGGGAGCAGGCGCTCCGCTTTCGCGACTGCTCCCGCACGGCTGCCGGCTCGCGCCGGCGCCACCGGTCGAGGGCAGCGTGGTCGACGCGACAAGCCTACCAGGCTCCGGCCATAGCCGTACGCCCGGTCCGGTGTCAACCCACGGTGTCCGCGCCGGGGTGTCACCCCGGCACCAGCTCGGGGCGTCAGCCGGCGGTGGTCGCCGCGCGGCCCGCCGCGTGCAGCCGGCGCAACGCCCGGACCGCCTCGACGGCGTGCTCCCGGTCGACGGACTGCAGCGCCAGCATCGGCACCAGCTCGTCGTCGGCCAGCTCCAGGCTGGCCCAGGCGGCGTCCCGGTCGAAGCGGACCGCCGTGACCAGCGACCACGGCAGCTGGTAGGTGCGCAGCACGTTGCGCACCCGTACCCCGTCGGCGTCGGCGTCGACCCGGGGCCGGGTGAACAACAGGATCACGGCCGCCCCCACCAGGCCGAGGCCGACCATGGCGGCCTGGTCACCACGCTGGAAGCTGCCCATGTTCGCGCCGGTGGACCCCTGCAGGCCGAAACTCACCGCGGTGAAGACCAGCAGCAGCGCGGCGGCCAGCGACCAGCACATCACCCGCAGCCGGCGGGCACGCACCACCAGCGGGCCGGTCAGCTCGGCGGTCGGATAGGTCGGCTCGTCTGCCACCCGGTCAAGTCTGCCACCGCACCGTCCCGGCCGACCGGCCGGGACCGGCGGGTGCCCCGGCCGGACACCAGCACCGCGACGATGATCAGCGCGGCGCCGGCGATCAGACCCGCGCTGACGCCGGGGCCACCGGGGACCAGGACGTCGATCAGCAGCGCCCCGACGAGCTGACCGGCGACCACCCCGAGCCCGGTCCGCAGCACCCCGACCGACCGGACCCCGACCAGCAGCGCCACCACGATGCAGACGCCGAACAGCCCGCCGAGGTAGAGGTACCACTCGCCGGGCCACGCCCGGCCGGCCGCCGCCCGGTAGCCGCCGAGCAGGCCGGCCGCGATCAGCACCAACGGCGTACTGACCACGAAGTTCGCCACCGTGCCCATCGCGGTGGTGCTGGCCGCCGAGACCCGCCCGTTGAGCGCCGACTGCACCGACACCGCCAGCCCGCCGGCCACCGCCAGCGCGATCACCCCGACCGCGAGCTGCCCGACCGGCCGGCCGACCTGGGCCACCACCACCGCGCCGATGCCGAGCAGCGCCCCGACCAGCCGGGGCCCGGTGACGGCGAGCCGGCCGGCCGGGGCCAGCCCGACCCGGTCCACCGCCAGGCCGCCGAGGCTGTTGCCGGCGACCTGGGCGATGGTCAGCACCGCCACCCCGAGCACCGGGACGGCATAGGTGGCGGCGGTGACGAAGAACGCCCCACCGACCCCGCCGAGGTAGGTCCACCAGGGCAGCCGGGCGGCCCGCAGGGTCCGCAGCCCGGCCCGCATCGACGGCAGGAGCAGCAGTCCGAGGGCGACCAGCAGCGATCCGCCGATGTTGTTGACCACCGCCCCGATGGCGGCGCTGCCCATCCGGGCACCGAGTTCGGCGTTGACCGCGCTCTGCGACGCGGACGCCACCCCGCCGAGCCCGGCGACGGCGAGCGCCAGCCAGGGCGGCAGCACCCCGGCGGGGCGGCGCGGGGTCAGCTGGGGCGGACTGCTGGCCGGCGTGGGGTCCGGTGGTGTCACCCGGTCACTCTGACAGCCGGCCACGACGGTGCCTGCGACGGCCCGCTCGGGGTGTCACGTGAAGTCGATCCGGTAGGTCCGGGTCCGGCTGCCGTCCTCGCCGGTGACCTCCACGGTGGCGGCCCGGCCTTGCGCGTCCGCCTGGGTCACCGTGATCTCGGCGTACGGGTCGACGGCGGTCGCGGTGACGTGCGGCAGCCCCGGGCCGGCCGGTACGGCGTACCGCGTCGTCGTTGGGTCGAAGCCGGCCAGCGGCACCCCGTCGAGCGCGATCGCGGCGGCGTCCGCCTGCGCGGACGTCCCCGGCACTGCCACGGCGACCTCGATCTCACTGAGGGTGATGTGCCGGTCCGGGTACGCGGTGAGGATGATCCGCACCGCGTCGGTGACGGCCGTGACCGGCACGTCGACCACCGGCGCGGTGGGGGTGCCGGTGGGTACGTCCACCGGCCCACCGGCGTCGACCCAGTCGCCGTGGGCGTCGCGGACCTGGGCCCGCACACTGCTGGCGTAGCTGTCCGAGCCGTCGCGGTAGAAGTGCACGGCCACCCGGGCGACGGAGTGTTCCCGGGGCAGGGTCACGGTGAGCGTGTCGGTCGGGTTCTTGGCCCCCGGCCGCCAGTTGGACCAGGCCTTGTCGGTGCGGTCGCCGTTGGTCAGGCCCACAGTCGAGTAGCCGGGCTCGGTGAAGGTGGCGTCGATCCCACTGACCGTGGTCGTCGCCTCGGCCGGCGGGGTGACCTGGACCCGGACCGTCGCGGGCAGCTCGGCACCGTCGCCGGCGTCGGCCCGGCCGGTGACGGTGACCACCCCGGGCTGGTCGAACGCGCCGGGCGGTTCGGCGTCCCACCGCACCGGGCGGTCGACCGCGAGGCCCTGGCTGGACAGCGCGGTGACCGTCACCGGCAGGTCCGGCCGACCGCCGACGAACGCCTTCGCCCGGGCCGGTTCGGTGGCGGTCAGCGTGTCGACGACGACGTTCGCGCGGGCGAGGTGGGTGCGGCCCTGGGCGTCGGTGACCCGACCGGTGACGGGGACGGTGCCGGGCTGCTTCCACCGCACCGGGGCGACGTCGCGCCAGGTCACCGGGAGCGGGCCGCCGGGGCCGTCACGGTGCAGCGCGACGACGCTCGCCGGCAGCGTCGGCGCGGTGCCGGGCGTGGTGAACAGGTCGACCGGTTCCAGCCCGACGACCTTCTCGTCGAGGATCCGCCAGCGCTGGTTGGCGCCGGAGTTCGGCAGCCAGACGGAGACCAGGGCCCCGTCGTGGGTGGCCTGCCCGCTGACGTCGAGCAGCCGGCCGGTGGCGACGTTGACGAAGGTGTACGTCCCGTCGCCGGTGGTGGACAGCATCCACTGGGCGGCCGGGCCGGGCTCGCCGTCGGCCGGCACGATCGCGGCGGCGCCGTCGACGACGGCGAGGCGGCGCTGCCCGTCGACGGTGCCGACCGCGTACCGGGCCTGGTTGTCGAAGCCGTCGGTCAACCGGGTGAGCTGCCACAGTTGGGCGGGATCGTGCGGCGTGCCGGTGCGGATGACCGGCGCGTCGCCGGCCGGGGTGAGCGACCGGCCGCTGGGCACACCGTCGATCCGGTAGACGTGGTTGTCCCGGATCAGGGACTCGTCCAGCAGCACGCCGGACACGCCGTCGATCAGGAAGGTGGTCACCGACCGGGCCGGCACGTCGAGCCGGGCGGTGCGGTCGGTGACGGCCACCGGGGTGCCGGTGCGCAGCGCGCCGGCGGCGCTGGTGACGACCGGGGTGACGGTGGCGTCGGGCGCGACGACGCGGAACGCCGACAGGTCCAGTGTCACGGTACGGGCGTCGGTGCTCGCGTTGACGTGCACCACGGTGGCCCGTTTGCCGGTGGCGATGGCGGCGACGCTGTTCGGGTCGTCGACGGCCATCAGCCGGTCGCCGGGGCGGATGTGGTGGGTGAAGTTGCGCAGCGTGTCGAACTTGGTGTTGGTGTGGATCGGGCAGGTCTGCAGGGTGTCGGCGGCGGTGCAGTCGAACGGCACCTGGATGCTGCCCCAGTTGGAGCCGAGCGGGAACTCGCCGCCGGGCGCCATGTTGTCGTAGTCCTCGACCGGCTGCCACAGCACCCAGGCCGACGGCTCCAGCTCCCGCAGATCGTCGACGACGTGCTGGGCGATGCCCAGACCGGGCAGCATGCTGGTGAAGTCCTGCCCGCCGCTGCCGTACGAGCCCTCCACCTCGCTCATCCACAGTGGTTTGCCTTCGGCCTTGGCGACGTCGCGCACGGCGGTGCGCTGCCCGGTGCCGTAGGTGTGCACGTTGAGCTGCGCGATCCGGTCGCGTGCGTCGGCGCCGTAGGCGTTCCAGTTGGTCAGGAAGGTGCCCGGGTTGGTCTCGTCCATCGCCGAGATCACGGTGTCGCTGCCGGCGGCCCGCAGCGCGGCGTCCACCGCCTCGATCACCTGCTGCTGGCTGGTCGGACCGGCGTGGGCGCCTTCCTGGCGACCACCGACCGGTTGGCCGTCCGGGCCGAGCCGGGTCGACCAGTACGGCGTGTTCGGTTCGTTGAGCGGGTCGATGGTGGCGACGTCGATGCCGTGGGACCGCTCCAGGTGTTCGGTGACCCGCACCAGATAGGTGGCGAAGTCGTCGACGGTGTCCGGGCGGATCTGGTCGGCGGTGGCGTCGAAGCCGCCGGAGACGTAGCCGCTGACCGTCTGGAACCACGGTGGCGAGTTGCTGAACGTCTCCCAGTGGGTGACGTCGGCTTTGATCCGGTCGACCCACCAGCGTTGCGCCGGGTCGGCGGCCCGGTTCCAGTGCGTCGGGTCGTCCGGGTCCCACCAGTCGCGGTCGTCGCGGGTGGTGCCGGCCGGGGCCTGCCACCAGCCGGGTACGGCGCCGCCGGGTCGCAGGTAGTCGGGCACGTCCGGGGCGTTGCCGCCGCCGATGTTGTACCGGGCGATGTTGAGGTTCAGCCCGTCGTCGCCGAAGAGCAGTTCGGCGAGCCGGTCGCGGATCTCGTCGGGGTAGCCGCCGGTGGCGTTGGCGAACCAGACCAGGCTGGTCCCCCAGCCCTGGAACTGCTGCCCCCGGTAGGCCGGGTCGGGTCGGACGGTGACCACCGTGGCCGGGGCGTCGGCGACCGGGTCGGGTGTGCCAGCGTGGGCGGCTCCGGTGGCGGGATCCCCGACGGCCGCGACGCCGACGGCGAGGACGACGGCGCACAGCGCGGCACCGGGTCGGCGGGCCGGCTTGGGTCCTGGCACGGTGGACGGCCTCCTTCGGCGTACGATCAGGGCCGATGTTTGCGTAAACATCGGCCCCGATCGTGGCACCGCCGCCCAGCAGCGTCAACCCCGCTCCCGGCGAACCGGGCTCAGGACCGGGGCAGGACGACCGCGAGCCGGGTCAGAACGGGAACCGGCTGATGTCGCCCTGCATGGTGAGCCACTGGGTCTCGGTGAACGCCTCGATGTTGGCGGCCGGCCCACCGAAGCGGCCACCGGTGCCGGAGGCCCCCACCCCGCCGAACGGTGCCACCGCCTCGTCGTCGACGGTCTGGTCGTTGATGTGCACGATGCCGCTGGGGATCCGGTCGGCGAGCGCCATCGCCTTCATCACGTCCCGGCTCAGAATGCCGAGCGACAGGCCGTACTCGGTGTCGTTGGCCAGCGCGACCGCCTGGTCCAGGTCGGCGAAGGTGGCGACCGGCGCGACCGGGCCGAACACCTCCTGGGCGAACGCCGGGGTGGTCGGGGTGGCGTCGGCCAGCACCGTCGGCCGGTAGAACAGCTCCTCGTAGGTGCCGCCGGCCGCCAACCGGGCCCCGGCGTCGACGCTGGCCGTGACCAACGAATGAATCTTGTCCCGCTGGTGTTCGTCGATGATCGGGCCGAGCGCCACCTGCCCGGCCGCCGGATCCCCGACCGGCAGGTGGTCGGCCTTGGCCGCCAACTGCTCGACGTACTGGTCGGCGATCCGCTCGTGCACCAGGTGCCGACCGGTGGCCATGCAGATCTGCCCCTGGTGCAGGAACGACCCCCAGGCACCGGCCGAGACCGCGAGGTCCAGGTCGGCGTCGTCCAGAACGATCAACGCCGAGTTGCCACCCAGCTCCAGTTGGGCCCGCTTGAGGTGGCGGGCGGCGGCCTCACCCACCTTGCGCCCGGCGGCGGTGGAACCGGTGAAGCTGACCACCCGGACCCGGGGGTCGGCGATCAGCGCCTGGCCGATGTCCGCACCACCGGGCAGCACGTGCAACAGCCCGTCCGGCAGACCCGCTTCCTGGAAGACCCGGGCGATCGACACCCCGCCACAGACCGCCGTACGCGGATCGGGTTTGTAGACCACCGCGTTGCCCAGCGCCAGGGCCGGTGCGATGGACCGGATGGACAGGATCAGCGGAAAGTTGAACGGTGCGATGACGCCGACCACCCCGACCGGCAGCCGACGCGCCAAACTCAGCCGGGGCTGGCCGCTGGCCAGGATCTCGCCGGTCGGATGCGACGGCAGGGTGGCCGCCTCGTAGCACTCCTGGGCGGCGGTGGTCGTCTCGACCTCGGCTTTCGGCGGCACCGACCCGGCCTCGCGGATCAGCCAGCCACCGATGTCGTCGGCGTAGCGCTCGAACAGCTGACCGGCCCGGCGCAGCACGGCGGCCCGCTCCAGGTAGCTGGTGGCGGCCCAGTCGCGCTGCGCCTGCGCGGCCCGGACGCAGGCCCGCGTCACGTCGTCGGCGTTGCCGACACCGACCCGACCGATCTCCTGCCGGGTGGCCGGCGACATGACGGCCATGGTGCCGCCGGCCGCCTCGGTCCAGCCGTCGCTGAAGATCATGCCGTGCCACGTCGTCGTGTCGAGTAGTGCCATGAGGAACCTCCGGCCGGTCGGGAATCCGAATCCTCCCTACCTTCCCGCACCAGCACCGGATCCACCTCAGGAACCGGTGTCACCCGTACGAGGAGTTGAACCACGGCCGGACACGACGACGGCGAGCAGGATCAGTACCGCGCCGACCAGCATGCCGGCACCCGTCGAGGGCCCGCCGGGGACGAGTACGTCGATCAGCAGCGCGCCGACGAGCTGCCCACCGAGCACGGCCAGCCCGGTCCGCAGCACGCCCACCGACCGGACCCCCACCAGCAGGCCGATCATCACCAGCACCCCGAACAGGCCGCCCAGGTAGAGGAACCACTCCCCCGGCCAGCCGCCCCGCGTCGCGGCACCGAACGCGCCGAGCAGCGCCGCCGTGCCCAGCACGAACGGGGTGGCCACGGCGAAGTTGACCACCATGCCGGCGGCGGTGCTGCTGGCCGCGGCGACCCGCCCGTTGAGCGCCGACTGCACCGCGACCGCGAGTCCGGCGACGACGGCGACGGCGACCAGCCCGACCGCCAGTTGACCAACCGGGCGGCCGAGCTGAGCGACGGCGACCGCCACGACGCCGAGCACCGCACCGGCGACCCGGGGGCCGGTGACGGCGAGCCGGCCGGCCGGGGCCAGCCCGGTCCGGTCCACCGTCAGCCCGCCGAGGCTGTTGCCGGCGACCTGGGCGATGGTGAACACCGCCACGCCGAGCACCGGCACCGCGTAGGTGGCGGCGACCACGAAGAACCCGCCGCCGATCCCACCGAGATAGCCCCACCAGGGCAGCCGGGCGGCCCGCAGGGTCCGCAGCCCGGCCCGCATCGTCGGGAGGAGCAGCAGCCCGAGGGCGATCAGCGACGAGCCGACGATGTTGTTGACGATCGCGCCGACCGGTGCGCTGCCCATCCGGGCGCCGAGTTCGGCGTTGACCGCGCTCTGCGACGCGGACGCGACCCCACCGAGCCCGGTGACGGTCAGCGCCAGCCAGGGCGGCAGGACCCGCCGCGTGGTCGCGGTCAGAGGCGGCAGGCGTGGATGTCGGTGACCAGGATCGCGCGGGCACCCAGGTCGTACAACTCGTCCATGATCCGGTGCACCTCGGCGCGGCGGACCATGGCCTGCACCGCCACCCAGCCTTCGCGGTGCAGCGGCGAAATGGTCGGTGACTCGATGCCCGGGGTCAGCGCGGTCGCCTGCTCCAGCAGGTCGGCGCGCACGTCGTAGGCGAGCATCACGTACCGGTGGGCGACCAGGACCCCCTGCAGCCGACGGATCAGCTGGTCGGCCTGCCCGGTGGTGGCGGTGCCGGCCGGGTGCACCAGCACCGCCGAGGAGCGCAGGATCGGCTCGCCGACGGTGACCAGGCCGGCCTGGCGCAGCGTGGCGCCGGTCTCCACCACGTCGGCGATGACGTCGGCGACGCCGAGCCGGATGGCGTTCTCCACCGCGCCGTCGAGCCGGACCACCTCGGCCTTCAGCCCGTGTTCGCCGAGGTAGCTCTCGACCACCCCGGGGTACGCGGTGGCGATGCGTCGCCCGGCGATCTGCTCCGGCACCCGGGTCAGGGTCTCCGGGCGGGCGGCGAACCGGAACGTCGCCCCGGCGAAGTCGAGGTCCAGCAGCTCCTCGGCCGGGCTGCCGGAGTCGATCAGCAGGTCCCGGCCGGTGACGCCGAGCTCCAGCTCACCGCTGCCGACGTAGGTGGCGATGTCACGGGGCCGCAGGTAGAAGAACTCGACGTCGTTGGCCTCGTCGCGGCAGACCAGGTCCTTGGGGTCGGTGCGCTGGCGGTAGCCGGCCTCGCGCAGCATGTCGGCGGCCGGCCCGGAGAGGGTGCCTTTGTTCGGTACGGCGATGCGCAGCATCTCGGTCTCGCTCCTGTCGAGGGTGTGAGGGTCACACGATGGTGAGGGTCACGGTCGCAAGGGCGGGTCAGAGATGTCGGTAGACGTCCTTGAGCTCCAGTCCGGTGGCCAGCATCAGCACCTGCGCCTGGTAGAGCAGCTGGGAGATCTCCTCGGCGGCTCGGTCGGGGGTCTCGTGCTCGGCGGCCATCCACGCCTCGGCCGCCTCCTCGACGACCTTCTTGCCGATGGCGTGCACACCGCGCTCCAGCGCGGCCACCGTCGACGAGCCCGGGGTCCCGGCCGCCGCCTTGGCCTGCAGCTCGGCGAACAGCTCCTCGAACGTCTTCACGGTGCCCGATTGTGGCAGCCCGGCACCGGGCGGGTCGGCACCGGGTCCGCACCGGTCCACCTGCTGATCACCGTACGGCGGTCGGTGCTGGCCACCTGTTGGTCGGGGCGCGGGTCACCGTACGGTGATCGCGGCGTCGACGAGGTGCCTTGGCCCTTCGTCGGCGACCATCGACTCCTCGTACGCCTCGATGATGTAGTCACCGGGCGGCAGGCTCAGCTCGACGAACGCCTCACCCCGGCCGGGTGCGCCCGCGTCGAGCGTGACGTACTGCCGGTGCACGACCCGTCCGCCCTGGCGGACCCGCAGCTGGGCGGTGGCCTCGTGGACGCTGCCGGCGAGGTGCACCGTGAAGGTCGACCCGACGGTGTCGCCGTGCTGCGGGTCGATCAGCCAGAGCATGGCCAGGGTGTCCAGCGCGGCCCCCTTGGTGATCTCGTCGCCGGTGTCGATGTGACCCCACAGCCGGTCCACCGGCTCGCCGTCGAGCAGCAGCCGGATCCTCGGGTCGCCGCCGGTGACGCCGGCGATGGTCCAGGCGAGCTGCTGCACCGCGGCGGCGGCCCCGGCGGCGTCGAGGTTGGCGACCCCGGCTCCGGTGATGTTGACCCCGACGATGTCGTACTGGGTCCACACGGTGGCCACGGTGGCCCCGGCCGGCCACAGGGTGCGGTAGTCGGGGTCGGCGAGCCGGGCCGCGGTGAGCATCTCGTTGAGCGCGGCCCGCAGTTCGGCGACGACGCCGGTGTCGGTCAGCTGAAAACGGTGGAACTCGCGGTAGAGGCGCAACCCGCCGCCGTCGGCCGCGTCGACGTAGTAGACCGGCAGGGTCGCCACCGGGGTACCGGCCTGCTGTCCGGCGGCGCCGGCGGTCGGCGGACCACCGGTCGCCGGGCCGGCGACCGGGCCGTCGCGGTCGGTCGGCCGGCTGGTCGGTGCCCCGATGGGCGGGGCCGGGCCGGCGGAGGCCGCCCCGGACGGCGGGCCGGGCTGCGGGGCCGGCGGCAGGCAGCCGACCACGCCGACCAGGCTGGCGGCGACGGTCGCGGCAGCGGCACCCAGCAGCACCGCCGGCACCCGGCGCCGCCGACGGGCGTCGATTTTCCCGCGGATCGAGGTCAGCCCGTCGGGCCGTACGTCGGTCCGGTCGGCTTCGGTGTGCAGCGCCCGGCGCAGGAGGTCAGCGGTGCGGGCGTCGCCGGGCTGGTTGTCGTGGTCGGTGTCCATCACAGGCCGTCCAGGCTGGTACGCAGCGCGGCGATGCCGCGTGCGGTGTGGCTCTTCACCGCGCCCCGGCTGACCCCCATCGCGTCGGCGATCTGCGCCTCGGACAGGTCGGCGTAGTAGCGCAGCACGATCGCCTCCCGCTGGCGGGGCGGTAGGGCGCGCAGCGCGGTGATCACGTCGGCGTGGCGGAGCTGGTCGAGGGCGCCGGCTTCGGCGCTGGGTGCGTCGGGGTCGGGCCGGGCGGCGGCCAGGTGGGCCTGCACGACCCGTCGGTGCCGGATCGCCGACCGGCACCGGTTGACCACCGTGACCCGCAGGTAGCCGAGTGCCTTGTCCGCGTCGCGGAGCCGCCACCAGCGGCTGTGCAGGGCCACGTAGGCGTCCTGCACGATCTCTTCGGCCATGCCCGGTTCCCGCAGCAGCAGGGTGGCGAGGCGCACCAGCGGGCGGTAGTGCGCGGCGAACAGGCGGGTGACCGCCTCGTCCGCCGCCCACGTCGATGTCTGTGCCCGCTGTCGTGGCATCGTCCTCCCCGAGCCCAGGTCGGTGACCAGTTCGGGTGTCACGCCACTACGACGTGTCACCAGCGCATCTGGTTTACCGCGCGAGCGGCGGGAACGTGACGGGTCGGGGTACTGCGGTTCGAGAGGTCAGGTTCAGCCCACCGGTACGGCGTGAACGGCCCGCAGGGCCAGTGCGGCGTCGAGCACGGCGACCATCGACGACCAGCCCTTGTCCTCGGCCGAGCCGGGCAGCCCGGCCCGGTCGCGGGCCTGGTCGATGGTCTCGACGGTGAGCACACCGTGCCCGACCGGGGTGGACTCGTCGAGTGACACCCGGGTCAGGCCGTCGGTGACCGACCGGCACACGTAGTCGAAGTGGGCGGTGGCGCCGCGTACCACCACGCCGAGGGCGACCACCGCGTCACAGCGCCGGGCCAGGGCCTGTGCGACGACGGGCAGTTCGACGGAGCCGGCGACCCGGACCACCTGCACGTCGGCGACGCCGCAGGCGTCGGCGGCGGCGAGCGCCCGGGTGAGCATCGCGTCGACCAGGTCGGTGTGCCAGCGGGCGGCGACGACGCCGACGGTGAGCCCGGCGGCGTCAACGGCGGAGACCCCAGGTTCGCCGAATCCGGCCATCAGGCCCGCCCTCCGGACAGTTCGCCGACCGGGTCGAGGTCGGTCGCACCGTCGAGGTCGGCCGGTGCTGCGCCGGCCGGCTGGTCGAGGCCGTCGAGCAGGTGGCCCATCCGGTCCCGTTTGGTACGCAGGTAGCGCACGTTCTCCGGATGCGGGTGGACGGTCAACGGTTCCCGCCCGACGACGTTCAGGCCGTACCCGGTCAGCCCGGACACCTTGTCCGGGTTGTTGGTGAGCAGCCGGATCGACCGGACCCCGAGCTCGTGCAGGATCTGCGCGCCGGTGCCGTAGTCGCGGGCGTCGGCGGGCAGGCCGAGCTCCAGGTTGGCGTCGACGGTGTCCCGTCCCTGGTCCTGCAGCTGGTAGGCGCGCAGCTTGTGGGCCAGGCCGATGCCGCGGCCCTCGTGGCCGCGCAGGTAGAGCACCACGCCGCGGCCCTCGGCGGCGACCCGGGCCAGGGCGGCGTCCAGCTGCGGGCCGCAGTCGCAGCGCAGCGAGCCGAACACGTCCCCGGTGAGGCACTCGGAGTGCACCCGGACCAGCACGTCACGGCCGTCGTCGAGGTCACCGTGGACCAGGGCGATGTGTTCGGCCGGGTCGTGGGCGACCCGGTAGCCGACGGCGCGGAACACCCCGTACGGCATCGGCAGCCGGGCCTGCGCGACCCGCTCGACGTGGGTCTCGGTCCGCCGCCGGTGGGCGATCAGGTCGGCGATGGTGATCAGGGTGAGCCCGTGGTCGGCGGAGAACTTCTCCAGGTCGGGCAGGCGCATCATGGTGCCGTCGTCGTTGACCAGTTCGCAGAGCACCCCGGCGGGGTGCAGCCCGGCGAGGCGGGCCAGGTCGACGGCGGCCTCGGTGTGTCCGGGCCGGTGCAGGACGCCGCCGGCGCGGGCGCGCAGCGGCACGATGTGGCCGGGCCGGGACAGGTCGGCCGGACCGGCGTCGGGGTCGGCGAGCAGCCGCAGGGTGTGTGCCCGGTCGGCGGCGGAGATGCCGGTGCTGACGCCTTCCCGGGCGTCGACGGTGACGGTGTACGCGGTGCCCCGCCGGTCCTGGTTGGTGTGGTACATCGGCGGCAGGTCGAGCCGGTCGCACTCGGCTTCGGGCAGCGGCGCGCAGATGTAGCCGGAGGTGTGGCGCACCATGAAGGCGACGAGTTCGGCGGTGGCGTGTTCGGCGGCGAAGATCAGGTCGCCTTCGTTTTCCCGGTCGGCGTCGTCGACGACCACCACGGCCCGGCCGGCGGCCAGGTCGTCGAGGGCCTGTTCGACGGTGCCGAACCCGGCGGCGGTCACGGGCGGACCCCGCCGACGGACCGTGCCCCGTCCAGTTGCTTCGCCACGTACTTCGCGATCACGTCGACCTCCAGGTTGACCAGGGCCCCGACCGGTTTCCGGCCGAGGGTGGTGAGTTGCAGTGTGGTGGGGATCAGCCCGACGCCGAACCAGCCGGCCACGCCGGGCCCGCCGGACCCGCCGGTCGCGGCCGTGGTCGCGGCGTCGCCGTCGCCGTCGGACACCTCCATGACGGTCAACGAGACGCCGTCGACCGCGATCGAACCTTTCTCCACGACGTACCGGTGCAGGCCGGCGGGCAGGCTGAACCGGACCTGCTCCCAGCGGTCGCCGGGGGTGCGTCCGACGACGGTGGCGACCCCGTCGACGTGGCCCTGCACCAGGTGCCCCCCGAGGCGGGTGGCGAGGGTGGCGGCGCGTTCCAGGTTGACCGGGTCGCCGGGCCGCAGCGTCCCCAGTGAGCTGCGGTCGAAGGTTTCCTTCATGACGTCGACGGCGAACCGTTGCCCGTCGACGGAGACGACGGTGAGGCAGACGCCGTTGACCGCGATCGAGTCGCCGTGCCGGGCGTCGGCGGCGACCAGTGGGCCGTGGACGGTGAGCACGCCGCTGTCGCCGTGCCAGTCGAGCGGGCCGGCCTCGCCCAGCTCCTCGATGATGCCGGTGAACATCGACTCAGCCCTCTTTCTGCCGGGGTACGGCGGTGATCCGCAGGTCAGGGCCGACCTGGGTGACGTCGACGACGGTCAGGTCGATGGCGTCGGCGATGGTGTGCACTCCGGCGGCGCCGAGCGCGGCGGGGCCGGCGCCGAGCAGTCTCGGGGCGAGGTAGCCGACCACCCGGTCGACCAGGCCGGCCCGCAGGAACGCCCCGGCGAGCACCGGGCCGCCTTCGAGCAGCGCGGAGCGGATGCCCCGGTCGTAGAGGGCGGTCAGCAGGGCGGTGAGGTCGACCCGGCCACGGTGGTCGGCGCCGACGTCCGCGGTGGTGGCGATCCAGGTGCCGGCGGCGGCGTCGCGGACCCGGGCGTCGGCCGGGGTACGCCCGGAGCTGTCCACGATCACCCGTAGCGGCTGCCGGACGGCGGGTCCGCCGGCGCTCGGGGTCCGGACGGTGAGCCGGGGGTCGTCGGCGAGTACGGTGCCGACGCCGGCGATGATCGCGTCGGCGGTGCCGCGCAGCGTGTGGACGTCGGCGCGGGCCGCCTCCGAGGTGATCCACATGCTGGTGCCGTCGGCGGCGGCGGAGCGCCCGTCGAGAGTGGCGGCGTACTTCCAGATGATGTAGGGGCGGCGCCGGCGGACGGCGGTCAGCCAGGCGATGTTGGCGTTCTCGGCCTCGTCGGCGCGCAGCCCGACCTCGACGTCGATGCCGGCGGCGCGCAGCGTCTCGGTGCCACCGGCGGCGATCGGGTTGGGATCGGGCACGGCCAGCACGACGCGGGCGAGGCCGGCGTCGACCAGGGCGGTGGAGCAGGGTCCGGTGCGCCCGACGTGGTTGCACGGTTCGAGGGTGACGACGGCGGTGCCGCCGCGGGCCCGGTCGCCGGCCTGGGCGAGCGCGGCGATCTCGGCGTGCGGTCCGCCGGCGTAGGCGTGGAAGCCTTCGCCGACGACGTGACCGGCGGGGTCGAGCAGGACGCAGCCGACGATGGGGTTGGGGCTGACCGAGCCGAGGCCACGGACGGCGAGGTCGATGGCGCGTCGCATCGCCTCGTCTTCGGAGAGGATCGCCATGGCCGTTTCTCTTCTCCTCGCCTGCCGGGGTGCGCGGCGGGCGGGAGGTGCCGGGCCCGGTAGGGGCGGCCGGCGACAGCATGGCGGCGGCGGAACGCCTCGACGCGCGGCCACGACGGACCGGCCCCGGGGCGCTGCACGGGTACGGCGGTGCCGGTCGGCACGCCACACCTGAGCGTCCGTTCCGCGCGCTGTCTCCCATCCGGACTGTCTGGGCCGGTCCGTGCCAGGTCGGCACGGTCTGGCCCAACCGTCGGCTCCGGAGTCTCACCGGATCCACCGGGCGTCGTCTCCGACGACCGGGTCGCGGGCTGGCCACGGCTTGCGCCGTGGATCACCGCCGGTTCGGAATTTCACCGAGTCCCGCCAGCGCGTGGTGGGTGCTTCCCCGAGTGTTACACGGCACACGGGGATCATCGCCAGGGACGCGACCGACCTCACAACTGTCGGATATCCGACAGAAGATCGGTCGTCGGCCCGTTCGGGCAGGTCAGTTGGTGGACAGCCGACGGTCGACCGCGATGTACGAGCCGGGTTGGCTCTTGGCGACCGACTTCATCTCGTTGGCCACCGTGATGATCTCGCGAGGGTCGCTGAACCGGCGGCTGCCCGCCGACACCGCCACCCCGACCGAGAGAGTGACCAGGGCCGCCTTCTGCAGGTTGCCGCGCCGGTCCTTGACCTCCACGTAGCCGCGCCGCGCGTCGGACGGGTCGTACAGCTCGTCGGCGGCCTTCTCGAAGTCGAGGATCGCCTGCTCGATGATCGGCCGTACCTGTTCGGGCGCGCAGACCACCACGAAGTCGTCGCCGCCGATGTGGCCGAGGAACGCCGGCGGCAGCCCGATCGACACCACCGCCCGGTGCATGCAGCGGGCCAGCGCGGAAATGAACTCGTCGCCCCGGGCGAAGCCGTACACGTCGTTGACGCTCTTGAACCGGTCGATGTCGACGTAGCCGACGGCGTAGTCGGCACCGCTGCGGACCCGGTCGGTGATCTCCCGGCTGACCCGGGTGTTGCCCGGCAGCCCGGTCAGCGGGGACACCTCGCGGTACTCGCGGTTGCGCCGCAGGGTGGAGCTGACCCGGGCGATCAGCTCCGAGGTGTCGAAGGGCTTGACCAGGTAGTCGTCGGCGCCGGCGGTCAGCCCGACGACCTTGTCGACGGTCATCCCCTTGGCGGTCAGCATGATGATCGGCAGCGCCGCGGTCATCGGGTCGGCCCGCAGCCGCCGGGTCAGGTCCAGCCCGCCGATGCGGGGCATCATCAGGTCGACCACGGCCAGGTCGGGCCGGTGCCGTTCGATGATCTCCAGCGCCTCCTGGCCGTCGTGGGCGAGCATCACGTCGAAGCCGTGCAACCGCAGGTTGACCTCGACGAACCGGGCGATGTCGACGTCGTCGTCGACGACCAGGATCAGGTCCGGCCGGGACTCGGCCCCTTCCGGGCTCACCACCGTGGCGCGGTCCGCTCGGCGATCTGCCGCAGTGCGCGGACCGCCTCGGCGGGGTCCTCGGCGCCGTACACGGCGGTGCCGGCGACGAAGGCGTCCGCGCCGGCGGCGGCGGCCTGCTCGATGGTGTCCGCGGCGATCCCGCCGTCGACCTCGATCCGCAGCTCCAGGTGGCCGCTGGCGGCGTGCCGGCGGGCCGCGCGGACCTTGTTCAGCATCTCGGGGATGAACCGCTGGCCGCCGAACCCGGCCTTGATCGTCATGATCAGCAGCGTGTCGAAGCTGGGCAGCAGCTCCAGGTAGTCCTCCACCGGGGTGTCCCGGTCGACCGCCAGGCCGGCCTTCGCCCCGGCCGACCGCAGCTCCTTGGCCAGCGCCACCGGGTCGTCGCAGGCCTCGGCGTGGAAGGTGACGTTGTACGCGCCAGCGTCGGCGTAGCCCGGTGCCCAGCGGCGCGGGTCGGTGATCATCAGGTGCACGTCGAACGGCAGTGACGTGGCCGGCAGCAGGCTCTGCACCACCGGCAACCCGATGGTCAGGTTCGGCACGAAGTGGTTGTCCATCACGTCGACGTGCAGCCAGTCCGCCGCCCCCTCGACCGCGCGGGCCTCGTCGGCCAGGCGGGAGAAGTCGGCGGCCAGGATGCTGGGCGCGATGAGCGGCGCTGGTGCGGTCACCGCGCCAGTCTACGAACGTGAGCAAGCGTTCCACACCCGCCACGACGATCGCCCGCCCGACGGGTGGCCCGACGGCCGCATCCGCCGACGGACCTGCTCACGGACGGCCGGCCGGGCGGTCGGCACCGGGTCCGCAACCTGGCGACGCAGACGGGTACGCCGGCCCAACAATCCGCACGAATGCGTTATTGACTGTCTTTTGCCGACATCACACAACGGGGCCGGTGGCGGCTCGAATAGCCCCAAGATCCACCCCCGGCAATGCAAAATTTCCGATTGTAGCTACGCCAGCACCTTCGGTAAGGTGGCCGCCATGACCGACCCGCGTCGCGTCGACGCAGATCCGGCTGCCCGCAGCAGTTCGAGGCCAGTTCCACGGCTCGGCCTCCGGGAAAATCTCGTCGGGATGCAGGCAATGCGCCGGGATCAGCTCGCATTTCTACAGGAGGCGGTCCGTAACCACGGCGACATCTTCAGGATACGTCTCGGTGGTATGCCGATGGTAGTTATCACCAACCCGGAGCACATCCACCATGTCCTGGTCGACAAGCACGCCAACTACGACAAGGAAAACTTCCTCTGGCGTACCGTCCGGGCGGTCCTACGGGAAGGGCTGATCGGCAACCGGGGCGACGAGACCTGGCAGCGCAACCGCCGGCTGATGCAGCCGACGTTCAACAACGCCAGCGTGGCCAGGTTCGCCCCGAACATGACCGGCCTGACCGCGGACATGATCCACCGATGGGCCCCGGAGGCCGCCTCCGGTGCGCCGGTCGACGTCGTCGGACCGCTCACCGACCTGGCTCTGAAGATCGTCCTGCGGTCGCTGTTCGGCGTCGAACCCGACGAGCGCAGCCACCAGTTCGAACGCGACTTCCTGGAGGTCAACCGCCGGCTCGGCGACTTCCTCCGGTTCCCCTTCCCGCCGCTGAGCTGGCGCACCCCGTCCCGCAACCGGATCCGGGCACTGACCCGGGATCTGGACGGCTTCGTCCGCTACCTGATCGAAACCCGCCAGCACGAGCCCGACGGCGACCACCGGGACCTGTTCAGCCTGCTGCGACACGCGGTCGACCCGGTCACCGGCTCCGGGCTCACCCCGCAGCAGCTCTCCAACGAGATCCTGGCGATGATCATCGCCGGGTACGAGACCACCAGCAACTCGATCTCCTGGGTGTACTACCAGTTGGCCCGCCACCCGCAGGTGCAGCAACGGGTGCACGACGAGGTGGACACCGTCCTCGACGGACGGGTGCCGACCTTCGACGACCTGCCCCGGCTGGCGTACACCCGGATGGTCATCGACGAGACGCTGCGGCTGTTCACCCCCGCCTGGCAGACGATGCGGCGGGCGGTGACCGACGACGTGATCGGCGGCTACCACATCCCGCAGGGCACCGAGGTGCTGATGAACCTGTTCCTGCTGCACCGGCACCCGGACTTCTGGCCCGACCCGGACCGCTTCGACCCCGACCGGTTCACCCCGGCGGCGGTCGCCGCCCGGCCCCGGCACGCCTACCAGCCGTTCGGCAGCGGCCCGCGGCACTGCATCGGCAAGCACTTCGCCCGTACGGAACTGCACCTGATCACGGTGATGCTCGCCCAGACGTTCGCCGTCAGCCTGCCCGAGGACGCGCCGCCGGTCGGCTTCGCCCCGCTGGTCACGCTGCACCCCGCCGGCGGCATGCGGCTCCGACTGCACCGCCGATGACCTGCACCACCGCCGCCCCCGCACCGCACCGCACCGCCGCTGGCCGGTCCGTCGCGTCGATTCGTGGAAAGTGAGAAGAGCATGTCCCCGCAGGTACGCAGCCGCGCCCCGGGCGGCACCCGGGAGATTCCCACCGTCACGCCGGGCAGCGGCGTCGGCGGCACCCTGGCCTTCAAACGCGACCAGCTCGCCTTCCTCGGCCGGGGCGTCGACCGCTACGGCGACATTTTCCGGTTCCGTCCGCTGGGCATCCCGATGGTGCTGGTCAACCATCCCGACTACATCCGTCACGTGCTGGTCGACGAGGGCGAGAAGTACGACAAGAACGCCGTCCTGTTCAAGGTCGTCCGGCCGGTGCTACGCAAAGGTCTCATCGCCAACCCGGACATGGATCTGTGGCGACGGCAACGGCGGATGATGGCGCCGCACTTCACACCCCGTACGGTCAGCTCTTTCACCCGAAACATGACCGACGAGGCCGAACAAATGCTCGTCCGGTGGGAACGGAATTACGGCCGGGGCGGCACCCTCGACGTCACCGACGAGATCGGCCAGCTCGCCCTGCGAATCGTCAACCGGTCGCTGTTCAGCGCGCAGGTCGGCGACATCGCGCAGGCCTTCGAACGGGCATTCGGCGAGGCCAACGCGATCCTCGGCGCGTTCTTCCGGTTCCCGTTCCCGCCGCTGAGCGTGCCGACCCCCCGGCACCGCCGGCTGCGCGCCGCGATCGCCGACATGGACACCTTCGTGTCGACCTTCATCAACCGCCGGCTGCACGAGGAGGTGCCCACCGGCGAGGAGACCGACCTGCTCACCCTGCTGCTGCACACCGTCGACGAGACCGACGGCCAGCGGATGGACCTGGAGCAGCTGCACCACGAGGTGCTCAACATCTGCATCGGCGCCTACGAGACCACCACCAACACCCTGTCCTGGGCGTTCTACCTGCTCGCCCGGCACCCCGAGGTGGAGGCGAAGCTGCACGCCGAGGTCGACTCGGTGCTCGCCGGGCGGACGCCGACCTTCGAGGACCTGCCCCGGCTGCCGTACACCCGGATGGTCGCCGACGAGACGCTGCGCATCTACTCGCCGGCGTACCAGTTCATGCGCCGGGCCAGCTCAGCCGACGTGATCGACGGCTACCGGGTGCCGGCCGGTACCAACATGCTGATCAACAGCTACCTGCTGCACCGGCACCCCGACTTCTGGGACGACCCGGAACGCTTCGACCCGGAGCGGTTCACCCCGGAGCAGGTGGCGCGCCGCCCGAAGCACGTCTACGTGCCGTTCGGCAGCGGCCACCGGGTCTGCATCGGCAAACACTTCGCGCTGTCCGAGCTGGTCCTGGTGCTGGCCACGGTGGCCCGACGGCACCGGCTCGTACTGCCACCGGGCGCACCCGAGGTGCGGCCGGAGGCGCTGATCACCCTGCACCCCAAGGGCGGGGTCCACCTCAACCTGGAGTACCGGTGACCTTCACGGACGACACGGCCAGCCACCTGACCCTCGACCCGGTCCAGCGGACCCTCGACCGCTTCCCCTACCAGCTCAACCCGCACGTCGAACGGGCCCGCGCGCACCTGACCGGCTGGGTACGCGACACCGGACTGGTGCTGCGTGAGCAGGCCCGCGCCCGATTCGACCACGCCGACTTCGGCTGGTTCGCGTCGATGGTCTACCCGACCGCCGACCCGGCGCACGCCGAGCTGATGGCCGACTGGTTCGCCTGGCTGTTCCTGGTCGACGACCAGTTGGACGACGGCGCCGACGGACGCAGCCCGCAGCACCTCGCCGAGGTGATGGCCGCGATGCGGCGGGTGCTGTCCGCCGACGACTTCGGCGCCGCCGACGCGGCACGCCGGGACCTGCCCCGGGCGGTGTCGTCGCTGGCCGACCTGTGGCGGCGTACCGCGCCGGACGCCACCGCGCGCTGGCGGCGACTGTTCGTGCGGCACCTGGAGCAGTGCCTGACCACCGCCGCCACCTGGGAGGCCGGCAACCGGCTGTCCGGCACCGTGCCGGACGAGGCCATCTACATCGAGAAGCGCCGGCACACCGGGGCGATCTACGTCTGCATGGACTTCATCGACGTCGTCGAGCGGATCGACATGCCCGACGAGGTGTACGACAGCGCGCCGTTCCGTACCGCGCTCGACGCCGCCTGCAACGTGGTCTGCTGGACCAACGACATCTACTCACTGGACAAGGAACGCGCCCTCGGCGAGGTGCACAACCTGGCGTACATCGTCGGCTACCACCATGGGCTGGACCGCGACGCGGCGGTGCACCGGGTGACCCGGGCGATCGACGCCGAGACCGACCTGTACCTGGCCGCGGAGGCGCAGCTGCGGCGAACCTTCCCCGGCCGGGCGGCGGTGCTGGAGCCGTACCTGGCCGGGATGCGCAGCTGGATGCGCGGCAACGTCGACTGGTCCAGCCGGACAAAGCGCTACCAGCCGACGCAGACGACCACCGAACCGGCACCACCGGAGTATCTGGAGGCCACGTTGCTCGGGAGCCAGGGTTGACCGCCGCGACCACCGCACAACGCGACGCCTGGGCACGACTGGCGGCGGCGCGGACGTTGATCGGGCCGCAGCTGCGCCGCGCCGTCGACCGGCTCGCCGACCCGATCCACACCGTCGCCGGCTACCACTTCGGCTGGTACGCCGCCGACGGCAGCCCGGCCGACGCCGGCTGGGGCAAGGGGCTGCGCGGCGGCCTGGCACTGGCCGGTGCCGAGGCGGTCGGTGCCCCGGCGGACCGGGCGGTGCCGGCGGCGGTCGCGGTGGAGCTGGTGCACAACTTCACCCTGCTGCACGACGACGTGATGGACGGCGACCGGACCCGGCGTGGCCGGCCCACCGCCGGGGCCGCGTTCGGCGACGCGCAGGCCATCCTGGCCGGTGACGCGCTGCTCGCGCTGGCCTTCGACACGGTACGCGGGCAGGCCGCCCCAGCCGCCGCCGAGCTGTGTCAGGTGCTGCTGGATCTGGTGGCGGGGCAGAGCGCCGACGTGGCGTTCGAGTCGCGTACCGCCGTGGGGTTGGACGCCTGCCTGGCGATGGCGGCCGGCAAGACGGCGTCGCTGATCGGCGCCGCCTGCGCGGTCGGCGCGATCAGCGGCGGCGCCGACCCGGACCGGGTCGACGGACTGAAAGGGTACGGCCACCACCTGGGGATGGCGTTCCAGCTGGTCGACGATCTGCTCGGCATCTGGGGCGACCCGGCGGTGACCCGCAAACCGGTCGGTGCCGACCTGCGGCAGCGCAAGAAGTCGCTGCCGGTGGTGTTCGCGATGGGCAGCGGCACGCCGGCCGGTGCCGAGCTGGCCTCGCTCTACGCGATACCGGGTGCGTTCACCGACGGGCAGGTGACCCGGGCTGCGCTGCTCGTCGAGCAGGCCGGCGGCCGGGACTGGGCGAGGCGGGAGGCGGACCGGCACCGGGCGGCGGCGCTCGACCGGCTGGCGGCGGCCCGACCCGAAGCCGACGCGGGTACGGCGCTCGCGCAGTTCGCCGACCTGGCCGCCCACCGGGACCGCTGAACGGCACCCGCCGTCGTTCCAGACCTTGATGGACGGCTGACGCGCGGGCCCGGCCGGTCGGCGTCCGGCCCGGTGTCGTACCCTCGTCGGCTTGAGTGGACAACGGGGAGGCAGCGGGATCATGGCGCGACGGTGGGGTGTCCGGGCGGGGCTGGTGGCGCTGCTGACCGCCGCGTCGCTGACCACGACGGCCGGCTGTGTGCCGCTGTCGCCGGGCGTGGACGGGGATCTGGTCGACGGCTGGGCCGAGTTCGACGAACCCGCCCACTTCACACCCGAGGCCGGCAGCTGCCACGACGGCGAGCGGCGCGTCATCGATTGGGAGAGCTACCGCCCGGTCGGCTGCGTTCAGGTCCATCTGATGGAGACCGTGCACGTCGGAACGCTCGGCGACGAGCCGGCGGTGCCGTTCGACGAGGACGGCGCGGGGGACGGTCTGATTCCGGCCCGGCGGGCCGCCCGGGCCGAGTGTGATCGACGGGTGAACGAGTTTCTCGGCGGTCCCTGGCAGACCGCCCGGCTGCGGATGACGGTCGTGATGCCCTCCGACGCCGCCTGGACCGGCGGGGCCCGCTGGTTCGGTTGCGATGTCGGCGTCGTCGACAGCCCCGGCGGACCGCTCATCAACTGGTACGGCACCATTGCGGGCGCGCTCGACGTACCCGGTCATCCGCTGCGCCTGACCTGCTACGACTCGGCGACGGTCGGTGTCGACGACGAGCCGCTGACCGAGCCGCTGGACTGCGACGCCCCGCACCAGGCCGAGTTCGCCGGCACGTACGTGGAGGACAAACTGGGGTACGACGAGGTGGAGTTGAACGACGATCGGGTTCACACCCGGTGCCGCAAGGTGGTGGCCGACTACGCGAAGGTGCCGAACAACGGCGACCTGCAGTACCGGGTGGGCACCATCTACACCTACTCCGACGTCCTGGACTGGGCGGAGGGCGACAGGACGATCCGCTGCTTCGCCTGGCGGGCCGACCCGCTGTTGACCGGTTCGGTGCGCGACGGCGGCTCGCGCGCCCTGCCCATCCAGTACCAGTAAGACGGCAGCCGACAGTGACCCGACAGCTACCAGTGCCCCGGCCGCCGTTGCTGACCAGGATGGTCGCGCTGTTGGCCGCCGCGTCGCTGGCCGTGACGGCCGGCTGTGCGGCACCGCAGCGGGGGGCCGACGGCTCCCTCACCGATGGTTGGGCCGGCTTCGGCGAGCCAACCACCTTCGTCCCGCAGGCCGGCATCTGTCACCGCGACGAGGCTCCCTCGGGCAGCGGCAAGTACTACCGTCCGGTCGACTGCGACGAGTTGCACCTGGTCGAGACGGCCCACGTCGGCACCTTCACCGGTACCGACGCCCAGCGGACGACCGCCCCGGTGGGCAATGTCCCGGCCCGCGAGGCGGCCCGTGTCGAGTGCGAGGCCCGGACCGCCGAGTTCCTCGGCGACATCTGGCAGCACGGCCTGCTCGAGATGACCGTGCTGGTGCCGCCCCAGGCGGCGTGGCGCGCCGGGGCCCGCTGGTTCCGCTGTGACGTGACCGAGGTCAGCAGTGTGTTCGAGGGCTCGGTGCTGCCCCGGACCGGAAGTCTGCGCGGCACGCTGGCCGACGGTGGTCCGCTGCGGCTGGGCTGCCACGACGTGCGGTGGGGCGACGACTACCTCGAAGCGCTGGAGCCGGTCGACTGTGGCCGGCCGCACCACGGCGAGTTCGTCGGCACGTTCGACCGCGGCGCCCTACCCAGCATGGACCACAACAGCAGTCAGACCGAGGACGAGATGCTCCAGGAGCACTGCCTGCGGATGATCGCCGACTACGCGGATCTGCCGGTCGACGAGGACCTGCCCTACCGGGTGGCCACGTTCTGGTTCCGGACGGGGGACCCCTGGTTCTGGGAGGGCGACCTGCGGGTCCGCTGCTTCCTGTACGTGCCGGACTTCACCACCCCGCTGGTCCGCTCCGCCAAGGGCGGCGGGCCCGGCCTGTTCCCGGTCTGGTAGCCGCTCACGATCCCTGGCCGTCCGGCTGACCCGACCCCGACCAGGCATAGTGCTATTCTGCTAGCAACCTAGCAGAATAGGAGTCGGTGTGATCGAGTTCAGGTTGGACCGCCGGTCCGGCGTCACCCCGTACCTGCAGTTGGTGCAGCAGGTACGCCAGGCGGTGCGGCTCGGCTGGCTGCAGGAGGGCGACCGGCTGCCGACCGCCCGGGAGGTCGTCGCCGCACTCGGCATCAACCAGAACACGGTGCACAAGGCGTACCGCGAACTGGAACGCGACGGCGTGGTGCAGTCCCGGCCCGGCGTCGGCACCTTCGTACTGGCGTCGCTGTCGGCCCGCCGCGCGGCCTGGGACCCGGCGATCCGCACGCAGCTCGCGGCCTGGGTCACCACCGCCCGCGCCGCTGGCCTGGACGACGACGACCTGCGCGCCGTCCTGGCGGCCGAACTGGCCGAGAACGCGTCACCCCGGACGACGGACGACCGGCCGGGGCGGACCGGATGACCGCGCTGGAGACCACCGGCCTGGGCAAACGGTACGGCCGCAGCTGGGCGCTGCGCGACTGCACGCTCGCCGTACCGGCCGGCACGGTCACCGCGCTCGTCGGCCCGAACGGTGCCGGCAAAACCACCCTGCTGCACCTGGCGGTCGGGCTGCTCACCCCCACCACCGGGCAGGTCCGGGTCGGCGGGCGGCCACTAACCGGGCACGGCCACGACCTGGCCCGGGTCGCGTTCGTCGCCCAGGACAAGCCGCTGTTCGCCGGGTTCACCGTGGCGGAGATGCTCCACTTCGGCCAGGCCACCAACCCGGCCTTCGACACCGGCGGGGCGCGGGCCCGGCTCGACGACTACGGCATCCCGCTGCGGCAGCGGGTCCGCACCCTCTCCGGTGGGCAGCGCACCCTGGTCGCGTTGGCCCTCGCCCTGGGCAAACGCGCCGAACTGCTGCTGCTCGACGAGCCGCTCGCCGACCTGGATCCGTTGGCCCGTACCGAGGTGATGGGTGCGCTGATGGCCGCCGTCGCGGACACCGGCGCCACCGTGGTGCTCTCCTCGCACATCCTGGCCGACCTGGTCGACACCTGCGACTACCTGCTGCTGCTCAACCGTGGTCGACTGCAGGTCGCCGGCGGCTTCGACGAGCTGACCGAGGCGCACCGGGTGCTGACCGGGCCGGCCGAGCTGGCGCAGCGGCTGCGGGCGGCGGACCAGCCGCCCGTACACCTGAGCGTCACGGCCCGGCAGACCACCGCGCTGGTCCGGCAGGCATCGGCCGCAGTACGCGGCGAGCCGGCCGTGGTACGCGGAGAGCCGGCCAGCCACGACGGCGGGCAGGTGCCCGGCCTGGAGGAGCTGGTGCTGGCGTACCTGCGCAACCCGGACGCCGTCTGCCTGCCCGCGCCCGCACTCGTGACGGCCGGTCAACCGGCGGGGAAGGACGTCCGATGATCTGGCTCGCCTGGCGTCAGCAGCGGTTCCCGTTCATCGCCGCCGCGATCCTGATCTGCCTGTACGGCGGGTTGACGGCCGCCGCGCACGTCGACGCCGAGTTCGTCACCATCACCCAGCTGTTCGCCGGCTACCTGACCATCGGGGTCTGCATGTTCTGGGGCGTGCCCCTGGTGGCCCGCGACCTGGAGCAGGGCACCCACCGGCTGGCCTGGACGCAGAGCCGGCCGCGCGGCCACTGGCTGGCCGCCCGGCTGGCGGTGGCGGCGGCGGGGTCGCTGGCCGCCGCCGCCGTGGTGACCGCCGTCGTCACCTGGGGGTTGCCGACCGCCGACGGCGACCCGATGCGCTGGTTCGCCTACGAGTCGCACGATCTGGTCCCGCTCGCCCGGGTGCTTTTCGCCCTCACCCTCGGCGCGGCGTTGGGTGCGGTGACCCGCAACACGCACGTCGCGATGGCGCTCAGCGTGCCGGTGCTGGGCATCGTCCAGTTGGGCGGCGCGCGGGCGGTACGCGAGGCCACCTCGTGGACGTACTGGCAGCTGCAGGTCGCCGAGTCCGGCGTCTACCTGGGCGCGGCGGCCGTGCTCACCGCGGTCACGTTCCTCGCCGTCCGCCGCCCGCTCAGCGCGGCAGCCTGATCGACATGGCGTGGTGGAACAGGTCACGCGGATCCCAGCGGGCCTTGACCCGCTGGAGCCTGCGGTAGTTGTCCTTGTAGTACAGGGTGTGCCACGGCACTCCTGACCTGTTCCATCGCGGATCGGCGGTGTCGGTGTCCGGATAGTTGATGTAGGAGCCGTCGTTCACGCTGTTCGGGACCGGCACGCCGCCGGTGTCGGCGTACATCGCCGCGTACCACCGCCGGATCCAGTCCAGGTTCGCCTGCTCGCGGTCCGGATCGGTCCAGACGACGACGTACACCGCCTTCATGATGCTGTCCCGCTGGGGCATGGCGGTCGCGTCCGGTGCCACGGCGTTGACCTTGCCGCCGTACGACACCAGCAGCAGCGTGGCGGTCTCGTTCTGATGGTCCACACCGGTCAGGTAGGTGTAGGCGGTTGCGATCTGCTCGTCGGTGAACCTCTTCCGCAGGTAGGCCGCCTTCAACTTGTGCATCCCGGATTCGTCGGCCTGGCTCAGCGACTGGGCCTTCACCCCGGCCAGCCACGGCAGCCGGCGGGGCGGCTGTACCGTGATCGTGCCCGGTACGCCCTCGGTGACCTCGGCGATGTAGTCACGGAGCAGCCGGTCGGCGTCGGGCAGGGTTCCGTCCAGGGCGGTCACCATGGCGAACGCACCGGAGTCCGGGCCCGTGTTGCGGCGGGTGATCGGCAGCAGGCTGAAGAGACTGGCGTACGGCGAGTCGGGCGCGCTATTGCGCTCGTGCCATTCACCGTAGTTGCGCAGCAGCCGGTGGAACGACTCCTCGGTCATTGCGTCCCAGCTCCACGCGAGAGTCGTCTCCAGCGTCTCGGCGGGTGGCCTGGGCAGCAGGCAGGCGGGATCGTCACCGGCGGCCCCGGGCGTACGCATCCAGTACCGGGTGACAACACCGAAGTTCCCGCCCCCGCCCCCGGTGTGCGCCCACCACAGGTCCCGGTTGGCGTCGCCCGGCTCGCGGGTCGCCACGACCGCCCGCGCCCGGCCGGAACGGTCCACGACGACGACCTCCACCGCGTACAGGTAGTCCACGACCGAACCCAGCTGCCGCGACAGCGCGCCGTATCCGCCGCCCTGGATGTGCCCGCCCGCCGCCACGCCGCCGCACTGGCCGCCGGGAATGGTGACGCCCCAGCCGAGATAGAGCCGCTCGTACACCGTCCAGAGGCTGGCGCCCGGCTCGATCATGAACGCGTCGCGGCGCCGGTCGAAGGTGACCTGCCGCATCGCGGACATGTCGATGACCACCTCCGCGCCGTCACCGACGAAGTTTTCGTAGCAGTGCCCGCCGCTGCGCACGGTCACCCGCTTAGCTGCGCGCACCGCGTCCTGCACCGCACGCACCACCTGCTCGGTAGTCGTGGGCAGCCGGAACGACCCGGGCCGCGGGAAGAAGCGCTCGTTCGTCCGGCGCAGCACCAGGTCCTCGTAGCGGGGGGCGGCCGGCAGGATCACCGGAGACTCCCGTACGCCCCCTTTCGACGGTGCCCCGGCTGCCGCCGGGCCTCCGGTCAGCGTCACACCTCCCAGTGCTGCGGCGCTGGTGATCAATCCACGACGGGTCGGACCAGACATGATTTCTCCGATCTGGAGCAGATGTGCCGTACAAGCCCCTCCATGACCGCAGGAAAGTGCTCTCCGGTGCGGGCGGGGCCGATCCGATGCTTGCATCGACGGCGTGGCGAATCGTCGTCCGTACGCAGGCGGGCCGGTACCGCGATCGCGGTAGCCGCGCCGATCGCCGTGGGTGTCGGTGGCCGTCGGGGGTGCGGGCACCGCCAGCCGGCCGGTCGGGCCACCCGACCGGTTACCGGCCTGCACCGGTGTCGTACCCTCGCCGCCTGAGCTGGCGGACGGGGAGGCAGTCGGATCGTGACACGACGGCGAGGCGGTGGGCGGTCGCCGGTCCTGGTGACGCTGGCAGCGCTGTTCACAGCCCTGTCCCTGATCGTGTCGGCGGGCTGCGTGCCCGCGCAACAGGGCATCGACGGCGACCTGGCCGACGGCTGGCCGTCCTTCGAGGAGCCGGTCCAGTTCGTGCCGGAGCCGGGGACCTGCCACACCGTGGAGATGTCGATCGGCCTACGGGAGGACTACGCCCCGTTTGACTGCTCGCAGTGGCATTTCCTGGAAACCGCGCACGTTGGCTCGTTCGCTGACGATCCGAACGACCGCAACTACCCGCCGGACGTCGTACAGCCGGTCCGGCAGGCGGCGCGCGAGGCGTGCGAGGAGCCGGTCGCCGAGTTCCTCGGCGGCCCCTGGCAGGCCGGACGTTTCCGACTGATCGTGGTAGTGCCGTCGCAAGCGGCCTGGGACGGTGGCGCCCGGTGGTTCCGCTGCGACCTCGGGATCGTCGAGAGACCCGGCGACCCGCTCGTGAGCCGGATGGGAAGTGCCGCAGGTGCGATGGCGATCGACGACCATGCGCTGCGGCTGCGGTGTTTCGACTCGGCGGCGGTCGGCGCCGACGACGTTCCGTTGGTCGAGCCACTCGACTGCGATTCCCCGCACCAAGCTGAGTTCGTCGGCGCGTATGTCGAGGATCGCCTGTCGTTCGGTGACGTCGAGTCGAACCCCGACTCGGTGCACGACCGCTGCCGATCGGAGGTGGCACGTTACGTGGGCGTGCCGGACGACGACGACCTGCAGTACCGGGCCGGCACCATATACACCAACCCCAGCGACGCGGACTGGCACGACGGCGACCGGACCATCCGCTGCTTCGTCTGGCGGGCCGATCCACTGCTGACCCGGTCAGTGCGCGGCGGCGGCACCAACGCCCTGCCGATCCAGTACGAGTGACCGCGACGATCGCCGCGCGTGTCGGTGGTGGATCGCTCTGAGCAGCGGGTGGGCCATTGGTCACCTCGGCGGCAGATAGCAGCGGCCGTTGGTCCAACGACGTAGTTCACGGTCAAGGTGTGCGGTGTCGACGTCTGGGCATTTTGCCAGGTTGACGGTGAACGGGGTGCCGAACGCATACAAGTCGACCCGCATCATCTGTTCCTGCGCCGACTCGCCCTGCACCGGCGGTGTCGGGCGCCGGCCCGGCACGTCGAAACAGAGGAACTCGTTTCCGCCGAGACCCGGCCGGAAGGCACAGCCCTCGACCTCGTCCCACGGGACCGAGATCTCCAGCACCTGGCCGTGGAACGCCGAGGTGAACCGCAGCCCCTGTGCACTGAGCAGGATCGTCTTCTGTGGCATCAAGCGCTTGACCTGCCGGGCGGCGAGGAGGTCGGTCACCCCGTCCATGCCGATCATGATTCCGCCGACGAACATCGCCACACCGAGCGCCGCCCCGCCGATCTGCAGCGCGGGCGGGGTGGCCGCAACGGTGCCCGGGTCGACAAGGACGACGATGAGTGCGAGGGCACCGGCGAGGCCGAATGCTCCGGCCAGCACCTTACCGGCCATCGGAGCGACGCGCCGACGCCGAGGCGCCAACAGGATCCCCGGCTCAGCCGTCAAAGACACTCACGATCCCTCATCCTCCGCCCCGGGCGATGCACCGGGCGCATCGACCAGCGTAGTGCGCGGGGCCATGCCGGGCAGCTGCCACCGCTTGGCCGTACCCGGGTTCCGGACACCGATCTCACTCAGGCGAGGTCTGCTACCGAGCGTAGTGCTTCGCTGTCTCGTACGACGATCCCCCGGTAGTGGGTCGAGACGATGCCCTCCGACCGAAGTTCACTGAGTGCTTTCTGCAGGCTGACCTGGGCGGAGCCGCAGAGGGTGGCCATCTCGTCCTGGGTCAACCGGATGTCGACGACCATGCCCTGTGGGCTTCGCCGCCCGTAGGCGGCGGCGATCTCCCACAGGACCCGGGCGAGGCGAACCCGTAGCGGGTAGTAGGTGAAGTCGATTCGACGCCGGTTGGCCCAGCGGAGACGGTCCGCGATGATCCCGGCCACGGTGAGGGCAGCGTCGGGGTTGTCGCGGAGGAATGCCGTGAATTCGTTTCGGTGGATGACGCGGATCACCGATGGACGGCAGGCGGTGACCGTCGCCGTCCTCGGTGTCTCGTTCAGTGCGGATATCTCGCCGATGATGTCGCCGGAAACACGGATCGACAGCAGGGCATGCCGACCGTCGGTCAACGCGGCGGTGACCTTGACCAGCGCGTCCTCCAGCAGGATCACGTAGGACTCTTCAGCACCCTCCCGGATTATGACCTGCGCTTCCTTGACGGAGCGTCGGACTCCGACCGACAGGAGGCGTTCGCGCGTCGACGGTTGGAGCCGGGCCAGGAAGGTCCCCGGCGGCCACGGGGCGTTCTTCTCCATCTGCACCTCCTCGCGGTCCGATAGACATCATTCACGTTCGGCTTCGAGTTCGCTACTGTCCGAAGCGCGACTCAGGACGAGGGCCCTGCCACACCGGTGACGACCAGCAAGCCGCCGGCAAAGCCGACCGCCACCAGGAACCAGGGCATACAGTTCTTGATCAAGAGGTACTTGGCCAGGGCGATACGGGCGAGGGCGACCGCGAAGTCCCATGCCTCGTCCCGATGTTGTTGGACGCAGGCGGCCGACGGGCGCCCGCCGGCCGCGACGAGGTCCGGAAACCCGAACCGGTTGGCGCTTCCCACACCGGTCGTGCGCGGCAGGATCGCCATCGCCAGCCGGCAGGTGACGACCACCATGGCGACGAGCATGCCGGCCGCGAGGCAGACCGAGATCGCCACGCCGGCAGGGGCGCCGTCGAGCATCGTCGGCAGGGCCTGGTCGGCGACCGTCGCCGCGATGGCCCCTTCGGTCGCCAGCAGCGCCAGTGCCTTCGCGTCAGCGTGTCTGATCGATGTTTGCAGCGAGGCCGCTGTGGCCAGACCAACTTGAAGATCGCGCCACGCGTCCGGGCCGACGTCACCGTCTGCCCTCTGGCTTTGCTCCATGCGTCGAGTGAAACGTGAAACCGGCCCGAGCCGCGACATCGGACTACTACTTGTCGCCCACTCGACTCTCGCGTTGATCCCGTACTTTTATGGAATCTCCGCTCCTGGCGTTCTGTAGAGATGAGCATCGAACGGTTTGTCGCCCAGTGGGAGATGGAGAGCATGCCTTACATCAAGGATCCGGACCGGCGTGTCCTGGTCGCTGTGGACATGGAGTCCTACAGCCGTCGAGACAACGTCCTGCAGTACCGTGCGCAGATGACCTTTCAGGAGGTCATGGCGGCGGCGTGCAGCGAGGTGGGCTTCGATCGCGCCAGTTGGCAGATCCAGCAGGGTGGGGATGGCGAGCTCGCCATCCTCCCGCAGGGGACAAGTGAACGAGCGGTCCTGGCCCGGCTGACCCCGGTTCTTGACCGGCTGTTGCGCGAGACCAACCGTGGACTCAGCGACGAGGCTCGGATCCGCCTGCGTGTCGCTGTCCACGAAGGTCCGGTCCACCTCGACGGGGCGAACGGATTTCCGAGCGACGCGGTCGTAACAGTCTGCCGGCTGGTCGACTCACCCCAGCTCAAGACCGCGCTACGGCAGTTCCCGGACGCCGCGGTCGCGCTGATCGTGTCGGATCGGCTCTACCAGGACATCGTCCGGCAGTACCAGGATCTTCGGACGGATCACTTCCAGCCGGTGACCGCGCGGATCGCGGACAAGGGCTTCGAGGCCGCCGCCTGGATCTACGTCCCAGGCGAGAGCATGCCGGCGACCGGTGCCCGGCCGGACCCACAGGATTCCGTACCCGACCAGCCGGACGACGGTCCGGGCGGTGCGGGCGGTGCGGGCGTCGACCATCGGCGACCCGGTCCCCGTCCTCGCCCCACAGGTGGCGGGCAGGTGTTCCGGGACAACCAGATAAGAGGAGTTGGTGCCATCGGTACCGGCAACTCCGTCTCGGTCTCGGGTCGGCCAGAGGATCTCGGTTTCTGGGAGTCGCCTCGATGAGTGACGCGACGTATGAGGACGAGACCGAGCCGGAGGCCGGCTCACAGGACGAGGCCGATCCGGAGTCCTGGTGGCTGGACCCACAGGTCGGTGCGGAGCTGTACGGCGACAGACTCTCCGCAATCTACTCCCGGCTGGGTATCTCCGGGGTGGGCGCTGTCGGCGTCGGCAACACGATCAGCATCGTGAACAATCTGGGTCGCCCTTCGGCGAGACCCGTCATCGCGGATCTGGTGGGGATAGCCGACCTGCTCAAGGTGTACGTGTCGACCACCGCAGACGAGGACCTGGGACGCAAGCTCGACGAGTTGTCGGCGGCGGGTCTCGGGGGCAGGCCGTACACCGGCAGGCGCAGCACCGCGATCGTGGCGCTGGCCCGGCGACACGGCCCGCACCGGGTCCACGAAATTCTGTTGCCGGACGATGTCGACCCCGGCGAGCTGAGCCGGGCCGGCGAGAGCATCAAGAAGGATCACGGGTACCTGCTCCAGCTGCCAGGTGGCAAGCACGGCCGGGTGATCCGGATGTTGGCCGGCCTCTTTCGTCGGCGTGGCGCGAGCCTGCTGCTGATCCGCGACGACGACAGCCGGGCAGGTGCACGGCCCGCGGCCGAGGTACCGCATCGCCCACCTGACCCCGTCGCCGTGTTCCGTGCTCATCTGCGTCATCACCTGAGCGACGGCCTGGGGTTGACCGATGAGGAAAGCAACCAGGCGGTGGCCGGGTACCTCCAACACGACGGTCTCACCACTGACCTGCACAGCTGCTACGGACCGCAGGAGGCGGTGTCGATCGCCGAGGCTGTCGGGGCAGTCCACCCGGCCGACGACGACACCGTGGCTCAGGTGCTCGCCAGGTCCCAGCCGCGCCGCAGGGCCCACGCGGCGGAGGTCCTCGGCACCGACCCCGGCAGTACCGGCGAGACCGGCACCAGCCGCCGACCGCGCCGGATCGACCAGCACGAGCGGGCCTTCCGGATCGCGTACGCCGTCTTCGCCCGACAGCCGCTGCACTACGTCTTCGAGGCGGCCAGTCTCCTGCTCGAGGAAATCGACGGGCGGGCCAAGCGGACCGATTGGGGCCAGATGGCGCTGCAGTACCCGGTCGGGGAACTACTCGGGCCGCTCAAGGTGGACTGGTACGAGAGCCGCGACGCCACGAACTCGCCGGGCGGGTCGTCCCGCTCGGCCTGGCTACGCGACAGCGCGATGCGGGGCGCGATCATCGATGAGGCGTGGCATGAGTTCGACAGCACCCGGCCTGCCCTGATCAAATGGCTCGACACACTGGCTACGACGCGTGACGAGCCGATGCGGCGGGCAGCCGCCGAAGCAGCCGGGCTGCTCGCCCATCACGACTTCGACCGGGTCTGTACTGATCTCGTCGACAAGTGGGCGGCCTCGCCGAAGCCGCGACTGCGCCAGGCAGCGGCCTGGGCGATGGTCGCGGCGGACATGGGCGGCCAGGTGGGGCATCTCGTCCGTCGGCAGATCCGTGACTGGGCCGGTGGCGGGCGCAACTATCAGCGGGACGCCGCCGCCCGGGTCTACGCCAGTGGGCTGCAGCAGCCTGACCTCAGCTGGAGCCTGGCCGACCTGCGCCGCATCGCCCAGGATCCGATGCAGCAGTACACGTACTCAGTCGCTCAGGGCATCCGCCAGCTGTACACCGCGCGCACCGCAGACCGGGTCGTCGCCGAGCTGGTGACCTGGTCGGAGCACCGGCAGCTGCAACCGCATGCCGCCCATGCCCTGCTCGAGCTCGCCGAGAAGGCGGACGACGACTCACCTGGCGGCGTACCCGATCTCCTGGTCAGGGCGGCGGCGCAGGAAGTCGACAGCGGCGCCCTGGTGCCGCTCTGGCGGTTGGCGTTGCTTTCCCCGGCGCGGTCCGCGTCGGCCTGGCACACATTCGGGCGCTGGTTGACCAGTGCCGATGCCGACGAGACCGTACGCAAGGTCGTCGCCTCGCTGGTCGCGGACCTCGCCGCCGGGCCGTCCCTGCGCCGCCGGATGCAGTTCAGTCTTGCCCGGTCCCCGCATTTCGATCGTGGGCTGCCGGAGTGGCTCGATGCCGCGACAGGGAGGTGACGACGTGACGGATTTTCGGACGCAGCGCTCCGGCGGCGGATGGTGGCGTCGGTTCGGGTCGTGGCTGGTGAGGCTGTGGCAGCGGCTCGTCGCGGCGCTCAGTGGCCCCGAGCCTGAACCCTTGCCGCCACCACCGCCGCCGCCCGCGCCACCGGGCCGGCTGACCGAGCGTCGGGACGCGCCGGCGCCGATCGTCGTGCCCGCCCGGGGGTACGTGTTCACCTTCCGGGTTCACGCCAGCTTCGTCTGGTCGTCGGACGGGCTGCCGAGGGAGGTGCTCAGCGGGTCCGCGCAGTTTTTCATGCCGTACGCGATCCGGGCGCTGACCCGCCTCGCCGCCGCCCGCGCCCGTAATCTCGCCGCGCACCGGGCACGGGATCTGGAGGTGGAGTTGCAGCGCGCCGTCGCCGATTCGGAGCCGCTGGTGTACGAGCGCGGTGGGGCGCGGGTCACCTGCCAGGCGTACGTCTCGGTGGAGCTCGACGACCGGGTCAAGCAGGCCGTCGAGCCGTACTGGGAGCAGTTGATCAAGCTCGACTACGAGTACGACGTGGACACCCGACGCGCACAGTACGTGGACCGGATGAGCCGGCAGTGGTCGACGGTCCTGGAGAGGCTCGTGGACAGCCCGGTTGCCGGCGGTGCGGCCAAACTGGCCAACGAGAACCTGGCCGCCGTCGTGCGGGAGTTCCTTGCCGAACGCAAGGCCGAATCGGAGCGGCTGGAGAACCTCCTCGCCGAACACGCCCGCAACGGCAACGGCTACGAGCAGGCGAACTTCTTCGACCGGCTGTTCGAGCGGTTCGAGGAGCAGGCAGACAGCTACCGGCAGCGGACTCCGAAGAGGCCCGACCCGGGTCAGAACGGGTCCGCCCGCCCCTGAGTCGGCCTGAGCCAATGGGCCCTCCACGGCAGGGCTTGCCGTGGAGGGCCCGTTTGGTCCGGGATCGGGCAGAGTCGGCCGAGCCGGGGGGACTTGGTCAGTTGCGGAAGCTCCACAGCTGGTTTGCGCCGCCGTTGCACGACCAGAGGATGATCCTCGTGCCGTTGGCGGTAGCAGCGCCATTCGCGTCCATGCACAGTCCCGATTGAACGCTGGTGATCGTACCGTTGGAGTTGACGTTCCACTGCTGGTTGAGGCCGCCGTGGCAGTCCCAGATTGCGACCACGGTGCCGTTGGTCGTGCCCGCACCAAACGCGTCCAGGCACTTGTTGCCGTACACGGTCAACTGCTTGTTGGCGGTGTAGGTCCACCGCTGGTTCGTGCCGCCGGCGCAGTCCCAGAGCTGCACCTGGGTGCCGTTGGTGGTCGTGAAGTTGGGTACATCCACGCAGCGGCCTGACTGGCCGCCCACAATCTGGACGTTCTGCTGACCGCCGCCGCTTTGCTGCCTGACGATCGACCTGGACTCAGCTGATCGGTTGCCTTGAGCGTCCAGATAATAGAGCCGATAGTCGCCCGGTGTCGTCGGAACAGCGATGGACGTTGCGGTGCCGTCGGCCCTGGTCATCGTCGGGCCGGCAGCGAAGGCGGTGGTACCGGAGGGTGCCAGCCAGATCGTCCTGGTCGCGTCTCCGGCGCTTCGTACCGGGATCGATGCGCTCTCGCTGCTGACGAACGTGCTGGCCGGCAATGCGTAGTCGGGTGAGAAGAGATTGCTCTGCGGGATGATATCTTGATATGAACTCTCAAGTCCAGATCTCACGGCGATACCATAGCCTGCCGCCGGCCAGACATAGTCGTCGGAGACGAGAATATCGTGGACGGTGCTGTTCGGCAGATTCTTGTTGGAGACCTTGTTGATCGGGCCGTAGGTTTGCGTGATGCTCAGATCGTGCTTGCGCCCCCAATCGTCGGAGTTGATGAGCCAGGTGACATTCTTGTCCACGCTGAGGACGTTGTCGCGGAAAGTTATGTACGCCGAGCCTTCATCCGGGTGAAGTCCGTACTTGTGGCCAGCCGGGACGCCTTGGAGATAGTTGTCGTGCACCGTGGTACCCGGTTGACTGCCCAGGGTGTAGATAGGCCCCGTGTCGCCGAGCCGCTGCACCGTGTCGATGATGTGGTTGTAGCTGATGTTGTTGTTTCTCGCTGTCACCGTCGGCCTGTTGGGTGCGATCGATCCCGATGACCCGTCGAAGTTCCACCAGCCCCATCCGAGCGTTATTCCGGACCATGGAGTCTTCTCGATCAGGTTGTGCGCAATGGTGAGAGTGTCGGCGAAGTACGCCGAGATGGGACTGTGCCCGTTGAACAGCACGGCACTGTCATAGATGTAGTTGTTCTTGATCTCGATGTTTCTGGGCAACCCTTCAACCTGAGGGGAGTATTTTTCGCGATTGGTCGCCGTGTGGTCGCCGATGTAGACGTGCTGAGGATGACCGACGGTGACAGCAGATCCGGCGATGTCGTTGGTGTAGTTCCCGATCAACTGTGCGTCCTGCACATCGTTGACCATGTTGATCCCGTCGGCACCGGTATGTTGAATCCTGTTGCGTTGCAGCGTTATCCCATCAGCGTTCTGGATCTGGATCACGCCGGGAGTAACGTCGACATTGCGGTAGTAGTACACATGGAAGTTTCCCTTCGCGTATGCGAGGGCGCCCAGGTTGCCCTGCTGGGCCTGTTTGAATGCGGAGCCGGCCACATTGAACAGGTTCCAGTCGGAGTGCTGTACCGTGAGGCCGGAGATCGTGATGTTGCGGGCGTGGTTGCCCGTCGAGATGCCCGCGATCCGCAGCACGGTAGTCACGTTGTTCGGCGCGAAGACCGTCGCGGTCGCCATGTTCTCCGAGCTAGCCTTGTAGTAGTACAACGTCCGGCTGGTCTTGTCGAAGTAGAACTCGCCGGGCGTGTCCAGGAACTCGTAGGCGTTCATGACCTTGTGGCTTCCACCGACCTGAGCGTTGCCGTTGTACGCGCCTTGGGCGATAGCCGCGCCCGGTTGCTGGAACAACGCAACGCGATTCCTACCATCGGCCGTTGTGGTCACCTGGCGGACTCCCACGATGGCGGTGGTCCAGGTGGTCGCCGTTTCGATCTCGATATCGTCCTGGTTGCGGGCGATTGCGGGAAAGTCAGACAGGCTGTATCTCGCACCCTCACACTGTGAGCCTGACTCCCAGGCCCACTCGGCCTGTCCCGCAGTGATGTTGTATGTTCCGTGGCATCCAGCCGAGTTGATCGTCTTCGTAGCCATGTACGCCCGCTTGTCGTTGACGTAGAGCGCACGCAGCTTGTTGGCTCGGTCGAGCGGAGCTTTCCAGATGTTGCCGCTGTGCTGGGTCCATCCGGTGACCCGCACACCGCCTTCGAGGACTGGTGTTTCGTTGGCATACGCGGCATATATGATCCGGTAGCCGTTCGTACCGGAGTCGCTCGGCCCGAACTCGATCGTACTGCTCACCGGATAGCTTCCGCCACGGAGGTACACGTAGATGTCGCCTGTCATGTTCCCGTTTATCGTACGAACCACGTCCCGCGCGCGCTGCAGGGTTCTGAATGGCGACGCGATCGTTCCGGGGTTGGTGTCGTTGCCGTCGGGAGCAACATAGTAGGTTGCCTGGGTCGCGGCCGAGGCAGGCATTTGATTCATGACTGTTGCTGTCAACACGACGGAGGCGAAGACCGCGACTGCCAGCAGAGATCTCCCAGCGATGGAAACGGCTGACTTCACGTCCTGTTCCTTTCACTCTGGTGCCGCAGGCCGGCGTCGCCGGCATTTGGGATGGTGCGCACGAACGTCCAAGGTGCCGCGTTTCTTCCGCCGCTACCGCGAGAGCAAGCACCTCCGGAGCACTGAATCCTCTCCCGCAGAGGAGGCATGAAACATGCCGATAACATAGGTCGTATGATGTATGATGTCAAGAGATGTAGATGTTTCGATGTCTAGCTCGGTGGGTCTCGCGGAACCGACGTCTCGGGTAGGTAGCGCCCCCACGGCAGGCACGGAGGCGCAGGTGTCCGCCCACCCCCCGCTCCTGAGCCGAGGTCGTCAGTACAGCCAGCTGAACTCCAGCTCGTCGATGGTGGCGCCGACGTAGACCTCGGCCAGGAAGCGGCGCATCAGGCTGCCCGGGTCTGCGGCGTCCTCGATCTGGATCAGCACGCCGCGTCCGTGCGCCACGACGGCGTCGAGCACAAGGCGTTCGAGCTTCTCGGCGTTGACCGGGCCGGGCCGGCAGCCACACGGCGCGCCGTACGCCCGGCCACTCAGCGTCTGCAGGCAGACCAGTCGACGGTCGCAGCCGGCGCAGGTCAGCAGCCCGTCGAGTGGGAACTCGGACCGGCCCGCGCGGTCGACGCGGGACATGCCGGTCGGCGGTACGTGTCCGCCGCTGGTGGTGCGCTCGCTCATGTTGGCAACCTCCGTCATGAGATACCGGATTTCGTGAATTCACCCTTGTGGCGGACCACATTTCCAGCGCCCGTACGGCAGACTCAATCGTGGACGCCGGCTTGTCTCCACTGTGATGTGGCGATTTCGGCGACCAGCCCGGCCAGCGGTTGCTTTTTGAAACATTGGCGCGGGTGGTGGGTGTGTCGGATGAGAGGAAGGTGAAGCGATGCCGGTCACCGGACCGACTGTGGTGCGCCGTCAGCTGGGGCGGCGGCTGCGCCGGCTGCGCGAGGAGGCGGCCCGCACCGAGCAGGAGGTGGAGCGGGCCAAGGTCTGTTCGCGTACGACGTTGTGGCGCATCGAGAACGGCAAGTTCCCGGTCAAGATGAACACCGTTCGCGGTCTCTGCTGGTTCTACGGTGCCGACCCGGAGACGACAGACGCGTTGACCCGGCTCGCCGGGGCCAGCGACGAGCACGGCTGGTGGGAGTCGCACGGCGACGCCGTACCAGATTGGTTCCGGTTGTACGTCGGCCTCGAAGCCGCCGCCACCGAGATCCACAACTACAACCCGGAGTTGATTCACGGCCTGCTTCAGACGCCGGACTACATGCGCGCCGTCTTCCGCGCCGCCGACCCGCAGGCATCCGACCAGCAGATCGAACGCCAGGTCTCACCACGGCTGGATCGGCAGATCTCCTACTACGACCGTGCGGAGCCGGCCCGGATCGTCGCGGTCCTCGGTGCCGGCGCGCTGGCTCGCGAGGTCGGCGGCCCGGCGGTGATGGCCGAGCAGCGCGCCCACCTGGCCAGCCTGGGTAGACGGGTCCGGGTCGAGGTCCGCGTCCTGCCCTGGTCCGCCGGTGCACACGCCGCGATGGTCAGCCCGTTCACTCTGCTGGACTTCGCCGACCCGGACGACCCGGACATCGCCTACGTGGAGTCCCATGTGGGCGCTCGCTACCTGGAGCGGCCGGAGGAGTTGGCGGAGTACCGTCGAATTTTCCGGCTGATCCGCGAGCAGTCGGTCCCGATCGAGGAGCACCTGCGATGAAGCCCGACACCCCCTGGTTCACCTCCAGCCGCAGCGGTGGCAACGGCGGCGAGTGCGTCGAGGCCCGCCGGCACGCCGGCCACGCCGAGGTACGCGACAGCAAGGACCGCACCGGCCCCACCCTCACCTTCACCACGACCCAGTGGGGCACCTTCACCACCGCCCTACAGACCGGCACCCTCCCCCAGTGACCACCGCTGGTGCCCCATCCACCCAGCGAAAGGGATGGGGCACCAGCAGGGCAAGCCACCCGCTTGCCGATAACCTCGGCAAGCGGGTGGGAGACTGGTCACGGCAACAGTAGGAGGTGTAGCTGATGAGCGTGGCCGTGCTTGATCACGTGGGTCCGTGGAGCGAGGAGGAGTACCTCGCGCTGGACGCGAGCCCCAACCGCGTCGAACTGATTGACGGAGGCCTGTGGGTGAGCCCCGCACCGAGCAAGCGTCACCAGCAGCTCTCCTTCTTGCTGATGTCCGCGCTGTATCCGGCGGCCCGGTATGCCGGTCTCAAGGCGTACGAGGCGATCAACGTCAGATTGCGTACCGATCGGATCGTGATCCCAGACCTCGTCGTCGCCGACACCAGCAGTGAAGGATCCGTTACCGATGCGACCGAGGTCGTGCTGATCTGCGAGATCACGTCTCCGAGCAACGCCGCCACCGATCGACTGCTCAAGATGCAGTTGTACGCCGCCGCCCGAATCTCGTGGTACCTGCTGGTTGAGCCCGAGTTGCCGGGCTCGACGGCAGTGACACTCCGGCTCTTCCGGCTCGACAACGAGCACTACGTCGAGCACGTGACCGCGACCAAGGGCGACGTGCTGACCACCGATCAACCGTTTCGGTTCACGCTCGACACGGCCGCACTGCTCGACGAGTAAGCCCTCGGCCCGGTCAGCGGAAGCCGGCTACCAGGAACGCGCCGAGGCCGAGCAGCGCCAATGGCAGCGCCGTGGCGAGGCTGAGGATCCGATTGCGGGTGGTCCGACCAGCCAGGACGATCACCAGTACGCCGAGCACCGCCCGGACCACGACATGTGGGATCTGCTCGCTGCCGTAGCTGGGGTCGCCGATTCGGGCCGCCTCCAACGCCGCCTCGGTGAAGCACACCGCGCCCGGCAGGGCCGCACCGATGGTCTGCCGCCAGCCTGAGCCGCGTGCCCAGACGCCGCCGGCGCCGAAGACCACTCCGGCGAGGACCCCGAAGGCCATCCAAAGCAGAGAGGTCGGCGCCCACAGCAGCGACCAGTCGTCGCCCTGGATCAGCGCCGCCGCCACGTAGTAAGCGGGGACGGCGATCACCAGTCCGGCGGCGGCGCCGGCAGCGGCCCGCAGCCATCCGGTACGGACCCAGTAGCCGAAGAAGAACGCGGCGACCGCCCACACCGCAGACGAGTTGCCCAGGTCGGCAAGGGGCCACCAGGGCATGAACTTGATCCATACGAAGTCGACGAAGCCCAGCAGGAAGCCGCCGACCACAGCGACGAACGCGACGCGCCGATTGTCCGGATACATGCTACCGGACCATACCGTGCCGCGTACGCGACCGCTCCTCGCGCAACGGGCACCCGCCGCGCCGCCACCTGCCCCACTCCAACGTTCCTGCACGCCCGTGGGCGGGACGTAGTTCATCACCCGGGGCGATCCAGGCAGCGAGCCTACCTGATGGGCTCGATACGCCTTGGGTGTGACGTGGTTTCCGACCCGCCGACGCCTCACCCGACACCGCATGCTCGACACCAAGTTTCTATACGCCCTTGGGCGTGACGTGTTTCTGACCCTACGAGCACATCCCGCTCGGCGGCAAGGTCGTCGGCAAGTTTCTATACGCCCTTGGGCGTGACGTGGTTTCTGACTTGACCAACGACCAGGTGGCGGTGATGGCTGCCAGGACGGTTTCTATACGCCCTTGGGCGTGACGTGGTTTCTGACGTTAAGGCTGCGGTTGGATCACCCGATCCGCCTGATCGGGTTTCTATACGCCCTTGGGCCTGGTTTCTGACAAGTTCGCCTGGAGTCGAAGTATCCGGGCGAGGTTTACGATGCTGTTTCAATACGCCCTTGGGCGTGACGTGGTTTCTGACTCGACACCGCAGGTCAGGGGTTTGACGATGCTGTCGTTTCTATACGCCCTTGGGCGTGACGTGGTTTCTGACACGTCAGCCGCCACGCCACCGCCCCGCTACCGGGGTCATGGTTTCTATACGCCCTTGGGCGTGACGTGGTTTCTGACCCCAACCCGAAGGAGACCCGATGGCCGACACCATCGTCATGTTTCTATGCGCCCTTGGGCGTGACGTGGTTTCTGACCCGCCCAGCGCCACGCACAGCCCCGAACCCGGGTCCGCCGGTTTCTATACGCCCTTGGGCGTGACGTGGTTTCTGACTTACAGCCGCGGCTCAAGGGAAATTATTGGAGATGTTGTGTTTCTATACGCCCTTGGGCGTGACGTGGTTTCTGACCCTGGACGTCGCCGAAAGCGTCCACCTGTGAGCACCAAGGCTCGTTTCTATACGCCCTTGGGCGTGACGTGGTTTCTGACCCGCACCATCGCACCCCGCCCCGCCACACCAGCCGCGCTGGTTTCTATACGCCCTTGGGCGTGACGTGGTTTCTGACCTGACCTTCGACGACGCCACTGCTGCGTACGAGAAGGTTTCTATACGCCCTTGGGCGTGACGTGGTTTCTGACGGGCGAAATATTCTCTTGCCAGATCATCATAGTGAATAAGGTTTCTATACGCCCTTGGGCGTGACGTGGTTTCTGACGTACGGGGGCGTTCGGGATCACCCGCGACCCGAACGGCAGGTTTCTATACGCCCTTGGGCGTGACGTGGTTTCTGACCCCGTCGGCGCGCCCGGTTGAGGGTGTGGGTCATCGGATTGTTTCTATACGCCCTTGGGCGTGACGTGGTTTCTGACGTGTAGAAAGATTGGGCGGTCCAGCCGCCGCGCCATGTTTCTATACGCCCTTGGGCGTGACGTGGTTTCTGACCGGCGGGACACTTCGCGACGGTCCTGCAGATTGCCATCGAGTTTCTATACGCCCTTGGGCGTGACGTGGTTTCTGACCATCGAAAAGATCGTCGTGAGAAGGATTCCCGGACACCCCAAGTTTCTATACGCCCTTGGGCGTGACGTGGTTTCTGACCGAGATCCACGGCATGCAGGTGATCGTGGCCAGCGGTTTCTATACGCCCTTGGGCGTGACGTAGTTTCTGACCCGCCATGGCACCAGTCTACCGAGCATCGTAATCATCGCGTTTCTATACGCCCTTGGGCGTGACGTGGTTTCTGACTCGCGGCAAAGGGCCAGGAAATCGCAGCTGGCCTCGAGGGTTTCTATACGCCCTTGGGCGTGACGTGGTTTCTGACTCATAGCCGGCGGTTGGTTAGGGTCGCCACTCGTCGCAGGTTTCTATACGCCCTTGGGCGTGACGTGGTTTCTGACCCGAGATGGTCAAGACGCCCAAGGTCAAGGCGATGTACGGGTTTCTATACGCCCTTGGGCGTGACGTGGTTTCTGACTTGTTCAGCCGATGCGTGATGACGCCCTCCCGTCCGTACCAGTTTCTATACGCCCTTGGGCGTGACGTGGTTTCTGACGTCCGACGACCGGTGCCAGGGTCCTGCCAGGGTCCTGCCAGGGTTTCTATACGCCCTTGGGCGTGACGTGGTTTCTGACGGTCGTGTCCGGGGCGGCTGTCAGCGGGTGCCGGGGCGGCCGTTTCTATACGCCCTTGGGCGTGACGTGGTTTCTGACACGTCTCCGGCGATTCGGCCTTGAGCGCCTTGGTGTCCAGGTTTCTATACGCCCTTGGGCGTGACGTGGTTTCTGACCCGGCAGGGTGTCGGGAAACCGCCACCGGACGCCGTTGACGGTTTCTATACGCCCTTGGGCGTGACGTGGTTTCTGACCCTCGCCCCGTTGGACATGCCGTGTCCGGCGGACTGGAGTTTCTATACGCCCTTGGGCGTGACGTGGTTTCTGACCAGCAGTTCGCCCACTCCCTGTTGGAGTCGATGCCGCGTTTCTATACGCCCTTGGGCGTGACGTGGTTTCTGACTGCCCTGGTGTTGTGGGACGCGCACTATCGAAAGCAGAGTTTCTATACGCCCTTGGGCGTGACGTGGTTTCTGACTGCCGCGCCGCCCTGGGCTGATGGAACGGGTCGGCGCGAGTTTCTATACGCCCTTGGGCGTGACGTGGTTTCTGACTGGTCAGGCCCTGTTTCCACTATGGATTAGGCGACCCGTTTCTATACGCCCTTGGGCGTGACGTGGTTTCTGACCCGGCGAGGGCCTGCTCGATGCGGGCCGGGTCGATGTCAAGTTTCTATACGCCCTTGGGCGTGACGTGGTTTCTGACCCTACCCGCTCTGGCGGGGCCGTGACCAGCACAGATGCACGCCCTCTTGCACGGCGACCTCCAGAGCTCCACATTCGACGGGTGACGCCGGTCACGTTCCTGAACGTTTCCGCAGCTCAGGGGCTTGCACGGCGTACCGCCGATTTTCATGATCGCCTAACCAGGCCCGACTCGTCCGCCGTCCGACCTACCTTGCGCCCTCCGTGCCTTTCATCACAGCACCACCCAGTAGGGCGGCTCCGGGTCGATCCGGTGCTGACCGATCACCACCAGCTGATCCTGACAGCCAGCGCAGATCGGCACGATGTGAATCGTATCCGTCTCCACGTCGATCATCGCCTCCAACCGGGCGGCAAGTCGAGGCAACCTCGTCCGGTCGAGCTGGCAGAGGAAGACGCTGCGCTGGATCCGTTCGCCCCACTGGTGCAGCGCCGCCGCCACCCGCAGCCGGCGGCTGTCCCGCGAGATGTCGTAGCACACCAGCACCGTCGTCAACGCCACTCCAACCCGTCCCACGGCACGTCCCGCTCCACCCACGCAGCCAGCCGCTGCGCCTGCCGGTGCAGGTGACGACGGATCGACCCGGTGAAGCCAGGCAGCGCGCTGCGGGTCACTGTCGCCATCCGCTGCTCGTACGCGTCGATCAGCACCGCCCGCCCCTCCCGGTTGAGCAGCACTCCGGCCCGGTCGGTCTCCTCGCTGCCGTGCTCCAGACCCAGCCGGCCGGTGCGGGCCAGATGCAGCACCACCTGGTCCACCACGTACGGCCGGAACTCCTCGATCAGGTCCAACGCCAGGCTCGGCCGCCGGTCCGCCGGGGTGTGCAGCAGCCCGATCGCCGGGTCGAGGCCGGCCGCCGTCAACGCGGTCACCGCCTCGCCGAGCAGCAGCGTGTAGCCGAACGACAAAGCCGAGTTGATGACGTCCAGCGGCGGTCGACGCGACCTGGTGGCGAACCGCAGCGGTGCCGGCAGCAACGCGCCCAGCGCGGCGAAGTAGGCACGGGCGGCCGCGCCCTCGGCCCCCATGATCTCGTCCCGGCTGGTCGCGCCCGCCACGGTGTCGATCGACCGGATGATCCCGAGGATCGCGGCATCGACCTGGTCGTGCCGTTCCTGCCGGCGGCTGCGGTGCAGCAGCACCGCCTGCTTCGACAGCTTCGCCGTCACCACCGCCCGGCCGAACGTCACCGCCCGCCCCGGGTCGTCCGAGGCACCCAGCAGCGCCCGCAGCCGCTCCACCCGCCGGGTGCCCGCCCCGGCCAGGTGCCCCAGATACTGCCCACGCCAGGAGGCGAAGACCACGTCGACGTCGCCGCGCAGCGCCCAGTTGCGGGCACCAGCCGACAGCCCCACCGGCCCGCACAGTGCCAGGCCACGGACGTGACCGGCCGGCACGCTCAGCAGGGTGACGCCATCGGGTGAGTCCACGACCAGCCGGCCGGCCGCCACCCGTACCGTCGCGCCCGGCACCCCGACGTAGATCACCTTGGTCGGCGCGCGATCCCCGTCCGGCGAGCCGATCCCGCCGTACGGGTCGGTATCGCCCAGGTCGACGCCGAAGCTCACCGTCGGACCGTCCCGTCTCCTGCCGCTGTCACCACCCGCCGTTACCCGGTCGCCCGCCTGATTAGCGGACCGACCTGCGCTGCTGTGTCCGGGCGAGCAAGCGTGGTGAGATCAGGCGATGATGCGACCTCTGCTCGACGTGGGACGCCGGCTCTACGCCCGCCGGCTGCGCGCCCAGCTCACCGCCGCTGAGCTGCCCCGCCACCTCGCCATGGTGATGGACGGCAACCGGCGATGGGCCCGGCAGATGGGCTTCGACGACCCCAAGGTCGGCCACCGGCACGGCGCCGAACACCTCGACGAGGTGCTGAGCTGGTGTGCCGAGATCGGCATCCGGCACGTCACGGTGTTCGTCGCCTCCGTCGACAACGTCCGCAAACGCGCCTCCGACGAGGTCGACAACCTGATGGGCATGATCGAAACCGTCGTCACGGATCGGCTGACCCGCGACGGCAACATCTGGCAGCTGCACCTGGCCGGTCGACTCGATGTGCTGCCCGACTCGACCCGGCACGCGCTGAAGCTCGCCGAGGAGGCGACCCGGCAGCGGGAGACCGGCCACCACTTGACCGTGGCCATCGGCTACGACGGCCGGGAGGAGATCGTCAACGCCGTACGGTCGCTGTTGGACGACCAGGCACGGCGCGGGGCGACGCTGGACGACATCGCACAGCGACTGACCGCCGACCAGATCGCCGCCCACCTGTACACCAGTGGGCAACCGGACCCGGATCTCGTCATCCGCACCAGCGGGGAACGCCGGGTGTCCGGCTTCCTGCTGTGGCAGGCAGCCCACTCCGAGCTGCACTTCTGCGACGTCTACTGGCCCGGCTTCCGCAAGATCGACCTGCTCCGGGCGCTGCGCTCCTACGCCGCCCGCAAGCGGAAACCCTGACCGCTACCGCCAGGTCGGCTCCAGGCGGACCAAACCGAAGCCGCGGCCGCGCTGCGCGCCGACCCCGCTGTACGGTGCCAGCCGCATCAGCCGGTCCACCGCCCCGACCAGGGCGGTCGGCCCGTCGCAGACGTAGCGGATGCGACCCAGAAAGCCCGACACCGTACGCCCGTTGACCTTGACCACGTCGCTGGCGCCGTCGATGTCGCTCACCCACAGCGCGTCCCGGTCCGGCCGCTCCCCCGGCCCGCCGACGCCCGGCCCGCCGACACCCGGCAGCGGAAGCACCAGCTCCGGCAGCCCGGCCGGCGCGTTCGCCCGCCACACCGCACGCAGCCCGGCCACCACCGCCCACGGGTCCGGCCACGGCGTGAACCCGTTGCCGCGCCGGAACGTCGCCGGGGTCAGGAACCGCAGCGACCACGCCGCGTCGCCGGACGGCTGGGCCAGCTCCAGCCACGACACCCCGGCCACCTGCCGCGCCCCGGTGACGAGCGCGCCGACCTGACCACCGAACCGGATCACCGCTCCCGTCGCCGCCCCGGCCCGCAGCTTGTCGACCAGGGCGTCGTCGAGCAGTCCGACCTCGACCAGGGTGCCGGCCGGGTGCGCCACCGGCGGGCTGACGCTGTACGCCTTCGCGTGCGACCGGTGCGCCGCCTCGTCCACATCGAACCAGCGGGACACCACCGCGTGGACGTGTTCGAGCCGCACCCCGGCCGGATCGACCCCCGGCACCACGAACTGCCACCTACTCGGCATCACGCACTCCCCTCTGCCTGGCGAACACCTGAACGTATGTGCTCCATCTCGGACAGGCAAGCCACGGCTGGTAGCCAGTTCAGTTGATCGGCTGTGGCCGTTGAGCTGACTTGTGCAATCCACTGGTCAGTTCCGCCGTCACCTACCTGACAGTCGGTTGGCAAAGCTGCACGTGAGGGCCAGAATCGTCGGGTCCGCCGCGTCCCTGCCCCGTGACACCCGGAGGCGATACCGATCGACGAACTCCTCGCAGTCATCCTCGACTGGGAACCGGCCACCCGCACCCTGACCTACGTCCGGGTCAACGGCGGCGACGGCAGCGGCACTCGAATGTGCGTCATCGATGCAGCTGACGCCGCCGAGATCGACGAAGCCCACGCCAAGGGGGCATTACCTCAACTTGGCGAGTTGGCGATCGACGGTGATGTGATCCTGCTTGAGATGACCGGGACAGCCGCCGTCGAATGCCGGGTCACCTTCAAGAATGGGCAGGCCCAGCTGAGTCCAAGCAGCGGGCACAAGTCGGCGGCGACCTCGCTGCCTCTTGACGATGTGGGCCTGCAGGACGGCAATCACATCGAGATGCTCAACCGTCAAGGCCGGTTCTACTACTTCGGTGGCCGGATCGACGGCCTGGTCGGCTGCTGGCAGGTCGAAGGCGGGCTGAGTCAATGGCTTACCGCCGACGCGGAGCGCAAGGCTACGGCGAAGGCGGCGAAAGCCGCCCGTCAGGAGAAACGGGCCGAGGAGGATCGGGTCGCAGCCGAGCAGGACCGGAAGGACAGCACGTTCGTCAACCCGTACACATTCGTGCCGTTCCCGGAGCGCATCGAGCGGAGCGAGCCGGCCGGGCACGCCGCGATGCGCGCCGGCCACCTGTCCGGCTGGTTCACCGTACGGTGGGAGTTCACCTCGCCATTGCAGGCACCAGACGGCTCGTCCAGCAATGAATTGCTGCGACTGCAGGGCGCCTCGGTGAAAGGGGCGGTCCGCTCGCTGCACGAGAACCTCGCTGGCGGGTGTCTGCGGGTCTTCGACAACGAGTACGTGCCGTCCTACCGGGATCCGGTGAAGTCCCCCGGACCCGAGTGGACCCTTGCCCGAGTGGTCGACACCACACAGGAGGGTCAACCGCTGACGGTGCGCCCCTGCGACCAGGTCGTCTGGGTCCGCTCAGAGCAGCTGCACCAGGCGTACCAGGCAGAGGATCTGCGTACCGGTTGTCTGGTCGACCTTCGGCCGCCCACGAAGATGAACAGTCTTGGCCGCTACGAACTGGCCGCTGAGGAAGCGGTGACCAGCGGCGGTGACTGGCATGTGCTGCTCTCCGACGCCGGTGCCCGACCGACAAAGCGTAAGCACCCGGAGACCAAGAAGGAAGTCGACACCTCCTACTTCGCCGCCTGCGGTCACCTCGACCCGGCGACGCCACCGGTTCCGGTCGCCGAGGGCGCCTGGCTGCGGTTCCGGCAGGCAGTCGCCGGTGCGAAGGAGGTCCAGCAGGCCCGCGCCGCCGACAGGGGACGCTCCAACCAGGCAGCTGACCCGCCCGTCGATCCAGCGGTAACGTTCCGCGGCCGGCTCATCGGAAGGCGTAAACGTACGCGAGACCGGCTGGAGTGCGACGACCTGATCTGGGTACGCCACACAGGAAGCGAGGTCACCGGCCTGCGGCTGGCCCAGGTCTGGCGGCACCCCGGTGACGGGCCGATGGGCGAGCGGGTGCCGAAGCACCTGCACCCCTGCACCGACTGGAAGAGCCTCTGCCCGTCCTGCCAGGCATTCGGCTCGGTCGACCCCGATCCGCGCGACACCGACGAGCGCGCCGCCCAGCGGGCGTACGCCGGACATGTCCGCTTCGGCGACGCGGTCAGCGCCGCGCCGGTGCCGTTGACCCGGATTCGGCGGGCGCCGTTGGGTAACCCGCGACCCGGTGCCGGCCAGTTCTACCTGCAGCTGCCACGCACCGATCCGGCCAAGCGCGAGGACGACCCGCCGACCCGCGAGTGGGGTGCCGTGCCCGACCAGGGTGCTTCCCTACGGCAGATGGCGGGTCGCAAGTTCTACTGGCACGCCGATCCGCTGCGCCAGCCGCAGGGGGGGC
>Ga0207773_100104_pt1 | contig 74654 bp, 68 predicted proteins | sample TtaePargueraPR_2_FD_187281 | JGI IMG/M metagenome (GOLD analysis project Ga0207773, IMG submission 187281) | Aerobic enrichment media microbial communities from Bioluminiscent Bay, La Parguera, Puerto Rico - Tt and M1 (3) (SPAdes) | ecosystem: Environmental > Aquatic > Marine > Unclassified ...
GGTGAACACCGATTCCGGAAAATCGGCAAAAGTGTTCACGATGAAACCGGAATGGGTGTTCACGATGAGCCGGAACAGGTGTTCACGATGAAGCAGAATGGGTGTTCATGATGGGCCGGAATATGCAGCATCGCGGTTTGTCACGCCTGTACCACGATAACGCTGCAGGGAGAGGATGGCACTATCGTTGTCGGGCGCACCATGGAGTGGGGCGAATTTGATTTGCAGCCGCAGCTGGTTGTCGTGCCGCGGGGATACGCCATGAGCGTTATCGATAAGATGCCCGACGGGAAGGATGGCGCCAAGTGGAAGGCAAAGTATGGCTTTGTCGGCATCGACATACTCGACACCTTCAGCTTTATGGACGCCATGAACGAGAAAAGGCTGGTGGTGGAGACACTCTACTTTCCCGGATTTGCCGAATACCAGAAATATGATCCGGGCAAGGCGGGAGTTTCCATTGGTCCAATGGATGTGGCGGGTTGGATTGTCTCCCAATTTGCCACCACCGATGAGGTGCGCCGGGCACTGCCGTCGATCCGGGTGGTGCCGGTGACCATGGATATACTCGGTATGCCCGCTCCCCTGCATTTCCTGGTTACCGATGCCGATAAGCGGCAGATAGTGATCGAATATGTAGATGGGGAAATGAAAATCCACGATGCGCCCCTGGGTGTGATGACCAACTCGCCGGCCTATGACTGGCACATCACCAACCTGCGCAATCACATCAATCTGCGCGCTACCAGTTTGCCGGATGTGAAAGTGGCCGACATCGACCTCAAGCCAATCGGTGCCGGCTCCGGTATGCTCGGGCTTCCCGGCGACTTTACCCCGCCCTCGCGTTTCGTCCGCGCCACCGCCTTTTCGCAGACGGCGCGCAAAACCAAGGGCGGTTTTGACACGGTGCGCGAGCACTTTCGCATCCTCGACAACTTTAATGTTCCTATCGACGCGGTTGCGACCAAGCAACTGCCCAAAGGGACCAAGCCGCTCCGCTACAGCGGCACCCAGTACACCACGGCCTGGGATATGAAGGATATGGTGCTCTACTACCACACGGATACGGATCGCGGGATACGCGAGGTGGACGTGAAAGCTGTGGATTTCGGCAAGATGGGGGACAAGCCTGTCCGGCAGCCGCTGCGCTTCGATGAAGAGAAGGCGATCCGGAATGTGACGCCGGGACGCTAGCCCTGCCCTTAACCCATAAGTCGATGCGACAGGATCTGTAGCCTGGATGGAGTGTAACGGAATCCGGGGGAATGAGGGCGATAGACTCGCAAGAGGCTGCCTTTATGCGCATTGCCTATCGCAGCCTGTCGGCTTTCCCGGATTCCGTTACACACCATCCAGGCTACGGGTTTTCCCTACGGGCTTGGTTCCTCGACAAATAGGAAGAAGTCGTTTTCATGTGCCTATTTTTGGGTAAAGGGCAGCGCTAGCCATATGATACGGGTGTCGATGGAGCTCTGTCGCGGCGCAGTGGTTCTTATATGATGACCTTGCTCTTTAGCGTCGCCGCCGCCTTCTCCAGCGCCTGCAGCACCTTGTCCTTGTCGTAATTGCGGATCTTGTCCAGGTCCAGGTGCATGGAGAAGCCGGGGGCGTGGTCCTCGAGGTAGCTCTGCTGGCCGCCGAGGTTCTTGCGCAGGTCGGTGACTTGGTAGACCTTTACCGGAGAGCTGAAACCCTTGACCGTAATGTGGCCCTTGTCGCGGCACATGACCGTGTGTTTGATCATGGCCCAGGTCTCGTGGCTGATCAGGATCTCCCCCGGCTGCGCCGCGCCCTCGAGGCGCGCCGCCAGGTTCACGTGGGTGCCCATCACCGTGTAGGACTGGTAGTTGGCGGTGCCGAAGATGCCCACGGTGCAGTAGCCGGTATTGATGCCCATACGCACCTGCAGCGGCCGCGCTATGCCCTTGTTGTACCACTCCTGCTTCATCTCCCGCACCCGCTTGCGCATCGCCAGGGCCATGGCCACGCAGCGCAGGGCGTCGGACTTGGGGCCCTTGCTGTCGTCGTCGCCGAACACCACCATCACCGCGTCGCCGATGAACTTGTCGATGGTGCCGCCGTACTGGCCGGCGATGCGGGCCATTTCCGACAGGTAGCCGTTGAGCAGATGGGTGAAGGTCTCGGCCTCCAGTTCCTCGGTCAGCTGGCTGAAATCCTTGATATCGGAGAAGAACACCGTGAGCAGCTTGCGTTCGGTCACCAGTTCGCCCTCGCGCCCGGTGGTCACCGCGCGCCACAGGCGCTGGGGCAGGTACTTGGACAGTTTGTAGGTGCGCATCTTGCTCACATGCTGGTCCAGGGTGAGCGTGCGGTTGGTTTCCTTGAGGTGGGCGATCTGCTTGTGGGTGTAGTAGGCCCAGGCGCAGAAGTAGGTGAATACCCCGATCAGGCTGGCGGCGCTGATGGTCAGGTCCGAGTGGACCACCAGCGAGGGTTTGTGGATCAGGTAGCCGACGCCCACGCCCAGCAGTAGCCCGGTATTGTGCTCGAACCAGCGGCGCCCGCCCCCCTCGGTCAACGCATTGAACTGAACCATGGTGATGAACAGCAGCGACGGCAGCAGGCTGAAGTTCGCCAGGGCGATGGCGATACCGATAAGGGTGGCGTCGGAAAAGGACAGCGCGCGACGCACATTGTCGGCGTTGTCGGCACTGGCCTTGCGGCTTACCAGGTAGGCGACGGCGGTATAGGCCAGCAGCACGCCCGCCATCGCCAGGGTCACCAGCTTGTCCATTTGCCAGGGCGACGACCAGTGGATCGCGTTCAGCAGGGTGCCCGCCGCGGCAAAGCAGATCAGGGTGCGGAAGTAGAGCGGGTAGCGGGGATCGATGCTCCGCCCGGCATTCTCCTCAGGCTGGTCCAGCATTGGTGATTATCTTGGTCCTTGAGCAGAAATTAAGCAAAGTGCAAAGCGGCAATCCTGCCGGTTCTGGTCCGGTCTCGTGGTCGGGTCGTGTATCCGCGACTGACTGATAGCGGAGAAGTGTACTCCGATGGAAGGAATAATGCGAAAAGTCTGTGACACGACGCAAACTACAGGGCCCGCGTGGGCCCCGGAGGGGCACTTGAGGTAGAATCCGCCGACCGATTTGCTTTGGAGAGCGCCATGGACGCCCTGACCGCCCTGCACAACCGAGTTTCCACTGGCCTGTTGACCGACCCGGCTCCCTCTGAGCGGCAGCGGCAGAACATCTTTCGCGCGGCCCTGCGCGCGGCCGACCACGGCTGCCTGCGCCCCTGGCGCTTCCTGTTGGTGGAAGGGGAGGCGCGCAACCGCCTGGGCGAGATCTTCCTGCGCGCGGCCGAGCGGGACGGGGGCGGCTCACTGGACGACGCCCAACGGGAGCGCACCCTGGCCATGCCCCTGCGCGCGCCCCTGATCGTCGTCGCCATCACCCGCCTGCAGGAACACCCCAAGGTGCCCTTCCTGGAACAGCATATGTCCACCGCCGGCGCGGTGCAGGCCATGCTGACAGCGGCCTATGCCGAGGGCGTGGGCGCCTACTGGCGCACCGGCACCCTGGCTCGCGACCCGCTGGTGGCTGAGGGACTGGGCCTGGAGGAGAACGAGCGCATCGATGGCTTCATCTACTGCGGCACTCCCCAGAAGCCCCCGCGCCAGGCCCCGGAACAGGCTGTGGGCGACTATTTCGCCAGTTGGGATGCATCTTAGCGCTTGCACACCGGCCTCTGTTTGTGTAGAGTGCGCGCCTGCTGGACAGGAGCTATGTTCCTGATTAGCAAGACAATTTTCGGTGAGGTGTCCGAGTGGCTGAAGGAGCACGCCTGGAAAGTGTGTATACCGAAAGGTATCGAGGGTTCGAATCCCTCCCTCACCGCCATTTTTGCTTCCTAGGCAGTCTTGCAAGGTTCAATAAGACCTTTCATTTCAACGGTTAAGCCCTGTGAGGGCTTTTCTTGTCCCTCTTCGTCCGGCTAATGTGCTGGAAGCCTCGCTCCCGAAGAACACCTCTTTGGGAGCCGCCGCCCTGTCCAATCCCCAAGTCCATTCACAAGAAGTTCAAAGCGGTGTATGCGACTTCTGCCCATATTGGGCGGCCTTTGTCAGCCGGGCACGATGCGATGATTCCCGGTTTCCACTATCGGCAGCAGTCGGGAATCGAGTACGCCCGCAGTCCTGTGCCCTATGCCGGCCAGATATGCCGGGTTGGATGCAAAGGCAAAAAAGTTTTCCAGGGATTTTTGTTTGACCAGCATGACAAGATCCCATTGTTCATCCGGGGGGCCGATTAAAAACGATCCGCCTTGGCCGAGGAACAACAAGTCTCCGCCGCTTTCGCTGAGGAACGGCAGGGTATGATCGATATACTTTTGGAAGGCCTCTCTTCCCGAGATGGGTTTCTCCGGGGTTAATTCGGGTGTCGCCGAGTAGTCGGCAATTTCCTTGAAGCGCAACAGATTGAGCATGGCGACCTCACCGGAAATGCCCCGTCTAAAGAGTGCGGCTCCAGATTCCTGGGTTGGTTCCAAAAAGCAGGATTTCACTGGTGTTTTTCTCCGTGTGGTTTTGTGATGAGTTCTATCAAGCCGGAACGAAATACTGCCGGATCAATAGGGTTTTCATGGTTTGTTTCTTTTCTCGATGGTTCTATTTTTTCTTAAAAACTCAAGAAGGGCTCCATTAAAAATTTCCGGTTGATCCATCAGAGGAAGATGTCCCGCCTGTTGAACCTGGAAAAGTCTTGCGTTAGGCATGATTCTAGCGGCGGTTTCACCATGTTCTATAGGGAATAGTCGGTCGTTTTCTCCCCAGATAACCAGTGTATCGTTTTCAATCTGGCGAAGAGCGTGTTTGGAAACCGGAGATACAGCAGCACCTTTTCCTTGAGTAAATGCACGTTTTCCTCCCTCGCCCTTGATAACCTCAATGGAATAGTGACCGTGATTCGGGTCCCTGCTGCCGGTATCAAACAATAAATAGCGTGAGAAAAAGCGGTTTGCCAGCGAGGATGGAAAGCTATTCAGCCAGACCATAGCAATCATGGGTAAAAGAGAAGGCTTGGCGCCAAGCCCTCCAGAATTAACCAAAACCAGCTTGTCGACCATGTTGGGATTGTCCAGGGCGAACTGGAGGGCAATGGCTCCCCCTTGAGACAGGCCGACGATATGCGCTTTGGATATCTTCAGCGCCGACATGAAGTCCTTCAACCATGCCGAAAAGTAAGGCCGATCGTAGAGCGCGTCTGGCTTGTCGGATTCTCCATAGCCCACTATATCCGGTGCGACTACGCGAAAATTACTTGAGATGGCGCTGATTGACGGGTACCAGGTGACTGATCCCGCGCCGGCACCGTGCAGGAGTATTACGGGTGATCCCTCACCTGCGGATAGATAGGCGGTCTTGATTGAGCCGGCGATCAATTGCGCTTGATTTAAGGGGACTTTCATCTTGTCGAGCAGCGCCTGCCGATACTTTGCGCGTTTCATTTTTAAAGCTCCAAGTCCTGAAATTCTCATCTGACCGCAAAGCGGGGCACGTGTATTGGTCCAGCCAGGGCCCGGTAATATTTATAACCGGATCAATAAACATCATGGGAAGCGTGGCAGGTTGGTCAAAAAATCTTTGCGTAAAGCTCGAGCAACTTGGCCAGTTGGTTTTGGTTCAAGTGCCCTACCAGACCATTGGCGATATGCTCGAAGCTTGTCCCGGCCTCTTGATAAAGGCGCCGTCCAGACTTCGACAGCCTGACCAGGCTTTGCCTGGCGTCACGCTTGCTGGCAACCTTTTCGAGAATTCCGCTTTTTTCCAGAGGGGCCACCAGGCGGGTAATACCGGAAGCGCTCATGCCAATATAATCTGCCAGTTCAATCCTGGGCACCGCCTGATGGGGGGCGCTATCCAGGTAATGCATTACCAGGTACTCGGTAAAACTGATGCCGTGCAGGCTCAATTGGAGGTCCGCCTTTTTGGAGAGTTTCGAGGCGAGCAGGACGGTTTGAATAACCACAGCGGTATCAGTGGGTTTCTGGGGCATGGGTAATATCTTGATAAAAGGTTGAGTTTGCAAGTATATGGCAAGCATGTGAGGGGTGCAACTCCGGGATGGTTACCCGTGAATGGGCGGCTTCAGCAGAAAACTCCCGCAGGAGACCATCAGCCCGGAGTCCCCGCCGGGACTGGAAGAGGAGCGGAGGGACTGGCGCCATAGATCGCTGTCACAGGGGAAAGTGATGGCTCGTTTTTTCTATTGCCAGTTTAATCAATTGATTATATCATTTAATCGTTTGATTAACGGGGGTCACAGATGATTGATGCGGACGGATGTTTCCGGAGTCTCGCGCCATTGGGGCGAGCTGGTTATATGCTGATTACGCTGGCATTCCTGTGGGGGTGCTCGACGTCGAAAGAGCCCACCCCTGATTCGCTGCGCAGGATCGTCGATGCGACACCCGTATTGGGCTCGGCCGACGAACACACGGTTACCTTGTCAGGGAAGGTCAGAGCGGCGGAGCAGTCGGCGCTGAGTTTTGAGATTGGCGGCGAGATCCTGGAGATCCTGGTCGACGTGGGGGACCGGGTGGAGGCTGGGCAGGTAGTGGCGCGACTGGATGGCAGCCGCTATCGGTTGGCCAGGGAGCTGGCTCTTGCAAACGAAGGGGAAGCGCGCGCGGCTTTCAGGGAGAGCCAGGTCAATTATGAGCGGCAGTCCAGGCTTTACGAAAGAGGTCTTATCAGCCAGTCCCGGCTGGATGCCGCCAGGGCGGCAGCGGACTCCGCCCGGGCACGTCATGACTCGGCGAGAGCCGCGCGAAAGCTGGCGGATCGGGATCTGGAGTTGACCGCGCTGAAAGCGCCTTACGCCGGGTCTATCAGCGAGCGATTAGCGGAACCGTCAGAGCGAATAAGCCCCAACCGAGTGATTCTAAAGGTGATCTCTCACCGCGAAGGGTTTGAGGTGTTAACCAGTGTCCCTGAGAATCTGGTCGGCCGGATACAGTCATCCCGGCTGCACAATATACTGCTCCCGGCCATTGGTGTCGACCAGGCTTCGGCCCGGATTCGACACCTGGGCACGCAGTCGCTCTCATCCAACAGTTATCCACTGATTCTGGAAATCAAACAATCCATTCCTGGTATCTTCTCGGGCATGACCGCCCAGATTGAGCTCTACGTAGAGCGGGAAATTTCTCTGGCGATAAAGGACCAGGTAATGGTGCCGCTTACCAGTCTTTCCTATGGGGCGGACGGTGTGATTCAGGTATTGCGGATTACTGAGCTGGAGCGTCTGGAGTGGGTGGACGTGGAGGTGCATTCCATGGGCGAAACCCACGCCGTGGTCAGTGGTCCCCTGGCTGTCGGTGAGCAGATAGTTGCCCGGGGAGTGGAATTCCTTTCCGAGGGTGAAGCAGTCACTTTGCTAGGGCAGGGCCCGGAAAAATACAACTGAGGTGCCGCTGTGAATATATCCCGGATCGCTTTCCGCAATCAGCCGGTAATGTTCCTGGTTACTTTTCTGGGGATTATCTATGGTGTGAGTAGTTACTTCTCCCTGCCGGCGCGGGAAGACCCTAAAATCACAATTCGTGAAGCGGTTGTCAAAACCTTACACCCGGGGCTGCCGGCGGAGGAGGTTGAAGAATACATTACTAAACCCTTGGAAGAGCAGATCAGGGCGTTGGGAGAAGTTGAAAAGATCAGTTCCACCTCCATGCGCGGTCAATCCCTGATTCATGTGGAGATCCAGGATCGCTATTTTTCTCTGGATCAAATCTGGGATGAAGTACGCGAACAGCTGGAAGCGGCCCGCCCGCAATTACCCCCCGGAACCCAGGCCCCGTTATTGAATGACGATTTCGGCGATGTCGCCGTCGTGACGGTCGCCCTTACTGCGGATGAGTTTTCCCAGGCGGAACAGCTTGAGGTCGCTGAGCATATCCGCGCGAGATTATATGCCGTTCCTGGCACCCGCCGTGTGCAGTTGCTCGGAGTGCAGCCCCAGAGAATATATATTGACTTGCCGGAGGCCAGGCTGGCGGAGCTGGGGCTATCTCCCAAAGAACTGGCTGCACAGCTGCAATCGCGCAACGTCCTGCCGCCGGCCGGGATTCTGGAGTCCGGTGAGCAGCGCTTTGCTCTCGAGGTCACCGGGGAATTCCTGGACATTAACCAACTGGCCGAATACGAAATAATACTTCCCGACGGGCGAGGAGCACTTCGCCTGGGGGATCTGGGGATCGTGCGGCGTGGTCATGAGGAGCCGGTACAGCAGAGCGCCTTTTTCAACGGCCGCAAAGCAATCGTTCTTGCAGTCTCCATGCTGGACGGTTACAGCGTGATGGATTACGGCGAGTCAGTGACACGGGTGCTGCACTCGCTTGAGCAGGAGCTGCCGGCCGGTTATCAACTGGAAGTTATGACTTTCCAGGCAGAGCAGGTGGCCAAAGCAGTCTTTGGCGTAAGTATCAATGTTCTGCAGACGTTGCTGATCGTTCTCGGTGTGGTGATTGTATTTCTGGGGGTGCGCACGGGCCTGATCGTAGGTTCCATCGTGCCTATAGTGATGTTGGTTACCTTGGCGATCATGAGCTTTACGGGCGTCAGTCTGGAGCGGATGAGCTTGGCAACATTGATCATTGCGCTGGGTCTTCTGGTTGACAACGCCATTGTCGTCGCTGAGGATTTCAAGACTCGCGTGGAGTCTGGTATTTCCAGAGATGAAGCCTTGGGGCAAACCGGTGGTGAACTGGCGATACCGCTATTGTCTTCCACATTGACCACGGTACTTGTTTTCCTCCCGCTGATGCTGGCGGAGCATGTTGCCGGAGAGTATACTCGATCGATATCGATTGTGATCGCAATCAGTTTGCTGGTTTCATGGCTGCTTTCACTCACGATCACCCCGGTTCTTTGTCATCGATTCCTGAGTATGGCGGGTTCTAACCGAGGCGGTTCCGGCAGTGGCCTTTCCGATCGGATATTTGTCCGTATGACTGGCGGATACGAGTTTTTACTGCGCCGTGTGATGGGCAAGCGTCCCTTGTTTCTGTCAATAATGGTGGCGGCTCTTGTCTCTGGTGTTGGTTTGATGAAGGTATTGCCGAAAAAGTTCTTCCCCGATTCCGATAGAAACCAGGTTCTTATCTACATCGACTTCCCATCCGGCGTTGCCGCTGCCGAGACGGAGCGCAGGATACAGGCCATCAGTGACAGCTTGGCAACGACGCCCGGGATTGCGGAAAAGCTCGATGGCATCGCAGCCTATGGGGGCTTTGGAGGTCCCCGTTTCGTGCTATCCCTGACTCCCCTGGACCCGGCGCCGAATAAAGGCTTTATGGTGTTGCGCGTTCTCCGATCTGAGGATATGGAATCCGTTCTCACGGGTACCCGCCGCGTACTGGAGAGCCATTTCCCCGATATTTCGGCGCAGGTTACCAGGATGTTCCTGGGGCCGTCGGACAGCGGCGTTCTGGAAGTTCAAGTAAAGGGGCCTGACAGGGAGGTGCTCTATGCTACGGCCGCGGAGGTAGAGCATGTTCTCAGTGCGGTACCCGGCGCGGTGAGCATTAAGCAGAGTTGGGAGGCGAGGACTCCGGCTTTGCGGGTAGAGGTTGACCAGGCAAGGGCGCGTAATGCGGGTATCACCACTGGCGACATTGCGGAGTCCCTGCAACATGCCATTAGCGGTTATTCACTGAGTCAGTTCCGGGAAGGTGATGAGGTTATTCCGATAGTAATGCGTTATCAGGAGGGTGAAAGGGAGTCTCTGCAGCGGTTGCGCACACTGTCCATATATTCCCGGAATCCCCCGTCCGGTGGTATACCACTTAATCAGGTGGCGGATATAGAACTTGTCTCGGGTTACTCCAGGATCGATCGTGAGGATCTGGTGAGAACCATTACAGTCCAAAGCCGAAATTCACTTATGACGGCCGAAGACATGGTGGTTCATGTGGAAAATAAATTAAAGGGTTTGGAGGCGGATCTGCCACCGGGCCATTGGATCGAATTCGACGGTGTCGTTACTGTATCCGCGGAAGCCAGGGGGGCCTTGCAGGCCAGTTTGCCCTTATGTCTCGGTGTTATTTTTATAATCCTGGTCATGCAGTTCAACTCGTTTGCGCGCCCGCTGATCATAGTTACTACGATTCCTTTGGTCATTGTTGGCGTTTCCCTGGGGTTGTTGACCACTGGGGCAAGTTTTGGGTTTATGGTCCTATTGGGAATATACAGCCTGGCCGGCATTATTATTAACAACGCAATAGTATTGATTGACAGAATTGATCTTGAGCTTCAGGCGAGCGACAAGGCTGTCCAGGAAGCAATCATTTGTGCTTCAGTCAGGCGTTTACGTCCTATCGTGATGTCATCGGTAACCACCATTCTTGGGTTTCTTCCACTGATTATCAGTCGGGATCCGTTATTTTACGGAATGGCCAGCGCTATGGCCTTTGGTCTGGCGTTAGGTACTATTATGAGTCTGGGTGTTGTTCCTGTGCTCTATAGCTATTTTATCGGATATGGGGTAGATAGCTTCAAAACGGGTAGCAATAAACTAGGCGCCGCAGAGCTTTGAGATTTTTATGAACTACGGTATAAGCAGTGAAGAAGATACTCGTATCAAGTTATTGAAGGTCGGTATTCGGCTTTTTGGAGAGTATGGTTTTGAAGCTACCACTACAAGGAAGATTGCCGATGAAGCCAACTCCAATATCGGGTCGATAGCCTACCATTTTGGTAGCAAAAGAGCCCTTTACCTGTCGTCTATCGAGTATATTGCCGACAACATGCGCAATATGTTCAATTTGGAAGCATTACGGCTGCCGGACAAAGGGGGCGTGGAACTGAGCCGGGATGAAGCAAGGGAGATACTGCAGAGCCTGGTAAGCACCATATTCCGTACCTTTGCTGTCGAGGAGGAGCCCCGGAGCTGGTTGTTGCTGATAATTCGGGAGCAGGTGAATCCCACCGAGGCGTTCAGAATCCTTTATGATCGGGTGTTTGATATCATCTATAGTACTTTCGGGAGTTTGATTGCACTCCTGACCGGAATGAGTGTGGATGATCGGCGAGCGTTTCTTGAAGCTCATACCCTGATCGGGCAGATAGTATTCTTTTTGATCGGGAGGAATTCTCTGTTGATGAAGCTGGGAGAGATAAAAACCCTTGACTCCCATACCATAGACATGGCTGAAGAAATACTGCTCTCCCATATCGCAGCATACACCAGTGTGCAGCCTGCCGGACTTCGTTAAAGAGGTCTTGGGAATGTAATGGGCGGGTAAGGGATTGCGCACCCGGTTTGCTTCAGGTGAATAGGTTCGAGCACCGCCGGCTGCGCATGCGGACGGTAGTTTTGGAGGCTCCTCAGATGGTTTTATTATGCTCCGCCAGAGTTCGGGTCTGTTTGTCGATGAGAGATCTCAACTTCGATGTCAGGCTATCATAATCGGTATACTTTTTGCCGTAATGTAAATTGAAGCCGTAATTGAAGTCTGCTGTGTTCCTGCCTTGGGTGTGTTGCAATAGGGTTTCCAGCTTGTCAAACGCCTTGGCCAGCAATGCCTCATTGGACAAGGCGTTTTCATAATCGTCCCACAGCTCCAGGATCTCGCTCTGAAGGCTTGTTGGCAGCGGGTGGATGAGTTTTTCGAGGCCTTTTCTTTCCTCAATCCCTTTATCTATCCCGTCGACCTGATCGACAGCCGCAATATCTCCGCATACGGCTTCGCCGAGGTCATGGATAATGCATATCTTTAAAAGCTTTAATATATCAATATCCGGATATTGCTTTTCAAAAAGCAGGACCATCAAACACAGGCGCCAGGTATGTTCGGCTGTGCTTTCATGGCGACCGTTTGATGTTCGGGACGAACGGATAGTGTTTTTCAGCTGTTCCGATCCCCGTAAGAACTCCAGGACTCCTTCCAAATCTGTTTCGCACATCATTTCAGTTAAATTCCTCCGCTTTTTATTCGAATATTTTCGGCCAGCCTGGGTGTTTAATCGAGCGTGACAATGCTGCTTCAGTGTCTGGATTGCCTGGCAACGCGAGCGGGTCAGTGACATCTATCTGCCGCAGGCGGAAACCTGGAGCGCGGTGATCGATCGCCGGCCGACGGACGATGAGGGGGATGCCGTTCGAGGTTATCAAGCTCCACCGCAACTATTCACCAAAGGGCCGCGGCCAGCATGAGAAAGGCGGGGATATGCCTGGTGGCAGATCTGTTCTTCATGCGCCCGACAGCGACGAGGATCAGCAGTGTTCCCAGGACAGTGAACGCCATATCCGTAATCACGGTAGATCCCCCGCTTTCTGTATGCCTAACTGCCACTGCTCGCGCTGAGCGCGCCTGCTTCTCTGGGGCCTTGCATCCGGCAACCGGTAGGTCAGGTACGAGAGCAGCGAGCCGGTGGAGAAGAGGAAGAGATCTATAGCGGCGACGGTATAGTGTTTTCCAGTGAGCGCATTCAGCAGATGGTGTCCCGTCGCCATGCCGCTGACCAGGGGGACACCCAGGCACAACAGGGCCGCGGCTCCGGTCAGTTCCCTGGCCGCCCTGTATTCGTTGTCGCGCAGCGCGGCCCATAGGGCAGCCAAAGACCAACTGCCGAAAAAGAAAGCACCCAACCAGAATCCGAGCGATTCCGGCCAATCGGCGAACAGCCTTTGGGCATAGAACAGCGAGATAAATCCGACCACCAGGCCCATACACAGGCCGATGCTGATGCGCCCGATGAGATGGTATTGCGCTACTGACAATTTCCCTTCAGGCCCATAGGCGCGCCGCTCAATCCAGATCATCATCCCCGAGAAGGCCAGCAGCGAAGTGCCGATCCCCAGCACCGCCCAGAGCCCCTTTACCAAGACGCCGCCAAAATGACCAAAATGCAGTGGCCGCATCAGGTCTAGAACCGTTCCGCTGAATCCGCCAGTGCGCCCGTAGGTTGTGTGGGAGGCAGTGTGCTGCGCAGTGGCCGCCCTGTACTCCAGCATGGTGGGTACCATCCCCCGTCCGGGCAGGGTATTGGCGATGACGATGGCGTTGCTGTCACGCCAGCCAACCAGTGACATGGAAACCAGTTTTCCGGCGTCGGATGCCCGTACCGTGTCCAGTACGCCGGCAAAGTTGAGCGCACCATTCTCACCGCTGAGTTCCGGTTCGATATCCGGCAGGACCGCCTCGACCAGAGCCTGCCTGTCTCCGGCGAAGGAAACAAAGGCGGCTGCGGGTACCAGGGTCACGGCTGCGAAGCCCAGATACGCGCCCGAAAAGGCGATCACGGAGTGAAACAGCAGCCCCCAGACACCCAGTACCTTGTGGGAGTCCGTCCACAGCAGCCGCAGACTGCGCAACGGCCTGAAAGTAAACAGTTCACGCAGGATTTTGCGGTGGATGGCAACCCCGGTAGCGATGGAAGCGAACAGGGTCAGTCCCAGTACCCCGGTGACAATCAGCCCCCAGGGCTCACCGAGATGCAGGTCGGCGTGAAAATTGATAACAAAATCGGACAGGTCCCGGTGACGCTGTTCATAGATTTCGCCCGGGCTGCCTTCAATGCGGCGCACCAGTTCCAGCGTTTTCGGATGGTGCTCGAAATGAATCACGTGTTTTCGGGTTCGCCCCGATTCCGTCTGGATATCGGCCTCGAAAGTCAGTACCAGATTTTCCTTGCGCCGGTTGCCTGGAAAGATAACGCCAATCGAGCGCAGGTAGTCAGGTCCCAGGGCTGCGGCATGCTCTTTCATCAGGCGCTCAATCGCCCGTGAATCTATCTCGCCATCATCATACTGATGGATAACGGGACTGGACCATATTTTCAGTTCCGGTGCACCAAATACTGCCACGGCGCCACTGAAGGCCACCACGAACAGCAGTACCGCGGTGAGCGCACCGAGCCAACTGTGGAGCAGATACAGTTTTCGGGTCGTGTGGTTTCGCATGATTCAGCTCAGGGTATGGAAAATCAGGGCCGCGTGACCGAGCGTCAGGATGGCTAGCAGCAGCCAGACACGCCACATGGATTCACTCATCACGCTGTAGAGAAAAAGCACCAGCCAGGTAACCGGAAACAGCACTATGGGGATGCCGATATTCTCCAGTTGTGCAAACGGCAGATACACCGGCATACCCGCGGTGGTTAGCACCGATGCCAGCAGCGCGCCCAGGGTCGCCGCCAGGCAGCGCGAGATCGGTGAACTGAATAGGGGCGACCGCTGGTGGATCTGTGTCTTTCTCAATGCCGTGCTGCTCAAAGCCGGTAGTCCACACGCAGACCATACTGGCGTGGCGCACCCATCCTGCCCCACTGGCGATCGCCATTCACATCTTCCAGACCGAATATATTAGTAGGATACTGCTCGTCCGTCAGGTTGGTTGCGTAGGCTTCGATTTTCCAGGCGTCGCGGGTGTAGCCGGAGTGCAGGTTGGCCAATACCCGCGAATCCAGTTCAACCGTGTTGGCATCATCGGTGTAAGACTCCCCTTCATAGCTGAGAGTGGCGTTGGCATAAAACCCATTGCCGAATCGATAATGCATACCGATGGCCCCGGTCAGTTCGGGAGCAAACTTGAAGCTGTTTCCGCTCAGATCCTCTCCGGATGAAGCGACAAATTCGTCGTACTCCGTGTGGCTGTATCCCGCGGTCGCGAACAGGTTCAGGCTGTCGTTGAATTGGATGTTGAACTCGGTTTCCAGTCCGTAGATTTTTGATCTGCCGGCATTTTCAATCTTCCGGAAAGTTTCACTGCCGGGAATTTCGGGGACATTGACCTGTTGATCCTTCCAGTCGGCGTAGTAGATGTTGGTATTGAAGAATGCCCTGCCGTCTAGAACCCGGGTGCGGATTGCCAGTTCATAGTTTGTCAGGAATTCGGGGTCGTACTCATTGACATTGTTTAGTCCGGTGATTTCCGTGCCTCCGGCGCGATAGCCGCGGCGTACGAAAATGCTGGTGGAAACGTCTTCTTTCCAGTCGTAGGTCAAGCCGACATGGGGGAGAAAGGCATCGAAATCCGTTTGCGGCTGAAACAGGGGGCCAGTCGTCGACAGGGCCTCCAGTTGGCTGTTGAAAAATACAATAATGCCGTCCAGGCCAAAAGCAGCCCAGTCGGCGGGGTCGGGCAGTGTCACGCTGCTGCCACCCGTGGCCTGGAATTTTACGTCCTGGCTTTCACGGTCATAGCGGGCGCCGAAGCTCAATAGCCATTGTGGCCCCATGTCCATGTCCCATTCGCTGAATAGCGCGTAATTGGTGGTTTCGATAGCGGTATCGCCGCCGGTGCTGAGGTCATAGAGTTCCGGATAAATACCCAGATCGATCAGGTCGCCCGCGCCGTAGTCCCTGAGCCTCAATATCACGGTGGAAGCGTTGATGTTGTCCGCGTTCACACGACTGGCGTAGATACCGCTACTGCCGCGCAGTGCCTCACCGCCGTAGTCGAGGCGCAGTTCCTGGGAGAAATTGTTGTCGTCACCCTCGCGATAAACGAAGCCCCCGTTTGCGGCGGAATTGTCGAAATCGTCAGTCCGGGTGCGCCGGCCATCCATCGCCGCGGTGATGGACTTCAGGCTCCAATCGGTGTTGATTTCGTAGTCGATACGCACCGACCCCAAAAAGGCCTCTAGGGGATACTCGCCGCGGACATCCGCCAGGGCTATACGCTCTTCGCGGTCGTAACCGGAGGCCTCAAAGGCCTGGGAATTATCGCCGTAATCATTCTCGACATATTGCAGGGAGGTCAGGAGGCGAAGATTGTCCGATGGTTCCAGCAGCCACTTGGCACGGATATTCTGGCGTTCGATGAAGGCGTAGTCATCTTCGTTGCGGGTTTCATTGGTGACGAATCCGTCCGTTTCGCGCCGGTCGGCGGTCACCCGAATGGCCGATACCCCGTCCACCAGGGAGACATTGGCCATTCCCGATAGCTCCCGCGTGCCATAGTTGCCCAGGCCGGCGCGAATTCGGCTTTCGTTTTCATAGCGGGGCGACTGGGTAGTGACCACGATGGCGCCGGCCAGGGAATTGCGGCCCAGGTTTGTCGACTGGGGGCCGCGGAAAATCTCCACCTGTTCCACATCCCACATCTGCTGGGGCCCCTCCGACTTCACCCATCCGGACAGGGCGACGCCATCCACGTAGAGGCTGGCCAACTCACTGCGCAAGGTACCGATATCGCCGCTATCTATGCCCCGGATACGGAAGCTCGCGCCGCTTCCGGCTATGCCCGCGGTCTGATCCAGTACATCGCGGAGGTCGATCAGGCCTCGGGATTCAATGGATTCAGCGGTGATCAGGGCCACGCTTTCCTTGGTGTCCTGCAAGGAGCGTTCTATTTTCTGGCCTCGCACCACAACTTCCTCAAGGCCATTGCGGGAATCGGCGATCAAGGGTGTTGAAACAGAGCAGGTGGCAGCGAGAATGGTTATAGATAACGTGGGCTTATTCATTTTTTTTCCGAGGAGATAAAAGAACGCAACTGAGTTTAAGTTTTTGAGAATTTTAATGAGACATGTTCTCAATAACAAGTGGAGGGCCGGGAATGCATCAATTTTCCCCGGAGTGCATCAATTTTCCGTTGCGCCCCATGGCTGCTCTCTGCCGCTCCACTCGGGTATTCCTGGTGAATTGAGTGTGGAAATTTATTCCTGTTAAATCGGGTGTGGAAATTTGTGCATGTCAAATCCCGTGAACAAGGAAAAAGGCGTCTATTCTTTCTAGGGACTGGAATGCCTTTTCAATATGGGGCCCAGGGTCGATCTTCCTTGGCGGGATACTGGCGCGGCTGGTATCTCCTGCGGCAGGCGTTGCCTCAGGCGCAGTGCGGTTCAGGTTGTACCCGCTGCAGCCTTGGCCAGCGGCGGCTGCCCGGGCCTTGCGTGCGGGTTTCCGGTGTTCGAACTTCAGTCAATCCCGGGGCGGCGCCCCATAAACCGTGGAGAAATCACCGTGAAGAGCGTGAAATTCATACTTCCCCTGGTCATTGCCGGCGTCGTTGTACCGGCCGCCGTCGCAGATATAAAGAAACCTGCCAAGGACTGGGTCTGTGCTGACTTCCTCGCGATCGAAGACGAGTACAAGCCGAAGGCGGTCTATTGGGCCACCGCTTACTCGAAACGGGGCAAGCCCGAAGCGAGCATGCTGGATATCGAGGGTACTGAAAAAGTGACCCCGATGATCATCGCTGAATGCGCAAAGGCACCGCGTGAGTCTTTCTGGAAAAAGTTCAAGGAGCAGTGGCACAAGGTGGGGAAGGACACCAGGGATGAAATGAAAAAGATGAAGGAAAAAATGTAGGGCGGACCCGCATCGGACAGTGCCAGCCCGGCAAATGCCGGGCTTTGTTTTTTGTTGACTGGTATGTTTATGGTCGGGTTGAGAGATGCTGCCCGTAGCGCCGTCGCCTGCAGGGCTGGCTCCCGCAACGCAAGTTCCTGCAGACTGGTCAACGGCGCCGCCAATGGCGCGCGTTGCGCAGGACTATCAGGGACAACAGCAGCAGGATCAGCGCCGGACCCGCCGACCCGCCGCCACTGCTCGGGTAGGCGCGGTTGCCGCTGAAGGCCGGTTGGGCCCCGTCCTGCCTGTGATCCTGCACCGGGGTTGAAGCGCGCTTCTGGCGGGCTGCCCTTTCCCGTTCCACCCGCGCTTTGTTGTTGCGAGTGATTCCCTGCTGCTCGAACACCGCCTCCTCCACGATCACCAGTGCCGTGTAGGGGGTAACCAGGCCGTACTCCACCGCGAGATCCACGATCGCATTTTCACTGTCGGCGTCGTGGCCCAGGTAGTCCATCCTGCTCTGGATATCTTCAATCGTGGCGTAGGCCCACAATCGCTCGAGTTCCGGATTCCGGGTATCGGTTGCCGGGAACTGCAGGTCGGCGGTGTAGCGCACCTCGCGCTCCGCTACCTTACCCTCGATCGTGAGTTTTGCCGGACCATCGCCCCAGTAATGACCGAACACGATCAGTTGCTGGCCCCGATAGAGTGAACCGATACGCTGGGGGCTGAGATCGCGCACCTTGATCCCGGACTTTTTCGCTCCGGTAATGTTGAAGGCGATATCTCGGTAGGCCTGGTGGCGCAGCTTGTCCGCTGCCTGTACCAGCCGGCCGGAGATGTCGTCGCTATTGGAGATGGCCATCGCAAAGCCATTGGACACGAGCGCCATTTCTTCCAGCAGCGGCCGGTTAGCGCTGTTGCCCATCACAAAGGTGAACAGGCGTATGTCGTGTTGCTCGAGCAGCTTCAGGAAGGCCTTTTTCTCTACCACGCCGACATTGGCAACGCCGTCCGTCACCAAAATCACGGCGCTGGGCCGGTCAGAATCCAGACCCTGGTACGCCATCTTCAGGCCGGCAAACAGGTTGGTGCCGCCGTTGGGCTGGATGGATTCCAGCTGCTGCAGGTAATGCGCCACGTTGGCGTCGTTTACCGCGACAAAGCCTGTGGTCAGCTCCTGGGCCCCGTTATTAAAGAGCACCAGCCGGAAGCGGTCAGCGGGCTGCAGCTTGCCCAGCCCCTTGCGCACCCCCTCGGCGAGGCTGTGGTATTTCCCGGCCATGGAACCGGAGATATCCAGTACGAAGGTCCAGTCCCGCCCCTGCTGCACCGGGCCCAGGTCATCCCCCGGTGTCAGCGTCAGCATGAAGGTACCGCGGTCGCTGCCTTCGGGGCGGTAGGTGACCATATCCACGCTGCCCGGCAGTCCCTGCTGGTGGCGCCAGTAAACGACGATGTCCTTGTCCAGGCTAAAGGCGCTGCCGGTCGATGGGGTGGGCGGCGGTGCCTGGCCCTCCTCGTCGGCCACAGCGCCGGCGCCGGCGGTGTTGGCGAAGGACGCCTGCCACTCCTGCCCGGAGTGACGTTGGACCTGCGCCTGCGGGTGGGCCGGCAGGAGGAACTGGTCGATCGGGTAGGAAGAGCGCATGGTCAGGTTGAAACTGAAGGCTTCCTGCACGTGCTGCTGGTAGGTCCAGAAGGCCATGCGCTCCTCATCGACACCGCCTTCCTCCAGCGGATAGACGTAGCGCCCGATACCCAGGTCGGCGTGTACGGGCTGGATATAAACGAGCCGGATGCGCACGGAATCCTGCGGCAGTACCGGGTACACGCGACTGTCAAAACTGCGGTATTCATCCTGCTCCGTCAGCGCCGTCCGCCGGCCCTGGGACTTCTCCTGCTCGTACAGGGTGCGCGCCTGTTGCTTCGGCAGCACTTCCCCGGTAACAGGCTTGCCGTCAATCCAGTAGGTGAATTCGCCCACCGATGCCTTTTCCGGTACCGGGAAGCTGTAGACGGCCTCCAGGGCTCGATCATGGGGGTTGAAGAACGTCTGGTCCACCTCGGTGATCGCATAGCCGTCCTCGACCACGACGTTGACGTGGTGTTCCTTGATCTGTAGCTGGGGAAGTGTGCCGTCGGCGGGGGTCAGCAGGCCGGCTGCCAATACCATCTGCGGGGCCAGGATGCCCGCCAGTAACAACACCAGCCAATGGTTCGGGTTGCGCCATAAACGTTGCATAGTCGGTTCCTCCGGATGCCGTCAGGGGCTGAAATAAAGTGCGCGCCGGGATAGCCCGCGCGGCCGGAGTATTTAGTCGCAGGGGTCACATTAATCACCAAAAACCGGTAAAGTCGCGTAGATCTGACCAAAAGGTACTAAATAACGATACTTTTGTGGTGGAGGAGGGAGATGAGCCAGGTCCGGGCACTGATGAAGACCTTGAAGCGCGAGCTCAAGGCACGGGGGGTCACTTATGCGGAGATCGCCAGGCAGCTGCAGTTGTCGGAAAGCAGCATCAAGCGCCTGTTTACCGGGGGCTCCCTGTCCGTTGCGCGGCTGGAGGCGCTTTGCCGGATCGCCGGCATGGACTTCTCCGAGCTGGTGCGGAAAGCCGCAGAGGCGCGCCGGGGTATCTCGACGCTCACAGAGGAGCAGGAGCGGGAGGTCGCCGGAGATCCCCGCCTGTTACTGGTGACCGTTTGCGTGCTCAACTACTGGACCATTGAGCAGATTCTCGAAACCTACGAATTGAGCGAGCCGGAATCTATCCAGTTGCTGGCGAAACTGGACCGGTTGAAGTTGATCGAACTCTTGCCGCTAAACCGCTACCGGGTGATTGTTGCCAAGGAGTTCCGCTGGCTGCCCAACGGGCCGATCCAGCAATTTTTCCAGAAAGAGGCCCAGCCGGATTTCCTGGCCTCGAGCTTCTCGGGCCCCGGGGAAAAACTGGTGTTCCGAACCGGAATGCTGTCGCGGGCTGCCAACGCGGAACTGATGAAGAAAATGGACCGACTGCTGGAACAGTTCGACGAGCTGCACGATGCGGACACCAGTCTTGCCCTGGAGGAGCGTTTCGGCTCCAGCCTGCTGGTTGCGCTGCGCCCCTGGGAGTTGCAACATTTCAGGCAGTTGCGCCGCAGCAGTATGGAAAAGTCATTCCCCAAATGAGCGACAAAATGGAAGATAAAGCTGGACATCTCCCGGGGGCCTTAGAGCCTGTTGGGACCCTTGCACAAAGCCCTGAAAGACCGGGTGGGGTACCGCTTTCCGGGACTGTCTGCGAGAGGGACCTCGCGGACAAGCCTCCAGGGATGGATTCACGGCGTGTCCCGGAAAGCGGTACCCCACCCGGCCCGGCACCGGGGTCCGATTTCCGGAAGACTTCAAACGGGCCCTTACTTCGTGGGGCTTCGCTTGTCTGGCTCGCGGTGATCGCGGTCGCGGGGCTCGCGCACCTGCTGCCGGAGGCCGCGAGAGAGTGGCTGTTGTACGACCGCGGGGCGATTGCGGCGGGGCAGTACTGGCGCCTGCTCAGTGGGCACTTCCTGCATACCAACCTGAACCATTTCCTGGTGAACGTCGCGGCCCTGGCCATCCTCTGCTACATGTTTGCTCCCTACCTCAGTGCGCGGAAGGCGGCGGGCATCCTGTTGCTGTTGTGTGTGCTCTGCGGCGCCGGCCTGTTTGCCTTCGCCGGCGATCTGCAGCGCTATGTGGGCCTGTCCGGTGTTCTGCACGGCCTGGTTGTATGGGGCAGTGTGGTGGACATCCGCCGCGGCGAGCGCCTGGGCCTGGTGCTGTTGCTGGGGACCGCCGCAAAAATCGCCTGGGAACAGCTGGGCGGGGATACCAGTGCGACCGCGGCATTGATCGACGCCGATGTCGCCATAGCCGCCCACCTCTGGGGGGCGGTCGCCGGACTTCTTATCGCCCTGGTCGTCGCCAGCTGGCAGGCGTGCCGGGGCAGCCGTACTACCCGGCAGTCCGCGCAAGTGGCTATATTCGAGGATAATTGACAGGCAGCCGCAGCGGCTGCCTTCCCAGCGATAGTGATATTGAGACGGGGTTCAGCCATGGGAAAAGGCAGGAAGAGCACAAAGAGCCGGCGCGAGATTGAACGTTCCGTGCGGGTATTCTGGGGGGCCGTACTGCTGGTGGGGCTGTTCGCAGTCCTGCTGATGCACGCCGCCCTGGCGTGATCTGGTGTGGGAAGTCTGGCGCCCCCGGGTGGACTCGAACCACCAGTCCGGACTTAGGAGGTCCGTGGTTTATCCTGTTAACCGACGGGGGCAAAGGGGCTCGGCCCGGCGGAACTGGGTGCCGCGCCTGCCCGAGAAGGCGGCTATTCTAACGGCTACCTGCCCCGGTGTCATGTGCCGCGCCGCGATCGACTCTCCCGCGCCATCCTCCCCCAACACTGCCGCCAGCGGTGGGCGTTGTCACCACCGGTAACACCGACGTGTCCCCGGTTACGGAATCGCCGCATCCGCACTTTCACCAATTTGTCGAAAAACTGTCGCAATCAAGTCATGGTTCCCCGGTACTTTGGCGCCACCGACCCGGCCTCCGGGGGAAGTTTTTGCGCACCGCTCCGGGGCCCCGAAGGGGGACAAAAAATCTCGCTTCCGGGGGCAAAATTTTGCTTGACCGGGGTCGGCAGTGCTGGCTAATCTCCAATGGCACAACAAAAACAACAAGGGTGTTTTTACGCTCGCAGATCGAGATTGTGGAGTTTCGTTATGAGTGGCAACATTAGCGGAAATGACTTCGATTTTGATAACGACGACATCCCCCAAATAGCAAACGAGGTACTAAGACAGGCCACGTCCAAGCCCCCCCGCGATGCCCGCCGAATGGTCGAGGACAAGCTGGAGGAAATGCGCCTGAGACGTGAATTGATGGACTACGACTTCGACTTGTAAACCACGACGGAGAGGCGCCAGAAATGGCGCCTTTCCGCGTTCTGGAGCAGGTTGCAGCTGGAGCTGGATGGCGTTTGGCCGGGCGGGTATTGACCTGGGTGGCGCCAGGTTATGCCATACGCTCGATACGAAGGGCCTGCTCTTTACCTGGTGAGGGATTCCATTTATGGTTCGTCATGTTTCATGGAACCTTTTCAGGTTTTGGTTTCTTTTGGTCGTGGACCCTTCCGTTGTCGCCGCCGTCTGGCGGTGTATGCGAAAGGGGGGCGGGGCAAGGACCTGCCGCCGCTTGAGTATCTGAACACGTCCGAAAAATCGCACCCAGCTGCGGTTACTTGAGTGCCTGTTGTATATGGGCTGCAGGTCGGTTCGGGGCCGGCCGGGTCAAACTTTCCGTTTGATTGATGCGATTTTTCGCGGGCGGCAATTATCTGGATCGGGATGGTCCATTTAATTGTGGGGCAAACGGAAAGGGAAATTTCGCAATGCTGGCATCAGAAAAAACTGTAGCCGGGGTTTCCGCTGAGCTGTCGGAAGGCGGGGACGCGCTGGTAATCCGCGTTACCGGAAACTTCGATTTCAATATGCACCGCGAATTCCAGCGGGCCTACCAGAACCTCTCTCCCTCCCCCAAACACTACTGCATCGATCTTTCGGAAACCCTGCACCTCGACAGCGCCGCGCTGGGTATGCTGCTGCTGCTGCGCGACCACTGCCTGGGTGACGGGGACGACCCGGAGCAGTGCCGGGTCGAACTGATGAATGCCAACGAGCATGTGGGCAGGATTCTCACCGTTTCCAATTTCGACAAGATCTTTACGATACGCTGATCGTGGTGGACCGGTTCCGGGTGCTGGTCATCGAGGACGACGGGGGGGAGTCGGCCCTACTGTGGCAATTGCTGGATGACTGCGCAGAGGCGCGGGAGCTTCGCCCCTTGCGGGTGAGCCTGGTCGCGGATATGGCCGCGGCGCTGGCCGGCTACGGTGCGTTGCGGCCGGAACTGGTGGTTTTCGGCCCCATGGCGACACCCCGGGCGAGCGCCGGTGATCTGGAGCAGCTGCGCAGCCGGGCCGGCCTGGAGCCGGTGCCGATATTGTTTGTGCTGTCCGGGGGTGAGCCCATGACCTCGGCCTGCCTGCGGATCGGCTGCGACGATATTCTGCTGAAACCTTACAACCGGAACCTGGTGCAACTGAAGCTGGCGGCGCTGCAGCGCTTTTGCGACTTCAACCGCAGGCTGCTGGCCCAGCGCGACCGCATCCGCAGGCACCACGCGGACCTGCTGCAGGAGCAGGCCGGCGCGCGGCATATATTCCACAAAATGGGGCACGAGAGCTGCCTCGACCAGACGGAGGCCATCCGCTACCACCTGTCGCCGGGGGCGGTGCTGAATGGCGATGTACTGACAGCGGCCTACGGTCCCGGCGGCAAGCTGATGCTGTTGCTGGGTGACTTTACCGGCCATGGGCTCGCCGCCGCCGTGGGCGCGGTTCCGCTTACGGCCATCTTCTATTCGATGGTGTCCAAGGGCTTCTCCCTCGGCCATATACTGCGCGAACTCAATGCCAAGCTGCACAGCGTGCTGCCGGCGGCGATGTTCTGTTGCGCGGCGATGTTCGAGCTGGATCCGCACAAGGGGCATATCCGCCTGTTCAACGGCGGCATGCCCAGCGCCTGCCTGCGCCGTCGCGACGGCAACCTCCGCCTGCTGGAATCCCGCCACCTGCCTTTGGGGGTGCTGGACCCGGCCGCGGTCGAGGACGCCATAGTGCATATCCCGGTGGAGCAGGGGGACCGCCTCTTCCTGTGCAGCGACGGCATCCACGAGGCGCGCAGTCCGCGCGGCGAACTCTTCGGCGAACGGCGCCTGCTGGAGGCACTGTCGGCCGAGAGGCCGGCGGGCGAGCTTTTCGATCATATCCTGGCCGCGGTGGGCCGCTTCAGTGCACACCAGCACGACGACCTGTCGCTGGTGGAGGTGGCCCTGGACAACGCCGCGCCCTGGCGGGGCGCGGGCTGGGCGCTGGACGGGGAGCAGAGCCCGAAGGCGGTGCGCATCGGCGACTGGTCGATCAACTTTACCCTGGGGCCCGAGGAGTTGCGCGACGCGGACCCGCTGCCGCTGCTGCACAGTGTGCTGGCGCAGGTGCCCGGGGCGGGCAGCTTCCAGGATCCGCTGACCATTGTGCTCGGGGAGCTGTTTCGCAATGCCCTGGAGCACGGCCTGCTTCAACTGGACAGCGCCCTCAAGGGCACGGACTGGGGCTTCAGCGAATACTACCGCCAGCTGCACCGCGGCCGTCGGGCGTTGCGCGAGGGTTGGATCCGCATTGCCCTGCGCTGCCGCGACCGCGGTGGCCGCGGGTTGCTGGAGGTGGTGGTGGAGGACAGCGGAAGGGGGTTGCCCGAGCGGATACACAGTGGCAATGCCTATTCCGGTCGCGGCCTGCCGCTGCTGCGCGCTATCTGCCGCAAGGTGCAGATCCAGCCGGGCAGCAGCCGCGTGCGCGCGGTGCTGAACTGGGGCGGGGCCCGGCGTGTGAGACGGAAGGCCGGCGCGGGAGGGCGCTAAACCGCCGGTGACGCCTTTGGGGGCGCCGGCCCCGCCCCCAAGTGGCGACCCGGTTTACCTCTGCTGCGCTGGGTCTTCGCCCCGGCGGCCGAATTTCCTGCCCAGCCACCCCTGTAGCCGCTTCAGCCTGTAGGACAATCGCCCGTCCCTGGCCTTGCGCGCCTTGTCCGCCTCGCTGACCAGCCAGGCCGTCTGGATCACCAGGCGCTGGCCTTCGAAGGGCAGGTGGCCGTGAAAGGAGTTTTCCGCGCGTTTGAAGGCGACCAGGGTGCCATAGGCGGGTTTGATCTCCGGCACCACCATGTCCTCGTAGTCGTCGATCCGGTTCAGGAAGCGCAGGCAGCCGTTGCCGTCCAGCGTCCACTCCGGGTTCAGGTACAGCAGTGCCGTGGCTATCTTGGACTTGCCGTCGGTGTGGATATTGCCGTGGCGCTTCTTCAGGGAGCGGCTGATGGAGACGTAGGTGGGGTATTGGGACAGTCTTTCGATACCCAGGTTGTCGCCGATAGTGTCGGCGAAGCCGGGCTCCGCCAACTGCTCGATCAGGGTGTTGATGGCGTCGCCACACTGTTCCTTTTCATGGGGCAGGTAGCCGGCGCCCCTGAGCCGCGGAAAATCCTCCAGCAGCGACGGCATCAGGTCCTGGGGCAAGACGTCTTTGGCGATAAAGAAAGGAAAAGGCTCGGACCTGATCAGGGCGCCCTCGTCGGTCAGGGAGGAGGGCTGCAGCCAGCTGCTGGCGTCGGCGGCGATGGTCGTCATTGTTGTGCGTCCTTGTTGCGGTGGGGGCATCGCTAAAACACAGCGAAAGGATCGATCCGCCAGGTGGCCGCCCGCAGGTTGTGCCTCACCGATACCGCGGTTCCTCGCGTGTCGATCCCGCCAACATAGCAAACGGATATTCCGCTGCCAACATCCTCCCCCGCGCGGCGGGCGGGGCCCGAATCCAATGCATTTGCCGCCAGGGCCGGTATAATGCCGCACAGTTTTTCATCAAACCGGTTGCTATCGGCCTATGCCCGCGAGTCCGTCCCCCCAGAGCCTGCTGCAAGTGCGCGACCTGTCCTGCGAACGCGATGGGCGGCGGCTGTTCGCCGGGCTCGGCTTCGAACTGGCCGCCGGCGGCGCGCTGCAGGTCGAGGGTTCCAACGGCGCCGGCAAGACCACCCTGCTGCGCACCCTGATCGGCAGTGCCCCGGACTTTGCCGGACAGATTCTGTGGAACGGCGAGCCGCTGCCCGGCGCGCTGTCGCAGCTGCGTGAGTCCCTGCTGTATATCGGTCACCGGGCTGGCGTGCGAGGGGGCCTGACGCCGCTGGAGAACCTGGCCTGGTACGGCGCCGACCGCGAGGCCTCCCATCGCGCGCTGGAGCAGCTGGACCTCTATGGCTTTGAGGATACCCTCTGCCAGCAGCTCTCCGCCGGCCAGAACCGCCGCGTCGCCCTGGCGCGACTGTTCCTGCCCGCGGCGCCGCGGTTGTGGGTGTTGGACGAACCGCTGGCGGCGCTGGATTTGGCCGGGGTCTCCTGCCTGCAGGGGCAGATGGCCTGCCACCTGAGCCGCGGCGGCAGCATTCTGTTCACCTCCCACCAGCCGGTGGCCCTGGCGCGGCTGCAGCGCATCGACCTGGCCGACTATGCTGTCGCGGAAGAATCTGCGGGAGGCGAACATGCCCTCGGTTGAGGTCCCACTGCTGTCCGGTCGCAACGCCCCCGGCTTCGGCGCCCTGCTGAAGACGGAGCTGCTGCTGGCCCTGCGCAAACGCGCCGATATCGCCAACCCGCTGCTGTTCTTCGTCACCGTGCTGGCGCTGTTACCGCTGGGCGTGGGGCCGGAGCCAGAACTGCTGGCCAGGATGGCGCCGGGCATCATCTGGGTGATGGCCCTGCTGGCGACCCTGCTGTCCCAGGAGAGCCTGTTCCGCGGCGATTTCGAGGATGGCACCCTGGAGCAGATGACCCTGTCCCCGCAGCCGCTCTATTTCGCCGTGCTGGCCAAGTCGGCGGTGCACTGGCTGGTTACCGGCCTGCCGCTGGCGCTGCTGTCACCCCTGCTGGGGCTGATGCTGAACCTGCCCGCGGCGGGATACCTGTGCCTGTTTGTCTCCCTGCTTCTGGGCAGCGCCAGCCTGAGCCTGATGGGCGCCGTGGGCGCCGCGCTTACCGTCGCGCTGCGCCGCCCGGGCCTGCTGCTGGCGCTGATCGTTATGCCGCTCTATGCGCCCGTGTTAATCTTCGGCACCGGCGCGGTGCAGGCGGCCATCGACGGCTACGCCTACGGCGCGCAGCTGGCGATACTGGCCGCGCTGCTGGCCGCCGCCGCGGCCCTGGCGCCGCTCGCCGCTGCGGGCGCCATCCGCATCAGCACAGATTCTTGATGGAGGTTTCCTTGGCCTGGCAATGGTTTCACCGCTTGGGTTCGCCGCGCTGGTTCTACCAGAAGACCGGCGCCTGGCTGCCGTGGCTGGCGCTGGCGAGTATGGTGCTGCTGACCGTCGGCACCGCCTGGGGCCTCGGCTTCGCCCCCCAGGATGCCAAACAGGGCAACAGCTACCGCATCATCTACATCCATGTGCCCGCCGCCTTCCTGGCCCTGGCGGGCTACTACATCATGGCGATCAGCGGCGCCATCGGCCTGATCTGGAAGATGAAGCTCTCCTTCGCCGTGATGCGCGCGGCGGCGCCCATCGGCGCCGTGCTCACCTTTGTGGCCCTGTTTACCGGCGCCATTTGGGGCAAGCCCACCTGGGGCACCTACTGGGTCTGGGACGCGCGCATCACCTCCATGCTGATCCTGCTGTTCCTGTATATCGGCGTCATCGCCCTGGGGCGCGCCTTCAGCCGCGAACAGGCGGCGGACAAGGCCTGTGCGCTGCTGGCGCTGGTGGGCACGGTGAATATTCCCATCATCTACAAGTCGGTGGACTGGTGGTACTCCCTGCACCAGCCGGCCACCATCAAACTCACCCAGGCGAGCAGTATTCACCCCAGCATGTTCTATCCGCTGCTGACCATGGTCATCGGTTTTTACTGCCTCTACGCCTGGACCCTGATCGCCCACACCCGCATCCTGGTACTGCAGCGGGAGTGGCGCACCCAGTGGGTGCGGGAAGCGCTGGAGGCGGGAAAATAAGGTGGAAAGCAAGGTGGAATTCCAATTTGCCGGCCTCGCCGATTTCCTGGCGATGAACGGCCACGGCGCCTACGTGTGGCTCGCCTACGGTGTAACCTTTGCGGCATTGGCCGCGCTGGCCGCCTATCCGCCCCTGCGCCGGCGCCAGTTGCAGGGGGAACTGCGGCGCCAGCAGCGTATCGAGCAGCGGCGCCGGCAGGTGGGGCAAAACAAGGCCGCTGCTGAGCCGGCGTAATCGCATCAAGGCTCCCCTCTCCCGCTTGCGGGGGAGGGGGTGGGGGAGGGGGCACACTGATCGAAATATTCGGAGCAAAAGGAACACCATGCACCCAGCACGCAAACAGCGCCTGATACTGGTCATCGTCCTGGTGGCGCTCTCCAGTGCCGCGGTGGGCTTTGTCACCTACGCGATGCGCACCAATATGGATTACTTCTACGCGCCCAGCGCCTTCGCCGCGGGTGAGGTGCCGGTCGACAAGCGCGTGCGCGCCGGCGGCTGTGTGGTGCCCGGCAGTGTGCAGCGGGCGGCGGACAGCCTCGATGTGCGTTTCGCACTCACCGACGGCAGGGCGGATCTGCCGGTGGTGTTCGACAAGATTCTGCCGGATCTCTTCGCCGAGGGCGAGGCGGCGGTGGTCACCGGCCGGCTGCTCGACGACGGCAGCCTGCGCGCGGACCAGGTGTTGGCGAAGCACGACGAGAATTACACGCCGCCGGAAGTGGCGGACTCCGTGGCCGCCGAAGCCAGCTGCGCGGGCGGGGCGAAAATATGATCCCCGAGCTTGGCCACTTCGCCCTGATCGCCGGGCTGCTGTTGTCGCTGGCCCTGGCCGCCGTACCCGTAGCTGGCAGTTTCACCGCGCGGCCGCTGTGGATGGAGGCCGGCCGCCCACTGGCGCTGGGGGTGCTGGCCTTTACCGCCATCGCGTTTTTGTGCCTGGCGATCGCCTTCGTGCAGAGCGATTTCACCGTCAATTATGTGGCGCAGAACTCCAACAGCATCCTGCCCCTGCACTACAAGATCACCGCCGTCTGGGGTGGCCACGAGGGCTCGATCCTGCTGTGGCTGCTGATCCAGGCCGGCTGGGCGGCGGCGGTGGCGCTGTTCAGCCGCCAACTGCCGGCGGAACTGGTGGCGCGGGTGCTGTCGGTGCTGGGCCTGGTGCTGGTGGGCTTCTTCCTGTTTATCCTGCTCACTTCCAATCCTTTCGACCGCAGCCTGCCGTTTCCGCCACTGGAGGGCTCCGACCTGAACCCGCTGCTGCAGGACCCGGGCATGATCGTCCACCCGCCGCTGTTGTATATGGGCTATGTGGGTTTCTCGGTGGCCTTCGCCTTTGCGATCGCCGCGCTGCTCGGCGGCCAGTTGGACGCGGCCTGGGCCCGCTGGGCGCGCCCCTGGACCGCGGTGGCCTGGTCCTTCCTGACCCTCGGCATCGCCCTCGGCAGTTGGTGGGCCTACTACGAACTGGGCTGGGGCGGCTGGTGGTTCTGGGACCCGGTGGAAAACGCCTCCTTTATGCCCTGGCTGGTGGGCACGGCACTGATGCACTCCCTGGCCGTTACCGAGAAGCGCGGCCTGTTCAAGAGCTGGACCATACTGCTGGCGATCTTCGCCTTCAGCCTGAGCCTGCTGGGTACCTTCCTGGTGCGCTCCGGCGTGCTCACCTCGGTGCACGCCTTCGCCACTGATCCCCTGCGCGGCGGTTTTATTCTCGCCTTCCTGGCGATAGTGATAGGCCTGTCGCTGCTGCTGTTCGCGCTGCGCGCGCCGGCGGTGAGTGCCGCCAGTGTCTTCTCCTTCCGCGCGCGGGAGACCTTTCTGCTCGGCAACAATATCCTGCTGGTGCTGGTCATGGGGATGGTGCTTACCGGCACCCTCTACCCGCTGCTGGCGGATGCGCTCAACTGGGGCAAGATCAGCGTGGGCCCGCCGTTTTTCAACCTCTTCTTCGTACCGCTGATGGCGCTGCTGTGCCTGCTGCTCGGCTTCGGCATCCACGCCAACTGGAAGGACAACCGCTGGGACAGGCTGCTCGGCGTTTGGCGACTGCCGCTCGCGGTGGCCGTTGTAGCGGCGCTGGCGCTGCCATTCATGTTGGGCCCAGAGGAGAGGGGAGGGTTTCACTGGGGCGCGGCGCTGGGGATTTTTATCGGAGCCTGGGTCACCGCGGCCAGCCTGGTCGATATCTTCGCCAAGACCCGCAATGCGGACTCCCTCCTGGCCGGCCTCAAGCGCCAGCGCGCCAGCTACTACGGCATGCACCTGGCCCATATGGGGCTGGCGGTGTCCGTGCTGGGTGTCGCGCTGACCACCGTTTACAGCGTCGAGAGGGATCTGCGCATGGGCACGGGCGACAGCCACCGCGTGGCCGGCTACGACTTCCGCTTCGACGGCGTGCGCAGGGTCCAGGGCCCCAACTTCCGCGCCTTCGAGGGCATTCTCCACGTGAGTAAAGACGGCCGCGCGGTGGCGGAACTGCACCCGCAGAAGCGCAACTATTTCTCCGGCGGCAATACCATGACCGAGGCGGCCATCGACTCCGGCCTGTTCCGCGACCTCTATGTCGCCCTGGGCGAGCCGCTGGAAAGGGACAATCCCGACGGCGACTGGGCGGTGCGGCTGCAGTACAAGGCATTTGTGGCGTGGACCTGGCTGGGTGCGCTGCTGATGGCCGTCGGCGGCGGTATCGCGGTGGCGGACAAGCGCTACCGTAAGGTGAAAGCGGCGCGGGCGATGGAAGTGAATGCCGTTGTGGCCGCGGTTTAATGGAAAATTGAAAGAGACAATGGCGAGATTAAAACTGTTTCTGCCGCTGCTTATCTTCGCCGCGCTGGCGCTGTTGTTCTGGCGCGGCCTCTCCCTGAATCCGCAGGATATGCCCTCGGCGCTTTTGAACAAACCGGTGCCGGAGTTCTCCCTGCCCGAGGTCGCCGACAGCGGGAGACTGCTGCAAAAGACCGACCTGCCGCAGGAGCCGCTGCTGCTGAATGTCTGGGCCACCTGGTGCATCGCCTGCCGGGTGGAGCACCCCTACCTGAACCGGCTGGCGGAGACGGGTGTGCCCATTGTCGGTGTCAACCTAAAGGACGACGACGCTGAGGCACAGAAGTGGCTGGAAAAATTCCACAACCCCTATCTGTTCAGCATCGCCGACAGGGAGGGGCGCCTGGCCCTGGACCTGGGCGTGTTCGGCGCGCCGGAAACCTTCCTTGTCGACGCCGAGGGCACCATCCGCTGCAAGCATGTGGGCGTGGTCGATGACCGCATCTGGCAGACCAAGCTGCAGCCCCTGTACGAAAAACTGCAAAAACAACACTGGGACGAGTTTGCCGGTGAGCTACCAGATTCCCTGCTCGCCCGTTGTCGCTGAGACCGAGGAAAAGAAGAGCCGCTTTATCTGCTGGCTGGGGCCGGTGGAGGACAAGGCGGCCTTCCAGCGGCAGCTGGACGCCGTGCGCGCCCGCTACCCCGACGCCACCCATCACTGCACCGCCCTGGTCATCGGCAACCCCGCCAACCCGGAAGTCATGCAGGCCGACGACGACGGCGAACCCGGCGGCAGCGCCGGGCGGCCCATGCTGGAGCTGCTGTTGAAGCAGGAAATCGGCAATGTCGGCGCTATCGTCACCCGCTACTTCGGCGGCACCAAGCTGGGTGTTGGCGGACTGATGCGGGCCTATCGCGGCGCCGTGGGTGCGGCGCTGCAGTCTGTCGATCTGAAGCCCTTCGTTCCACTGGTACAGGTGAGCGTCGCCTGCGATTTCGCCCGGGAAGCGCGCCTGCGGTTTCTGACCGGCCAGCACAGAGGCAGCTGCAGCCATGTCGACTACAGCGACAAGGTCATCGCTCAGCTTCTGCTGCCCCAGGATCAGTGGCGGGATTTGCGGGAGCAGCTGGTTGCAGAAGGCTTTGAGATCCGCGCGCCGGGCGAATAGGCAATTGATCAGTTTGGTTTCTGCGGCGGACCAAAGACGGCCGCGAAGCCCCCGCCCGCGGTGCGGAAATTGGTGGTCTGCCCCTGGTAAAGGCGGGCGCAGGTCAGCAATGGTTCTCCGCCGTAAACATAAGTGCGCACATCGAACTTCAGCGGTTTGCCCTCCGCCTCCAGGTAGCGCTGTGCCGCCGGCACATAGGCCTGGGCCAGGTAGTCGCCCTTTTCCAGCAGTTGCTGCCACACGCCGCGGGTTACCTTGTCGCCGCGGTAGGTGGCCTTGCTGCCATAGCCGCTGTAGGGCTTGAAAAAATACTGCTTGCGCCGCGCCCACAGCTCTTCGGCATTATCGGCAGTGAGTGCCACGGCCTCCGGTATTGATTTTCGCAGTGCCGAGCGGGTTTCCGCGTCAACGCCGATATCCGCCAGCCACTGATCGTCGCTGAGGCGAATCAGGTTGCGTTTGTTGGCGTAGAGCAGGTGGTGGCGCGGGCTCGGGGTGAGCACGGTGGCATCGGCCAGGTAGGCGTCGCGCAGCGGGCGGTTTTGGGGATCGCCCAGGTAGAAATCCGTCAGGCGGTTGTAGGCGAGATCGAATGCCCTGCCATCGAAGCGCAGCCGGCTGCCGTCGAATAGCAGCTGTTCGGGCGTGGCGATTTCGCATTCGATTCCCAGGTCGCGGAGCCAGTTGCGGAACAGCAGGAACTCGGGGTAGAGGTACTGCTGCCTGGGCGCCTCGTCGACAATCAACACGCTTTCGAGCGGCCGCTCGCCGCGCGCCAGCCGCCACTCGCTGTGGAACATGGCCTCGAAACGGCCCAGTATGCGCTCCAGCTGCCAGCCGCCCAGGTAGTCGCGCACGGGGTCGCAACAGAAGTGCTGGCTGTGGGTCATCAGTGCGCTCAGGAAGGCGCCGCCGGCGTTGGTATTGATTTCTATCAGGCTGGCCCCGTCTGCCGTCGGGTGGAAGTCGAAGCCCGTAAACAGGCCGCGGGTTCCCTGATCGGGATATTGGTCCAGTTCCTGGATCTGCCCGGTGAAGGCGGGGAGATGAATCACCTTCTCCACTGCGCGTACTGTTGCCTCCATCGCCTTTTGCTGCTCACTGTTGATAAACACGCCATAGGGAGCAAACAGTTGTTCGCCTCCCGGGATGGAATCGGGAGAGAGGTCGTGCAGCGACTGGCGCAGTTGCGCGTCCAGGGCGCCCCGGTCGAGGGTAATGCAGTGGCAGTAGCGGTTCAGTTCGGCGGCGGGCATGGTCGGGTTCCTGGTGGCTTGGACTTCGTTATGGGGGCGAAGGGGAGGGAGTCAAGCGGTGAAGGGGGAGCGAGCAGGCCAATGTGAGAGGCGCGGAGCAACCGGCGGACGCGATGGAATCCTGTGTGGGCTTGCCGATACCGGCACATGGCGATACTTTTGTGAGTGGCAGGTGGACGGGTTCCCGAAGTCGCCAAAGGTAAACCCACTCAACCGGAAGGGTGCGAGAATGAGAATGATCATTGCGTGGTTACTGATGGCTGCTTCCGGCGGAGCGCTGGCATGCTCCTGCTGGAGATCGGAGGGTGGCGAGGCCGAACAGGTAAAGAGCGCCTATAACGATGCCGCGGCAGTGGTGCTGGCCAGGGCGGAGTCGGTTTCGGAAGAGCGGGTAAAGCGCGCTTACCTGCCGGATAACGAGGAGATCTACCCCGGTGAACTCACCCACTTCAGCGAAATCCGCTCCTGGAAAGGAAGCCACGGCAAGCAGTTCTATACCAGGATAATCACCGCTTGTTGCATGTGTGGTATCTCATTTGTCGCGGGGGAAACCTATCTGCTGTACCTCTATGGTCCCGATAAGGAAGGTTTTTACAGCACCAGTATCTGCTCGCGCACCAGTGGCGCCCTGAATGTCGAAGACTCTGAGTTGAGGCTGCTTGATCAACTGGCCGCCGAGGCTGCGGAAGAGGTCTAGAGTCATCGACTCTCCCGGGGGAGCACTAAATCGATTGAAGCCCATCACTTTCTGGCCCGCGCTGATCGGCATACTGGTGGTGCTGGCATTTACCGCCGCGGACGAACGGCAGTTTGTGGCTGTCGCCACATCGATGAATTCCACCATTATCGACAACTTCTCGGGGCTTTTTCTCTACTCGGCCGTAGCGCTGCTGGCCCTTTGTGTTTATGGGTTTCTGTCACCACTGGGGCGGGTGCGTATCGGCGGGGCTGGGGCCGCACCCATCTACTCACCGTTTCGCTGGTTTGCGGTATCGCTGACCACGGTGATCGCCATGGGCATCCTGTTCTGGGCGGTGGCCGAGCCGGTGGTGCACTTTCGCGAGCCGCCGGCATTCATTGATATCGCGCCAGGCAGTGCTGCGGCAATGGCGTTTTCCCTGTCCACCGTTTTCGTGCACTGGACGCTGGCGCCCTATGCGATCTACACCGTCGCTGCGCTCACCTTTGCGCTGGGATTTTACAACTGTGGTTACAGCTTTTCCGTGGGCTCACTGTTGCGCCCCCTGTTGGGCAGGCACCTGAGCGAACCGGTTGCGCAACTGGTCGACGGGCTGGTGTTGTTTGCAGTAGTGGTGGGTATGTCCGCCGTGTTGAGTGCCGGCCTGCTGTTGATCGGTGACGGTCTGCAATACCTGTTTGCGATCCCCAAGTCGCCTCCCGTCTATGCTGCCACTGCCGGCTTTATCGTCGCCGTTGCGCTGCTTTCTGCCGCCAGCGGACTGCGCCAGGGCATACAGGTGCTGGCGCGGATCAATACGATGTTGTTTGTGCTGCTGTTGCTGTACCTGCTGGTGGTCGGCCCCAGCGTTTTTATCGTCGAACTGGGCGGCAGTTCGCTAGTTGCGTATTTGATCGACTTTTTTCCGCGGCAGTTGCTTCTCGATGAGCCGGAAGGCAGTAACTGGTCCGGTTGGTGGACTACAGCCTTTTACGCCAGCTGGTTTGCCTGGGCACCGCTGTCGTGCCTGTTCCTGGGCAAGATAGCCCGCGGCTACACGGTGCGGCAGTTTATTCTGGTGAATCTGCTGTTGCCGTCGCTATTCGGTATTCTGTGGTTTTCCATCTTCGGTGGTTCGGCGCTGTATTTTGACAATCTGAGCAATGGCGAGCTGTACGGCGCTTACCAGAGCGAGGGGTTGGCGGCGATGGCCTATCAGCTGTTCAGCTACCTGCCGGGCAGCACGCTGCTCAGCCTGTTTTTTGTGTTTGCCTGTTTTATTTCCTTTATTACGGCGACGGATTCGAATACGGATGCGATCGGCGGTCTCTGTATGAAATCGGTGACGGCGGAGCACATGGGCTCGCCGTTCGGGATTAAGTTGCTGTGGGCTTCCGTGATTGGCGTGGTGGGGTGGTGTAGCGCCACTTACCTGGGGGCCGATGGAATCAAGATGTTGGCGAATCTGGCGGGGCTGCCGGGGGTCTTGATTGTATTGGGGAGCGGAGTCTCTCTGGTGCTGTTGGCACGGCGGCTGGGGGCGGGGCTGAGGTAAAAAATTGCGGCAGCCTGCCAGTTCGCAGATACAAAAAAGGCCCGCACTTCCGTGCGAGCCTCTTCTGTATATGGCGGACCGGACGGGACTCGAACCCGCGACCTCCGGCGTGACAGGCCGGCATTCTAACCAACTGAACTACCGGTCCGCATTCCTTGCTCCCTTAAAAAACCTGCCCGGCAGGTGAAAGGGAAGTGGTGGGTGGTACAGGGGTCGAACCTGTGACCTACGGCTTGTAAGGCCGCCGCTCTCCCAACTGAGCTAACCACCCCGCGTCAGGAGCTGCGTATCTTAATGAAAAATTTTGCCCCGTCAACGCTTTCGCGAAAAATTTTTTGTCTTTCAATAAGTTAAGGCGCGCAGCTTCCATCGACGCGTCGCGGTGCGGGCCCCGGCAAGGTGTTAGTGGGGCCTGCGGCGCTGCTATAATCGCGCAAAATTCCGGCGGACGAATGATTGTGAGAGAAACCCTGAGTCTGGGACAGAAGAGAAGCTGGCTGGCCCCGATTGCCGCGGCGCTGTGTGCCCTGTGCCTGTCACTGGCTGTGCGCGCGGCGGTGGAGGTGGAGCAGTTGTCCACGCCGGAGCTGCAGGCGCGCTACCGGGTGCTGATCGAGGAGATGCGCTGCCCCAAGTGCCAGAACCAGAACCTGGCCGGTTCCGATTCGCTGGTGGCGACGGACCTGCGCAGGGAGATACGCCGGCTGCTGGAAGAGGGTTTCACCGATCGGGAAATTACCGACTACATGGTGGCCCGATACGGGGATTTCGTGCTCTACCGGCCGCCGCTGCAGCGCAATACCCTGGCCCTGTGGCTGGCCCCGGGGATCTTCGCGGCCATCGGCCTGCTGGTATTGATTGCGATAGTGCTGCGCTCGCGCAGTGGCACCGGTGCGCGCCAGGATGACGCCAGCGCGGAACTGACGGATGACGAGCGCCGGCGGCTGCGGCAGCTGCTGGGAGACGATGTGGACGGATTGACCGGCAGCGGGAAGAAAAACGATGACTGAACTCTGGCTCGGCCTGGCACTGCTGGTGCTGCCGCTGGCAGCCGTAATCCTGTGGCCGGCGTTGCGCGGCGCCGGCGGCAAGCGGGCCGGCGGCAAGGGCGCGGCATTGGCGACCCTCTACCGGGAACAGCGGGCGGAGCTGCAGGCGGCACTGCAGAGCGGTTCCATCGACAAGCAGCAATTCGCGCAGCTGGAGGCGGAGATGGCGCGCAACCTGCTCTCCGCGGGCGATGGCGGCGAGGCGGGTGCCCCGCGCGTGCGCGGCGGCCGCGGCTTGCTGTTTGGCCTGGCGCTGGCACTGCCACTGGCCGCGGTGGGGCTCTATGTCGGGTCCGGCCACTCCGGCGACCTGGCGCTCTACCGGGATATCCTCGCCAGCCAGCAGGGCGCTTCCGATAGCGAGACGGAGGCGCGGATCACCCGCCTGTTACAGGAGCGGGCCATATCGCGCCCGGACGACCTCACCAGCCGCTATGTGCTGGCCCAGCGGCTGATGGTGGGCGGCGATCTGGCGGGCGCGGTGGAATCATACCGTTACATAGTGCGGCGCGAGCCCCAGGCGGCGGGCGTCAAGGCAGAGCTGGCGCAGGCGCTGTTCTTCGCCAGTGGTTCGAAGATCACCGACGAGGTGCGCCAACTGGTGGCGGAGGTACTGGAGATACAGCCGGACAACGGCACCGCCCTGGGGCTGGCCGGTATCGCCGCCTTCGATCGCAAGGATTACCGCGCGGCGCGGAACCACTGGCAGGCGGCACTGGACCAGCTGTCGCCGGATTCGGCCGCCGCCCAGGCGCTGGCCGCGGGTGTGGCGCGGGCTGAAATGGCGCTGGCGGATAGCGGCGAGGTGGTCCCGGCGGCTGTCGCCGAGAGCGAGACCCCGGCCGGCCCTTCGATTCGCGTGCGCGTGAATCTCGCGGAGGGTATCGACGCCGAGCCCTCCACGCCGGTATTTATCTACGCCCGCGGCGCCGACAGCCCCATGCCCCTGGCGATTGTGCGCCTCACCGCCGGCCAGTTGCCGGCGGAGGTGGTGCTGGACGAGTCCCGCGCGATGATGCCGGGGCGCTCCATCGCCAAAGTGGACTCGGTACAGCTGGTGGCGCGCCTGGCGGTGCGCGGCGATGCGCGGCCGGCGCCGGGGGACTGGCAGGGGGAGATCGAATCCCTGGCCAGGGCCGAGTGGGGCGAAGCGCAGGCGATTACCATCGATCGCGAACTCTAAATCGGCAATTCTTCCGTGGGAGCGGGCGCACCCTCTCCCCCGCCCCAGTCCTGAGAAATTTTCCGCTGAAACCCCCGCCGCCGCCATGTACAATTGCCGGTTTGGTGAGCCGCTGCCTGCCCGGCATAGAACAAATACCGAGTTAACAAATACATGCGTCTGAAGTGCATCAAGCTTGCGGGTTTCAAATCCTTCGTTGACCCGACAACCGTCTATTTCCCGTCCAACCTGAGCGCCGTGGTGGGCCCCAACGGTTGTGGCAAGTCCAACACCATCGACGCGGTGCGCTGGGTGATGGGGGAATCCTCCGCCAAGAACCTGCGCGGCGACTCCATGACCGATGTGATCTTCAATGGCTCCAGCGGCCGCAAGCCGGTGGGGCAGGCCTCCATCGAACTGGTGTTCGACAACTCGCTGGGCAAGTTGCAAGGCGCCTACGCCGCCTTCGCCGAGATCTCGGTGAAGCGCAAGGTGACCCGCGACGGCCAGAACAACTACTACCTGAACGGCGACAAGTGCCGCCGCCGCGACGTGACCGACCTTTTCCTGGGCACCGGCCTGGGCCCGCGCAGTTACGCCATTATCGAGCAGGGCATGATCTCCAAGCTGATCGAGGCCAAGCCGGAGGAGCTGCGGGTCTTCATCGAGGAGGCCGCCGGCATCTCCAAGTACAAGGAGCGCCGCCGCGATACCGAGAACCGCATGCGCCGCACCAAGGAGAACCTGGAGCGTCTCACCGACATCCGCGACGAACTGGACCGCCAGCTGTCGCGCCTGGAGCGCCAGTCCGCCGCTGCTGAAAAGTACAGCCGCTTCAAGGAGGAGGAGCGCGCGCACAAGGCCCACCTGCAGGCGCTCAAGTACCGCGACCTGGACGACCAGGCCCAGGCCAAGCAGCGCCAGATCTCCGAGCTGGAGCTCACCGTCGAGGAGCTGGTGACCCGCCAGGTCAGCTGCGACACCGACATCGAACAGAAGCGTGTCGGCTACCACGAGCTGTCCGACAGCTTCAACGAAGTGCAGGGCCGCTTCTACGCCGTGGGCGCCGATATCGCGCGCCTGGAACAGAGCATCGCCCACGCCCGCGAGCGCAACACCCGCCTGCAGTCCGACCTGGCGCAGACCGAACAGGAGTTCCGCGAGGCGGAGACCGCCCTGGAGACGGACCGGGAGAAAGCCGCCCAGTTCGAGGCCGAACTGGAAGTGATCACCCCGGACCTGGAAATGGTGCAGGCCGCCGAGGAGGAGTCCGCGCAGACGCTGCTCTCCGCTGAGGACCAGATGCGCGACTGGCAGAATGCCTGGGACCAGTTCAACCAGGGCGCCTCCGGTTCGCGGCAGAAGGCCGAGGTGCAGCAGTCCCGCATCCAGCATTTGGAAACCTCCCGCCAGCGCCTGCAGGAGCGCATCAACAAGCTGCAGGCGGAACAGGCGGGCCTGAAAGACAGCGGCGACGACGGCGAAACCGAACAGCTGAACGAACAGCTGGCCGAACTGGAGTTGCAGGCCGGCGAGCGCCGCGAGTCGACGGCCGGGAAGAACGAATCCCTGGCCGGGCTGCGCAGCCGCGAGCGCGATATTGCCACCGAACTGGACCAGTTGCGCCTGCAACTGCAGACCAGCCGCGGTCGACAGGCCTCCCTGGAGGCGCTGCAACAGGCGGCACTGGGGCAGGGTAAAGCGGTGGAGAACTGGCTGCAGCAGCAGGCGCTGGCGGACCGGCCGCGCCTGGCGGACCAGGTCAGCGCCACCCCCGGTTGGGAGAAGGCTGTCGAGACAGTGCTCGGCGCCCAGTTACAGGCGATCTGTATTGAGCGGCTTGAAAGCCTCAGTGAAGGCCTCGCCGGTCTCGAGAGCGGCCAGGCGGTCTTTATCGATGGCAGCAGCGTCGCCGCGGCGGCGGGCGGCGGCCTGCCGGCGCTGGCGGACGTGGTCGAGGGCCCTCAGGCCCTAGCCGCTATCCTCGCCGGCATCCATACGGCGGAAGACCTGGGCTCGGCGCTGGCAAGCCGCGCGCAACTGAAAGCCCACGAATCCATCGTCACCCGCGACGGCCTCTGGCTGGGCCCCAACTGGCTGCGGGTCAGCCGCGCCAGCGACGCCGAGGCCGGCGTGCTGGCGCGCAAGCAGGAACTGGAGGAGCTGGAGCAGTCCATCTCCGCCATCGAAGAGCAGATTGAAACGCTCAGTGAGCAGCGCGAGGCGCTGCGCCTGGAGGCCGGCGACCTGGAACGCGGGATAGAGCAGGCCCGCAACGAGGCCGAACAGCTGGGCCGCCGCGAGTCCGAACTGCGCAGCCAGCTGTCCGCCCGCCGCGCCCGCGCCGAGCAGATGGACGAGCGCCGCACCCGCGTGGAGCAGGAGATCGCCGAGGTGCGCGAGCAGCTAGAGCTGGAGGGTGAGTCCCTGTCCGAGGCGCGCCTGCTGCTGCAGGAAGCGGTCGAGGCCATGAGCGACGACACCGATCGCAGGGAAACACTACTGGCCCGCCGCGACGAGCTGCGCGAGGCTTTGGATGCGGCGCGCCAGCGCGCCCGCGAGGACAAGGACCGCGCCCACGAACTGGCCATGCGCGAGCAGTCGGTGCGCACCCAGATGATGTCCCTGGAGCGCACCCTGCAGGTGATGCGCGAGCAACTGGAGCGGCTGCGCAGCCGCCGCGAGCTGCTGCAGGAGCAGATGGCCGAGACCCAGGACCCGTCCCAGGACTTCCAGGCGGAACTGGAGGAGAAGCTGGGCGAGCGCATGGAGGTGGAGACCGAGCTGTCCGAGGCGCGCAAGAAACTGGAGGAAGTGGAGAGCGGCCTGCGCCAGCAGGAGCAGGAGCGCCACAAGGTGGAGTCCGCCCTGCAGGGCGTGCGCGCGCAGCTGGAGCAGGAGCGCCTGGGCGCGCAGACGCTGGAGGTGCAGCGCAATGGACTGGTGGAACAGCTGCGCGAGTCCGACCACGACGTGGCGCTGTTGCTGGAGGAACTGCCCGGCGACCTGACCATTTCCCAGGTCCAGCAGGAGCTGGAACTGGTGGCCGCGCGCATCTCGCGCCTGGGCCCGATCAACCTCGCGGCCATCGACGAATACAAGCAGGAAGCCGAGCGCAAGCACTACCTGGATCGCCAGTACAGCGACCTGACCGACGCGCTGGAAACCCTGGAAAACGCCATCAGGAAAATCGACCGGGAGACCCGCACCCGCTTCAAGGAGACCTTCGACCAGGTCAACGCGGGCCTGCAGGAGCTGTTCCCGAAGGTGTTCGGCGGCGGCCACGCCTACCTGGAGCTGACCGGCGAGGACCTGCTGGATACCGGCATCGCGATCATGGCGCGCCCGCCGGGCAAGCGCAACAGCACCATCCACCTACTGTCCGGCGGCGAGAAGGCGCTGACCGCCATCGCGCTGGTGTTCTCGATCTTCCGCCTGAACCCGGCGCCCTTTTGTATGCTGGACGAGGTGGACGCACCGCTGGACGACGCCAACGTGGGGCGCTACGCGCGCATGGTGAAGGAAATGTCCGAGCATGTGCAGTTCATCTATATTACCCACAACAAGATCGCCATGGAGATGGCCAACCAACTGCTGGGTGTGACGATGCACGAGCCGGGCGTATCGCGCTTGGTGTCCGTGAACGTCGAAGAGGCGGCCGAACTGGCATCCGCGTAAGGGAAGACGTGAGAGAGGTGTGTCAATGGGAAACTGGCTGATAACAATCCTCGCACTGGTACTGCTGCTGGCGGTACTGGATGGCGTGCGCCGCGCGATCGTGAAGCAGCGAGCGGCGATGAAAGTCTCGCGCAACCTGTCCCGGGCCATGCAGCGGGATGACAAGGATGATATGGATATCCTGTCCACACCGCGCAGGGCGCAGAAAGAAGCGGCCGAGGAGGGCTATCCCGATCCGGAAGAGGAGGAGAAACGCCGCCAGATCGCCGCGGAACTGCCGGGCCAGGTGCGCGTGGTGCAGCGCCGTGCGCTGGAGGAGGCGCTGCAGGTGAACCGCCAGGTGCAGGAGAGCTTTATGTCCTCGCGCAAGCCGCTGGCCGGCAGCAGCCCCGCTCGGGGCGAACCGGAACAGGTTGTCCTGAACCTGGAAGAGCAGGTGCCCACCCTGATGGACTCCGTACCCGGCGAGGAATTGCGCCGCGAGCCGGAACTCGACGAGTCCGAAAGCCTCGAAGCCCTTAGGGCCGGGACAGAGGCTCTTGGCGCCGAGACAGAAGCCCTTAGCGCTAAAACCGTTGTCGGCGAGATACCGGAAGTGGAAACCGCCGAAGCCGCGGAATCCACCCGTACGCCGCAAACGCAGACTCCGCGCGAGGAGAAGGGGGGGCGGGTGAACAAACCCAGCGAGAAGAAAGCCGGCGAGAGGGAAGACAGGCCACGGGAGAAGTCTCCCGTGGAAGAAGTGCTGATCATCAATGTGATGGCCCCGGAGGGGGATTGCTTCGAGGGCAACGACCTGCTGCGGGTGATGGTGGCGGCGGGCATGCGCTTCGGGGAGATGAGCATCTTCCACTACCACCAGGGCGGCGGCGCCGACGGTCCGGTGGTGTTCAGCCTGGCCAATATGGTGGTACCCGGAGTCTTCGACCTGGCGCAGATGGAGGAATTCACCACCCCGGGCGTGAGCCTGTTCCTGGCGCTGCCGATCGAGGGCGAGGCGATCAAGGCCTTCGAGCAACTGCTGGCCACTTCGCGCCGGATCGCCGAGCTGCTCGGCGGCGAACTGAAGGACGAAAACCGCAGTGTCTTCACGGCGCAGACCGCCGAACACTACCGCCAGCGCGTGATGGAATACCAGCGCCGCAAGGCTTTGGCCAGGGCGCAGACGTAATATTCTCGGGACTCGGGACTCGGGACTCGGGACTCGGGACTCGGGACTCGGGACTCGGATGAAGCGCCCGGTGTAGGCCGGGTTTCCCCGAAATCAGAAAGATTAGCTCCCCTCTCCCGCTTGCGGGAGAGGGGCCGGGGGAGAGGGCGCCGATCGGTTGCCCCTCTCCCTAACCCTCTCCCCGAGGGGAGAGGGGACTGTCCAGTGCCGTAATCGGCACCTCAGGATTCCCCCGTGTCTTTTTAAATCAACAATGACAAAAAACATCCCCACAGAAAAACGCCAACGCGCCCAGGAATTGCACGCCATACTCCAGCGCGCCAACTACCAGTACTACGTCCTCGACGACCCGGAACTGCCGGACGCCGAGTACGACCGCCGCCTGCGCGAACTGCAGGAACTGGAAAAGGAGTACCCGGAACTGGTCAGCCCGGACTCCCCCACCCAGCGCGTCGGCGCCGAGCCGCTGAAAGCGTTCGCCGAAGTGCGCCACGAGGTGCCCATGCTGTCCCTGGACAACGCCTTCAGCGACGAGGAGCTGCTGGAATTCGACCGCCGCGTGCGCGATCGCCTCAACACCCGGGACCCGGTGGAGTACGCCTGCGAACCCAAGCTGGACGGCATCGCCATCAGCCTGCTGTACCGCGACGGCGTCCTCGAGCGGGCCGCCACCCGCGGCGACGGCACCACCGGCGAGGATATCACCCGGAATGTGCGCACCATCGGCTCGGTACCGCTGCGCCTGATGGACCGCGATGTACCCTCCAAGGTGCCAGAGTTGCTGGAGGTGCGCGGCGAGATCTACATGCCCAAGGCCGGTTTCGCGCGCTTGAACCAGGCTGCGGCCAAGGCCGGTGAGAAAACCTTCGTCAACCCGCGCAACGCCGCCGCCGGCAGCCTGCGCCAGCTGGATTCGCGCATCACCGCCAGGCGCCCGCTGGAGCTCTGTATCTACGGCGTCGGCCGGGTGGAGGGCACGTCGCTGCCAGGCAGGCACACGGAAGTGTTGAAGCAGCTGAACCGCTGGGGTTTTCGCATCAACGGCGAGATGGCGGCCGCGAAGGATATCGACGCCTGTATCGACTATCACAGGAAACTCGGCGAGAAGCGCGGCGAGCTGGCCTACGATATCGACGGCATTGTCTACAAGGTCAACGATATCGGCCTGCAGCGTCGCCTCGGCTTCGTCGCCCGCGCGCCGCGCTGGGCCATGGCCTACAAGTTCCCGGCCCAGGAGGAGATGACCGAGCTGCTGGACGTGGAGTTCCAGGTGGGGCGCACCGGCGCCGTGACCCCGGTGGCGCGTCTCAAGCCGGTATTCGTCGGCGGCGTGACGGTTTCCAATGCGACACTGCACAACCGCGATGAAATCGGGCGCCTGGGGGTGAAGATTGGCGATACGGTGGTGATCCGCCGCGCCGGCGATGTGATCCCGCAGGTGGTGTCCGTGGTGGCGAGCGAGCGCCCGGAGAAGGCCCGCGACATCGTCTTCCCGGATCACTGCCCGGTGTGCGACTCGCCGGTGGAGTCGACCCCGGGCGAGGCGGTGGCCCGCTGCAGTGGCGGCCTGATCTGCAGCGCCCAGCGCAAGCAGGCGATCAAGCACTTCGCCTCGCGCAAGGCGATGGATATCGACGGCCTCGGCGACAAGCTGGTGGAGCAGCTGGTGGATGAGGGGTTGCTGCACTCGGTGTCCGGCCTCTACCACCTGAAGCTCGAGGATGTTGTGGCACTGGAACGCATGGGACAGAAATCGGCGCAGAACCTGCTCGACGCCCTGGAGCGCAGCAAGGACACCACGCTGCCCAAGTTTCTCTACGCCCTCGGCATCCGCGAAGTGGGCGAGGCCACGGCGCGCAACCTGGCGCGGCATTTCGGCGACCTGGAGCCGCTGGCGCAGGCCGATGAGGAATCGCTGCAGCAGGTGGAGGACGTGGGCCCGGTGGTGGCGCATTTCGTCGCCGAGTTTTTCCAGCAGCCCCACGCCCAGGAGGAGATAGAGGCACTGCGCCAGGCGGGCGTGCACTGGGCGCCGGAAGAGCAGGGCGGCGAGGAGCAGCCGTTCGCCGGCCAGACCTGGGTGCTGACCGGCAAGCTGGAGACACTGTCGCGCAGCGAGGCCAAGGACTACCTGCAGCGCCTCGGCGCCAAGGTGGCCGGCAGTGTGTCCGCCAACACCCACACCGTCGTCGCCGGCCCCGGCGCCGGTTCAAAATTGAACAAGGCGCGGGAGTTGGAGATTCCCACCATGGACGAGGACGAGCTCCTCGCCATGTTGCGCGAGCGCGGTATCGAAATCTGATTTCCGATTGAGATTCGGGTTGTAGCTTTCTCCTCTGTTCGCCGTTAAAGTGGGACACCAAGATTTTTATGCGCCGGATAATTTTTATCCAGTAGCGTCGCTGTAAGGGTAGGTACACGTGCTTCAGGGCGATCAGGAATCCATTGTCTACGGCTGCATCAAAGACAGTAACAGCCTCGCCGGCGGTGCCGACCGCAGGAGGATCAATCGCGAGGCGGTGCTCGCCCTGCCCAGTGCCGACGAGTGGCCCTTTCTGTGCCGCGACATGTTCTCCATTCCCACCATCAAGGTAAAGCAATCCCAATACCAGACCGACGTGATCCACTTCGGCGCCTCCTATCGCGCGGTGGAATACGAGTGGAATCACTGGATACAGAAGTTCGAGGAGCTGCTGCGCAGCATGTACTGGGTCTCCGCCACGGTGCACCTGGAGACGGAACTGTCCGGCATCCACTCTTTCACCTGGGAGGCCGCCGGTCTGTATCACGAGCCGGGCAGCGGCGATATGCAGGTGCGCTGTGAGTGGACCCAGGAGGGGCGGGTCAGTGTGTAAGGCGGGGCTGCGCAGACTGCCATAGCCGCAAGTTTTCATCGATGGGCGCTCGGTACTTTGCCCGTCAATCCAGCCAGTTGCAGAGAGAAAAGGAGTTTTTATGAAAGTTTATAAATCCATCATCGCGGCAGGCGCACTCTTGTTGGCACCTGCATTGCACGCCGACGCGGAAAAACAGAAATCGCTAATTTCCAAGGCGCCCGCGGGTGCCAGGGTCTATATTATTTCACCGCGGGATGGTGAAAAGGTTGCACAGACCTTTACCGTGAAGTTCGGACTGTCAGGCATGGGCGTGGCGCCCGCGGGCGTCGACTGGGACAACACCGGCCACCACCACCTGCTGATCGGCGTGGATCAGTTGCCGGACCTGGGCAAGCCGCTGCCCGCTTCGGACAAGGTCATCCACTTCGGTGGTGGACAGACCGAAAGCGAAGTCACCCTGCCGCCGGGTGAGCACACGCTGCAGCTGGTGATGGGCAACTACCTGCATATCCCGCACAACAAGCCGGTGATGTCGGAGAAGATCACCATCGTGGTGGAGTAAATCCAATCCGCCGGGCCCGTAGGGAGCGCGACCATGGCCAGCAAATCCACTGATAAACCCGCTAAAAAGTACCGCACGGAAAGGGACAGCCTGGGTGAAGTACAGGTGCCCGGGGAGGCCCTGTACGGGGCCCACACCCATCGCGCCGTGGACAACTTCCCGGTCAGCGGATGCCCGCTGCCGGCGGAATTTATCCGCGCCGTGATACTGATCAAAAAATCCGCGGCCCAGGCCAACCAGAACCTGGGGCTGCTCGACGACAAGCGGGCCGCGGCCATCGTCGCCGCCTGTGACTCCCTCGACGAATGGCATCTGGCCACGCAGTTCCCGCTGGATGTCTACCAGACCGGTTCCGGTACCAGTACCAATATGAACGTGAACGAGGTGCTGGCCAGTATCGCCTCGAAAAACGAAGCCGTGCGCGACAGCGGCCTGGAGATCAGCCCCAACGACCACGTCAACATGAGCCAGAGCAGCAACGACGTGATCCCCAGCGCGATTCACGTGTCCGCGCTGCTGGGGGTGCGCGATCAGCTGCTGCCGGCCCTGCGGCATCTGCACTCCACCCTGTGCGGGAAGGCCGCCACCGTCGAGGACGTGGTCAAGACCGGCCGCACCCATTTGATGGATGCCGTGCCGATGACACTGGCCCAGGAGGTGGGCGCCTGGGCGGCACAGGTGGAGTCCTGTCGGGAGCGCATCAGGGCCGTGCTGCCGCGCCTGGCGCAGCTGGCTCAGGGCGGCACGGCGATAGGTACGGGCCTCAATGCCCCAGCGGATTTTGCCGCGCTGTTCGCGCAAAAGCTGAGCGCCAACAGCACCCAGCAGTTCCGTCCGGCGGACAACCTGTTCGCGGCCATTTCAAGCCAGGATACTGCCGTGGAGCTGTCCGGCCAGTTGAAGGTGCTGGCGGTGGCACTGATGAAGATCGCCAACGACCTGCGCTGGATGAACAGCGGCCCCTTGGCGGGCCTGGGGGAAATCGAGCTGCAGGCACTGCAACCGGGCAGCAGTATCATGCCCGGCAAGGTCAATCCGGTGATCGCGGAGTCCGTGGCCATGGTGGCGGCGCGGGTGATTGGCAACGACGCCACCATCGCGGTGGCGGGGCAGAGCGGCAACTTCCAGCTCAATGTGATGCTGCCGCTGGTGGCGCATACGCTGCTGGAGAGTATTCGCCTGCTCGGCAGTGCGGCCTCCCTGTTGGCGGACAGGGCCATCGCCGGCTTTGCGGTCAACCGCGAGCGCATCGAGGAAGCCCTGGCGCGCAACCCGATTCTGGTGACAGCGCTCAATCCGGTCATCGGCTACGGAAAGGCGGCAGAGATCGCCAAAGAAGCTTACCGGAGCGGCCGCCCGGTGATCGATGTCGCACTGGAAATGACGGACCTGGGCGAGGGCGAACTGAAAAAGCTGCTGGACCCGGCACGCCTGGCGAAGGGCGGGATCATCCGCTAAGAACCTGTTTGGAATCTCGCAAGGAGCGATCAGAGCAGGGTGGGGGACCGCTTTCCGGGACTGTTGGCGAGAGGGACCTCGCCGACAAGCCTCCAGGGATGGATGCACGGCGTGTCCCGGAAAGCGGTACCCCACCCTGCTCCGGCACGGGGGCCGGTTTTTTGAAGATCTCAAACAGGTTCTAAGTGGCCTTTGCAGCTTCCCCCGCGCAGCGTTGACAGCGCGCGGCCTATCCATCACGATTCCACGCCGCGTCGGCGCCGGTCCGGATATTGCCGACATCACAGTGGCGGTGCCCCTGTTTGGTACCGACCAGTTGTCTCAATTCGACAGGAATCCCATGGCAAAGAAAAGTCGCCGCTCCTTTATAACCAGTGTGCTCGCCTGTATCGCCTTTATCGCCGCGGCGATCTGGAGCTGGGACCTGCCGGTCGAGGACGTCGCCACCTATCTGGTACTGCTGCTGATCTTTCTCGCGGTTATTATCGGTGCGGCCCTGGTTTTCGGGGCCCTGTTGAGCTGGTTGCGCAGGCGAAAAAAATAAATGTCGGTATCGGAAGAGGATATCCGCATTCCCATCGCCTACCTCGAGCGCTTGCTGGCAGAGGCGGTGCGCCACGGCTGTGACCGGGCGGGGCTACTGGCCGCAGTGGGTATCGACGAGAGCGAGTTGGAGGGCGTGGCGGCCTTCTCCGCACTCAAGTACGGCCGACTCTACCAGCGTGTCATGTGGAAGGTTCAGGACGAGTGGTTCGGTATGCTGAGCGGGGGTCGCGTGCGCTCCGGTTCCTTCCGCCTGCTGTGTTTGACGGTGGTCAACTGCGCGACGGTGCGCCAGGCCATTACCCTCTCTGCCGAATTCATGGAGATCTGCCGCGGCTTCAAGGTAAAGCCGGTGTTGGAAGCGGCCGAAGGCAGCCGCGAGCGGGTGGCCATCCGAGGCATCAGCTCCCTGGCGCCGGGGGAGTTCGAGCAACTGATCGCCGACACCAGCCCCGGCGTGATCCGCACCACCCTGGCAGTCTGGCACCGCTTCTACTGCTGGCTGGTGGGGCGGGAGATCCCGCTGGCGCGGCTGCATTTCTCCTTCCCCTGTCCGGAGGAATTCCGCGCACTGGCGCAGAGCGAGGCGGGCGAGCTGCTGTTCGAGCAGCCCGTCAACGCGCTGGAGTACGACGGCCGCTACCTGGACTACCCGGTGGTGCAGAGCCCGCAGACGGTGGAGGACTTTATCCGCACCGCCCCCTACCACCTGGTGATCAGCGACGGCAGCGCCAACAGTATCAAGACCAAGGTGAAGACCATCCTCAACCGCGACGTGAGCGAATCCATGCCCGCCGCGGAGGTGGTGGCCGAGCGGTTGAACATGTCGGTCACCACCCTGCGTCGGCGCCTGCAGCAGGAGGGCACCTCTTACCAGAAGCTGAAGGACGAGTGCCGCATGGAGGCCGCCTTCCACTACTTGAGCTGCCCGGACCTGTCAAACGCGCAGATTGCCGAGATGCTCGGCTTCGACGAGTCCAGCGCCTTCTTTCGCGCCTTCAAGAAATGGACCGGTATCACCCCCGGTGAGTACCGGAGCCGAAAAGGTGGTGCGTAGCGAACACCAGGCTCGCCGCCCTGCGGTAGGCGCGCCGTTTCCCCCGCACCAATCTGTCACCGCTTTGGACGGATTTCGCCATAGAGGGGCTCGCAGGCTTGCTACTATGATGAACCAATCGTAAATACGAGTCATAAAACTGACCGGCCGGTTTTTCCCATTCGGTCGGTGTAACAGCGAATTGAGGGTAGCAGGATGACCGATATCAAGATTCCACTGCGCGACATGCGCTTCGCGATGCGCGAACTGCTCGACTGGGACAAACACTATGAGTCCCTGGGCTACGAGGAAGCCACTCCGGATCTGGTGGACGCCATCCTGGAAGAGGGCGCCAAGTTCTGTGAGAACGTGTTGGCGCCGCTGAACCAGGTGGGCGACCAGCAGGGCTGTACCTGGAATGATGGCGAAGTCACTACCCCGGAAGGCTTCAAAGAGGCTTACCAGCAGTTCGTCGAGGCCGGCTGGCCGTCCCTGGCGCATGACCCGGCCCACGGCGGGCAGGGCCTGCCGCCTTCCCTGGGCACGGTGATGAGCGAAATGGTGGGCACCAGCAATTGGTCCTGGGGCATGTACCCGGGCCTGTCCCACGGCGCCATGAACACCCTGGAGGCCCACGGCACCGAAGAGCAGAAGAAAACCTACCTGACCAAGCTGGTAGAGGGCTCCTGGACCGGTACCATGTGCCTGACCGAGCCGCACTGCGGCACCGACCTGGGCATTCTGCGCACCAAAGCAGAGCCCAATGCCGACGGCTCCTACGCCATCACCGGCACCAAGATCTTTATCTCCGCCGGCGAGCACGACATGGCCGGGAACATCGTGCATATCGTCCTGGCGCGCCTGCCCGATGCCCCCCCTGGCACCAAGGGCATCTCCCTGTTTATCGTGCCAAAGTTCCTGCCCAATGCCGATGGCTCCATGGGCGAGCGCAACGGCGTGGTCTGCGGTTCCCTAGAGCACAAGATGGGTATCCACGGCAACGCCACCGCGGTGCTGAACTTCGACGGCGCCAAGGGTTTCCTGATCGGCCCGCCGAACAAGGGCCTGAACTGCATGTTCACCTTTATGAACACCGCGCGCCTGGGCACCGCCCTGCAGGGCCTGGCCCACGCGGAAGCGGGCTTCCAGAAGTCCCTGGCCTACGCCAGGGATCGCCTGCAGATGCGCTCCCTGTCCGGCCCGAAAAACCCGGAGGGCCCGGCCGACCCGATCATCGTGCATCCGGATGTGCGTCGCATGCTGCTGACCCAGAAGGCCTTTGCCGAGGGCGGCCGCATGCTGATCCTGTTGTGTTCGCAGCAGGTGGACCGCCTGCAGAAGGGCAGCGACGAGGACAGGAAGGAAGCCGACGATCTGCTGGCCTTCCTGACCCCGATCGCCAAGGCTTTCCTCACCGAGACCGGATTCGAATCCGCCAACCTGGGCCTGCAGTGCTTCGGCGGCCACGGCTATATCGCCGAGTGGGGTATGGAGCAGAATGTGCGCGACGCGCGTATCGCCACCATCTACGAGGGCACCACCGGCGTCCAGGCCCTGGACCTGCTGGGCCGCAAGGTGCTGATGAGCCAGGGCGAGCTGTTGCGCAAGTTCACCAAAATCGTGCACAAATTCTGTCAGGCGGAGATCGACAACGAGGCGCTGGCTCCGTTTGTCGCCAAGCTGCAGGCGTTGAACAAGCAGTGGGGCGACCTGACCCTGCATGTGGGGGGCAAGGCGATGGAAAACCCGGAAGAAGTGGGCGCGGCCTCGGTCGACTACCTGATGTTCTCCGGCTATGCCGTACAGGCCTACCTCTGGGCCCGCGCCGCCAAGGTCGCGAACGAGAAGCTGGCCGAAGGGGCAGGCGAGGCGGATTTCTACCGCGCCAAGCTGGCCACCGCGCGCTTCTACTTCGACCGCATACTGCCGCGCACCGGCAGCCACGCCGCGGCCATACTGAGCGGCGCTGCCAACCTGATGGAGCTGGACGCGGAGCACTTCGCGTTCTGATGCCGCCACTGGTGAAAAACCGCCGCTAACCCGGCGGTTTTTTATTGCCTCTGTCGGGGCAAAAAGCAGTCAATGACCACTTTCTGGAATTGCCCCCATGCAACTGCCGGATTCGATACTCGATCGCCTGCGGCGCCTGGCTTGTTCGTACCCGCGTGCTCGGGTACAGTTCCGACTGCCGGACGCCAGTGACTTTTATCTCCTGCTGTCGCGGCGATCGGACGGGAACGGCGCTGTGTCGCACGAGGTGGTGTCGCATTTTGGGCAGGCGGAAAACCCCGCCCTGACACTGGAAATGGCAAACAGCACCTTGAGTGCTATATTGGACGGGTGTTTAAGCGCGCGTCATGCCTTTCTATTGGGGGGCGTTCTCTATTCCGGCGATCGGGAGCTGGCCGCTTCACTGGCGGACCTTTTCCCCGCGGAGAGCGGATAGAGCAAAAATAACACGACCAGCAATAAATAAATGCCCGCCGGCTGATGCTTGTGTCAAATTTCGTCTATAAGAACGGAAGAAGTGGGCCGGCGACAACAACAACCAGGACTGGGAGAAGACAGTTGGACCTCGACCGCAGCATACTCGACGTATTCAGCAACGCCTGCGCCAGGTTCGGTGACAGGCCGGCTTTTACCTGCCTCGGGCAGACCCTCTCTATCGGCGATATCGACAAATTGAGCGCCAGATTTGCATCCTACCTGCAGAACCACACCGGCCTGCAGCCCGGCGACCGCATCGCCGTGCAGCTGCCCAATGTGCTGCAATACCCGGTGGTCGTGTTCGGCGCCCTGCGCGCGGGCCTGGTGGTGGTCAACACCAACCCCCTGTACACGCGGCGCGAACTCAAGCACCAGTTGAATGATTCCGGCGCCAAGGCGTTGGTGGTGCTGGCCAATATCGCCGACACCGCCTCCCGGGTGGTGCCCGAGACCGGCGTGGAGAAGGTGATCGTTTCCGAGATCGCCGACCTGCACAGCCCGGTCAAGCGTATCCTGATCAACAGTGTGGCCAAGTACATCAAGAAGATGGTGCCGGAGTTCTCCTTCGCCAACCAGGTCGACTTCCGCGAGGCCATGTCCCTCGGTGCCGGGCGACCGCACGGGGATGTGCAGCGTGCGCCGGACGATATCGCCGTGTTGCAGTACACCGGCGGCACCACCGGCGTCGCCAAGGGCGCCATGCTCACCAACCGCAACCTGGTGGCCAATATGGAGCAGGTGCGCGAGGCCCTGGGCGATTCCATGAGGGAGGGCAAGGAGCTCTACGTGGCGCCGCTGCCGCTGTACCACATCTACGCTTTTACCATTCACTGCATGTGCCTCTTCGCCACCGGCAGCCATTCGCTGCTGATCCCGAATCCACGCGATATCCCGGCCTTCGTGAAAACCCTCAAGGGCGTGCGCTTCACCGGCTTCTGCGGCCTGAATACCCTGTTCAACGGCCTGATGCGCAACCCGGAATTTGCCGAGCTGGATTTCAGCAAGTTGCATACCACCGCGTCCGGCGGTATGGCGCTGACCCGCGATACCGCCAAGCGCTGGGAGGAGATGACCGGCTGCGTGGTCACCGAGGGTTACGGCCTGACGGAGACTTCCCCGGTGGTGTCTTTCAACCCGGCCGATGCCGTACAGATGGGTACCGTGGGCGTGCCGGTGCCGAACACCGAAGTGAAGGTGATCGACGAGAACGGCAATGACCTGCCCAACAACTCCCCTGGCGAACTGTGCGTGCGCGGCCCGCAGGTGATGAAGGGCTATTGGCAGCGCCCGGAGGCCACCGCGGAGTCTATCGACAGCGAAGGCTGGTTCAGGACCGGCGATATGGCCCTGATCCAGGACGACGGCTACATCAAGATCGTCGACCGCAAGAAAGACATGATCATCGTCTCCGGCTTCAACGTCTATCCCAATGAGATCGAGGATGTGGTCAGCACCCACGACAAGGTGGCCGAAGCCGCGGCCATCGGCGTGCCCAACGACAAGAGCGGCGAGCAGGTGAAGCTGTTCGTGGTGAAATCCGATCCCTCCCTGACCGAGGAGGAGGTCATCGCCTACTGCCGCGAAAACATGACCGCCTACAAGGTGCCGAAGCAGGTGGAATTCCGCGAGGACCTGCCGAAGACCAACGTGGGCAAGATACTGCGCCGCGAATTGCGCGATGAGGAGCTGAAGAAGATCGAGACAGCAGTCAGCGCCTGACGTTTTCCTGAAATTGAAAGCCCCGCCGGAAACGACGGGGCTTTTTACTGTCTGGGGACGGTTGATGCCGGGGGAGTCTCTCCGCGAATTATCCCCTGAAACCGAATCGGCCTATTGCGCCGCTATCACTAAAAAATCGGTCGTATCCGTCGCCTCGGGTGTGTCGGGTGTAAAGCGGAATAACTTCGCGGCGCCTCTATACCAGCTTTTAAAACCCTCCACGGTGAACTCGCAATAGATGGGGCCACCGCCCGGCAGGCCTTCGACGAAATGGTTCGTCGTATATAAGGGGTCCACGGTTGTGTCTCCGCTATCGAGCAAAATCGAGCCGTTGGAAATGATGCGTACGCGAACGGTTCGGGTGGCGTTGCTCACGTTCGTGAGATTGCAAGCCAAATAGGCTGACGGTGAAGCCGGTGGCCCTCCCACCGCCCACAGGGTTGGTGTGATAAGTTTCGAAGTTGGGGCCGCCCAGGCTGTGACGCTCGTACCACCAACAATAATCAGTACTGCCAACAATACGCTTAGTCTCATGTCTCTCTCCTTGCTTTAAACTTGGTACATTCGAACTGTTCTGCGGGCAAAGATGCCCGTTCGCAAAGGCGATGGTTTCGTCTCTGAAAATTCCAACCTTGAAAAACCATCGCAGGTCAGTGTAGCTGAACTCAAAAACCCGCCGCCGGGTTTCGCATCTGTGCGCTGCGGCAGGACTCAATCAGGCCGTTGGCACCTTTTGTTCCGGGAAGTCTATCCCTGCGCCCGGGTGGCGCTGGGAGCTTTTCTGCCGGCTCGTCAAATAAAAATTCCGGGGGCACTGTTGAAACACGCTCGCGCCGCTCGACTATTGTGTGAGACGGCTGATTGCCATTTGGATTTCACTCAATAAATTTTGGCTATTGATATGGGAGAGCTGCTATGCGTTTTATGATGTTGATGATTCCCAAGGGCTACGAGAAAGCCGAACCGGGCACCATGCCGGAAGTGGATGCCGTTGAGGCGATGATGAAGTACAACACCGAGCTGCAGGAGGCCGGGGTGCTGGTCAGCCTGGAGGGGTTACATCCGCTCTCCATGGGTGCGCGTGTGTCCTTCAGCGGCGGCGTGCCCACGGTGACCGACGGCCCCTTCGTGGAAACCAATGAGGTGCTGGGTGGCTTCTGGATGATCAACGTGGCGACCAAGGAGGAGGCGATCGAGTGGGCCAAGCGCTGCCCGGCGTCGGACAGCGAGATTATCGAGCTGCGTCAAGTGCAGGAATTCGAAGACTTCCCGGAGGATGTGCAGGAGGCCGCTGCCGAGTTCAAGGCCATGCAGTCCTGAAATTCAAAAAAAGGAGAACCCATACCATGGCACGTTGTGTAGACGGATTTGTGCTGCCGGTATCGAAAAAGAACCCATGATGGAACTGTAGGCAGTTTCCGCCACTGCCATGAGGAAAACGGGCAGGAGCGGCCGGGGCCGCTCCTGCAGTTGCGGTGCAATTATTTCCTGCTGTCACCGCTGGCATCGCGAATCGCGCGGAATTCGTTGCCCTCATACCAGTTTGGCCAGTCGCGGCTGTTGGCCAGTTCCAGGCCCAGTCGCAGTCCCAGTTGCAGGTCCATGGCGGCGCCTTCCAGGTTCCATTGCGGGTCGTACTCGTCGCCCGGTTTGTGGTAGGCGTGGGCGGTGTACTCTTCGCCTTTTTTCTGCGCCCACTCGCGGCCGTGCTCGAAGCTGTCGCTGCCGGAATCGAAGTAGAGCATGGGCACGCCTTTTTTCGCCAGGCTGAAGTGATCGGAGCGGTAGAAGTAGCCGCGCTCCGGGTGCTCTTCCGGCGCCAGGTAGCGGCCCTGTTTCTCCGCTGCCTTTTCCAGCCGCTTTTCCAGCTCGCTGTTGCCGTAACCGACCACGATCACATCGCGCATCGGCCCCAGCACGCCCATGGCGTCGAAGTTGATACCGGCGACGGTCTGCGCCAGGGGTACCACCGGGTTCTCCGCGTAGTATTTGGAGCCCAGCAGGCCGGATTCCTCTGCGGTGACGGCGACGAATACCAGGGATCTGTCCGGGCGCTCCGGCATTGCGGCGGCCTGGCGGGCCATGGCCAGCAGGCCGGCGGTGCCGGTGGCATTGTCCACGGCGCCGTTGAAGATCTTGTCCCCGCCCTCGGCATTCTCATTGACGCCCAGGTGGTCCCAGTGGGCGGTGTAGATGATCGCCTCGTCCGGGTATTTCCTGCCGGGCAGCTTGGCCACCACATTGCGGGAGTCGGAGCTGCGCAGCTGGTTTTTCAGCCCGACGCTGGCGGACAGGCCCAGGGGCTTGGCCTGGAAGCCGCGGGTCTTGGCCGCTTCCATTTCCCTGGCCAGTTCCAGGCCGGCGGCCTTGAACACGGCTTTCGCGGCATCGCCGGTCATCCAGGCCTCCACGGCCACGCGGTCGGCGTTCCCGTCCTCGGCGGCGAGGCTGATCTGGGCGCCGGACCAGCTGCCGCTGACCACTTCCCAGGGGTAGCCGGCGGCACCGGTCTCGTGAATGATGATGGCGCCGGCGGCGCCCTGGCGGGCGGCCTCCTCGAACTTGTAGCTCCAGCGGCCGTAGTAGGTCATGGCGTTGCCGTTGAACAGCGCCTTGTCCTGGGTGGCGTAGCCGGGGTCGTTGACCAGGATCACCGCGGTCCTGCCCGCCATGTCCAGGCCGGCGTAGTCGTTCCAGTCGTTCTCCGGCGCGACTATGCCGTAGCCGACGAAGACCAGTTCGCTGTCTTTCAGTTCGGCGGAATCGGTCTGGCGCTGGGTGAAGGCGACCATGTCGGTGAGCGGCTGCAGCGCCTTTTGGAAGCCCTCGCCCTCGATGGTGAGCGGGGTGGATTCGATCTGCATCTCCACCACCGGTACCTGCTGGAACCAGCTGGGTTTGCCGTCGGCGTCTTTGGCGCCCGGCTCCAGGCCCAGGGCCCCGAACCGCTCGGCCAGGTAGTTGACGGTCAGCTCCTCGCCCCTGGTGGCCGGGGCGCGGCCCTCGAACTTGTCGGAGGCGAGCACTTCGACGTACTTGTGCAGGTCCGCGGCCATGGCGTCGATCTGGGCTCGCTCGGCGTCACTGAGTCGCGGCCCGGATACGGCGGCGCCGTCGCCCTGCACGGGTTGTTCGGCCTGGGGTACGGTTTGTGCGGCATTTCCCTGATCCGGTGTTTCCTTGCCGCAGGCGGCGAGGGCGCCACTGAAGGCGACCGCCAGGCCGAGGTGGCGCCAGGAGGTGGGTATTTTCATGTTTTTTATCCTGCGATGGGTCCTGTGGCTCTTATTCCAGGCGGATTAAGGTAGCAAAAAGGGCGCTGGTGGCCGAAGGATTCTGTGCTGAAAAACTCGCCTTGCGCAGCAATTTTTACTTGTAGGGGCGGCCGGTGGCTGCGATCGGACTATCTGTGTTCAATGAACCCTGATCGCGGCCACCGGCCGCTCCTACGGGGGCCGGGTGCGGAGTTCCGTCTACTTCAGAGACTTCAGCGCCTCGCGAATCGGATAGAAAATATCCCGCGCCAGTTGCTGGCTGCGCGCCGGCGACCAGCCCTCGATGGGGTCGGGCAGGTTGTCGTTGTCCTTGAAGGGCATCTCCAGGGTCAGCGCCAGGGTGCGGAACTGGTGGCCGAGCCAGTGGGTGGCGACGGTCATATTGGCCTCGCCGGGCTTGTCCACCTCGTAGCCACGCTGCGTCTGGAAGTCGGGGCTGGCGGCGACGAAGGCGCGCTTGAAGGTCTCCTCCAGCCCGGCGTGGCGCTCGTCGTAGCTCGGGATGCCCTCACAGGCGGCGACAAAGTTGAAGGGCAGGGCCTCGTCGCCGTGGATATCGAGGAAGAGGTCGCCGCCCACTTCAAGCATCTTCTCGCGCACCAGGTAGACCTCGGGGCTGCGCTCCATGCTCGGGTCCAGCCATTCGCGGTTCAGGTTGGCGCCGACGGCGTTGGTGCGCAGGTGGCCGCGTACGCTGCCGTCCGGGTTCATGTTCGGCACTATGTAGAAAACGGTGTCCCGGAGCAGTGTCTGCGCGGACGGGTTGGCGTCGTCCAGCAGCGCCTGCAGGAAGCCCTCCACAAACCACTCCGCCATGGTTTCGCCCGGGTGCTGGCGCGCGATCATCCACACCCGGCGTTTTGCCGCCTCGGGGTCGCCCACCGTGAGCAGGCTCATATCGCGGCCATCCAGGGTCTTGCCGAGGGTCTCCAACTGGACGCGTTCGTCCAACTGGGCCCAGGCCAGCAGGTCCAGGTGACGCTCCCAGGAGAAGGGCGCGAAATAGGCCAGGTAGATGGCTGGCCTGTCCAGCTCCACGGTGAAATCGAGGGTCTCGCCGTCGTATTCCGCGCCGATTCGGAACCAATTCTGGCGGTCGTAGGAGGCGCAGACACGGTAGTTCTCCCAGCCCTCCGGGTAGGCCGCCTTGCCGGCATTGACGATGCGCAGAGGGTAGGCCCGGCCGACCCGGCCCTCCAGGCGGAAGTGGAACCACTGGTAGAAGTCGGAGTGGTTGTCCTGGCGGATGGCCAACTGCACCGGACTCGTGTCGGCGTTGATGACTTGGATATTGCCGCTGTCAAAGTCGCAGGTGATGTACATGCAGGGAGCTCCAGTCGTTGATCGGTGGTCAGTGGCTGGCGATCCAGCGGGGTGGCCCGCGCAGGGCAGCACACTAAATACCAACCACTGGCCACCAGTCACTCATTCGCGCGCAGGATACAGGGGAAGAAAGGATTTTTCAGTCTGGTGTCTCTGGATTCAAAGCGCAGGCATTAAAAAAGCACGGTACCGAAATCGATACCGTGCTTTTGCCATTCCCTGGCGGCACCTGCTGCGGCTACAGCTCCCTGAAATTTCCGGTGTCCGGCCCCGGCGACTGCTCACTGCCCGGCCCGATCACAAGTGCTCCACTGCGCACTATCAGAAATTGTGTACTTCTCCCTTACAATCCGCAGCTGGTGCTGATCAAAGTTTAGGCACCGGTGTGCAGGCTATGGGGGAAAGTTCACAGATTGGCGTGAATTTGGTCAACTTTTGATCAGCCTGGTGCGGGCCGGGCGGCCGTGTTGGGATCTCCATCGCGCAGATGCACCAGGCGCCACTTCCGGCGCGGGCGCGGTTTCGGTAAGCTAGCCGGTCTGTCTGTGTACCCCGAAGAGATACGTCATGAATAGAAACGTCAAGCGCGGCGTTGCCGCCAGTTGCCTGCTGGTTCTGCTAATGAACCTGACCGCCTGCGGTTATTTCCTCTACCCGGAGCGCAAGGGTCAGCAGGGCGGCCGGGTCGATCCGGTGGTCGTGATCCTGGACGGAGCGGCCCTGCTGTTCGGCATACTGCCGGGGATCGTCGCCTTTGCCGTCGACTTCACCAACGGCACCATCTATCTGCCGCCGGGCGGCAGTTCCGCCATCGACCGTCACGTGAGCAGCGTGGACCCCGACAAGGTACGGAAGGTGATCGACCAGCAGGGCCAGGTGTGGCTGCAGATACCGCTCGACAGCCTGGCCGGCGAGGGCGATGACTTGCAGCAACTGGGCGAAGCCCTGTCCACCGCGACGGGCCGCCAGGTGGCGGTGGGGGACATCGTCTGGCTGGAGGACCTGGCGGCGCTGCGCGCGGCCACGGCAGAGCAGACGGCGGCGCGCTGAGCAGTCCCTGTAGGAGCGGATGGCCGCCCCGCCGCTCCTACAAGAATATTCCCCACATGCTTTCCGCTAAGCTCAAGCCGGACCGCCGCTATGCCCAGGGCGGCGACCGCATGATCCTGCCCTTTATGCAATCACCGGATATGGTTCATATGGGCCTGCAGCGCCTGGAGGCGTCGCAGTGGATACAGCCCTGCCCGAACCTGCCGCATTATTTTCACAACAAACTGCGCGCGAGGCGCAATCTCGGCGACAGGGTGTTCGCCCAACTGCCGCAGTCGTTTGCCGCGCAGCGGGAGCTGCGCCGGCTGTTGTTGCAGCACCTGCGCGGGGACCACGGGCGGGATTATTTTGCCGGTGTCGGCCGGTTGCAGTGGCACTCCGATGGCGCCTCCCTGTGCTGGCCCCTGGCGGATGATGCAGAGCCGTTGTGGAGCGCCAGCCTTTGGGTGGCCGATGACCTGTGCCTGCTGCAGCCGGGCGGGCACGGCTATGAACTTACCGCCGCCTCCCTCGCGGCCCCCAGCTACTGGCGGCTGGAGGAAAAGATCGGCCTGCCGCTGGACGCCATCCACGACCCCGTGCCCGGATTTGGGCGGAAACTCTCCGCCCAGGTGGCGCGCTTCTTCGATCACCTGCTGCCGGGTTACCCGGTGTGGCGGGCCAACTGGTCGGTGGTCGGCTCCGCCGGGCTCACCCAGCGCACTGCGTCGCAAGTGGAAGATGAGAAGCTCTACCTGCGTGTGGAACGCCAGTCCCTGCGCCGCCTGCCCGACAGCGGCGCCGTGGTGTTCGCCATCCGCGTGATGATCAACCCGCTGCCGGATCTGCTGGCGGTGCCGGGCGCGCTGGCTGCCCTGGAGCGCGCCGTCCGGTGCCTGTCGCCGGAGGAGTGGAAGTACAAGTCCCTGGCGCCGCTGCTCCCGGCGCTGAATGACTTCCTGGCGGCGGCCGAAGCCGTTGGGCGTGCCGGCTAACGGCCCGGTCCTCACTCGCCGTCAACCACACGGCACTCGTTACGTTTATAGGCCTTGGGCGAAACCCCCGTCCAGCGCCGGAAGGCCTTGCCGAAGGCGCTCTCGTCGCAGTAACCGAGGGACGCGGCTATCTCGGCGTTGTTCCTGCCCCCCTGGCACAGCCACTGGCGCGCGTAGTGGCTGCGCACCTCGTCCTGGATGGCGCGGAAGCTGGCGTTTTCCTGCAGCAGTTTGCGCCCCAGGTGGCGCGGGCTGATGCACAGCTGGCTGGCCACCTGCTCGCGGGTCAGCTGCGGTTCCTGCTGCAGCAGGTGCGCCACCTGCAACTGCAGGCTCCTGTTGGTCAAGGCGCGCAGCAAGGCGTCCGCCTCCGGCTTCAGGCGCGACATCACCTGCTGGTCGGCGGCCACCAGCGGAATCTCCAGATCCTGCGGCCGGAAGCGGATGGCGGATACTGTCGCATTGAACTGCACTGGCGCCTGCAGCAACTGCTGGTACTGCTGCTGCAGGGCCAGGGAGGGCGCCGGGTAGGCCAGCTGCACGCCCTGGGCGCGGAAGGGCTGCCCGGTCATGCTGCGGGTCTGCGCCAGGCAGGCGGACAGCACCGTCTCCACCCGCAGTCGGGCACAGCGCAAATTGTTGGGCAGGTAACAGAGATCCGCATGGTGGGCGCCGCGGCGCAGTTCGAAGTGGCCGCCTTCACCCACCAGTGGGTGATACACCAGCAGCTGTTCAATGGCGGCGCCGAGGGTTTTCTGGGTCATCAGCAGGTAGCCCACCAGGCCCATCTGGCTGCCGTGCATGGCCCGCCCCAGCCTGACTCCCAGCAGCGGGTCCGGATGGGCCTCTGCCAGCGCCAGCCACAGCTGTTCCTGGACATCCATGGGCACCCGTTGCTTTTCGTCTATCCCGGACAGTATGTCCTGTGCCGCTGGCGGGATGGCCAGTCCCAGGCTGTTCAGGGCTGCAGTCATTGCCCGGGTGTAGCTGAGGGTGACACTTCTGCAGTCCGCTGGCTTCACTGTCTCTGTCCGAAATTAACCAATGGTGGCCCGATTATGACGACCCGCTGTGGACGTGTCACGGTATATTGCCCGGGTACCAGCCTGTGGCACTTGCGGAGAACGACCATGAAACCCTACGCAGTGATCGGCGCCGGCCCCATGGGGCTCTGTACGGTGCGCAACCTGGTCAGGCACGGCATTCCCTGTGTCGGCTTCGAGATCCACGGCGATGTGGGTGGCCTCTGGGATATCGACAGCCCCACCAGCACCCTGTACGAGTCGGCGCACCTGATCTCGTCGAAGGGCATGACCGAGTTCGCCGAGTTCCCGATGGCGGACCGTGTGGCGCATTTTCCCCACCACCGCGAGCTGCGCGACTACTTCCGCGCCTACGCGCGGGAGTTCGGCCTGTACGAACAATACGAATTCAATACCGAGGTTATCCGATGCGAGCGCGATGGCGACGACTGGCGCATCACCACCCGCCGCGGGGGCGGGGAGCAGACCCGCAGCTTCGGCGGCCTGCTGATCGCCAACGGCACGCTGCACCACCCGAATATGCCCGGGCTGCCCGGCGATTTCGCCGGTGAACTGCTGCACTCGTCCAGGTACCGGGACCCAGCCATCTTCGAGGGCAAACGGGTACTGGTGGTGGGCTGCGGCAACAGCGGTGCGGACATCGCCGTGGACGCCGTGCACCGGGCCAAAAGCGTGGATATCAGCCTGCGCCGCGGCTACTACTTCCTGCCCAAGTTTATCCGCGGCCTGCCCACGGACGCGCTGGGCGGCAGGATCAGGCTGCCGCGTTTTTTCCAACAGCGCGTCAGCGCCGCCCTGAGCCGCTTTATACTCGGCCGCCCCAGCCAGTACGGCCTGCCGGAGCCGGACTACCGGATGTTCGAGTCCCACCCGGTGATCAATTCACTGATACTGCACCATATCGGCCACGGCGATATCCGGCCGCGCGGTGACATTGCCGCCGTCGACGGCAATACCGTGACCTTCGCGGACGGCGGCAGCGGCGACTACGACACAATCCTGCTGGCCACCGGCTACAAGCTGCACTATCCGTTTATCGACCGCTCCCACCTCAATTGGCACGGCCTGGCGCCGCGCCTCTACCTGAACGCTTTCCACCCCGAGTACGACAACCTCTTCGTGATGGGCATGGTGGAGGCCGCCGGTCTCGGTTGGGAGGGGCGCAACGAGCAGGCGGAGTTGGTGGCCCTGTATATCCGCCAGCTGTCCCTGGGGGCGGCGTCCGCGCGGCGTTTCAGGGTGATCAAGCGCGAGCGCGCGACAGTGCGCGCCGACGGCGGCATGCGCTACCTGCAGCTCGAGCGCATGGCCTATTACGTGCACAAGGACAGCTATCTCAAGGCACTGCGCGGTCACACCGCGGACTTGCGGCGGGATCTGCCGGGCCGTGATACTGCCCGATTTGCGAGCGGTGCGGAGGCCCTCTAATGGACGCCAACCTGGCCAGCGATTTCCAAATGTCGCCGACCGCGCTACTGGCGCTGAACGGGGTGTTGGCCTTTATGATGTTCGGCGTGTCCCTGGGCTTGCGCCCGGCGGACTTCGCCGCGGTGCTGCGCCGCCCGCTGGCGCCGCTCACCGGCCTGGTGGCCCAGTTCCTGCTGCTGCCGGCCATCACCTGCCTGGCGACCTGGTGGCTGGCGGTGGAACCGGCCCTGGCCCTGGGCATGATCCTGGTGTCCTGCTGCCCCGGCGGCACCTTCTCCAATGTGATCAGCTGGATAGGCCGCGCCGATGTGGCCACCTCTGTCAGCATGACCGCGGTCTCGAGTCTCGTCGCCGCGGTGCTGACGCCACTCAATTTCGCCCTCTACGGCGGCCTGAATCCCCACACCCGCGCCCTGCTGCAGGATATCGCCCTGCCGGCGGGGAACATGGTCCTGCTGGTGGTGCTGGTACTGGCGCTGCCGATGCTCGCCGGCATGGCGATGGGCGCGCGCCTGCCGAAATTCGCCCGGCGCAGCGAGCGCTGGTTCCGCGGCGCCTCGCTGCTCGTGTTCCTGCTGTTTGTGGTCATTTCCTTCAGCAAACACTGGCACACGGCGCTGCAGGTCGCCGGCCCGGTGCTGCTGCTGGTGGTTGCGCACAACGCGCTGGCGTTCGCCATCGGGCATTTTAGTGGCCGCCTGATGCGCCTGCCGCTGGCCGACCGGCGCGCGGTGACTGTGGAGGTGGGCATCCAGAACTCCGGCCTGGCGTTGGCGATCCTGTTCACCTTCTATCCATCCTCGGGCGAGATGCTGGTGGTGGCGGGTTTCTGGGGTGTATGGCATCTGGTATCCGGGTTGAGCCTGGCCTGTTGCTGGAGTTATTTCGGCCGCGGTTCCCTGGCAACGCCGGGTCACGGGCCCGGGGCGTCGCCGTGGTTGAGGGGAAGTCGAAGTGAGTGAACAACGGGTTTTGATTACCGGTGCCGCCGGCTATGTGGGCCACCAGTTGGGAGAGCTGCTGGCGCGGGAGATGCCAGTGGTGGGGGTGGATATCCGCCCGCGGCCGGCCGGCTTCCCGGTTTTCACCCTGGATATCTGCGATCCGGCCCTGGGTGAACTGCTGCGCGCCGAATCCATCACCCATGTGGTGCACCTGGCCTCGGTCATGGCCGCGTGTCGAGACAGGACCGCCGCCTACCGCATCGACGTGGAGGGCACCGAGAAGCTGCTCAAGGCCTGTGTCTACGCCGGGGTTCAACATATCACCGTCGCCAGCAGTGGCGCCGCCTACGGTTACCACGCCGACAACCCCGAGTGGCTGGAGGAGCACCACCCGTTGCGCGGCAACCCGGAATTCGGCTACTCGGACCACAAACGCCAGGTGGAGGAGATACTGGCCACCTACCGGGACAACTACCCGCGCCTCAAGCAGCTGGTCTTCCGCCCCTGCTCCATCGTCGGCCGCACCACCAACAACCAGATTGGCGAGCTGTTCGGCCGCCGCGCGATACTCGATCCCGGCGGCCACAACTCCCCCTTCGTGTTTATCTGGGACCGGGATGTCATCCGCGCAATTCGCTTCGGTGTGCAGCGCAGCGCCAGCGGTATCTACAACCTGGCCGGCGACGGCGCCCTGACGCCGAAGGAAATCGCGCTACTGCTGGGCAAGCCGCTGCGCAGACCGCCGGTGTGGCTGGTAAAGCTGCTGCTTCGTATTGGCTACACCCTGCACCTGACCGACAGGCATCCCGGGCAGGTGGCCTTCCTGCAGCACCGCCCGGTACTGCTGAACCGGCGCCTGAAAGAGGAGCTGGGCTTCCTGCCGGAGAAGACATCGGCGCAGGCCTTCGCTTATTTTGCCCGCGAGGCCCTGGGCATAGAGCCGCTTGCGGAAGTGGTGGAGGGTGCGGCGTGAGCGGGGGCAGACTCTTCAACGGGGGAGGGGAGGTTTTTGTCGTCACCGGCGCCGCCGGCGGCCTGGGCTGGGCCATCGTCGAGGCGCTGACCGCGCGCTACCGGGCGCGGTTTGCGCTGGTGGATATCAGTGCGGAAGCGCTCGGCGAGCGCGCCCGGCAGTTGCGCGAGCGGGGAATCGAAGCCGAATCCTTTGTCGCCGACCTCTCCAGCGAGCGGGCGATTACCGAACTGCTGAAGCAGCTGCACGGGCGTTACCGGCGCGTCGATCTGCTGGTCAACAACGCCGGCATTACCCACCGCAGCCTGTCCACCCAAACCAGCAGCGCGGTGATCCGCCGGGTGATGGCGGTGGACTACCACGCCCCGGTCGAGCTGGCCCAGGGACTCCTGGAGGCGCTGCGCGCGGCGCGGGGTTGCGTGGTGAATATCAGCTCCATGGCCGGGTGGATGCCGGTGCTGGGTCGCGCGGGCTACTGCGCGGCGAAAAGTGCCCTGCACCAGTATTTTGAAACTTTTCGCGAGGAAGTGCGGGAGGAGGGCGTACGCGTACTGATGGTCTATCCCAGTTTTATTGCCACCAATATCGAGACCAACGCCCTGTCCGGCGACGGCGGCCGCGCGACGCACCGGCGGAGCACTGTCGGCCGGGTGCGCTCCGCGGAGTGGATGGCCGGTAAAATCGTCGACGCGCTGGAGAAGGGCGGGGAACGCCTGTTTCCCCGCGACAGGTCGCTGTTCGGCGCCTACCTTTATCGGCTGGCACCACGCTTTTTCATGCGGCAGATGGTGAAGCGTTTTCGCGTCGAGTTGGAGGCCGCCAGGCAGCTGTGAGGGTCTGGAAGTTCTACAGCGGCGGGTTACAGGACCAGGCAGATTCCCAGCCGGTGGAGCGGGGAGCGGCCGACGCCGTCATTGAGCCCGGAAGACATTATCATCAGGTTGTTGGGTCCCCGGGTGATGCTGGTGGAGCTGGTGAAGGGCAATCGGGACCAGGGTTTCCAACACCCTGGGGATCTCGGCTCTGGCCCGATGCAACCGTGGTAAGATGCGGCCAATTTCGGGGAGGCACAAGTGCGACTGATCGACAGCCACTGCCATTTCGACTTCGATGATTTCGGCAGCGACAGGTCCCGGGTGTGGGAGCGATGCCGGGCCGCGGGTGTCGAGAGCCTGATCATCCCGGGCGTCAGCAGACCCCGCTGGCCGGCGCTGTTTGAGTTGGTAAGGGCCCGGCCGGACTGGTATGCGGCGGTGGGGCTGCACCCCTGGTGGGTGGCGGAATCGGAGGTGGAGCCGGACGAGTTGCAGCGGGATATCGCCGGGCAGCTGGCGGCCAACGCCTGCGTGGCCATCGGCGAGTGTGGCCTGGACGGGGCCATAGCCATCCCGTTGGAAGACCAGGAACCGTTTTTTCGCGCCCAACTGGCGTTGGCCTGTGAAGTGCAACTGCCGCTGATCGTACACGCCTGCCGCTGCCACGGCGAAATGCTGCAGCTGCTGAAGGAGTACCGCCCGCAGCGCGGCGGTGTGATCCACGCCTTCAGCGGCAGCGAGGAAATCGCGCGGGAGTACTGGAAGCTGGGGTTCCGTCTGGGTGCGGGCGGCACCATCACCTACGAGCGCGCGGCCAAGACCCGCCGCGCCTTCGCCGCTCTGCCGCTGGAGGCCGTGTTACTGGAATCCGACGCGCCGGATATGCCGGTTCAGGGCCGCCAGGGACTGCGCAACAGTCCGGAATACCTGCCCCTGATCGCGGAGACGCTGGCGGAGTTGCGCGGGATTTCCCCGGAGCGGGTGGCGGAGCAGACCCGCCGCAACACGGAACAACTATTTGCCCTCTAAATGAATTTCGATCCGGAAACCTTCAAGCGGTATTTTCCGCTCTTTTCCCAGGCGGAAAACCGCGGGCTCGTCTACCTGGACAATGCCGCCACGGCGCAGAAACCGCTGGCGGTCATCGATGCCGTGCGGGACTTCTATCTGCACAGCAACGCCAACACCCACAGGTCCAGCCACCGCCTGGCCCGCCGCGCCACGGAAATGGTGGAGGGGACGCGGCGCAAGGCCGCGGATTTTCTCAATGCCGCCAGCGCGCGCGAGGTGATTTTTACCCGCGGCGCCACCGAGGCGTTGAACCTGCTGGCCTACAGCCTCTGTAGCCGGCTGCAGCCGGGGGATGAAATCCTGCTTTCCACCGCCGAGCACCACGCCAACATAGTCCCCTGGCAGATGGCGGCGCAGCGGGGCGATTTGGTGCTGCGCTATGTGCCGGACACCGCCGGCATTCCGCAGTTCGACCGCCTGGAAGAGTCGCTCAGCGAGCGGACGCGCATAGTGTCACTGACCGGTGGCTCCAACGCCCTGGGCCTGTGTCCTGACCTGGAGAATATCGCACGGCAGCTGCGCGGGCGGGCGCTTTTCTGGATTGTGGACGGCGCACAGTTGGCGGCGCACGAAACAGTCGATGTGCGTCGGATCGGCTGCGATTTTCTGGTGTGCTCCGCGCACAAATTTTACGGTCCCTCGGGCATCGGCCTGCTCTGGGGCCGCGAGGGGCTGCTGGAGGCCATGCCACCATGGCAGGGCGGCGGCGAGATGATCGTCGAGGTGGATCTGTATTCCAGCAACTACGCGGGCTTGCCGCACCGGTTCGAGGCGGGCACTTCACCGCTGGCGGCGATCGCCGGCCTGGGGGCAGCGCTGGATTTTCTCGCCGCGCAGGACCGCGCGGCCATGGCTGCCCATGAGCAGAAACTGTTGCAGCAGCTGCACCGCGAGTTTGCCGCGCTACCGGGCCTGCGGCTCTACAGCCAGCCGCAGCACAACCTGGGGATCCTCGCCTTCGCCCCGGAACGCGGCAGCCCCGCGGACCTGGCGCACTGGCTCGACGAAAAGGATATCGCCGTGCGCGTGGGCCACCACTGCGCCCAGCCGCTGCTGCGTGCCGCCGGCTGGACCGCGACGGTGCGCGCCTCCCTGGCCGCCTACAACACCGAATCGGACCTGGTGGCGCTGGTGGATGCGGTGCGGGAGTTTTTGACGCTGGAGGAATCCGCCGCGCCGGTGGGTGCGGAGCGGCGGGCGGACGATCTCTCCGCGCTGCAACTGGAACGGCTGGCCTCGCAGCGCAGCTGGCAGGACCGTTATCGGGAACTGATGCGCTGGGGCAAGGCCATCGGCCCCAAGCCGGAGATCCGCCGGCCGCAAAACCTGGTGCGCGGCTGCGAATCCGAGGCCTGGCTGGTGCACTGGATGGAGGGGGCGAGGCACCGCTTTGCCCTGGACAGCGACAGCCGGGTGGTAAAGGGACTGGGGGCGTTGCTGTTGTCCCAGGCCGACGGCGGCACGGCGGCGGAGATTCGCGCGCTGGAACTGGAAGCGTTGTTCGCCGAGCTGGGCCTGGCCAGGCACCTCAGCCAGTCTCGCAGCAACGGTTTCTACGCGCTGCTGCGCCAGGTGATGTCGAGCGTGGAAGGCGCCGGCTGATCCGGAAACCGGCCGCTTCACTTGCCCCGGTCAATCCCACCAGAGTCCCACTGACTGGTGTTGTTCCAGCCAGCGGGCCAGGAGCTGGCGGCCGAAATCCCCGGATTCGAAATCGACACCGTCGATCAGTTGGCGGATATCGTCCGGCGGCTGCTTTCCCATTTCCTCGTAGTGCTCCACCATTTCGTCCATTGCGCCGAAGTGCTGGTGGATCAGGTCGGGGCAGAAATCTTCGAGTTCGACGGCGAAGGCGTCCAGGTCCCCGGGCAGTTTTTCGAACTGGACAGTGAGGCGGTCGTGGCCGGTCTCCACCACGTGGATGCCGTAGTCCCTGTCCCACTGCGCGAGGCGTTTGACGATGGCGTCGGTGTCCAGGTCGTAGTTGGGCGCGGCGGTGCGCTGGCGGTAGAGGTCGGCGAACTTTTCGTGTTCACCGCCTTTCCGTGCCGCTTCGGCCATACCGCTGGTCTCCGGCCTGCCGGCCCGCGCCGCGAGCCAGTCGGCGATTTCGTCGTGGCCATCGTCGCGGGCGTAGTCGATAGCGGTGTAGTCCGGCGATTCCGGCAGGCCGCGCCCGATATCGGCGCCGTGTCTTACCAGCAGCTTTACCATTGTGAAGTCGCCCTTGCTGGCGGCGTGCATCAGGCAGCTCATGCCCTCTTCCTCCACGTTGCTGCCCTCGGGGTTGGCGCCGCGCTCCAGCAGCAGTTCCGCCACCGCGAGGTGGCCGGACCCCGCGGCCGCGCCCAGGGGGCAGAGCGGTGGGAACACGGGTTTGGTGCCCTTGTCCAGCAGGTGGCGCACGCCGTCGAGATCCCCTTTGCGGGCCAGGTCGTAGAGTGCGAACTGTTCCTCGCCTTCGCGGGAGGCGCCGGCTTCCTCCAGAATCCCCTGGATTTCCTGCTGTTCCTCGGCGACCACGCGATCATCCAGCCGCGACAGGCAGCCCAGCCACGGGGTATTGCCCTTGGCGTCCCGGCGATCGGGATCGGCACCCAGTTCCAGCAGGGTGCGCACGGCTTCGGGTTCGCCCATGCCGCCGAGAATGGCCTCGGTGAGCGGCGTGTGGCCATTCTCGAAGCAGGCCTCCAGATCCACGCCCTCGGCGTGGGCTTCGCGGATAAGATTGACGTCGCCGAAGGCGACGCCGTTGAGCAGCTTGATCTCGGGCGTCATGACGAAATCGTCGGTCATTCCATTGTCTCCCTGTGTTTTTGTTTTGCGGGATTGTGGCATGACGCGACCCGGCTGTCGAAACGGCGTGGCTACCGCCAGATGCACCCCGAGCCGGGCATCGCGGTGACCACGGTGGCGTAGTGGTAGGCGTAGTCGCCGTCGATCGGCCGGGTTCCCCCGTTGCCGGCTTCCGGGCCGATGATGTAGGTCTCGGCCTTGGGCAGGCCGGCGTCCGCATAGGCCGCGATATCGGTGGCCGCGTTGCCGTAAGCGCGGACGATATCCAGTTCCACTTCATTCAGCAGGTAGCGGATGTAGGCCGTCTTGTACGCCTGGGTTTGCGGGTCTACGGGGTTTTCCGCATTGCTGTCGGTGCGCAGGTGCCAATCGAAAAGGCCTTTGCTGTTGAACCAGTTGCGGGTGGTGCTGGCCATCCAGTACTGGCGGCCGGTGAGGTAGATTACCTGATAGCCCTTTTCCACATAGTCCCACACCACTTCGGCGGCGTAGCCGTGCATCTCCGCGGTGTCGGTACCCAGGTAGTCGCCCACCGCCTCGAAGTCGTTCAGGGTGAGGGTGCCATCGATATCGAACAGCACCGCTTTGCGTCGAGGCTGCACCACGGTGAGGTAGCCGGAGGCCTCGGAGAGGTCTCCCTCCACCACCATGCGCACTTGGTAGTCGCCTTCCGGTTTGCTCACGTCTACAAAAATTTTCCCGTCGCCGTCCGTGCGGTATTCGCCGAGATATTCCCAATCGTTCATGCCGGTGCCGTGGAGGTAGACGTGAACGTCCTCGAATTCCAGATCCTTGTGGAAGACACTGGAGTAGTCGAACTTGCCGGTGAATGTCGCGCTGGTGCCGGCTTTGACGATCTGGTCGTGCACCATGTGAAAGGGGCGGTGCAGTGACGAGAGCAGTTCGTTCGACCAGTTGCGAAAGGGCTGCTTTTCGGGCTGCTGCAGCGGCGGCGGGTTGAGAACCCGGTCGTAGTCCGGGCAGTAGTCGGCGGATGTTTGGAGACTGAAGGTCGTCGCGAGAATGCCGCAGGCGGAGATAAGCCACTTGTCCATGGTTTTTTCCCTGGTCGAATCCATTACTGAAGCCTGATTTCATCACGCCGCTTGCGATAAGGGTGTGATCAAGGGCAGATTTTCCACGGAAAGGATGAAATTTTTATTAAATAGCTCTTACTCAGCGCCTGTATTGCAGCAGCCTCTCTATACCGCGGGACGCGGCCGCAAAGCCGAAGCTGCCGGTGACCATGGTGGCGGCGCCGAAGCCGCCGCTGCAGTCCAGTTTTACTCCGTCCTGCATGGCGCTCTTCCGCTGGCAGACCCGGCCGTCCGGCTGCGGGTAGACCATCGGCTCCGAAGAAAAGATCGCATCCACGCCGAACTGGCGTTTGCTCGACTTCTGGAAGTTGTGGAAGCGGTAAAGGTGGCTGCGCACCTTGGCCAGCATGGGGTCGTTGATGGTGCGCCCCAGGTCGGCGCTGGCGACCAGGCGCGGATCCCGCTTGCCGCCGGCGGAACCGACGGTGACCAGGCGCAGCTTGCGCGCCTTGCAGTAGGCGATCAGTGCGGCCTTGACCCGGGCGACGTCTATGGCGTCGATGACGATGTCGATGGCGCGCTGATTCGGGTCGAGCAGTTCGGCGAAGTTGTCGGCGGCGATAAACTCTTCCTCCGTGTGCACAAGGAGTTCCGGGTTTATCTGCCGCAGCCGCTCGGCCATCACGTCCACCTTGACCTGGCCGATGGTGTCGGCCAGCGCGTGGCTCTGGCGATTGCTGTTGGTGATGCAGACATCGTCGAGGTCGATCAGGGTGATCCGCCCGACGCCGCTTCTGGCCAGTGCCTCGGCGGTCCAGCTGCCCACGCCGCCGATGCCGATCACGACGAAATGCGAGCCGTGCAGTTTCTCGAGGGCCTCGTTGCCATAGAGGCGGGCGATACCGCCGAAGCGTTGCCGGTACTGATCAGTCAACATCAATCTCTTCCAAAAACCTCTTTCGTTCCGCCGTATCCGGCAGCTTGCACTCCCGCCGTTTGCCGAACAGTCGGTAGCGGTTGCGGGCCACGGCATCGTACACCAAGTCCCGCAGCCCGCGCGGCAGCACCCGCAGCAGGGCCAGGTGGCGCCAGGGGCCGGACAGCTGCGCGGCGATGCGCAGGGCCGCCTCGCTCTTGTGGTAATCCCGGTAGCCGCCTTTGTCGCTGTTCGGGGCGCGTTCCAGCAGGATCACCGTCTCGAAGGTGTCCAGCGGCAACCCCAACCGGGCCAGCAGCTCCTGGCCGGCGGGGGATTGTACACGGCAGAAGGTAAAGAGTGCCTGTGTATCCCGCTTCAGCACAAAGCGGCTCCAGCCGTTGCACAGGTTGCACAGGCTGTCGAACAGGATGACCTTGTCGGGCAGTGGCCTTGGCATTGTGGCTTCAGGTGATTGCTGCGGGCCGGGGAATGGTAATCGGGGCGGGGATATCGGCAAAGGGCGGCGGCCGGACAGCCGCCCCCCGGCGGATCAGTGCACGTGGCCGTGATCTATCTCTTCCGGTGTGGCTTCGCGCACGGACACCACTTCGACGTCGAAATGCAGCTCCACACCCGCCAGCGGGTGATTGCCGTTGATGGTGACATTGTCGCCGTCGACATCGATGATCTCCACCTCGATCGGCTGACCTTCGGTGCTTTGGGCACGGAATGCCATACCCACTTCCAGCTCTTCCACGTCGCCGAAGGCGCTGCGCGGCAGGGTCTGGATTAGCTCCGGGTTCTGCGGGCCATAGGCCTCTTCGGGCGGAATCACCGCGGTGAACTTGTCGCCGGCGGTCTTATCCAGCATTTCTTTTTCCAGGCCGGGAATGATGTTGCCCACGCCCTGCAGGTACTTGAGCGGCTCGCCGTCGGCGGAGGAGTCGATGACCGTGCCTTCGGCATCTTTCAGGGTGTAGTGCATTTCCACTACGGAGTGGTTGGCAATCTTCATGAAAATTCTCTGGGAATGGCAGGTGGGTGAAGTAGCGCTTACCGGATGCGGTAGCAAACGGGGGAAGGGCTGTGAGGCATCCATTGTAGTGAGCGGTCCGCCCGGTCGCAACCGGCGGACCGGTGCCCTGCCTCGTCTCGGGGAAGGGATTAGCAGGCGATGGAGAGATCCTGTTCGCAGTTGTCGTAGAGGCTGCCGGCGGTCTCCACCAGGTGACTGCTCAATTGCCAGGGGAACCCCAGTTCCACCAGGCGCGCTTCCAGGTACTCCAGCATTGCCTCGAACAGCGCCGGGTTGAGGCCGCGGGCGAGAAAGCTGGCGCGGCTGCTGCGGACCGGTTCGGGCTGTGCGGAGAGGGCGTGATTGAGGAACCGGGCCTGGCGGCTCTGCTGTTTCCTGTGGTCGCAGGATTCGAGGCTGGAAAGGTGGCGGCCGATGGCCCGGTAAAATTCGTCGACAGTGCGGTTGACAACCTGGGTGCCACCGACCTGATCCAACAGGCTGTTCATATTGCTTCCCCCCGGCGAGAAGTGAATACTGAATCAATATTTTCCCGCAGAGCCGAAGAAGTTGGATTGACAAAGGTGTACAGCGTGCCCTGGCTCAATGGCGGTACCGCTTTATTGGGGGAGCAGCCTAAGGCATAACATTTGCGCTGCCAACGAAGTTTCAGAAAATTGTCATCTTGTTCGACGGGTTATTTTCGACTGTTAAAATCCCGCCAGTTGCGGGCCGGCGTGGCATTTTCCCGCTGATTTCCTGCTCCTCCTGGATTCGGCGGGTCAGTGTGTAATGGCGAAGAAAAATGTGACCTGTCGCCGACGAACGGCTTTGCCGCGCTGGTCGCTTGGGCCCCTTCCACGGTCGGGTGGGCTGCGCTTTTCCCACAAACTGTTAGACTCCCCGGTCGAACGGATTTTTTGCAACCGCATTTAGGCATTTAGTTAGAAACAGGACATTGCTATGGCGAGCATTTTTACCCAGATCATCAACGGCGACCTGCCCGGGCATTTTGTCTGGCGCGACGACAAGGCCGTGGCCATCATGACCATCGCCCCCATCAAGCCGGGGCACTGCCTGGTGATTCCGGTGCAGGAGGTAAACCACTGGGACGATGTGCCGGAGGACCTGGCTGCGCACCTGATGCTGGTGGCGCAGAAGGTCGCCAAGGGGCTCAAGGCGGTCTACTCGCCCAAGCGGGTGGGGGTGATGGTGGCGGGGCTGGAGGTCCCCCACACCCATATGCACCTGATCCCGGTGGATGCCCTGGCGGATTTCGACTTCTCCCTGCAAAAGCCCGCGGAGGCGGACCAACTGGCGGCTGAGGCGCAGAAGATCCGCACCGTGCTCAGGGAGCAGGGCTTTGCCGAGGCGGATTGCGGTTAGCGTGCCGGTACAGGTAAATTTGTCGCAACCGGCGCATCCAGATGGCCCCTCTGGGCCGTCTATTGGGAAATGTAATATGAGAGGATACCCATGGCCGCTAAAAAACCATTGTCCATCCCCCTGGCGCTGTTGCTGCTGGTCGCAAGCTTCGCGGTAGCCAGGGCGGGGGAAAGCACCGACAAGCAGTTCGACGTGTCCGGATTTACCCGCATCGCTCTCAAAGGCAGTTCCCACCTGCAGGTCGTCCAGGGTGACAGATTCGAGGTGGTGGCGACCGGGGCGGCGGAGGCCATGCCCTACGCCAAGGCGGAGTTGCATGGCGACACTCTGGAGCTATCGGTAGAAGATGACAAGAAGAGCTGGTTCGGCGTGGTCACGGTCAGTTGGGATCCGGAAGTCGAGTACCGGGTGACCCTGCCCGTGTTGGAGGCGATCAAGGTGACCGGCTCGGGAGAGGCGCTGGCCGGCACCCTGGAGAGCGAGACCCTGGACCTGCGCGTGACCGGTTCCGGCCTGATCCGGGTCGACAAGGTCGCCGCGGAGAAGTTGAGCACTTCCGTGACCGGTTCCGGCGACCTGCTGGTGGGCACGGCGCTGGTGGTAGACGGCCGGGCCTCGATCACCGGTTCCGGCGACCTGCGGCTGGAGAACTTTGCAGGTGAGAGTCTCAGTGCGAGTATCAAGGGTTCCGGCGACATGCTGGTGGGCGGCCGCGTGGCCGAGCTGCAGATCAGCCTGATGGGTTCCGGCGACTTCGTCGGCCGCAACCTGCGCGCGGACAGCGCCGGCGGCTCGGTGATGGGCTCCGGCGATATTGTGCTCCTGCGCCCGGCGAAAGATTCCTTCTCGGTGATGGGCTCCGGGGATATCGCCCTGGTGGACTGAGGCCGGCAAGCGGGACTTCGTGGCGCGCCGGTCGCGAGGCCGGCGCGCCTTTTCATGTTCGGCTCCCCGCCAGGGGAGCTGTTATCCTTCCCCTTAAATTCACACGGAATTGCAGATGAGCGATGGCGGGTCCAGGACCGATTCAGGGCGCGGTCGGCGAGTGAAGGACAGGTTGCGCCGCTGGCGTCGCGAGGCCCGGGACAAATCCCATTGGGCGGCGGAGCGACTGCTTGACCGTCGCGTCTGTGTCGGCATCACCGGCCTCAGCGGTGCCGGCAAGTCGACCCTGCTGACCAGCCTGGTCTACCAGCTCAGCCACCCGCACAAGGCGCAGCTACCCGGCTTTGCGCCGGCGCTGAACGGCGACCTGCTCGGCGCGGAGCTGAAACCGGCGCTGGACTCCGGTCTGCCGACTTTCGATTACGCGCAGTGCCTGCAGGCGCTGCTGTCGCAGCCGCCGCGCTGGCCCGAGAGCACCCGCGAAGTGTCGGCGATGGAACTGCATATCCACCTGCGCCGGCGGCGCCGCCTGGCTGGCCCGGGCACCAGGACGCTGGTCCTGGAATTGCGCGACTACCCCGGTGAGTGGCTGATGGACCTGCCGCTGCTGCGGATGGACTACCGCGACTGGTGCCGCCACCAGGCCCACATCATCGGCGCCGACGCCCGCGCCGGCCTGGCGCCGCCACTG